>Ga0055584_100000641_pt1 | contig 33177 bp, 29 predicted proteins | sample OSDHelmetaG_FD_58716 | JGI IMG/M metagenome (GOLD analysis project Ga0055584, IMG submission 58716) | Pelagic marine sediment microbial communities from the LTER site Helgoland, North Sea, for post-phytoplankton bloom and carbon turnover... | ecosystem: Environmental > Aquatic > Marine >... | reverse complement strand
TGTAAGGCTTTCACTATATAGAAGCCCTTTCTTGGGTTGAAGCGGCGATCCAGCACTCCGGTCCGTGGAAAATAACCACGATCATTATCGGTGAATGTATCGCAAAAAACTTGTGCCGATCTGGTTGCCCAGCTATAGGCCATGGCCTCAGCCAGGCGGTTGGCTACAATACTATCGCTATTCTGATACTCCCCTGGGTGATCTGCCGTCATACGCAGATGAATATTCACCTCGTATCCATAACTTTCTCTGGCTGATTTTACCATTTGAAAAATATCGGCAACGGAATCATCGAGTCCACAACGAAACACAATTCCGTCAAAATAGTTCTGAAACGCAGTTTCATTCACTATTGTTTTTTCCAACTTAACATCCGCAATGGTAAAGCCATGGTTGATCACGTGGAAGTATTTCTTGCCCGATGACAATATATCTGCCTTGCTCCGAAGGGGAGAGCCAAATATTTTTATGCCTTGGTTGCGGCAGCCTTGAATTTTTTCAGGATCCAGGGAATGAAGGTCATCTGACTTAAAACAAATCTCCCAGCTGTCAAATAGAACCGCATTCTCCTCTACCAGCCTGATATGCGTCGCCGTCGGTATATCAAAAGAATAAAAATTGAACCGAAATCCCAGATGCGAGAGGTTGTGCAACCGTTCCCTTCGCTCTGGATCTACCAGATCCGCAGCAGGTATTCGCAAATGGCGCACCCCCATCTCCCAAAGAGCCAGTAGCCCGTAATCATTGCGCACCCACTTACGGTCAAATTCCTCAAGACCACCAGAAGGTGGTATCTGCAGTCGCTCACCCCAGTCACTGCGAAGATCAAACCCCATTACCGGAAACATGTTGGTGATTGCATTAACGCTGTGCAGCCGGTTGAGCGATGCCGCGTCAGAGCTGTTGGTCTTATGCTGCTTGCCATAGCTTCGCACCATTTCCACCATGTGACCATGCTCATGCACATGTACCAGCAGGTAACCCAGTTTATCGGCATCATCTCTACCCTGTTCATCTGCAGGGCCGATACGAAACATCTCGCTGTAGTCCTGCCGGGTAAAACAAGTAGAAGGCAACAGGTAGCAATCACATTGATGGAATCGGTTGTACCAGAAGTGGTGCACGTGCCCCGCAAACAAGCCTTCAACAGCATATTTCTCCACCAGATTGAGCAAATACTCTCGACCCTCAATGCCGATATTGTCATAGTGTTCATCCTCTTCAACATCCAGCAGAAACGGCGGATAGTGGGTGAATATATATACCCGTTTATTCTTGTTTTGTTCCAGCGTCGTCTCCAGCCAGCTGGCCTGCTCTTTTTCAAGATCCAGTCCTGAACCTAAAACCTGGGCGTTGATCCCGATAAAAGCAATGTCATCCTGCCAATGCAGGAAATAGTGCGCGCCAAAATACTCTGTCCATGCGTCCAGAAAAGATTGTCTTACCGTTCCTGCAGGCCCCCACTTAATGGGCTTGTCTCCGACATCATGGTTGCCTGGAATAATAAACATAGGGTGTTTAAGTGGCTTAATCTGCTCATGAAATCGCGCCGAAGAGTCACTATACAGCTCTCCCATGGACGGCACCGGATGAACCACGTCGCCAAGATGAATGACATGGGAGATGGATCTCGAATTTAGATCATCTATGATATATCGCAGCCGAGCATTGGCTTTCTTGTTGACCTCGAATGGAGAATTACATTCTTGTTCACCTTGATTTAAATGTGTGTCTGCAATAACTGCAAAGGTGAAAAGTTTTGACCCTTTCTGTTGAATAGACATGCTTTTCTAGCCCGCTAATGGAATTTGTTTTTGTCGACTTTTCACCAGCAAGTAAAAAGACAGCAGGGTTAATGTCCAGAACACCCAGCAAATCGGACTGCGAAAAAGAATACCCAATCCTCCGTCCGATAAAATCATTGCTTGTCTGAAGTTATCTTCAAGTAACGGACCCAGGATAAAAGCAATCAAAAACGGCGGCGCAGGAAACCTGAACACCATCATTATGTAACCGACGCAACCCATCAGCAGCATCACAATAACATCAAAAATACTGTTGTTAATAGCAAAAGAACCGAACAGGCAGAATACCAGTACAACGGGATAGAGCACCCGGTTAGGTATTTCAGAAATGCGGCTGATGGCACGAATAGAAACTTTACCGATTACAAATAAATAAACGCTGCTGAGCATGATGCCAATAAACAGCGCATAGATCAGTGGCAGATTTTCCACAAACATGAGTGGACCAGGTCGCAACCCATGAATCATAAAGGCGCCTAAAATTACCGCAGTGATGACATCACCGGGAACGCCAAGGGCCAGCAGGGGAATCATGGTGGCCCCCGCTACGCCATTGTTCCCGGCTTCCGCTGCCGCCACGCCTTCCAGCTCGCCTTTACCAAAATTATCACGGTTAGGGGAGTTCCTTCTTGCTTCACTATAAGAAAGAAACGCCGACGGCGCACCACCAATACCGGGGATTGCCCCTAAACCGACACCGATCAAACTGCCTCGGAGAATACTTTTAAAACATTGACGAAATTCCTTGAGACCAGCACCTGCCCCGGACATCTTTGCTGACTTCAGCTGCTCAGAAACTTTGTGGGTAAAAAAATGAATAATCTCCGGCAATGCAAACAAACCGATCAACACCGGAATAAAGCTAAGCCCCCCCATCAGGTTCCAGTTATCAAAAATAAATCGATTGGTACCATAGACGATATCAAGACCAATCACTGCGAACATCAAACCAAGAGCAGCCGAAATAATCCCCCTCGGCAGATCATCTCCAGAGACACCTGCAATAATCGTGAGGGAGAAAACGATCAGAGTGAAAAACTCTGGTGGCCCGAACTTAAGTGCCAGAGAAGCAAGCATACCGGCAAATAATATTAACGATATATTCGAAACAAAATCGGCAAAACAGGACGCGTAAAGCGCTATATCCAGAGCCTTTCTCGCCTCACCTTTCTGAGTTAACGGATAGCCGTCCAATACCGTGCATGAAGCCGCGGGAGTACCTGGCGCCTTAATCAGTATTGCCGTAATCGAGCCACCATACAAGCCACCTTTGTATATTCCTAACAGCAGCAATATCCCGGTAACCGGGGGCATGGAGAAGGTGAACGGTAGTGCAAGCGCAACACCCATAACCGTAGTCATACCCGGAATAGCACCAACTACGGTACCAATCAAAACACCCAGAAAAATAATTATTATATTCTGAAAAGTCAGAAACAATGAGAGTGCTTCAAGGAAATTATCAATCATATTGGTGCGCTATCCTCGTAGTGTTTCAAAAAGCCCGAGGGGAATCGGGATGTTGGCAACGAACACAAAAAATATATAGAGCAGGATCGGCACCAGAGTAGATACTAAAATCATCAACCACCATCGTCGCTCTCCGGCAAACAGCATCAATCCAAAAATCAGCGCCATCGCCGGTGCCACCATTCCAAAAGAAGAAATCGCGAAGTAGAAACCAAACAACGCGGCAAGTACCACGGCTAGTCTCGGTAAGCGACCTGACCACGGAATACTTTGTTCGCCGTCTGCTGCCTCTCCACCTGATTTAACAGCGATGACAATACCCATCAGGGTAAATACACCAGCGACAATGCGCGGCCAGAAATCCGGTGCGATGGCGAGATTATCAAGGTTACTAGGTGAAACAATCCCCACTGGAATCAATACAAAGAAAACCAGAAGACCGATGACTACCAGAACAATGCCTGTAATACGGCTACTATTCAATCTAAAAGCCCTCGGCATATTGAAGGGTTTCGAGCTCAGAAGCGCCGAGTACCAGGGAATGATAAATTGCCAGCGAATGTGCGGCACCGTGACTGGACATATGATAAAAACGAAGCCGTTGGTTAACGAATTCATTGCCAAGCAGCTCACTCAAACGTGTGCAGATTCCGGCCCGGTATGCGTCACTTTCGATTAAAGGCCCCGATACCAGCACCTCTCGCGGATGCAAAAACGCGTTTGCCTGAGAAATAATATAGCCAAGCGCCCGCCCGGCGGTATTCAATTTTTCCTGGCTATCGATACAACCTGACGCCGCCGCATCGATGACTTCAGTCAGTGCCTGGGCAAGATAATTGCCCAGGCCCTTGTGATGTGATAGATCAGCTTCTATCACCGCAAAGCCACCGGCCAGCTGGTCAACGGCGACCAGTTTGCCGTCAGTCTCACTCGGTATTCGCATCGACTCAAGCAAACCTGCACCGGATTCAGAGCCACGTACCAGCCGGCCATCAATAAAAAAGCTGCTGCCGACGGCGAGGGAAGCGTTGAACAACACTACATTATTTCGGCCCTTTGTGGGTCCAAAGCAATGAGCCGCCAGATTCTTTGCATTAGCGATACTCTCTATCACCAGCGGCAACTGGATTGAACGACTCACTATCTTTTCAACATCGACATCGCTCCAGCCGAGTACCGGCGCAGCGCGTAATTTTCCATTGGTAGGGTCGACTGCACCGGTGATAGCAATGCCACAACAAAGCAAACGACTTTGGTCAAACGCTGCATTACCGATCAGCACATTTAATGCCTCGGCACATTGAGAGACCACGGTATCTGCAGATTCTAGATTTGAAAACTGCAGGCTTTGCTGGGCCACCTCGCCGTTGGCAAGATCGGCAATCACCACATCCTGACGAAAAGCATTCACCGCGATCGCGGCAACATAACCGCCGGCCGGTCGCACCCTCAGGCCGACGAATTTCCGGCCCCGACCACTGGCCCCGGAGAAGTGCGTGCCTTCCTCTATTAAGCCAGCATCAAGCAACCCCCGGGTAATTCGCGAAACAGAGGCCTGGGTGAGACCCACCCGCGCTGCGATCACAGTGCGGGATAAAGGGCCGTGAAGCAGTATCTCCGACAGCACCAGACGGCGATTTCTCGCTCCCAGGTCTTCGCGGGTCTTCACTAACTGCACCATTATTGCCTTCAATTTATTATTTACTTACTGTAAGTAATTATTCTACAATGGTTGCCAGAGTGTCAATCTAAATGACACCCACTACCAAACACCAATTCCTTGGGAGGAAATATGAACCTACTGAAAAGCTTTACCAGGCTCGTTGCCGGCGCTGCCATGCTTGGCCTGGCTGGCGTCGCGTTAGCAGAATATCCCACCAAACCAGTCACGCTTGTGGCACCTTATGGCCCGGGTGGTGCCTCTGACCTTGCCGCGCGAACCCTTTCTGCAACCGCTCCCGGCTACCTCGGCCAAAGCTTGCTGGTGGTCAACCGCACTGGCGCTGCCGGCGTCACCGGATCTACTACTGTGGCCAAGGGTAAGCCCGATGGCTACACCATGCTGCTATCAAGAGTTGGATCCCAGGCAGCGGTGCCCGCGATCAATCGAACTATTCCTTATAAGTGGGATGAATTCACTTTTCTCGGACTGCTCGAACTGAATCCGTTTGTACTCGCAGTGAAAGCCGACTCACCTTACCACTCTCTTGATGACATCAAGAAGGCCATTGAGGGTGGTGCCGATCTCAGCTATTCCTCTGCCGGCGTCGGCACACTTCTTCACGTCGCCATGGTGATGGTGCTTGATGAATTTGGTATGGGTGCGGATGCAATGAAGCATGTTCCATACAAGGGTGGCGGTAAAGCCGCGGCTGCAGCCAGTGGTGGTCACGTTGACATGATTTTCCAGAATCTGTCTGGTGTAATCAGTAATATACAAGCGGGCAATATGCGCGCTTTGGTGGTCACAACCCCCGAACGTGTGCTCGCGATCAAGGATGTACCCACCGCTGCTGAGACAGGCTACCCTGCACTCGGCCAGGTCATTGGCTGGAGTGGCTTATGGGGACCCCCTGGACTACCAGATGAGGTTACCAGTAAATGGGTCGAGGTATTGGCCCAGGTTAAAGAAGATAAAGCCTGGAATAAACTCACCAGGGGCCTCGGTTCCGTCCCCGATATTCGCAGCCCTGAAGATACCAAGGCATTTGTTCAGTCACAGTATGAAGCGTTCAGGACGCTCACCGAAAAGCTTGGCATGACGATTCAATAATAACGATTGTACAAATTTCCGGGGCCGGAAATACAGGCCCCGGTTTTTATTCAGTAATTTTCAATGACATCGAAAGCGCCCAATATCGTTGTTATCCAGGCGGACCAGATGACCGCCAAAGCTTTATCGCTTTATGGACATAAGCTGGTCAAAACACCGAATATCGAGCGACTGGCGGAAGGTGGCACGATATTCGACAACGCCTACTGCAATTTTCCGCTATGCGTACCAAGCAGAACGTCAATGATGGCAGGGCGTTACGCCAATGCTATTGGTATGTGGGACAACGCTATCGAAATGCCGGCATCGATCCCGACCCTGGCCCACTATCTGAGACAACAGAACTACCATACCGTGTTGTGCGGCAAGATGCATTTTGTCGGACCCGATCAGGTGCACGGCTTTAACGAACGTATTACCACGGACATTTATCCCTCTAACTTTGCCTGGACCCCGGACTGGATTGTTGGCGAGAAATATCGACCCACCGGCATCAATATGCGCGCAGTAGTTGATTCAGGGGTTTGTGTGCGCGGACTGCAGATTGATTATGATGAAGAAGTCGAGCATGCAGGCATCCAGAAACTCTATGACCTCGCAAGGTTTAATAAGGACAACCCATTCCTGATGTGGATTTCCTTTACTCACCCGCATTCGCCTTATATTACAACGCAGCATTACTGGGATCGATACAACCACGACGACGTAGAGATGCCGGAAGTACCCGCGTTTGAACTGGACGAGATGGACCCCATGAGCCGCTGGCTCTACTATGCCCACGCAGGTGACCTGCATAATGTCACCGACCAACATATTCGTAATTCGCGGCATGCCTACTACGGCATGTGCAGCTATATCGATGATAAAGTGGGGCGGATCCTCGATACAATTGAACATCTTGGCATTGAACAGGAAACCGTCGTTGTATTCACATCAGACCACGGCGAAATGCTGGGTGAGCGCGGAATGTGGTTCAAGCAGTCTTTTTATGAGTGGTCAACAGCCGTTCCACTGATTATCAGGATACCCGGACAGAACAACCGACAACACGCGCCAGAATTAACTTCACTGGTTGATTTACTGCCGACATTTGTTGATATCGCTACCAATGGTAATGCGCCGGAGCCGGTATCACAAATCGACGGTAGTTCTCTCTTACCGCTAATCTCTGGCGATAATACAAGCTGGAACAATAAAGTCATCTCTGAGTATACCGGCGAAGGTGTTGTCGCCCCCTGCCGCATGATAAGAAGAGACAACATCAAGTTGATCTATACCCACGGTCATCCCGACCTGATGTATGACCTGGATAAAGACCCGCTTGAACTCAACAATATTTCAGGGACTGCTGACTACGCAAAGATTGAGAAATCATTGAAAGCTGAACTGCTGAAAGACTGGAATCCAGATCAAATAAACGACGCCTGTATTCAAAGCCAGAGAGAACGGACATTTATCCAGAATGCCACCGACGGGCAACCAAACTGGGCTTATTGCGCACGACAGGGAGACAGCGAACGCTTTATTCGAAACGCCAGTGCGGTAGGCACCAAAGCGAAGGCGCGCTATCCATTTGTTGAACCTACGCCTTTTATAAAGTGATTCTCAGCGCGTTCTGTGGTTCCACTATCTGAGATTCCGGCCTCACCTTTGGCGGATCGCTGGTTGAACAAAGCGCAGCCTGACGCGGCTGATAAACTTAATAAACCAACGCCGCTACCACCCCTGTTTCATCATCAATCTGGCGCTACGATGGTGATCGCTATTTTTCCTTTGTGACGCCCCTCTCCAAAATACTGCATCGCAGCCGGCACTTCACTCAGTGAATACGTACGGTCAATTACCGGAGTGAGTTTACCTGACTCCATCAGCGCCTTGAGGTCTGCCAGACCTTTGTTTGGCCCTTCCATCAATAAACAAAACCTTCTACTTTCACCAGCGAGTGACCAGCAGAAATTTAAAAACATAAGCTGGAAGATACCTGGCGTCGCACCACCAATCATCACGTAGTTGCCCTCGGCTCTCAACGCCTGCCTGTAAGCAAACATTGAACGAGTACTCTGGCAGTCCAGGATAAGATCGTAGCGTTGTCCGGTTGTAGTGAAATCCACCCGGGTATAATCGATGACGTGGTCGGCGCCAACGGAACCAATGACATCCAGTTTGTGCGGCGCATCCACTCCTGTTACTTCAGCCCCGGAGAGTTTGGCAAGCTGAATAGCAAATGTACCCACACCACCACCCGCGCCGTTGATCAACACCTTCTTTCCAGGCTTCAGGTGTTGCCCCTTACGAACTCCCTGAAGCGCCAGAACACCCGCTTGCGGTACCGCTGCGGCCGCCGCAAAAGTCACGTTTACCGGCTTTGCTTCCATGGCAGTTTCGTCTGCACAGGCATACTCTGCAAAACCACCCCAGTTGTCCCAGAGATCGCCAAACACTTCATCTCCCGGCTTGAATCGAGACACTCGATCACCGACTGCCTCCACCGTACCAGCGATATCGGCGCCAAGTCTCTGCTTGCCGGGCTTTGGTTTAAACAGGCCGAACATAAGCCTGTTTATCAGCGGTGTCCCATTCAAATACTCCCAGTCCCAGGAATTTACTGACGAGGCATGAATACGAATCAGTAATTCATTATCCTTTGGAACAGGTTTATCAACTTGTTTAAGGGCAAGATCGTCCGCTGATCCATATTTTGTAAAGACAATTGATTTCATCGGGCTGTAATAGCGGCAGCTAACGATGGCCGGAGAGTTAAGGCTAGTCCAACCGGATTATGGATCGGCAATTTCACCCAGCTATGTTCCATCATCAAAATAATGTTCCAGACATTCATCCTCACGACCCCGCACCACTCTTTTACCAATGAGCGCACCTTTAGTCTCGGTCACTACCGTATGCTGACCCTCATGATGGTTCTGGTCATAGAAATAAATAACCACCCAATCCCTGGTGCGACCGAATTGGTGCGCCCGTGCGGTATTGGAATACAGCGCCGTAAAGTGCCATTCCTTCAGGGTACTGTGCAAGATTGGAAGCCACTTCTTACCTGACGGATTGAACCGCTTGGGTGCCATCTTCAACAGTTTTCCAGCTACTGCCCTGGTTCGATACTGGCGATCTATTTGTAATAATAAATCTACAGCTGGCTCAGCCACCACCGCCTGGTGTTGCCCTGTAAGTTGACGATAGCCCAATATTTTCTGCAGCCAGGCCTGCACCATTTCAACCTTACTGTCACTAAACCCCGGAACTTTGTTCAAACGTCCGTTGTGCGCAGCAATCTCCAGGGCCTCAAGGGTATCAATATGCAGGTTCTCGATAATTCGATGAGCAAGCGTGGTGCCGATGCCAGGAATCCGTTCAAACATCTCCACTGGATCATGGCCTGCCTGCAGGCTTTCCAGTCGACTCATCCGCCCCGTACCAATGTATTCAAAAATTGAACGAGCGATTCCTTCGCCTACAGCAGGTAACTCCACCAGACCCTCAAAACCCTTTTGCTCTACGATATCGGTGACCGGTTTTTGCAGTCCTGCAATACTTGCTGCCGCTCGACGGTAAGCAATCACACGAAATGGATTTGCTTGCTGCTGGCCCAGCAAATCGGCGATCTGCAGCAGCCTTGTTGTGATTTCGCTGTTGTTCATTGGTTAATGTCGAGATGGCACGCCCGCCTTTGCCAGACTTGACAGCGATTTATTGGCTATATCTCTCAATATATACTTGTCAGCTTAACAGCCAGGTTTCCGCTTGTACTCTTTGGTCCAGATCGAAGGCCTTGATTTCCAGACCCGGAAACAAGGCCCCTTCAAATTCACTTACCTTCTGAAGCCATGTCTTGTCAGTCAGAACGGCGGCGCGATCGAATTTTTTTATCAAACCAAACATCGAAGGCAAGCGGGAAAACTCAACACCAATTGCGCTAAGTGTTGGTATTTGGAAGTCAGTGATCACGTATAACATTTTGCCATTCTCAATATTTTCCGATTTGCTAACGAGCTCATCTAAAGCGACCTGCATCGACTCCGCATCTAATTTACCACTTAACTCTATATCCAGGCGATTCTCACCGTTTTTCGTTACTTTAAACATAAATACTCCTGTTAATTGGGTGTTGGAAAACAAACGAGCAGCGGCCCTGGGCCATAAATCTGCATGATGAGAGGCGAGCGCCGCAGCTTTCAAACATCCAAGTATATTGGGTTGATCGTTGTTGATACAAAGCTCCACCAGACATTACACCAGTTCACGACCTGTATATCCATCAGGCAAGCCGCGTGATTCCCGCCGCCAAGATTCGAGCCCTGAATTGCTGCCAGAAAATCTCCCAGCGCCCCGGTAAAATTACTCGACCCCATATACCATGACCAGAAACGCGGATGAACATTCCCCATGGGAAATGGCATCAGATTTTGTGAGACTTGCTGATACACGTTTTCCAGCGCAGAGAGCTTGTTTGGTAATGCAGTACTGAAGAAAGACTTTACCTCATCGGGCATTTCCTGCCAGGCCGGTCAATCACGAACACTGCTGAGATAGCTGATACGTCTTCCATAATCTGATGAGATAGCTCACCCACCTCATTCCAGCTTTCCGGGCCCAGGGTTTCTTCTGCTAAATTTTCTATATTTTCAGACGGCAGTTTTCCATTGATTTCGCATCCTGTGGATTTCATGGAATATCAACGATGAAACAAAACCGGGTCTGGTTTTTTTTCATGACCCTTGCAAAGATAAATGCCGGTGAGAGAGACCGAAAAACCCAGGGCACAATACCCATTGCCCCTGTTCAACCGGTATCAGAGCCACTTATTTTAAGTTAACGTGGTACTAATCCTTCCCAGCCATCTGGCTCACTTTGCTCTATATTATTATCGACTTTTCTGAAATCCGGATACTTTTCGCTGAAGCATTTATGCTCTGCTTCGATCAGATTATTCATGGTTAGCTTCATCGCAGTACCAATTTTCTGATCGGTATCGGACAGGTTGTGTTGCAGGAATAAATCAACCTGGTTGTCACCTTCCGAGAAACTCCACTTCCATGCGGTAACGATATGAAATGAATCACCAAGCCATTCATCTGGTTTACCTAACTGGGACTTATATTCCTTGAACAGCTTCTCGAAAAATTTTTTACTGCTGTCTTTGTACTTGAGCTTAATGCGGACTAGTTTTCCAGGATGGGCACAGTTTCCATAAGCAAGATATCCGGATTTGAATCCCTCAAAGCTTTTGAGTTCCACCTCATCCAGATATTCCATAAAACGAATCGGCAAAGTGGTCTGGGGCTTTATGTAGTCACCATATTCATTGATATCCACATTCAGCTTTATACCGGCGATTTGTGTAGGCATCTGCGCAGAACAGAGCCCCGAGTAAAAAAGCACAAATAAAATGGCTAGATTTTTCATGTTTATTGCATCCTGTATCCCATAGGATGCAATTTAACATAAAAATACAGACGACTTGTTGCGTTAATTTTGCGCCACAAAGACTGGTTTGACCGCTGTAAAATCAGTGCCCGGGACAAATCTCCAGGTCAGGATGAACCTGATGACGACGATTCATCATCGAGTGGCAGGCTCATATATTTGTCGCCGCTTTTCAGTTCGCAAAGCATTTGATTGAGCCGCTCAATCTTGGTTGCAGATTTCTGCGCGGAATTAATCCATCGCAGATAATTGACTTGTTGATAGCTCGGGCGGACCGTGAATTTTGAATACAGGCCATTTTGTTGCAAGGCCTCATGGACAAATTTCGGATACTGTTCAATTGGCAGAGTTTGTTTTTTATTTTCCATTGTTTGCACGCTCCTAAAATCAATTCACAGCTTTGTCGCAGCGCGAGACAGCATCCGTAGCTTTACACCAGTTACTGAAAATCTTCAGCCCTGCTGCATAACAAAATAAATTTACTACTTTAATCATTTTCACCTCTTTCTATACAATATATTTTATATGTTCAGAATACTTCCCGAAATTACGGGACGCTTCTGTTTTGTTTTTTGTAGAGGTGTAGTGGATTATTTTTTAACAACTGTTTATATGTACCACTGCATGTAATTTAAACCCTGGCTTCTTAGAAATCAAGATATCTACTGTTTCAATTTGTAACGACAGGCAAAAACTTTGAACGTAATACCTCGCACAGAAATTTTAAATTTGTATTCATTTTTGAATCTGATGCTGGTTAACTGTTGATTGCTTCAGTTGTTTATAAACCGATAAATTAATTTTTATTTTACTTCTACCGTCTGTCTTTAATCATCTACCACTGGTCGAAAATAACGAAGTCTCAACGTCGTTAAATATTTAACCGGTCTCGACAACGGTAGTACATCACCGATGCGCCAAGGAACCAGGGGTTACCCGTATACAGAGGTCTGGTTGGGAATGGGATATCGTCGAAAGCGGTTTTGCCTTCAGGCAGACCCAGCACTTGTTGACCAAGTCGCATTCCCAGATAACTGGCCATGCCAACCCCTGAACCGCAGTAGCCCATGGCATAGTGCACGCCATCTCTCCGTCCTTTGTGCATCAGGGTATCAAAGGTATAGGCGACGAACCCTACCCATGAATGACTGATTCGAGTAGCCGCAAGTTCAGGGAAAATATTGACCAGTGCTCGATGTAACTTCGGGCCGCTTACCAGCGCGTCGGTTTCATTGTGCGAAACACGGCCGCCAAAAACGATTCGACTGCGGTCAGGGGAAGATCTGTAATAGAAAACCACCTTACGACTATCGCTGACAATGCGGTTTTTCGGCATCAGTTGATCCATCAGCCCGTCTGCCAGAGGTTCCGTTGCAATCACGTAACTGCCAATGGGAATCACCCTCCGCCGCTGCCACGGCGTTAATGAGCCGGTATAACCATTGGTCGCGATCACGACCTGGTTGGCGTTTATCTCTCCTTTGGGTGTGTAAACCCTGAAGCCGTGCCGGGTATGCTGAATATCAACCGCAGGGCATTGGGTGACGATAGAGGCCCCTGCATCCTTCGCCAGCTTCATCAGGCCGCAATGATATTTTCCAGGGTTCACGGATGCATGTTGCGGAAATACCACCCCGCCATAGTAAGCGTCGGTGCCAAGCTCGTTTCGCTGGTCGCCTCTTTCAACCACGAACGCGTCGTTTTCTAGGCCGGGCACCTGCTGCCCGATCTGTTTCGTAAGCTTGCCAAACTGCGCCGGGTTGTGTGCCGCGTGGAAGCGGCCGACCTCGGTCATATCGCAATCAATATTCTCGTCCGCTACAAACTGTTTTATCCAGGCAAGAGACTGTTTTGCATCATTCAGAATGGAAAATGCCTTTTCTTTGCCATAACGCGCCGCAAGTTCCTCGTATCCGGCTTTAACACTGGTACTGATCTGGCCACCATTACGGCTACTGCAGCCCCAGCCCGCCTGCTCCGCATCCAGTACCAACGTGTCCCTTCCGCCTCTGGCTGTTTGAATTGCAGCATTCAGCCCCGTATAGCCCGACCCAATGATGAGTACATCGACATTGCCTGCCGGCATCTCATCGCTGCCCGATTCGGGCTTAGCGGTATCCCACCAATAAGGCTCGGCTTTGAAATCAGCGGTATATAAGTCACTTCGTATGTTCGTGGTCATTGAATATTGTTTAACGATTTTTTTTCAGGATTATATCCGCTGCCTTCTCCGCCAGCATGATTACCGGTGCGTTGGTATTGCCTGAAACCAGTGTCGGAAACGCAGACGCATCGACCACGCGCAGACCGTCGACGCCAAATACTTCCAGTTCAGGATTGATGACACCACGCTCGGGGTCAGGGGCCATCCGGCAGGTGCTGACCGGGTGAAAGACTGTTCCGCTTCGTTCCCGAATATCGGCAAGCATCTGTTCTTCATTCACTACAATGAGCCCGGGCAGCAATTCCTTGTCTATTACTTCCCGCAGTGCAGGTGCAGTCCCCAGTCGCCGCAGAAACTTGTAACCCTCCAGCATTTCCTTTATGTCATGTTCGGTCGAAAGGTAGTTGGGGTAAATCACAGGGCTGGCTTCAGGATCACTGGAAGATAGATCCAGATGACCGACGCTGGTGGGTCTGGTAGGTGATGCACTGATGTAAAAGCCAGGAAATGGGTCAGGATTCATCAGTGGCCTTACTCCCGGCGGTGCCTTGGTATAGCTTGCCGGAGAAAAATAAAGCTGCATATTCGGCTTTGTTACCTGATTATTGGTACGAACAAAGCCGCCCCCCTGGTTGACGCTGAGCGACAGCGGACCGCCATGAGTGACTGCATAGCGAAGGCCATGCCAGACCTTGCCCCACCATGGGTGCAGCTGATTGTTTATGGTGGGCACCCTGCTGTGATAGAGGAAATCGATACACAAGTGGTCCTGAAGGTGCTGACCTACATTGGGCTGGTGATGCACAGTGTTGATATCCAGCGCCTGCAGTCTGTTTGCATCGCCGATACCCGATAGCATCAGCAATTGTGGCGAATTAATTGCGCCAGCTGAAACAATAACTTCAGCCTTGGCATGGGCGGCTTTGATTTTCCCCTTGTGCAGATACTCGATGCCGGTGGCCCGGTTTCCTTCAAAAACTATTTTCTGCACCAGCGCCTTCTTCAGAATACGCAGATTGGGTCTTTTAGCAGCCGGGTGCAGATAAGCCCGGGCAGCGGACATACGCCGACCGCCCTGAATAGTCAGTTGATACAGACCAATACCTTCCTGTTCGGGGCCATTAAAGTCATGGTTATGGGTAAGCCCGATCTGCTCTCCTGCATGGATAAATTGACGGCATAGCGGGTGCATATTCTTACCCAGGCTGGAAACATACAACGGCCCGCTGTCCCCATGCCATCTGCTTCCACCCTGCTGATTATTTTCGGCTTTATAGAAATAGGGCAACACATCCTGCCAGCCCCATCCTCTGTTACCGTCTTCTGCCCAGCCCTGGTAATCATCGGGATGACCGCGGATATATACCATCGCATTAATCGAGCTGGACCCGCCCAGGACTTTTCCTCGAGGCCAGTAGCTGCTGCGGTAATTTGTCCCCGGATCCTGTTCCGTGGTGTACATCCAGTTAAGACCAGGATTGTAAAAGGCCTTACCATAGCCAATAGGCATCTGCACCCAGGGATGCCGGTCTGAACCACCGGCTTCCACCACCATTACCTTGTGTCTGCCATTGGCGCTCAGGCGATTGGCCAGAACACAGCCCGCCGAGCCTGCGCCGATGATAATGAAATCATATGATGATGATCCTGCTTGCAACTGTGCCCCCCTATTGCGCTAGATTTTCAGTCTGTACACTGAATGACCGCCTTACAGCGGTGGTAGAATTCTACTGCACCTCAACCTAATACAAAAATGAAAATCAGTCGTATCGACACCTTTACCAATGCGTTTGTCTGTTTTGTCAGGTTAACCGGGGAGGATGGCAGCGAGGGCTGGGGCCAGGTAGCGCCTTACTGTGCTGATATTACCGCCCAGGTGCTGCATCGCCAGGTAGCGCCCTATGTGCTTGGACAACAAATGGAAGATATCGACGCGCTGGGAGACAGGGTGTTCGAGATAGAACACAAATTTCCGGGGTCTTATCTGCGGCGGGCCTTTGGCGGAGTTGATACGGCGATCTGGGACCTGCGCGGCAAACTGGCAGAAAAAAGCGTGTGCGAACTGCTCGGCGGCACCCCGGGGCCTGTACGTGCCTACGGCTCTTCGATGAAACGGGATATTACTCCCCAAGATGAACTGGAAAGGCTGTTAAAACTACGCCAGGAATATGGTTTTGATGCCTTCAAGTTCCGCATTGGTGCCGAATGCGGCCACGACCGGGACGAATGGCCGGGGCGCACCGAAGAAATTGTACCGACCATTAGAAATGGTATGGATAGCGAAGTCGCATTGCTGGTAGACGCCAACTCCTGTTACTCGCCAGCGCGCGCCATAGAAACTGGCAGGATGCTGGAACAAAATGGCATCAGCCATTACGAAGAACCTTGCCCCTATTGGGAATACGATCAGACCCGGGAAGTGACCGAAGCCCTTGATATAGATGTAACCGGCGGTGAGCAGGATTGCGAACTGCAGAACTGGCGCCAGATGATCGATACAAAGGTGGTGGATATCGTGCAGCCCGATGTATGCTATCTGGGAGGTATCAGTCGCACATTGCGGGTCGCTGAGATGGCGGAGCAGGCTGGCATCACGGTGACCCCACACTGCGCTAACCTCTCCATGGTTACATTGTTTACCATGCACCTGCTGCGGGCGATTCCCAATGCAGGAAAATATCTGGAATTTTCCATTGAGGTCGAAGACTACTATCCGTGGCAGTATGATTTATTTGTTGAAAGCCCCTTTGCCATTGTCGATGGTCATGCAACGGTGGTTGATACTCCCGGCTGGGGCGTTACCGTGGCCCCTGAGTGGACTGAGCGTTCACATCACCAAACCAGCGAAGTTTAGCGTTTTGAGCATCTGATGTCTGGTTTGTACAGCTTCGCAGCTCGATTCACTCGATAGCAGGTTCGATCCTGATTTTGCGGCCAAACTCAAAATAATGAGGAACAATATTAAGGTAGTGAAGATTTCGCCTCCTCTATCTCGAGTCGGCACAATGCAGCACCTCCATTCTCTGGTGATAAAAACCATAGACATAATCCTGTACGCCCGTCTTTAGTCAGCTATTTTGGATACCCGCCACAATCCTAGAATTCTGGTGGTCTGGTCAGGCAGGCCCGGCTATGTACCGGCTCCTGTTTTTTCTACCGATCAGTTGACGATTTATTCGCACCACGATCGTCAGTTTCCCGGTCTGATCGATCCGCCAAGAAAAATAGCAGACAGTCAACATTATGATCTGGACCAGGCCATCCGCAGGTTTGCACATCCAGAGGAATTTGATCTTGTCTGTATCGGTTGCGACGCCAGTGAAAACAATAAGGTACGCAATCTGTCGGCTTTTTCCTGCCCGAAAGTATTGATGCTTACCGATACCCATCATCTTGATGCCAAACCCATTAGTGTTGCCCTTGACTACTTCAATAGTGAACCTTTTGACGCCGTGGTATCCCTTTATAACCGCGATCATCTGAGATGGTTTGGTGGTCGCCCCGGGGTAAGACTCGGCTGGCATCCCTGCTTGACGGTGAGAAACATCCCGAGAGAATTCTCTGATGTCCGCCGGCCCGCGGTGTCCTTTGTTGGCAATTGGCGGCGCAGCCACCCTCGGCGCAAACACCTGATGGAGAAAATGATAAAAGATGGCATCCCTTTTCTCGCTGAGAAATTAAATGCCCTGGGTAGTGCAAACCTCTATGCTTCGTCACTTTTATCATTCAACTGCAGCTTGAACAACGACCTTAATATGCGAATATTCGAGGTGATTTCCGCGGGTGGCTGTCTGCTTACTGACCGACTCTCTGAGCAAAGTGGACTGGATCAACTGTTTACAGAAGACCAGGACTATATCGCCTATGGTAACTATCTCGAACTAAAGGAAAAAGTGAACCTGTACCTGGCTGATCCGTCCAGAGCGATTGAAATTGCGCGAAACGCGGTTACAAAATATCGCGAGAATTATCAGCCGGAAATGCTGGTAAACAATTTTATTGAGTGGGCTTTAGAACAAAAACACCCGGCCAGCAACTTTAATGACGCCGTGGTAAATTGTGAGGGTTCAGTATTTAATCAGCGCCTGGACATCTATCAGCGCGCAATGCAATTGCAACTACATAACGAAAAAGTTCAGGTTCTGGCCATTGGCCGAAGAGCAGCGGCATATCTCGACGACCTTAACGGCCTTGGCCGTGTCTATGGCTTTATTCTTGAGACAGAACAACATTCAGGCAATGACGAAAAAAAGCCAATGCACCAGCCAACGGTTACACTGCAACGGGCAGCTGCGGAAAACTGGGCAATGGTGGTTGCTGATTCAGATCAGCCGCACCGTCTGGCATCATCGAAATTCCCTGTCGACAATACATTTCCTGTTTAAACACTCTCTCTGATGCCAAGTAGAAAACTGATATACGCAAGCAATATAATCTCAGCACTGCCCACTTTGATCGTGGTACCGCTGGTCCCGTTTATTTTTATTCTGATCGTCGGCGAAGGAAAGATTCCCGGGTTTTTTCATGAATACGCACTGCGCACCCTGATGGTACTTTACCCCGTTGCGCTGATTGCCTGTGTGATCGGCTCGCTCAAGTTACTGCGGCGCGATCAGATGACACAGGCATTATGGGTTAGTTTGCTGCCCCTGGGAATTTTCGCCCTACTGGTGGTCACGCTTTTATTCGGCGGCGTGGTGCTGCGGTAGTTCCTACCTGAGCTGCCAGCCGCTTTCGAATAATCGGGTGGAAACCACAGCGCCGAGTTCACGGGCAAACTTATCAAGGATAGAAGGCTTCGGGTTATAGAGAACCACTCTTGCTTGTCCCAGAACGTCCCTGGCAACATCACCAACTCCACCAAAGTGATCAATCAGACCCAGCTCTTTCGCCCGCTCTCCACTCCAGAATAACCCACTGAACATATCCGGATCATTCTTGAGTCGATCTCCCCGGCCCACCTTAACAGCATTGATAAACTGGTTGTGAACCTCGGAAATCATGGATTCAGCATGGGTGACCTGATCGGGCTTAAGGGGTGAGAAAGGATCGAGCATGCCTTTATTTTCCCCAGCAGTGATCAATCGGCGCTCAACCCCGAGCTTCTCCATGGTATCAACAAATCCGAACGCATCCATACGGACGCCGATCGAACCAACAATACTTGAGGGATGCGCGTAAATCTGATCGGCGGCTACTGCAACATAGTACCCGCCCGACGCGCATAAATCCGAAACAACCGCATAAAATGGTTTTTCCGGATACTTCTCACGTAGACGGAGTATTTCCGCATTAATCTTGGCCGCCTGTACGGGAGTTCCTCCCGGGCTGTTGATCCGCAGTACAACACCCACGGCTTCCGGGGCCTTGAAGGCTCGCCGAAGGCTGTCATTAATATCATCTGCATTAACACTATCCGGTGCAATAAGGCCCTTCAGCTCAACCAGTGCGGTATGGGACTGTGAAATTGTCTTATCACCGCCAGCAAACCAGAGAAACAAAGTCGCGCCGAGGTAAACCAGCAATAAGCCTTTAAAAACCCAGCCCCATCGCCTGCGCGACCTGCGTTCCTTAATATAGTCCTGGGCCACCAGGCCAAGGATTCTTGTATTTTCTGCGCTCAGTCTATTTGCAGCGTTAAGGGCATTGCCCGAATCGCCCCGGGGCTCTGACGGAGGAGTTTTATTGCCAAACACGTGAGTTCTCTGAAGTTAGTTATCTGGTTAGTTATCTTGGCGGTGCGGTTGCCGCAAATTCACTGACGCCATTGGCAGCCTGCAGCAATGCCGCGAGATTATCCAGGCCATCAATGCTGATGCGTTTACGAAACAACGCCCAATCGATAAAACAGGCACAACGCAAGGCACTATCGGTGGCGATGCCATCCGCCGGGTCGAAGCGAGCGTTCAACTCAACCAATCCATTGTCAATTCGCTGTTTCTGCCGTCCAAGGTACTTGACCGTATCTGGCGTCGCACCGTCTATTTCCAGCAGGAACAGATTGATGGCGCTATCAATCAACGTATTGGTCATTGCAAACAGTTCATAATCATTGATATCCGCCAGGAATGGTTTACCCGACTTTTCCCTGACATATTTAACAATTGAACTTGAGTCGGTAAGCTTGATTTCGCCATCAGTAAAGTACGGGACTTTACTGGTAGGGGAGTTTTCAGCACTCATCGCAGAATCTGCTTCGACAAAGTCAAAATCAAAGTTTCCCTGCATCAACGCTACACGGCAGTGCCGTACGTAAGGAGAGTTATAGCTGCCGAATAGCTGCATTATGTTTATCCTGTTATAGACATTATTAGGAGCAAGGATATTACCAGAGTATGCCCAGGTCCTTATACATGTTAAAAATACTGACGCATTGCTTTGTCCGTGGCCTCAAAGCCAAGTTCAATTAATTCATCAGCGCGATCAAATTCCATGATATTTGCGACGTTTCTCGGGATATCAATCAGTACATCTGGCGGGTAGGCGGCCAGCTTTTGCCGGGCGATGGTGCTTTGCATCGCGTCATACGCGGTATAGACCACGTCGGTAATGGATTCTTCATCAGCCCTTGATTCCGAGCGAATACTACTCAGACTATCGAGAAACTGGCCAATGCGCTCCTGTAATTTAGAGGGTGTTTCAGCTGGTCGCGGTTTTTTCCCTGCCTGGCTGATGCCTTTAGTCAGCTGACCACTTACATTCACCGCAATGACAATATCCGTGTGATCACCGACTGTCGGTGCGATGGGAATGGGGTTCATCACGGCACCATCAATAAGTCGCCGACCGTGAAAATCAGCCGGGGTAAACAATAATGGTATAGACACCGATGCTCGAATCGCATCGAACACCGGGCCATGATTGATCCAGACTTCTTTGGACTTGTTGATATCGACCGCTACAGCAGTGAATTTTATCGCCAGGTCTTCAATCATATGATCGCCCAGCAGGTCGCGCAGAGTATTAAACAGCCGATCGCCCTTGAGTAATCCGCCGCGCCACAGGGTGAGATCCATTAAAGCAACGATATCACGCTTGCGAATTGCCCTGACCCATTGTTCATACTCATCGAGCTTGCCGATGGCATGAATGCCGCCGACACAGGCACCCATGGAACAGCCGACCAGCGAGGCAATTTCATAGCCATTCGCTTCCAGCCAGCGAATAGCACCGATGTGTGCAAGACCACGGGCACCGCCGCTTCCAAGTACCAGTGAAATTTTTTTGCTCAACGGCGCGTCCTTTTTCTGTTCTGGAGAGGTTTTGCTGAAGCTATGGATTGTAATCAAAACCAGCGACTTTTTTGCTTTTCCAGCTCGGACCTGCAAGCAGCCAGTTGTGCCCGATAAAGTTCGGTTCGCCCTTCTACTCGACGCGCCACATTGATCAGCCAGCTTTTGTTTTTATAAGTGCCGCGGCGATATCCACCCTGGCCTTCATGGTAATTGAGGTAGTGGCCAAACGCATCCGTCTTTACAACTGTATTTATTTTAAAACTCTTGTGCATATACCATTGGATGAAGTCGATGGCATCATCAAAATTGTCCCGCTGGCTGAAAATTGATCCTGCTTCTCGTCGATATTCCGCCCAGGTACTGTCTAGCGCCTGTGGGTAACCATATGCATCGCTCGCCCGCCCATAAGGAATGACGCCAAGGAAGAAACGGATCGGTGGTTTGGCTCTGGCGCGGAATGCGGATTCCTGGGCCATTATTGCCATGGGCACCTCGAGGTTGCCATTCCATCGTTTTGCCGCCTTCAGCGAGTCAACATACCATCCTGGCTTACTGCGATATATCTCGCAGATATTCTCAAGCTCAGAGGGTGGTCGCGATGCGCAACCTGAGACCAGGGTCACCGCTATGAGAATGATGCCCGGGATGTGTAAACAAGTAAATCTTCGCAAAACAGACTCGCCATTAAATCCAAGCGAATAAAGATATATCACAGTTAACTGGATAGTTGCTGAACGAGGACGATTAATGCGGACAAAAAAATCCCCTCTTTCGAGGGGAAGATGACCAGATCAAAGACCTGGTCAAGGTTGGGCAATTGGTCTGTTGGAATACTTTAAGATGCGAATGCAGTTGGCTGTGAATTTGACTCCTGCAATACCGGGAAAACAGGCATTACGGTAGAGCCACAACGGTTATCAACGCTTGGAACCTTAGTCCCGCGGGCCATCCGAACGATACTGCGAGTCATGTTATAGATCTCGAGTTTACGAACAGGCTGGCTCGCTACCGCAGTCCTGGCGTTAAACAACAGTTCATTATTGCTGTATTGGTTGTCCATTTGATCAAGCAGTGCGAGAAAGCTGTCCCGGTGCTGCTCAAAGTCTGCTGTTTCAGGAAAGTCGATACCCTGTACAACTTCGCAGGACAATTTAGCCAGTTTGTTTAAATCAGTTTTATTTATTTCTGTATTCATAACTTTCTTACTCCAATTCGTGCCCTCTTGGGCAACCTCTGTTTTTGTTTTGTTAAAGTCTCTTATTAAATGAGACCGTTGTTTGTTATTTTCAAAATCCCCGTTAAAAAAAGGAAGACTCTATGCCAGCGGTCGATGCCGCTGGCCGCTGGCATGAGTCTTTCCGCAACGTACCACTTTCACCTCTACGTATGGTCTGGTACCGGCCTTTACCCCCAGCTTTCGCTGTCTGCCTTAGCTAAAGCAATTGATGTGCCAACTTTGGATTTCACCCAACATAATATCATTTATATTTTTTATCTTATTGATATATATAGTTTTTATAATCGATTACTTCCAGAACGAAAAAAATGGTCAAGGACAAACTTTGGACAAATTGCGACCCAATGTTGAAAAAAATGCGTGACAATTATTGTCAATCACCAGTATTTGTCAGTTTCCGGCCTCCAAAAAGCGTCAACTTATGGGCGCTATGACCAGATATCTGAATTTTACGACCACATATCTGAATTTAGAGAACCCTTGCCAAAGATACTTTATCTATAGCGATATCCGGCACTGTACTGGCGTCAATAACTGTGATAACGCCGCTCAGAGCGGCGGTTTTGATGCGGAAAAATGGCTGACTGAGGTTTAACCAGTGACGTCGGATCGATTTGAGATGGTCATCAGGGTGCCCGTCATCGTTGCGATACGCTTATCTTTGCCCCCTGAGCGGGAGAACATTTCGCCGTCAGCTACAGTAATTGTCCGCCCCGGTTTGGTTACTCGGCCAATGGCGTAAAAATGATCGCCTTTTGCCGGGGACAACAGATTAATCTTAAACTCTATGGTTAATACCCCGGCGTCAGCAGGCATCAGACTGTAGGCCGCATAGCCGCAGGCGCTATCCATTACTGTTGATAGAATGCCTGCGTGAATAAAGTCATGTTGCTGAGTCAGCTTGGGATCAAAGTCAAAGCCAATGACGACTTTACCCGCCTCCACTGACTCTATGGCCGCACCGATTGTCAGTAGTGCATCCTGACAGTTGAAACTGCTGTGAACCCGCTGCGCAAAATTGTCATCGGCAGGCTGCAGCACTGCTGGCTGGTGATCTGTCATTGCCGATCGGCCTCGCTAGGTGGTTTCGCTCGCACCCGCTTGAGGCAGACGTTTCAGATTGTCAGCACAGTCGAACCAGCGAATTTTCTGCGAATAATAAACATGGAGGGTGGGTTCAAATTCATCTGGTCGGTCGAATGCACTGACGTAAAGGTGAATTTCACCGGGGTATCTATCGGCTTCATAACTCACCGGTGTACCGCATTGCGGGCAGAATCCACGGCGCACACCGGGAGAAGATTGATAGAATGCTCTGGCATCATCTGTAAAAACGATATTTTCAGGTGCATATCCTACAAATGTCACCACCGCGCATCCTGTATTGCGTCGACAACTCTGGCAGTGGCAGTGTGAAACCCACTTAGGATCACCGCGATACTGAAAGTGTACTGCGCCACACAGACATTGACCTGTGCCATTTCTCGAGCTGTTCATATCACATGAATTATTGAATAGGGCGCTTCACTAAACATCTGCTGCCCGCTACTGATTTGTACGGCGATTCTTTATATACCGCCATCCATAAAATCATCCTCTTCATAATCCTGCTCATCTCCTTCGCCATTATCTTCAGACATGAGCCACCATAATCCGGCCAGGGTCAGGCCGATGGGCAGAATAATCGCCGGGACAAATAACAGAAACAATTCCATTGTCTTAGATTACCACGGCTGCTGAATCCAGCGCCATGACCGCCGCCGTTCGGTAGCCACCACGGCCTGTAAGGCGCTCGCTAACCTTGTTGCCGGTACAACCGCATAAATGACTGCGGATTAAAACCATTCAATCGATTACCGCCCACCAGAAACACAGGGACACCCCGACCGTTAAGCTTCTTATAGTCGCGGCGACCTTTTTCGCTCTTCTCGACATCATACTCGCGAAAAGCGATGTCGTTTTGCCTGAGCCACACTTTCGCCTGATCACAGATTGTGCACCAGCTGGCACTGTACAACACCACAGTTCGGCTTACCGAAGGTTTTGACTGATGACTATCACCCGCCGGTTGTCCCGCGCTATCACTGTTTTCCTGTACTTCAACTTCCCTGGCCTCGACATTCAATGGCGGTGTATCGCCAAAATGCACCACACCTTGCTGATCAACCCAGCGATAAACTTCTGCCCGGACACCAGCGCCTGAGGTCAGCGCTACCGCTACAAATAAATAAGTTGTTAGCCTGGAGAAACACGCTAACCGCACTTACTGTCGCCGCAATTAAGACAGGTCATACAACCATCCATCAGGATCGACGCCTTGGTGTTGCATTTAGCGCAAAGCACAGCGGCTTCGGGAAACCCCCCATCATTGGCAGTAGTGTCTTTATTATTGACCTTTGCCTGACGGCCTTCGAATTCCTTGCGCTTGTCAGCAATCAGCTTCTGCTGATGTTCGTCCAGACCCGGATCGATAATCATGCCTATCATCTTCAGGTGGTTTTCAATGGCATCACCAATCTCTGCCACCAGCGATGGCATAAACTTTCCACCTTTCTTGAAGTAACCACCTTTTGGATCGAATACGCTTTGCAGCTCGTTTACCAGAAAAGTGACATCGCCGCCTTTACGAAATACCGCAGAAATAATCAGGGTCAGGCCGGAAATCCACTGGTAGTGGTCCATATTCTTGGAGTTAATAAAAATCTCGAACGGCCTGCGTTTTTCATAAGGCGTGTCCGGGTTCAACACCATATCATTGATAGTGATATAAAACGCGTGCTCTGATACCGGGGTTTTTATCTTGTAGGTACTGCCAATCAACATTTCCGGACGCACCACCTTCTCGTGCATCTGTACAATTTTGGCCAGCCCCTTACCATCGTCGTCGATGGTTTCCCTGATCTCCGGTTTCGCTTCTGCTTTTTTGTCCTCAGGCTTTATCACATCGTAGCCGACAATCTTCTTTTCTATTTTTATGCTCATCTGATTTTCCTGTTAGTCCGTTCGAAATCTAGAAACGGCCGTAATAGCCTTCTTTCAATGCATCGAACAGATTGGCGGCAGTGTGCATCTCGCCGTCATACTCGATTTCTTCGTTACCCTTAACTTCAACCACTTCACCATTGTCCAGAGTGAAACGATAAAGGGTATTTTCCAGATCCTGTTCCTTCACCAGCACACCCTGAAATACTTCGGGGTTGAACCTGAAGGTAGTACATCCTTTAAGCCCTTTCTCCCAGGCATACTGGTAAATATCCTGGAAATCCTCAAAGGGAAAATCCGTGGGTACGTTTGCAGTCTTTGAAATTGAAGAATCAATCCACTTCTGTGCAGCGGCCTGCACATCAACATGCTGTCGCGGCTTTATGTCATCCGCTGTAATAAAGTAATCCGGCAATTGCTCATTCTCCAGCTCGGAGTATGGTTTAGCCTCCGGGTTAATCAAATGCCGATAGGCCAGCAGCTCATAAGAGAATACATCGACCTTTTCCTTGGACTTTTTACCTTCACGAATCACATTACGACTATACATATGACCGAATGAAGGTTCGATACCGTTACTGGCGTTGTTACCCAGAGACAAGCTGATAGTGCCGGTTGGAGCGATAGAGGTGTGGTGGGTGTAACGGCATCCTTTTTCAGCAATCTGATTCTGCAGCGCCTTCGGGAACTGCTGCATATAGCGGCTGTATCGGCCCATCAATACAGAACCTGTCACCATGTCACCGAGATTGTAGCCATCCCTTTTCATCTCGGGACGACGGGCAAGCATTTCCGTTGTGACTTCGAACTCCTCCAGCAGTACCGGCGCGCAGCCTTTCTCTTCAGCCAGCTCAATCCCGGTATGCCAGCCAACTTCGGCCATCTGGCGGGCAACCTCTTCGGTAAATTCCAGCGACTGTTCGCTGCCATATTTCATTTGCAGCATGGTAAGGGTCGACCCCAGACCGAGAAAACCCATGCCGTGGCGACGCTTGGACATGATTTCCTTGCGCTGCTGCTCAAGTGGCAGGCCATTGATTTCCACCACGTTATCCAGCATCCGCGAGAATACAGAAACAACTTCGCGGTACTTGTCCCAGTTGAATCGTGCTTCATCGGTAAACGGGTTTTCGACAAACCGCGTCAAATTCACTGAACCGAGCAGGCAGGCGCCGTAGGGCGGCAATGGTTGTTCACCACAAGGATTGGTGGCGCGAATATTTTCGCAGAACCAGTTGTTATTCATCTGGTTTATTTTATCGACCAGGATGAAACCGGGTTCGGCATAATCATAGGTGGAACTCATGATCTGGTTCCACAGTTTTCGTGCCGGTATGGTATTGAATACGCGGCATGCGACTTCGCCACGATCATTGGTGGTGTAACCATCTGTGCTGGCCCAGTTACGCCAGATAATTTCCACGCGTTCATCTTCCAGCTCATGAGGCGCCGCCGGAAAAGACAGCGGCCAGTCCGCGTCAGCTTTAACCGCCTGCATAAACTCGTCGGTAATCAGACAGGAAAGATTGAACTGACGCAATCTGCCGTCTTCCCGCTTGGCGCGGATGAAGTCCTGAATGTCAGGATGACTGATGTCAAAGGTACCCATCTGCGCGCCACGGCGACCGCCGGCAGAGGATACGGTAAAGCACATCGAATCAAAGATATCCATAAAAGACAGCGGCCCCGAGGTGTAAGCCCCGGCGCCGCTTACAAATGCGCCTTTTGGGCGCAGGGTGGAGAATTCATAACCAATACCACAGCCGGCTTTAAGGGTCAGGCCAGCCTCATGGACAGAACGCAATACGCCGTCCATTGAATCCGGTATGGTGTTGGAAACTGTGCAGTTGATAGTGCTGGTAGCAGGTTTGTGGGCCTGTGCGCCGGCATTTGAGGTAATGCGCCCGGCAGGGATCGCGCCATTTTGCAGCGCCCAGACAAATTTGGCATACCATTCTTCCTGCTTTGCCTTGCCTGTTTCCGCACCAGACAGGGCCCGTGCCACGCGATCATAGGTCGCTTCGATGGTGGCGTCGACCGGCTCACCCTCCATGGTTTTAAGGCGGTATTTCTTGTCCCAGATATCGACTGAAGCGGGTTGAAGTGCCAGCCCGTCCAGTGAACCACCTGAAATAGAGCGGTTTTCCTTGTCTGCACTCCCCTGTTGTTCGTTATCGGCAGCGGCATTTGCCATTTTCATACGCTCTTTATCCTCTTCGGTTTTGTTTTTTAGTAATCGACTATTTTTTCATCTCGCTGCCATCCATGTATTTTGCAATTTAAGAAGCTTCCTTACCTCTTTATCCCAACTTACTGATTTCCCCAAACAATAGTTGTAAAAAACTAGAGGACTATATGTTGTGGCGAAGGCTCGATCATAAACCCTATATATGGGATTCGTCAAAATATTTTTGCTGTTTGTGTAATTTCAAGAGGTTATCTGAAGTCTCAGGGGTCGCACACCCGGCCAGACCGGAATTTCACCGAAAAGGCCATTGAGCAGACGTTATACATTGCCTAAAAAACAGGCAATTCCCGGCTGGCCTGCCGTCATTCCGATATTCACCCCGATTTCCCCTGTTTTTCTCCCTGAACCCGACCGCCCAATACAGGCCTCCGGCCGCGCGGGTTGCCCGCAAACCGCCGGACTGAGTGCGTTCTTGGCCGCGGCAGACCCGGATTCGCTTCAAGCTGGGAGTATCGCGGGATTCGGTCGCGTTAACAGTGCTAACATTTAAGTTTCTCGAAACTGTGGCCCACCGCGATTACCATCTGTATCGGCACTAGTGATTAAAGATAAATCCGTTGTACTGTTGGCACTCGGCCAGATCATCACCTGGGCCGGCCTGTACTATGTGTTCCCGGCTTCACTGGTACGCTGGGAGCAGTCCCTTGGCTGGAGCAAGGCCGATCTGACCGGCGCCATTACCCTGGCAATTTTTACTTCAGCCTTCGCCTCACCATTAGCCGGCAGATTTATCGACCGCGGTAAGGGACCCTTGCTAATGGCGTCGTCCGCCTTGCTCGGTGGCATTACCCTCGCCATGGTTTCGATGGTGACCTTGCTCTGGCAGTTCTATCTGGCCTGGGCACTGATCGGCGTATGCTTAGCCGGTTGTCTGTACGAACCATGCTTTGCCATTGTGACCAGAGCAAGGGGTGCCAAAGCCAAACAAGCCATCATCCTGATCACCCTCATCGCCGGTTTCGCCGGCGCCATCAGCTTTCCTTCCAGCTATTCACTGGCAGAGGCATTTGGCTGGCGCAATGCTCTCCGTATATTCGCCTGCGCAGTGATTTTTATCGGCGCGCCCCTGCTGTGGCTGGGGGCTTCGAGCATAGAACAGAATGGCAATGGCCGAACAGCCGGACAACCAGACCAGACACACTCCCGCCACCGACTGCTGATGCTGCCGATATTCTGGTTTCTCGGGGTGGGCTTCGCCCTGCTCGCGCTGGTGCATGGTGTCGCCTTGCACCACTTATTACCATTATTGTTCGAACGAGGTGTGGCGTCCGAAGCGGCGGTGATCGCGGCCTCCTTCATTGGCCCGATGCAGGTGGCTGGCCGGCTTGCGATGATGGCCGCAGAAAAACACGTGTCCAATAACGGCATTGCGATAACCTGCTTTTTAGTGATGGGCTGCTCTATTCTGATGTTAATAGGCGCCAGCACTACGCCTGCTCTGCTGGTGGGTTTCGTCATTCTGTTTGGCGGTGGTTACGGCGTGCTCAGTATTATCCGGCCGGTGATCGCCAGAGACATTCTCGGACAGCAGAACTTTGGTGCCAAGTCGGGGGCGCTGGCGGTGCTGTACCTGGCAGGCAGCGCTTCGGCACCTTTTCTCGGCTCCCTGATCTGGCAGGTCGGCGGATACGCCCTGGTATTGCCCAGCCTGGTAGTGCTTGCTGCAGTGGGCCTGGGGCTCTATCTCACCGCAAATAAATTATCACTGGCCAGCAGACTATCACTGTAAATCAGCAATCATAGCGTCGACAGAATAAACCTGACCATCGCCAAAACCAAAACCAAAGCCAAAGGCGGTTAAAAGAAGTGAGTGGTACAGTCTGGCAGACCGGTGATCGCTGGCGGCTGTTTTCTGCCGCCCGTATAAGAGCGACCCCCGTAACGACCAATACAAAATCATATCCTTGATATTGTCGATTCCACGGCAGTCAGAGCCATGGTTGCCGGCGCGGGCCGCCCGCCATGGCAGCGGCAGCATAATTTTTATCAGTTTGGCGGCGGCTTACCGCCTATTGCCTGTGTAACAGCATCCGCAGCCTGCCTGACCTGGCTGCCAAGTTTTTCCAGTTGTCCGTCAGTCAGCCTGGCCGTCGGCCCTGATATCGAAACCCCGGCGATCACATCGCCATAGGAATTAAATATCCCCGCGCCTACGCAGCGCATACCGGAAAACCTTTCTTCATCATCAAGAGACCAGCCTCGGGTGCGGGTCAGCTCGAGGTCTTCAAACAGTTGCTCTGCCGTTGTAATTGATTGTTCAGTAAATGCCGGTAGTCCCTTCTCTTCCAGAATTTTTTCCACCTGACTGCGCCGCATGTTGGCAAGTAGCGCCTTGCCGATTCCCGAAGCATGCATGTTGCTGCGGGTGCCCGGCTGAAAGAACGCTCGAATAGGGTTGTTGGTTTCCACCTGACCGATGAACACTACGTCACCATTGTCGGCAATGGCCAGGTTCGCGGTTTCTCCGGTTTGTTCCATCAACTCGCGCATGGTTTCAATGGCGGCCTCAACAAGATTGCTACGCACCAGATATGCGCTGCCAATTCTGAATGCCTCAATGCCGATGGCCCACTGCTGGGTATTCTGGTTGAACTGTACAAACCCATGATGCTGCAGGGTTCCCAGGATTCGGTGGGTGGTGGAAGCCGGCAGCTTTGCCGCCACTGACAGATCCGCCAGGGTTGAACTGCCGAGCCTTGCCAGCTCTTTCAGTACCTGCAGCCCCCGGTCCAGCGCCTGCACCGTCTCGGTCTGGCCGCTGGTATGGGCAGACCGCGGGCGCCCCCTGGGTCGTTTGGTTTCATCGTTTTCCATTAGATTTATCTAATATTAGAGCTGCGGATTGATAGAAAATGTTTTCCATTTTCACATTTGTTTAATAAATGAAAAAAAGAATCACTCATTAATTCAATAAGATAACATATTTCAAAATATTTTGAAAATATTTTTCAGAATAATTGAAAATGTTTTCCATTCGCCTCAATATTACGGTTCTAATTTTGAAGGTAATACCATGAGCACCCAGAACCCTATTTTTATTCCCGGCCCCACCAATATCCCGGACCGCCTGCGCCACGCCATGAACACCCAGACCGTGGATCATCGTGCGCCGCATTTTGTCGAAATCATGATGCCTCTGCTGGAGGACGTTAAAAAAGTCTTTAAAACCGAAAGCGGCCATATTATTACCTATCCCGCCAGCGGCACCGGCGGATGGGAAGCCGCCATTACCAACACCCTTTCTCCGGGGGATAAAGTTCTGGTGGCGCGCATGGGGGTATTTTCCCATCGCTGGATCGACCTGTGCCAGCGTCATAACCTCGACGTTGAGATTATCGAAACCGAATGGGGCGAAGGCGCGCCTATCGATGCCTATGCCGAGCGGCTGCAGGCCGATAAAGACCATCAGATCAAAGCCGTGCTGGTAACCCATAATGAAACCGCCACCGGCGTGAAGAGCGATGTCGCCGCCTTGCGAAAGGCCATGGACAGCGCATCTCATCCTGCCATGCTGTACGTCGATTGCGTAAGCTCACTGGGCTCCATGGACTTCCGCATGGATGACTGGGGGGTAGACCTCGCGGTTTCAGGATCGCAGAAAGGATTTATGCTGGCCACCGGCATGGCGATTATTGGCGTCAGCGCGCGCGCCCTTGAAGCAACCAAAACCGCTACCTGCCCGCGCTGCTTTTTCGATTTCCAGGATATGTATAACGCCAACCGGGCCGGCAGTTTTCCCTATACCGCGCCCATTGCACTGATGCTGGGCTTGCGTGAAAGCGTCGATATGCTGTTCGAAGAAGGGCTTGATAATGTGTTCGCCCGCCACAGCCATATTGCCGAAGGCGTGCGCCAGGCAGTATTTGCATGGGGCCTGGAACTGGTGGCGAAGCGACCGGAACTTTACTCCGATACGGTCAGCGCGATTTATGTGCCCGAAGGATTTAACAGTGACGACCTGACCAACCACGCGAACGCAGCCTACGGGGTTTCATTTGGTGTCGGCCTCGGTCAGATGGCGGGCAAGGCCTTCCGCATAGGCCACCTTGGTTCGCTTACCAAAACCATGGCGCTGTCAGGAATTGCCACCGTTGAGATGGCGATGAAAGATCTTGGCTATCCGATCGAACTGGGATCGGGTGTGGCGGCAGCCCAGAGCTATTACCAGGAAAAAGTCGTAACAGCGCAATCGAAAGCGGCATAGCCCTGGTTTTTTACCAGACAAACAAAAAAGGCCGGCAATAGCCGGCCTTTTTTGATTATTTTTAATTCGAAATCAATTTATCTTCCGATGTAAAAAGGGTGATCCGTTTATACATAGAAGGTCATAATATTTCCGAATTCATGCAGTACAACGACGAACAGATGGAGACCTGCAGGATCATCAACAACAGGTTTCGACCCCCCAGGCTGAGTTCTTATCAACCGGCATAGCCATCCGATATACGCCTAGGTAAACAACGGCCCCTTCCAGACGAACTTGCGGCAGGTCCACCAGGCCAGTGCTGAGGTCAGGAAAATATACAGGGCGCCACAAAATGCCAGGGTTTCCACACTGACGCCGAAGTCAAAGAACAGCCCGAGGACCACCGGCGACAATGCAGAAAACAACACCATGGTTGCGGTAGACAGCGATTTAATGGCACCGATATGCTGGCTGCCATAGAGCTCGACAAAGAAAGGCGTGGACAGCGGTGACGACATGCCAACGGTGACCCCGGTCAGCACCATAAAAACCAGCGCCGCGCTTTCAGACGAAGCACCGGATAATGTCAGCAGGCCGATAGCCAGCGGTATGGGGAAATACGGCAGTATGCGGCTGGCGCCGTAGCGGTCTATCAACACACCGCAGATCAGATTAAACACCACCGAGACGATGGCGTAGATGACAAACAAACTGCCCCACATCGACAGCGACCAGCCTTTGGACTGCACCAGGTGTACCTGATGAAAAATAAAACCGGTAAACATCAGTGGCTGTGACAACAGTCCCGGCAGAAACAGATAGAACTTGAGATCCCTGACCACCTCTGCACGGGTCCACTGTGTTTTTCTGCCGGCCTTGTCGGGGTTGAGCGATGCTGTCTGCAGGTTTTCGAGATACTGACTGTGCCGCAGGTGATGGTTTCTTAACAACAACAGAATCAATGGCACAATCAGCACTAATAAAATCACCACAAAGATCTGCCAGCTGCTGCGCCAGGCAAAAGCCCCCAGCATCATCACAATAACGCTTGGCAATATCGCCTCACCCAGGGGATAACCCATGCCGCTCAACGAGGAAGCCTTGCCCTTCACCGGCTCGAGATAACGCACCATCGCCGTAGTGCTGCAGAGAAACATCAATCCCTGTCCGGCGTGCCGCAATAAAAAAATGCTCAGTACCAGCAGCGGAACCGTATGGCTGATCGACAGCAGCCCGCAGCCAATGGCCAGCGCAGCGACGACCAGCACCGAGATTTTGCGCAGATCGATCCGGTCTACCAGCGGACCCGTCCATATCATCAGAAACGCGCTGGCCAGGGTGGCGGCAGAATATATTCCGCCAAACCCGCCATGACTGAGGCCGAGATCAGTTCTGATCTGGCCGCCAAACAACGAAATAAAAAATGTTTGCCCCGGACTCGACCAGAAGGTCATCAGCAGTCCGAAAACCAGCAGACGCCATTCCTTCAACAGAAGTGATAACGGTCCGGTAGATGCAGTGGTGGTCATAGCGCCGCGGAGTGTAGCACCACAAACCCGTCCATCCGACCATTTCACAGCACCCCGAGGGGGCCGCCCCGCGGGAACCTCACTGGTGGCGACAAACGCTGTGTTTTTT
>Ga0055584_100000640_pt1 | contig 33181 bp, 24 predicted proteins | sample OSDHelmetaG_FD_58716 | JGI IMG/M metagenome (GOLD analysis project Ga0055584, IMG submission 58716) | Pelagic marine sediment microbial communities from the LTER site Helgoland, North Sea, for post-phytoplankton bloom and carbon turnover... | ecosystem: Environmental > Aquatic > Marine >... | reverse complement strand
GAGTCGTCGTCGTCCCCCGCCGAGTCGTCGTCGTCCCCCGCCGAGTCGTCGTCGTCCCCCACCGGGCAGTCCGCGTCAGCCGCGTCGACGTCGCCATCGCAGTCGTTGTCGACGCCGTCGGCGCACTCAGCGACGCTGGCTTCGGGCGAGGCGGGCCCGATGGCCGAGTCCCCGTCGTCGCAGTCCCCGGCGCACGGGCCGAACCCGTCCCCGTCTCCGTCGGGCACGTCGTCCACCGTGCCGCTGCAGTCGGCGTCGAAGCCGTTGCAGGTCTCCACCTGACCGGGGAACACACCGGCGTTGTTGTCGTCGCAGTCCCCCTGGCAGATCGTGACGCCGTCGCCGTCGCCATCGGGGATGTCGTCGATGGCCGCGTTGCAGTCCGTGTCCAGGCCGTCGCAGGCCTCGGTGGCGCCGGGGTTCACGGCGGCGTTGGTGTCGTCGCAGTCGACGTTGTTGCCCAACGCATCGCCCTGGCAGAAGTACGAGTCGCCGTCGGTGTCGCCGTTCGCGTCGCCGGACACGCAGTCGTCGTCGAGCCCGTTGCAGGCCACCTCCTGGGCGCCCGGGTGCACCGCCGGGTCGAAGTCGTCGCAGTCGCCACCGCAGGACGCGTACCCGTCGCCATCGAGGTCGAAGTCTTCGTCGATCGACCCGTCGCAGTCGTTGTCGGCGTCGTCGCAGACCTCGGTCGCGTCGGGGTTGATGAGCGGGTCGCTGTCGTCGCAGTCCACCGGCGGGTCCCAGCCGTCGCCGTCGCCGTCGATGATGATCGTCGGGCAGATCGCGTTGGCCACCCCGGGGCTGCCGAACCCGCCGACCCCGTAGCTGCCCGCCGCCGTCGTGCACCAATGGAAGACCGAGTCGTTGGCTACGTCGTCGGCCTGGTCGCCGGACAACTCCATCGACAGCGCCCCGAACCAGGGCCAGGTGCCGTCCCAGCTCAGGTCATCGACCACGGAGCCGGCGATGTCGACGATGCTCAGGCTGCCCGTCGCCTCCAGGCTCAGGTCGACCCCGCCGCCCCACCCGTAGTCCACCGGCGCGCCGCCGTTCAGGACCGGATCCACGAAGTCGCCCAGCACCACCAGGGCGCCGGCCCCGACGACCAGCGCCTGCTCGATCACGTGGGTCGCGCCGGTGCTGTCGGTGATGGCCACGCCCTCCAGGTCCACCGCCGCGCCGCTGGCGTTGAGCAGCTCGAACCACTCCAGGCCTTCGTCGAACGAGGCGGGGTTGACCATGACTTCGTTGATGACGAGGTCCCCCGGGGACAAGGCCGTCAGCCCACACGAGCTGTCGAGGGTGTCGATGGCGCCGTCGCAGTCGTCGTCGAGCCCGTTGGAGCACTCGCCCGAACCGTTCTCCAGGCTGCCGGGAACGATGGAAGCCTCTGAGTCGTCGCAGTCGCCATCGCAGTTGGTGACGCCGTCGCCGTCGACGTCCACGCAGACGCCCAGGGTGACGTGGCTGCAGTCGCCGGGCGTCAGGACCGAGCTGTGACTCCAGCCGTTGGGCACGCGGACGATGCTCATGCCTTCGGGCGCGGGCGGCACGTCGACGGCGGCGGTGTCGCCGACGTCGTCGATGAGCGCGCCGGGGTTGCTGGTGCCGTACAGCAGCCGGGCCCAGGGCCGAGCGCACTGGCCCAGCTCTGCTCCCTCGGCGACGGAGAAGAGGCCCACGCCCCCCAGCCCCGACGACGCGTCAGACAGGTCGGCGGAGAAGGCGCCGCCCGGGGCGTAGCTCGGGTCGCCGTTGTCCGCCGATGCGTTGGGGCCGCCGACGACGATGCAACCGCCCGCCGGCAGCACGCCGGACAGCGACAGGGTGGAGTCGGTCCACGCGCTTGACCCAGCGCCCAGCATCAGGTTCGTCAGGTCGATGTCGGTGTTGCCGGGGTTCTGCAGCTCGACCCACTGGAACCCGGTGTTCACCCCCGTCGGGTTGTAGAGGACCTCGGAGATCACAGGCAGATCGCCCGCCTCCAAGGTCGCGTCGTCCACCCGGAACGGGTTCGTGTTGGTCCACGTGATGCCGCGGGTGATGTCGCCGGGCAGCGACCGGCTCGCCTGCGCCACGACGCCCAACCGCACCCGCGCGTGGTCGCTGGCGGCGGCCGCGGACTCCAGGTCGAGGTGCGCGCACATCGACGCCCCGGCCACCAGCGGGCCCACCACCGTGGACGAGGGCCCCGGTGCCGAGGACCAACTCGCCCCGTCGTCGAGGCTGTAGTCGATCCAGACCTCGTGCGCCTCGTCGTTGTCCTCGTCGCCGATCTGGAAGAGGAAGTCCAAGCCGCCGCGGGGGGTGTGGGCCACGCCCGACGCGGCCACGCCGCCCGGCGCCCAGGCGCCATAGACGTCGCGCAGGCGCTGCGGCCGCACGACGGTGGGGGCGTCGCGGGGCAGCTCATCCACCGAGTGGTTGAGGAAGAACACAACGGTCCCGTTGTCTTCGTCGAACCCCGCCAGATCGACGTCGCCGTCGGTGTCGGCGTCGAAGAAGAGGAGGCTCTCGGCGCCGGCGCCGGTCTCGATTAGCGACGCCGACACGGACAGGCTGCCCTGGCGGTTCTCGTGAACGCGGATGCCGCCGTCGGGGAGCGGGCCGGCCACCGCCACGTCCAGGTCGCCGTCGCTGTCCCAGTCACCCCAGGCGACGGTCTCCGTCTCCAGGTTGGAGCTGGACGCCAGGCCAACGAACTTGACGAAGGAGAAGGTGGAGAGCCCGTAGGTGAACAGGCCGTCCCGGCCGGACTCGCTGGCCACGACGACCTCTGCCTGCCCGTCGCCCTCCAGATCGCCCCAGGCAAACGCGGACATCACGCCGAAGGTGACGCTGCCCAGCGACCCCTGGGGAGCCCCCCCGGCCGGGTTGTTCCAGACGTTCAGCGTTCGCTACCCCGACGAGTTCTCGCTGAGCACGGACAACTCGGGGAAGGGGTCGCCGTCCACGTCGTCGAACGCGACCTGGAGCACCTCGCCGGTCACCCCGAACGAGAAGCTCGCCGTCGCGTTGAAGCCGCCGCCGTTGTTGAGGAAGAAGACGGCGCTGCTGACGCCCTCGCTCACGTCGAGGAACACGAGGTCCAGCCAGCCGTCGCGGTTCCAGTCCACGAACACGGGCTGCTCGGGCACGTTGGTGAGGCCCGTGAACTCCAGCACCGGCGTCGCTTCGAACTGGGCGGAGCCCGCAGGCGACGAGTCGTCGCCGGTGTTCAGGTAGACCACCACGCGCTCGTTGCCGAGGGTGTCGTGCCCTTCGCGCGTCAGGGCGAGGTCGAGCTGGCCATCGCGGTCGACGTCGCCCAGGGCGACGCCGGTGGTGTCCCAGTCGTTGGGTGACGCCCACTCGGGGGCCAGGGCCGGGAAGCCGTTCATGGCCCACGCGCGGTCGACGCCCTCTTCGACTGCGACGACGGCATCGACCACGCCGTCGTCGTCGACGTCGCCGAACGCCACCGCGACGGCGTCGCCGGAGTTGTTCGACAAGTTGGCCGAAGCGCCCGGCACGCCGAGCCCCAGTCCGTTCTCGGTGTGGACCCGGATCCCGGCGGAGAGGCTGCTGTAGGTCAGCTCCGGCTGACCGGCGCCGTCCAGATTCGCCCACGCCAACCCCGTGACCCCCCGGCCGACGCTGGCCGTCCAGGACGCCGCCGTGTCCAAGCTGCCGCCGCTGTTCTCGTAGATCTCCACCGGGTCGCCGAACAGGTAGCCCACCGCCAGGTCGAGGTCCCCGTCGCCGTCGTAGTCGGCGAACGCGAACTCGCTCTGGATGTTGGTGGGGCCGATCACGGTGCCCGTCCCGAAGCCCCCGGACGTTGCCTCGAACACCCGCATCGACCCCCCGTCGACGCCGACGACGACGTCGTCGAACCCGTCGCCCGTGATGTCCCCCGCCTGGATGGAGGCCAGGGCGGACACCCCGCTGACGGTCAGCGTGGATTCCAGGAGCAGGGCCGAGGTCCCGCCCACAAGCACCTGGACGAAGTTCGGATTCGTGGCGACGAGGCACCGGGGCCGGCCGTTCGCGGTTCGACCCCAGGTCATGGAGACGGTGTCCACCAGGGTCCCCGAAGTCATCGCCTGGGACGTCGTGAGCAGCGCCGACGTCGCGACCCCCTGCCAGACCACGACCTGACCGCCGCCGCCGCGCAAGCCCGACAGGTCGAGGCGGCCGTCGTTGTTGACGTCGACCCACTCGACTTCCGTGACGCTCGACGCGAGCGCCGAGCTCCAGACCGTGGGCGCCGTGAGGCTGCCGTCGCTGCGGACGACGCGTGCCCCCTGGGCGGTCGCGACACCGAGGTCGATGCTGCCGTCGCCCCCCACGTCGCCAAACGCGAGGTCGTTGATGGTGGGCCACGCGGGGGAGGACCAGGCCGCTGTGGAGACAACTCCGGTGCCGTCACCGAGGTAGATGTGGACCTGGTTCGAGACGCCGTTGACCCCCACCGCGAGGTCCAGGATGCCGTCGGCGTCCCAGTCGCCCCAGGCCATGGCGTCGGCCGTGGACGCGAGGGCTTGAACGGAGGCGTTGGCGAGGACCGCCAGCGACGCGGTGCCCTCCGGCTCGGGGGCGGGGCGGCAGGCGACCAGAAGGATCAGGGGGAGCAGGCGACGCACGGCGCGGATCCTCGCACGCGAGCGCGCAGCCCGCCCGGGCACGGGACCACAGAGCGTCCACCAACAACCGGCGCCGGGCACGGCCGCCGTCTCCCTCTCAGCCAACCGCGACTTCGGCGGGCAGCAAGGTCAGGCGGGTTCGGCCCCGCTTCTTCTCGATGAGCTGCCCGTCGACGCCGGCCGCGCGAATCATCTGCCGCGTGTCGTGGATGAGCTTGCCCAACGTCGACGCCGCCTGGTTCTCGGCCGCCAGCCGACCCCAGATCGCCACCCGCAGACGCTCGTCCTCCACCCACGGGTCGTCGGGGTCGTCCAGCAGCGCCGACGCCAGCACGAACAGCAGCGTGTAGCGGGTCTCGTGCTCGTCCCAGGTCACCTGCCGCGAGCCCACCGTCAGCTCGATGACGCCGCCGCCCGCCTCCCGCAAGTGCAGCGCGCACCGGGGTCGGTCCTCTTCGCCCACCCCGCGCGTCGCCGAGGGCACCGCCAGCTGCGAGGTGTCTGCCGGAGGCTCCGCCGCCTCGACCCGGTAGCGACAGCCGGGCCCGAACTCGAGCTGCGCGCCGACCTCCAGCCGCGTCCAGCCGGTGATGAACTTGCCGCCCAGCGCGGTGCCGTTGCGGCTGCCCAGATCCCGCAGGTACCAGCCGTCGCCTTGCCACTCGATGGCGGCGTGCAGCGAGCTGACGGTGTCCCGGACGATGCGCAGGTCGCAGTCGGCGGAGCGGCCGACCCGCGCGCGGCGGTCGGTGTCCAGGGGCGGGTCGCCGTCCAGGGGGCTCAAGCGCATCGCGACGATCTTAGAGAACCCCGGCGATTTCGGGGAGTTCGGCCCCGGGTAACGGTTGTGTAGTGGAAAGCCGGGGCTCCGCGGCGCAGTCTGACGGCCGAGAGGAGGTCGCCATCATGAGCGTCCGCATCAGCATCCTTCCCGCCCTGTCCCTCGCCCCCTTCCTGTTCGGCTTCGGAGCCTGCGGGGCATTCTTCTCGGAGGACCCCGCGCCCGACATGGGCGGAGACTGGGCCGTCTCCTACGACGACGTCCTGCAGATCGAGATCCAGATCGGCGGGGCCGTCTACACCGCCGAGACCGACCTGGTCGGTGGCTCCGTGACCATCGAGCACGAGGGCGCGCCGCTCACCTTCGACCTGGACTGCGAGGCCGACGGCATCGTCTGCCCCTCGGAGATCTGGACCGAGACCGCGACGCTGGAGCAGCGGGAGCCCGAGCACCCCAACCGGCTCTGGATGGAGATCCCCCAGCAGGTCTGCGACGGCGAGGTCCACGAGGCCGACCCCGAGACCTGCGGCGAAGACACCCTCAACCCCGACTGCGTCGACGTCTGCGAAGGCGAGATGGTGGACGAGCCGGCGGAGACGTTCGGCCTGATCAGCGAAGACGGCAGCGAGTTCGCCTTGCTGCTGGGCGGGGGCGTGGCCACCAACGGCGTGAACTGCGCGCTGCTGGGGCTGTCCGCGGCGACCGGCAACATCGTGTCCTCGGGGAGCGGCGAGACCGGCGACTGGGAGGCCCTGGAGGTCGAGGACGGCCAGGTCGTGGCCGGCTACGGCGGCGGCTGCCTGTGGGCCGGAGACCCCGACGACGACGGCGAGCTCGAGGCCGTGGTCATCGAGGCGAGCGTTGTGCTGCGGACGGGCTACAAGGCCACGAAACTGGACCCCGCCACCGTCCGCTGAGGGCGGCTACTTGAGGTGGGCCAGGGGGTCCGCCATCGTCGGCGCCACCGCTTCGGTTCCCGCCGACACGCCGCGATCCCGCAAGGGGTCGCGGCCCGGCACCACGGGGCGATCCTGGGCCCGGGCGGTGAGCGCGACCGCCCCCAGGTCCTGCAGCTCCGTCACCCCTTCGACCAGCAGCAGCGCGTGGCGCGCCGACACCACCGCCAGGGCCGACGCCCCGGCCGCCATCAGCCCCGCGAACAGGCCCGACTGCGTTCGAGCGCCCTGCATCATCAGCAGCGCTGAGCCCAGCCACGCGTACCACCAGGCGTTGACGGGCGAGGCCGACCATCGCTCGGGCTCCTGCTGCCGTGCCTTGCGCACGGCGCCCACGCTGCCGTTCCAGATCTCGAGGCCGGCCTGGTAGGGCAGCACCAGGTTCAGCAGGGGCACGAAGAAGCCGCCGACGGCCCACCCCGCGCTCGTGCGGCGGGTGCCCCACTGCAAGGGGCCGAGGTTTCCGTACGCCCGATGCCACCACGGCAGGAACGTCGCGGCGCAGAACAGGATGGAGGCGCCCTGGACCACGCCGGCGAGCCCCAGCAACGCCGGCGCGATGGCGGTGGCGCTGACCACGCCCCCGAGGACGTGCAGCACGACGCCGAGCGCGTGAGCCCCCAGCGTGAGCCGGAGGCCCTTCATTGCCTTGACGGCGCGGTCCTGCAGGGAGAGGAACTTCACGACCCGACGCTAGCAGTCGGCGGCGGCGGCGGACGCCACCTCGATGACGACCTTGCCCCGTGCTCGGCGCGTGCCCACGTAGGCGTGAGCGTCGGCGATCTGCTCCAGCGGCACGACTCGATCCACCACCGCCCGCGCGTCCGCCGACAGCAGCTCCGCCAGGTGCTCCAGGTCCGCCCGGCGGCTCCGAACCACCACCAGCTGCGCCGACGGTCGCCGCCACCCGTGCAGGACGTGGGCGCGGATCACGTGGGCCTTCGGGACCGTGGACACGAAGGCTCCCCGCCCGATCACCCGCCGGGCCCGGGCGAAGGACAGGTTGCCGAACACGTCGAACACGACGTCCCAGGCGCCGCCGGCCAGCGGGTCTCCCTGCGTGTAGTCGATGACCTCGTGGGCCCCGAGCCCGGCCACCAGGTCCGCGTTCCGGCCCGAGCAGACGGCGGTCACGTGCGCCCCCACGGCCCGCGCGATCTGCACCGCCGCCGTCCCCACCCCACCCGACGCCCCGTGGATGAGCACCCGTTGCCCGCCTTGAAGGCGCCCACAGTCCCGCAGCGCCTGCAGCGCCGTCAGCCAAGCCAGCGGCACCGAGGCCGCCTGGGCCCACGGCCCATCGGGCATCGGCGCCAGCTCGTCCGCGTGCACCGCCACGAGCTCCGCCGTCGCGCCACCCCGGTGGCCGTTGAGCATGCCGAACACACGGTCGCCCTCGGCGAACCCGTGGGCCGCGGTCGCGACCTCGCCGGCGAAGTCGAAGCCCGGGATGCGCGGCAAGGGACCGCTGGGCAGGAAGCGCAGCTTCCCCGCCCGCAGCAGCAGATCCTTCGGATTCACCGACGCCGCGCGGACTGCCACCAGCACCTGGCGGGTCCCAACCACGGGATCCGGGCGCGGCCCGACGGTCAGCACCTCGGGCCCGCCGCATCGCTCGTAGTACGCCGCCTTCATGATGCCGCTCGTGAAATGCTGACCCCTGGGCTTCCGTAGCCCCCACCGAGCGCTTTGCGCCATGGAGGAACCGCCGTGATTTTCGCACTCATCGTCTACACGCTGCTCGCGCTGATCACGCCCGCGATCTTCCCGAAGGTGAAGATCAAGACGCCCTTGGCGGCGTTCGGCGTCGCCATGATCTTCGGGTTCCTGAACCTCCTGATCGGCTGGCTGCTCAAGAGCGCCCTGGCCATCGTGTCCCTGCCCGTCGCCTTCCTGCTGCCCGGCGTCGTGTCCCTGGCCGTGCCGACCGTCGCCAACGCGATCCTGCTGAAGGTGACCGACGGGGTCGTCAGCGGCTTCGAGATCAAGGGCTGGCTGCCGGCGTTCGGCATGGGCTTCATCTTCAGCCTGGGCGGACTCGTCCTGTAGCCCCGTAGCCCGGTTGCGCGGTGGCACCGCCGCCCGCGGCCCGGCACCCTGGCGCCATGACGCCGTCGGGGATCCTCACGCTGCTGACCGACTTCGGCACGGCCGACCACTACGTCGCCGCCATGAAGGGCGTCGCGCTGGGCCGCGCCCCGGACCTCACGCTCGTGGACATCACCCACGAGGTCCCCCCCCAGGACGTCGCTCGCGCCGGGTTCGTGCTCGCCGAAGCAGCCCCCTGGTTCCCGCCCGGCACCGTGCACGTCGTGGTCGTCGACCCCGGCGTCGGCACCGACCGCCGGGCGCTGGTCGCCCGGGTCGCCAAGCAGTGGGTCGTCGCCCCCGACAACGCCGTGATCGCCCGCCTCGTGGCCCGCCACGGCCTCGACGGCTGCTGGTCCCTGGACGCCCCGCAGCTGGGCCTGCCCCAACGCTCCAGCACATTCCACGGCCGCGACCTGTTCGCCCCCGCCGGGGCCCTGCTCGCCGCCGGTCGCATCGCCCCCGCCCGCTGCGGCCCCGCCATCGAGCCGCTGCTCCCGGCCATTCCCCGTCCCCGGATCAACGGGTCCGACGCCGCCGGCACCGTCGTCACCGCCGACCGCTTCGGCAACCTCATCACCGACCTGCACCGCGACGCCCTGCCCACGGCCGGCCCCTTCGACGTGACGGTGGCCGGGACCGTGGCGCCGTGGGTCCAGACCTACGGAGAGGCCGCCGACGGCGCCGTCGTCTCGCTCTTCGGGAGCTCGGGGTGGCTGGAGGTGGCCCGGGTCGGGGGCTCCGCGAAGGCGTCCCTGGGCGTGGGCGCCGGGGCCGCGGTCCGCCTGCGTTGGGGATGAACTCGGTCCGACGGAAGCTGGCGATGGCGTCGTGGTCGGCGCCCCGGGAACCCAACCTCTACGGGCGCATCGCCGTCGACGCGGCGGCCGCGGTGGCCACGCTGGAGCGCCTGCGAGCCGAGTCCGGCGTGCCGGTGACCATCGAGCACCTGGTGGGTGCGGCCTGCGCTCGAGCGCTGCTGGAGGCTCCGGGCCTCGGGGCGCGGGTGCTGTTCGGTCGCTGGCGGCCCCGGGCCACGCCTTCGCTTTCGTTCGTGGTCTTCCTGCAAGACGGCGACAACCTCGCGGTCGTCAAGGTCGACGAACCCCACACGCTGTCCGTGGTGGAGCTCGCCCGGCGCGCCCGCGACGGGGCGGAGCTCTTGCAGCGCGGCGAAGACCGGCAGTTCAACGCCGACATGGCGCTGGTCTCCGTCGCCCCCATGCCGCTGCTGGTTCCCGGCCTGCGGGTCTGGGGGTGGCTCGCCCGACTCGGCCTGTCGCTGCCGGCGCTGGGCCTGGAGCCCGCGCCCCTGGGCGGCGTCTGCATCAGCAACGTGGGCGTGTTCGGCCTGGACGAGGGCTACAGCCCGCCCACCCCGTTCGGCGCCAACGCCGTCGACCTGGTCATGGGCTCGATCTGCGACGAGGTGGTGGTGCACGACGGCGTCGTCGCCGTGCGGCCGATGCTGACGCTGTGCCTGACCGTGAACCGGCGGGCGGCCGACAGGTCCGACGTGGCCGCCCTGAGCGCCGCGCTGCGGCGGCACCTCGCGAACCCGGACTCCCTCACTGCACGATGAGCGGGGTCCCCAGGTCGGGGTTGTAGCGCCCGATCCACAGGCCGATGGTGTCGATGCGCGACGCCCCCTGGACCAGGAAGTAGCGCTGGGTGCTGCCGGTGATCCCGCAGTCGTTGCCGTCCCGGCCGTAGGCCGTGTCTCGCTTGAGGATCCAGGGGCGCAGGTAGCTGCCGTCGAGGTAGACGTCGATGAGCTCGACCCCCTGCTCGCAGCCCGTCAGCTCGACGTCCATGGCCAGCAGGCCGCCGTCGTCGCCCAGGTCCGCGACTTCGGACACGAGCCGGCTCATCACGGAGGCCGACTCGATGCCCTCGACGCAGGGCGCCACCCACCGGTTGACGTCGATGACGCCTTGCAGGAACTCGCCCCGGTTGCCCGCTTCGACGCAGGCCATGGAGTCGAGGATGATCTCGTAGCCGCCGATCGCCTCGCCGGGCGGGGGCTCACCCCCGGAGTTGTTCACGCAGCCGGCCAGGGCCAGCACGCCGAGCAGTTTCTTCACGGGCGCCGCCTCCCTTCGTCCGACTCCAAGGTGCCCGGGCGGGCGGGCGGCGTCGAGGGCCGCGGTTGCCCGGGCCCAAATTCCCAGCGGCGACGCGCGATGAGATCGGCGATGATCCCGACCATGTCCTGGCTCCAGTCCCGCCTGCACCGCAACGACGTCGCCCCGCCCGAAGCGTTCGACCGCCTCGAGATCGCGATCAGCGACCTCCGCCGCGACCTTGTCCAGCACCCCCTGTACAGCGCCGTCAACACACCGGGTCGGCTCCGGGTGTTCATGGAGCACCACGCGTTTGCGGTGTGGGACTTCATGTCCCTGGTCAAGCGGCTGCAGCGCGAGATGACCGTCCTGGACCACCCCTGGACGCCCCCGGCGGACCCGATCTGCGCCCGGCTCATCAACGACATCGTGCTGGGCGAGGAGAGCGACGAGGTCGCGCCCCACTCGTTCATCAGCCACTACGAGCTGTACCTGCTGGCCATGGAGGAGCTGGGGGCGGACCCGGCGGCGATCCGCGATCTGGTCGGCCGCATCCAGCGGGGCGAGGACCCCGCCGCCGCCCTCGCCAGCAACCCGATCTCCGCGGGCACGCGGGCGTTCACCGCCCACACCCTGACCGCGGCGCAGCAGCCCATCCACGCGGTCGCCGCCAACTTCCTGTTCGGCCGGGAAGACGTCATCCCCGACATGTTCCAGCGCATCCTGTGGACCCTGGACGTCCAGGACCCACCCGACATCCGCGTCGCCCGGCGCGTGGGGCGTTGGCGGCAGGAGTGGTGGCACGAGACCGTCCCCGCGGGCCTGCGGCGCCGGCTCCCCTCGCCGCTGCGCCGGCTGGGGCACGCCATCGAGGAGCACCGCGAGGACCCGCGGTACTTCTTCCGGCTCTACCTGGAGCGCCACATCGAGCTGGACTCCGGCGAGCACGGTCCCATGGCCCGACGGCTGCTCGGCACGCTTTGCGGACGGGACTCGGCGAAGTGGGCGGAGGCCACCGACGCCGCGCGCGAGGCGCTGCAGGCACGGATGGCCTTGTGGGACACCGTGCTCGACGCGTTGGCGGGGGAGTCGGAGGCCGGCGCAAAGACGACCCCCGCCCGCCCGGTGTCCCCTTCGGCCCGCGAACACGAGCAGTGGCGGCGCGGCGAGCCGAACGCTCCGGCTTGAGCCTCTCGAGGTTGGGGAGGCTTCGCGGCTAGCCGGGAACCCCGCCCAGCGCCGCCAGGTCGGCGGCCAGCGTTTCGCGGATGAACCCGATGGTCTTGCTTCGCAGCCCCTGCTTGGTGCCCGCGTAGGCCGCGCCGGGGATCGCCCCCAGCCGGGCCGCCTCAGCCAGGGCCGTCGCCAGCAGCGCGTCGGGTTCGGCGACCGAGTCCAGGTAGCCGACCTCGGCCGCTTCGTCGGGCGAGTAGAGCGTCGCCTGGATGACCGCCGCGGTCAGGGCCCGGGGGTCCAGGCGGTCGCGGGCGAGTTCCTGGCCGAGGATGGGCAGCGTCATGCCGATGGCCGTCTCGTTCAGGCCGATCTTGAAGGGGCCCTGGACCCCGACGCGGGTGTCGGCGCACAGCAGCATGAGCGCGCCGCCGGCGATGGCGTGGCCGGTGCAGGCCGCGACCACCGGCAGGGAGCTCCCGTAGAGCCCCAGCAGCATGTCGGCGCCCAGGCCCACCAGATCCCGCGCCGCCTGGGGCGACGACATCATCACCTTCAGGTCGAACCCCGCGCAGAACTTGCCGGGGCGGCCGACCAGGAGCAGCGCCTTCGCTTCGGACTCGGCGCGGGCGATGCCGTCGAGGAGGCCTTGCAACATGTCCGGGCCCAGGGCGTTGGCCTTGCCGTCGTCGAGGGAGAGGACGGCGACGCCGTCGTTGAGGTCGTAGGTCAGCTTGTCGGTCACGATCGCTCCGGGTGCGAGACGTCGGGGAGGCTACCTGCCGTGGGGCCGCGAGGCGCGCTTGTGGCCCGGCTCGGCCCTGGCCTACGGTGACGGCGCCGGGGTGACTCCCCCGCCGCCACCGCGCTCCACCCGCCGAACCCCGGATCTGCATGACCCGCTTGCTGCTGCTCCTGCTCCTCGCGCCCGCCTTCGCCCAGGATGCCCCCCCCGCCGAGGCCGACGCCGTCGACCCGCTCTCGGACGACGAGGTCGTGCTCACGGATCGCGAGCCCGTCGCGGCCCCGGTCTTCGTGCCCACCTGGACGCCGGAGATCCCGGTCTCCGAGGTCCTCTTCGCCCTCGGGGAAGCCAAGCCCGACCACTGGCGCGAGGCGACGCCGGAGCTCGTCCGCGCCGGCCAGGAGCTGTTCGAGACCGGCCGCACCCGCGGCCCCGACGGCAAGAAGGTCAAGAAGACGAGCCGCGAGTTCGAGTGCAGCGACTGCCACAACGCCGTCCTCGAAGACCCCGACCTGCGCGCCTCGGACGCCGCCGCGCGGCTCGACCACGCGGTCGCCAACGACCTGCTCGTGCGGCCCGGCACCACGATGTACGGCACCGTCGACCGGACCTCCTGGTTCAACGACGACTACGTGGTCAAGTACGGCGACCTGGTGAAGCCCGCCAACGAGAAGCTCGTCGAGGCCTTGCAGCTCTGCTCCGTCGAGTGCTCTCAGGGGCGGGCGTTGACCGACTGGGAAGTCGACGCGTTCCTGGCGTACTTCTGGTCCATCGGGCTGATCTGGTCGGACCTGCCGACCGACGGGATCTCCCTGGCCGAGGCCGAACAGGCCAGCCAGGGCGACGACGCCGCCCGCGAGGCGGCCCGCCTGGCCGTGCGCGAGAAGTTCCTGGCCGAGAGCCCCGCGACCTTCGGCAAGCTCCCCGCCGACCACGCCCAGGACGGCGCCGGCTACGGGCTGACCGGCGACGCCGAGCGCGGGGGCCAGCTCTACAAGGCCGCGTGCCTCAGCTGCCACGGCAAGGGCGGCACCAGCTTCTACCGGCTGGCCGACAAGCGGGGCCGCTACGCCGAGCTGCGACGGAACCAGCACAAGGACGACAAGTGGTCCTACTGGGTCTCGATCCGCGAAGGCACGAAGCCCCAGGCGGGGCAGTACATGCCGCTGTGGACCGAGGAGCGCCTGAGCGATCAACAGCTCGAGGACCTGCGCGCGTGGATCGACCAGAACTCGGCGAAGAAGAAGAAGTAGCGCCCTACGGGGTGCAGACCGCGGGGCTCGCCTCGGCCCGGCACGCGATCACGCCGACCAGATCGCACCGCACGACGGTCGTCTTCCCCGCTTCGACGGGCGCGGCGACCTCGGCCACCCGCTCGTCCCGGAAGCCCATGGCGACCGTGACGGTGCCCGCCGGGCGTTGCGCCTGGGCCGAGTTGCCCATGAGCGCCACGAGGTTGCTCCTCTTGCCGTTCAGCCACACGTCGGCGCCCGGGGGCTGACTGCGCAGGATGAGGCAGCCGGCCGCCGCCGGTGCCGGCGTCGGGGCGGGCGCCTCGGCAACGACGGGCGGCGGCGCAGCACGGGGCGTCGGGCCCGGTGCCGGACGGGGCGTCGCCGCGGGGGCCGGCCGCGGGGTGGCGGCCGGAGACGGGTGCGGGGTTGAAGCGGGCTTCGGGCGCCGCGGCGCGGGGGTCGTCGCGGGGACCGAGTCCAGCGGCGCGGAGTCCACGGGGACGGCATCCACGGCCGCGGAGGCTGGGGGCGCGGTGGGGGTCGGCCCGGGCTGGGTCGCGGGGGCGTCGACCCCTCCCCGCGCGTCGCCGGGAGCTGCGACGGCCGAGGGCTCCTCGGCGGGCTTCGTCGCCACCATCGCGTCGGTTCGCGTCATGGACCAGAGCACCACGCCCAGGCCCGCAGCCGCCAGGGCGAGCGAGATCGCAGCCCAGCGCAGCCAACCCGGCGCGTCGTCGTCCAGCTCGTCCAGCTCGTCCAGCTCGTCCGGCTCGTCCGCCGTCGCATCGCCAGCGGGGTCCACGGTGACTCGAACTCCCCCACCGCCGGCAGGCGGTCCTCGGACAGCAACGGCGCCTGCACCTCGTCGACGGGCAACCGCACCGACCGCGTCGGGCCCGAAAGCACGTCGGGGGCCGAGGGACCGGCCGGCGCCCAGGAACCCAATGACGGCGGCGGCGCGTCCTGGCGATCCCCGGTTGCCTCCCACCCGTCCCCCACCGACGCCTCCAGGGAGCCCGGCCCCGCGCTCCCCGATCCCGAACTCGCCGGCACCGCGCTCGCGGGCCCCCCACCCGACCCCGAGCCACCCCGCGATCCCGGCGACGTGTCGGCGCGCCGTCGCACCGGAAACACCCCCGACGCCTGCGCGAGCGGCGCCCAGTCGGGCTCCGCGCCCAGCCCCGCCGCCAGCGGCACGCCGCCGACCACCAGCCTCGCAAAGGGCTCCAGGGCCCCGCCGCCGTCCAGCCCCCGCCGGATCCGCCGGAGCTCGTCGACGACGGTCCCCGCGACCTGCCGCCGGACCTGGGGGTCCCGCTCCAGCAGCGAAGCGATCAGGGGACGAAGCTCCGGAATCCGATCGTCGAGCCGCTCCAGATCCGTCTCGACGGTGCCGAAGAGCGAACGCGCGGCTGCCTTGGGCACCTCCGCCGGCCACATCGCCTCGCCCATCACCAGCTCCCACAACAGGGCGCCGAACGAGAACCAGTCGGTCCACGGCCCGTAGTCCCGCTGGTCGCTCCAGACCTCCGGCGCCAGGTACCGCGGCGTGCCCTTGAGCAGCCCCGTCGCGGTCTTGTCCTGGTTGGTGGTCGCCGACGCCAGCCCGAAGTCCGCGATCTTCACGGCCCCGCCCTTGCTGAACAGCACGTTGGGCGGCTTGAGGTCGCGGTGGACTACGTTCAGCGGGCCGTCCGGCCCCGTGGCCCGGTGCGCGTACTCGAGCCCCCGGGCGATCTCGATGGCGAGGTCGAGGACGATGACCCGCGGCAGCCGCAAGGTCGCCCGGCGCATCGTCTTGAGCAACTCGCTCAGCGAGACCCCGTCGACGTACTCCATCGCCACGACCAGCTCGGAGCCGAACTGCTCGACCGCGTGGACGTGGATCACGTTGGCGTGCTGCAGCAGCCCGCAGACCCGCGCCTCGTTGAGCAGCTCGCGGATGGCGTGGGGGTCTTCGCCGAGGTCCCGCAGGACCTTGAGGGCGACCTCCTTCTGGAAGCCGAAGTTCCCCTCTTCCACGGCCAGCCAGACATCGGCGTAGCCGCCGCTGCCCAGCTTCCTCGACACCCGATACCGACCGATCTGCTGACCGGGCGCGACCATCTGTTGCCTTCCCGGCTCGCCGCCTGACGACGTCGTGAACCCGACCTTCCCGCGACGCCGATGGTACCGCGCCCGCTTGCATCCCGTCCCCCGTGCGGCCGGCCCGATCGAGCGCCCCTCCCTCCGACTCCCGGGCACCACCGACCCCCACCGACCCCCGGGCGGACCCCCAGCCCGGGGACCAGACGGGCCATGCCGCCGATCTTCTCGCCGTCGCCCGCCGACCTGCACCCTCCAACGCAGTCCAGCAACCACGCCCCACAGCCCCGAGCCGGGCCCCCACAAGCCCCCGGCCCAGCCGGGCCAAGTCGACTTTGCTCAATGTTTTCAAGCCCCTGCGTCCCGTAGAATGCGAAGCCATGGGCGAAGGACTCGGCCGGATTGCAGCAGGAGGAGTCGCCGCGGCGCTGGCCGCGCTGTGCGTCCCGTCGATCGCGCTGGCCAGCTTCGGCGGCCCCGACCTCTTCGGCTACACGTTCATCGACGAGCACGAGGCCGCCGGCCCCGACTACGACTGGCTGGACACGCCCACCGACCACCAGCTCCCGGACAACGGGTGACTGGGCATCGTGCTCCCCTTCCCCGTCACGCTGTACGGCGTCGACTACGCCACGATGTACGCCGGTTCCGACGGGATCCTGACCTTCACCACGGCGCCGGTGGAGGAGGACAACGAGTGCGTCGCGGACTTCACCACCGCCCCCGCCGCGAACATGCAGATCCCCGCCATCGCGCCCCTGTGGGACTCCTGGGTGGCCAGCGAGACGGGGGACCTCGAGACCGGGCTTCACGGCACGACGCCGTATCGGGTCTTCGTTGTGGAGTTCGACAACCTCAACCACCCGACGATCAGCGGCGACGTCAGCTTCCAGGTCCACTTCCACGAATCCGATGACGCGATCGAGTTCCACTACCAGGACGTCAGCGTGGGGGCCGCGTCGGGAGGCATCACCGCGACGATCGGCATCTGGCATCCGTCGTTCTCGATGCTCCAGTACTCCTGCGACACGGAGAGCCTGGAGGGCAGCTTCGCCGTGCGGTTCGAGGCGCCCGCGTGCCAGACCGACGTCGACGGAGACGGGTTCGACTCCTGGCCCTGCGGCGGCTCCGACTGCGACGACGACAACGCCGCCATCAACCCCACCGCCGCGGACATCGCCAACGACGGCATCGACCAGAACTGCGACGGCGTCGACTCCACCCTCTGCTACCTCGACGCCGACAACGACGGCTACGGCTCGGTCCTGACGCTGACGGCCGTGGATGGCGACTGCGACGACTTGCTCGAAACCGAGGTCGCCGGCGACTGCGACGACGACAACGCCGCGGTGTGGCCCGGCGCCCCGGACATCCCCGACGACGGCACCGACCAGGACTGCAATTGCTTCGACGCCATCAACTGCTTCGGCGACGCCGACGGCGATGGCTACGGCAACGGATTGACGATCGTCAGCTCCGACGGCGACTGCAGCGACGTCGGCGAGACATCCCTGAGCGGCGACTGCAACGACCTCACGCCGGTCATCAATCCGGCGATCCAGGAGGTCTGCGACCAGATCGACTCGGACTGCGACGGCAGCCTGGTGGACGGCTTCGACGACAGCGACGGCGACGGCGAGCCCGACTGCACCGACCTGGACGACGACGACGACGGCGACCCCGACTCCAGCGACTGCGACGACACGAACCCCTCGGTCCACCAGGCGGCCATCGACGTCCCCGACGACTTCGTCGATCAGGACTGCAGCGGCTTCGACTCGACGATGTGCTGGGCCGACGTCGACGGCGACGGCTTCGGCACCGCGGCCACGGTCGAGTCCCCCGACGGGGACTGCAGCGACGCCGGCGAGTCCGACGTGGCCACGGACTGCAACGACGGGGCGGTGTCCATCTACCCCGACGCCATGGAGGTCTGCGACGGCACCGACAGCAACTGCGACGGCAGCCTCGTCGACGGGTTTCCCGACTCCGACAGCGACGGCGTCCCCGACTGCGTCGACAACGGCACCGACGTCGACTCCGACGGCGAGTCCGACGCCACCGACTGCGACGACACCGACCCCACCATCTACACCGGCGCGCCCGAGGTGCGGGACGACGGCATCGACCAGGACTGCAACGGCGTCGACTCGGTCACCTGCTACCGGGACCAGGACGGCGACGGCTTCGGGCGGACGGCCATCCAGGCGTCGGTGGACGACGACTGCGACGACGCCGGCGAGTCCTACGACACCCTGGACTGCGACGACACCGCGGCCACCACCTTCCCCGGCGCCGCGGAGCTGTGCGACGCGGTCGACGCCGACTGCGACGGCAGCCTCGTGGACGAGTTCGCAGACACCGACGGCGACACCTCGCCCGACTGCCTCGACGGCGACGACGACGGCGACGGCGACCCCGACGTCACCGACTGCGACGACACGAACCCCACGCGCCACGCCGCCGCCACGGAGATCCTCGCCGACGGCATCGATCAGGACTGCAGCGGCAGCGACGCCGTCGGTTGCTTCGCCGACGCCGACGGCGACGGGGTCGGCAGCGTCAGCACCCTCGTGTCCCCCGACGACGACTGCGCGGACCTGGGCGAGTCGCTGCTGAGCACCGACTGCAACGACGGCGACGCCGCGATCCTCCCCGGCGGGGTCGAGGCCTGCGACGCCATCGACGGCGACTGCGACGGCGACCTCGTGGACGGGTTCGTGGACAGCGACAGCGACGGGGTCCCTGACTGCATCGACGGCGGGATCGACCTGGACTCCGACGGCGACAACGCCAACTCGGACTGCAACGACAACGACTCCTCCATCTACAGCGGGGCCCCGGAGGTGGTCGACGACGGGGTGGATCAGAACTGCGACGGCGTCGACTCGATCACCTGCTTCCTGGACGGCAACGGCGACGGCGTCGGCACCCCCTCCCTGCGTGTCTCGGCCGACGACGACTGCAACGACACGAGCGAGTCGGACAGCTCCGAAGACTGCGACGACGGCGACCCGCTGGTGGCCCCGGGGCAGACGGAGGCCTGCGACGCCGTCGACAGCGACTGCGACGGCTCGATCACCGACGAGTTTGTGGACACCGACGCCGACGGCCAGCCCGACTGCGTCGACCCCGACGACGACGGCGACGGCGACCCCGACAGCAGCGACTGCGCCGATGCCGACGCCCAGCGCTTCACCGGGAACCTCGAGCTGCCCGACGACGGCGTCGACCAGGACTGCAACGGCGTCGACGCCACCATCTGCTTCGTCGACCTGGACGACGACGGGTTCGGCGCCGCCGGGGGGCTCGTGTCCTTCGACGGCGACTGCGACGACGCCGCCGAAGCGCCCATCGGCGGCGACTGCAACGACTCCGTGGCGGGCGTGAACCCCAACGGCACCGAGGCCTGCGACAACATCGACACCGACTGCGACGGCAGCCTCGTGGACGGCTTCCCCGACGGCAACGGCAACGGCCTGCCCGACTGCATCGACACCGGCAACGACGCCGACGCCGACGGCGACCCCGACGCCACCGACTGCGACGACGGCGACCCCACGGTGCACTTCGGGGCGACGGAGATCCCCGACGACGGCATCGACCAGGACTGCAACGGTGTGGACGCCACCGTCTGCTTCGTCGACGGCGACGGCGACGGCTGGGGCGGCGCGAGCACCGTCACCTCCCCCGACGACCAGTGCGGGGCCCTGGGCGAGTCCGACTCGTCCGCGGACTGCAACGACGGCGACGCCAGCGTCGCGCCGGGCGCCCCCGAGCAGTGCGACGCCGTCGACTCCGACTGCGACGGCGACCTGGTGGACGCGTTCGTGGACAGCGACGGCGACGGCTCACCGGACTGCGTGGACCCCGACGACGACGGCGACGGCGACCCCGACTCGTCGGACTGCAACGACACCGACGCCGCGGTGAACAGCTCGGCGACCGAGGTGCCCGACGACGGCGTCGACCAGGACTGCAGCGGCTCCGACGCCGCCACCTGCTTCGCCGACGTGGACGGCGACGGCTTCGGCACCACCGCCACCGTGCTGTCCGTCGACGCGGACTGCACCGACCTGGGCGAGGCGACGCTCTCGACCGACTGCGCGGCCAGCGACGGACAGGTCTACCCCGGGGCCCCCGAGCAGTGCGACGGCACCGACTCGGACTGCGACGGCGACCTCGTGGACGGCGAGCTGGACGCCGACGGGGACGGCACCCCGGACTGCATCGACGGCGCCATCGACTCCGACGGGGACGGGGTGGACGACCCCGCCGACTGCGCCCCCCTGGACCCGGCGATTCGGCCCGGCATCACCGAGGTGCTGGACGACGGCATCGATCAGGACTGCAACGGGACCGATGCCGTGACCTGCTTCCTGGACAGCGACGGCGACGCATTCGGGCAGAGCGCGACCGTCGTGGGCCCCGACGGCGACTGCGCCGACCCCGGCGAGTCGGCCCTCAGCTCCGACTGCGACGACGCCGACCCCACGATCCGGCCCGGCGCCCCCGAGCTGTGCGACGCCATCGACTCCGACTGCGACGGCGACCTGGTGGACGGCTTCCCCGACGCCGACGGCGACGGCGCGCCCGACTGCATCGGCGGCGACGCGGACCTCGACGGCTTCTTCGCGCCCCTGGACTGCAACGACAACAACGCCGCCATCAACCCCTCGGTCATCGAGGCCTGCGACGCCATCGACTCCGACTGCGACGGCTCCCTGACCGACGGCTACGCGGACGCCGACGGCGATGGCGACCCCGACTGCATCGACCCCGACGACGACAACGACGCCTACCTCGACAACCTCGACTGCTACCCGCGGGACCCGCTGTCGTTCCCGGGCGCCGACGAGCTGTGCGACGGCATCGACTCCGACTGCGACGGCAGCTTCGTCGACGACTTCCCCGACACCGACGGCGACGGCATCCCCGACTGCGTGGACGTGGACGACGACGGGGACGGTGTGCTGGCCATCGACGACTGCGACGACGACGACGCGGCCGTGTTCCCCGGCGCCACGGAGACGCCCGACGACGGCGTCGACCAGGACTGCAACGGCGCCGACACCGTGTCCTGCTGGGAGGACCTCGACGGCGACGAGTTCGGCGGCCCCGCGATCGTCCTCGCCGCCGACGGCGACTGCCTGCAGCCCGGCGAGACCGACCTCCCCGACGACTGCGACGACGACGACTGGGCGGTGCACCCCGGCGCGACGGAGGTCGTGGGCGACGGCGTCGATCAGAGCTGCAACGGCTTCGACACGATCGTCTGCTTCGCCGACGCCGACGGCGACGGGCACGGCGACGAACACGGCGCGGTGGTCGACGCGGCCGACGGCGCTTGCGACGACCCCGGCGAGGCGTCGACGGCGACGGACTGCGACGACGCGGACCCCGACATCTTCCTGGGGGCCACGGAGGTGGTCGCCGACGGCGTGGACCAGGACTGCAACGGCTTCGACGAGATCCAGTGCTTCCGGGACGAGGACCTCGACGGCTTCGGCACCGCGGACCTGGTGTCCGCCCCCGACGGCGACTGCGGCGACCCCGGCGAGTCCAGCCTCGCCGGCGACTGCAACGACGCCGACGCCTCCGTGTTCACCGGCGCGCCGGAGCAGTGCGACCTCATCGACTCCAACTGCAACGGCTCGTTCATCGACGGCTTCCCCAACCTCGACGGCGACCTGCAGCCCGACTGCGTCGACATCGACGCCGACGGCGACGACTCGGTGAGCTCGGAGTTCGAGGGCCCGGACTGCGACGACCAGGACCCGCTGGTGCACCCCGGCGCGAAGGAGGCCTGCAACGGCATCGACGACGACTGCGACCCCGAGACCGACGAGAACGAAGACCACGACGGCGACGGGCTGTCCGCGTGCGGGGGCGACTGCGACGACGACAACGCCGCGATCTTCCCGGGCCAGGTCGAAGCCTGCGACGACGTGGACGACGACTGCGACCGCGAAACCGAGGGCGACGAGTCCGACGAAGACGAAGACGGCTGGCGGGTCTGCGACCACGACTGCGACGACGCCGACGGGGGCGTGTTCCCCGGCGCCGAGGAGGTCTGCGGCGACGGGATCGACCAGGACTGCGACCGCGAGGAGGACTGGGTCGAAGACGACACCCAGTGCTGGGCTGTGCCGGTGAGCTGCGCGGGCGCCTCGGCCTCGGTGGCGGGAAGCGGGGGGCTGCTGGCGGGGCTGATGCTGCTGGGCATGCGGCGGCGGCGGAGTTGGGGCGTGGCGCTCCTGCTGCTCCTGCCTGCTCTGGCGAGCGCCGGCGAGACCATCGCCGTCGATGGGGTCGAGGCCGTGGCCGACGTGGCGGTGGACCGCGAGGCGCTCGATCTGGAAGTGAAGATCGAGTCGGCCATGGAGGCCGGGCGCTGCTCCGAGGCGTTGGCCGCGGCCCAGGCGCTGCGGGCGAAGCGGCCCGAGTCGCTGGAGGGGCTGCGGTTGCTCGGCGAGTCGGCGCGCTGCGCGGGCCAGGGGCAGCTGGCGGTCGAGGCCTACCAGGCGCTGATGGCCGCCGGCGGGGGCGACGAGGCCACGGAGCTGACGCTGGCGTCGCTGTACCAGTCGCTGGGATCCCTGCTGGTGCGGGTCGAGGCCGACGGGCCCATCGGCGACATGCGGGCGTCCCTGGAGACCATCGAAGGCGTGGCCATCGAAGGCGAGCTGCTGCCGAGCGGCAGCGCCGTGTTCCAGGGGTTGCCGACGGACACGACGCTGACGCTGCGCGTCGGGGGCGGCGGCTACAGCGAGGCGAAGCGGGAGATCGTGGGGCTCGCGCCGGGCGAAGGACGCAGCGTGACCATGCGCATCGCGTGGGCGGGGCTGGGCAAGGTCAGCCGGGTGGGCACGCCGGGGCCGACGGTGGACGTGGACATCGTCTCACCCGACGGCAAGCAGCCCCTGGGGCGTGGGGAGGCCGTGAGCGTCACCACGGGCGGGTTTGTGGCCCGGGTGAGCAACAACCACGGCAGCGTGGACATCCCGCTGGCCGTGAAGCGCGGGGAGACCATGACCCTGGACCCGGCGCTGTGGGCGCCGGCCGGCATGACGCTGGTGGGGGTGCCGTCGGGCTCCGAGGTGCGGGTGTTCGTCGAAGGCATCGACGGCCGGGCGATCCAGCAGGAGCTGGCGGTGCCCCAGGCCGTGGGCCAGAACGACCCCATCCTGGGCGTGCGGCTGGCCCCACCGACTACGGTGCCGAACCTCGTGGGCGGCAACTCCGGCGTGTTCGTGTCCCACCCGCTGCTGGGCGTGGCCGTGGGCGACGCGGTGCTCAAGCCGGGCAGCGGCAACACGGTGCAGTTGGACTGGCGAGCCATGGAGGGCGTGGCCAAGGTCCAGGCCCAGTACGAATCCTGGCGGGCCGACCGCGGCCGCGTGAAGGCCCGCAACGACGCCCTCACCGTGATCGTCGCCGTCGTCGGGGGCCTGGGCGCCGCCGCCGCCACCGGCACCTGGATCGCCGCCGACCAGCAGGCCGGGCTCATGGCCGACGCCCGCGACGCCGCCCGGCTCAGCATCGCCGACGGGCTGGGCAGCCAGTCCGGGGCGGCCGAGACGAAGTGGCAGGAGGCGGCGGCGCTGCGTCAGCGGCTCTTGATCGGCGGCGGGGTGTCGGCGGGGTTGTCGGGGCTGGGCATCGGGTTCACGTTCGCTCTGGATGCCCACGGCAAGAAGGAGATGGCCCGCATCGGGGAGTTCGAGCCGCAGTAGCACGAGGCCGGCTGATTCACGTCCCGCCTTGACACCTGAACTCATGTTCAGTCAGATCAACTCCTGATGGCTGTGCAACTTGCTTTGCTGGGGCGCGAAGACCCTGACGTGGACTGGACGTTTTCGGGCATCCAGCGGATCCCGCTGGGGCTCGGGTCCTGGGTCGATCGACTCCCCGGCTGGCTCAACGGCCACGAGCGCGTCTTCGATGTCTTGCGCAGCCAGGTCGCGTGGAAGACCACCTCGCAGATCCTGTACGACCGCGAGGTCACGACGCCGCGGCTCGTCGCGAAGTTCCCCGACGACGGGCCCTGGCTGCCCCTGTTCGACGAGATCGCCGGCGCCCTGAGCGAGCGCTACGCGACGCCATTCGAATCCGTGCACGCGGCCTACTACCGGTCGGGCGCCGACTCCGTGGCCTGGCACCGGGACCGCGATGGCCGCGAGCGGGACGAGTCGCTGACCGCCATCGTCAGCGTCGGCGAACCCCGCCCCTTCCAGCTGCGCCCGTACAAGCGCGGGCGCGCGACGAAGCTCACGGCGGGCTGGGGCGACCTGCTGGTCATGGGCGGGCGCTGCCAGCTCGACTTCGAGCACGCGGTGCCGAAGGTGCGGCACGCCGGGCCGCGGATCTCCCTGATGTTCCGCCACGAGAAGGCGGTCGGGACCCTCGATCAGTCGGGCTTGCCCACGGCAAAGACGTAGTTCGTGTTGTAGGTCCGCACGTGGATGCGGCCATCGCCGGTGCGCACAAACCAGTCCGGCGACGACGCAACCTTGTGGCTGGCCACGCGCTCCCCGTCCTTGAGCGACACGACGTGCACGAAGTCGGGCTCGGCGGTGAAGCCGTAGCCCGTGACGACGTAGCCCCCCAGCAGCAGGAAGTGGCTGCCACAGGTCGTGGTCTCGCTGCGCCAGCGGATCTGGCCGTCGGACAGGTTCAGGGCGGTCAGGAATGCGTTGGCTCCGCCGCTGCTCTTGGCGTAGGTGCGGTGCCCGTGGCAGACGAGCAGGGTGTCTTCGGCCACCGCCGCCCACAGCGGGTGCATGGCCACGAAGCCCTCGTCGCCGGGGAGGATCGTGGGGGGCTGAGTCCACGCGCCGAAGTCGAACAGCCCGACGGGGTCGCCGTCTTTGACCACGCCCAGCACGGGCAGCTCGGCGTAGTTGTAGCCGTACTGCGCGAACACGTAGGGGCCCTGGCTCCACCACTGCTTCAGGGGGCGGGCGCTGGCGGTGTCGGACACGCCGGCGGGCCGCTCGCCGTCCCGCTGGACCGGCATCGTCGCGCCGAGGGAGGACCACCAGGCATCGTCGTCGGTGACGTCGTTGGCCTCCTTGGAGACGACGTGCAGCACCGGCGCGGGACCGGGGTCGATGTCGAGGGCGGCGACGACCTCGCGCTGCAGCGACCGGGGCTCGACGGGGTAGCCACGCAGGTCGGCCAGCGTCGGCGCCGGCGCGGGGGTCGCTTCGGGGGTCGCCTCGGGCGTTGCCTCGGGGGCCGGCTCCCCCGACGTCACCGGGGAGGCCTGGCGCGTCGCGCACGAGAGGGACAGGAGGGCGAGCAGGATCAGGGGGATGCGCACGCCGGGAGCTTGCCACGGGCGGCGAGTACCTGCGTGAGGGGCGCGCTCACGAGCCGCCCCGGAGGCCGGCGTGAGCCGAGCACTCACGCGGGGTTCAGCCCGCTACGCCGTGATCATCGGCGGGCGGCGGTGGTCCCAGGGGCGCTCGGCTTCGATCTGCGCGCTCACGCGGAAGAGGGTCGCTTCGTCGCCGAACCGTGAGGCGAGCTGGATGCCGATGGGCAGGCCGTCGGCGTTCCAGGACCAGGGCACGCTGCAGGCGGGCTGGCCGGTCTGGTTGAAGAGCTGGGTGTTGGGCGTGGCCGCCAGCGTCGTCTTGCCCAGGGTCTCCAGGGCGGCGTCGATGAGCGGCTTCAGGGGCAGGGCACCCAGGACCTTGAGCTGCGTCTCCTTGCCCCCCGACGGGTACAGCTCGCCCACCTTCGCCGGCGGCCGCGCCAGCGTCGGCGACAGGAACAGGTCGTACTCCTGGAACCAGGCGGAGATCTCACGCATCGCCACGTGCACCTTGCTCTGGGTCATGAAGAGCTCGGACGCGCTGTTCTTCCAGCCGATCTGCGCGAACAGCCAGGTCGCCGGCTCGAAGTCCGCGGCCTTCGGCTTCTTCCCGGCGTAGGCGGCCGCCTTCTCCACGAAGTTGGCGAGCCCCGCGGCGACCGTCAGGAAGTAGTTGCGGATCATGTCTTCGACGGGGAACGGCGGGGTCGACTCGACCACCTCGTGGCCGAGACCTTCGAGGAACTTCGCCGCCTCTTCGACGGCCGCGAGGCAGTCGGGGTGGGTCTCGCCGGCGTACAGCGTCTCCTTGCAGAACCCGATCTTCAGCTTCCCCGGATCCTTGCCCACCTCGTCGATCCACGGCCCCTCCTTGGGCGGCTGGGCGTAGGGGTCGCCGGGCGTGAAGATGGCCGTCAGGTCCAGCAGCAGAGCCGAGTCGCGGACCGAGCGGCAGAGCACGTGCTCCTGCACGAACCCGTCCCAGGCCTCGCCCGCGAACGGCGCCATGGTGATGCGACCGCGCGTGGGCTTGAGCCCGAACAGGGCCGTGGCCGACGCGGGGATGCGGATGGACCCGCCGCCGTCGCCCGAGTGGGCGGCCGGCACGATCCGCGCGGCCACGGCGGCGCTCGACCCGCCGGAGCTGCCGCCGGGGGTGTGGTCCGTGTTCCAGGGGTTCCGGCACGGCCCGCGCAGCTTGGGCTCGGTGATGCCCATGAGCCCGAACTCGGGCGTGTTCGTCTTGCCGATGGTCTGCAGGCCCGCCGCCTCGTAGCGATCGAAGGTCACCGAGTTCACCGTCGGCGTCTGGTCGACGGTCAGCTTGCTGGAGTTGCTCGTGGGCTCCCCGGCGATGCCGAGCTTCAGGTCCTTGACCATGAAGGGCACGCCCTTGAGGGGGCCGTCGGGCAGGTCTTCGACGCGGGCCCAGGCGCGCTCGTACATGCGGTGCACCACCGCGTTGAGCTCGGGGTTGCGCTCCTCGACCCGCTCGATGGCGGACTCGAGCAGCTCCTTGGGGGACACCTCGCCCTTGCGGACGAGTTCGGCGAGGCCGATGCAGTCGTGGTCGTCGTACTCAGCGAAGCTCATGGGGTGCCTCCGGGGACGGCGAAGGCTACAGCAAGGCGGCCGCCGCCCCGAGTCCCGCCGCCCGGATCCCATTCCCCGGGAACCTGATGGCCCCCCCGGCGGTCGATGCCTTCATGCGACGCGGGTGGCCCGCCCCGCGCGGAGGTGTCCATGACCCGCTTGCTCGTCCTCTTGCTCTTGCTGCCGTCCCTCGCGGCCGCTTCCGCCAAGCAGATCACGCCCGGCGCGGCGGTCACCGCCGGCTCCCTGCGCGTGACCCGAGGCGACGCGACCTTCGAGCTGCCCCTGCTCCACAGCGACGTGGACGCGGAGATCAGCGGGCTTGTGGCCAACGTGACCCTGACCCAGACGTTCGGGAACCCGTTCGACGAGCCCATCGAAGCCGTCTACCTGTTCCCCCTGCCCGACGAGTCGGCGGTGCACGCGATGACCATGAAGCTGGGCGAGCGCACGATCGTCGGCCGCATCGAGACCCGGCAGGAGGCTCGGCGCATCTACGACGAAGCCCGGGACAACGGTCAGGCCGCCGCGCTGCTCGACCAGGAGCGCCCCAACGTCTTCACCCAGCACGTGGCCAACATCCTCCCCGGCGAAGCCATCGAGGTGCGGATCGAGTTCGCCGACGTCCTGCAGTACGAGGACGGCGGCTACGAGTGGGCGATGCCGCTGGTCGTGGGGCCCCGCTTTGTCCCGGCCGAGGGGACGGGCGAAGGACCGGGCGACGCCGAAGCCCTGGATGCGCCGTACTCGGCGGGGCCGACCGGCAACGCCGTGGACATCGGGGTGGTCATCGACGCGGGGGTGCCCGTGCATGCCGTGCGCTCGGACTCCCACCGGATCGTCGTCGACGAGCACGACGACTCCTGGATCGAGCTGCACGTCGACCCCGCCGACGACGTGCCCAACAAGGACTTCGTGCTGCGCTACGAGGTGGCCGGGGACCGGCCCGAGGTCGCGCTGCTCGCCCACCGCGACGGCGGCGACGGCTACTTCGTGCTGATGGTCCAGCCGCCTGCCGACGACGCCATCGACGCGGCGACCGTGACCCCGAAGGACCTCGTGTTCGTGGTCGACACGTCCTGCAGCCAGTCGGGCGCGCCCATGGCTGCCAGCAAGGACGCGATGCGGCTGGCCATCGCCGGCATGAACCCCGAAGACCGGTTCGAGATCCTCAAGTTCAGCAGCGGCTCGACGACCCTGGGCGGCGGGATGCTGGACAACACGGCGGCCAACCGCGCACGGGGGCTGGCGTTCGTCGACTCCTTCGCGGGCGCGGGCGGCACCAAAATGCTGCCGGCCGTCGAAGCGGCCCTGGACGCTCCTCTGGAGGACGGCCGGCTGCGCACCGTCTTGATGATGACCGACGGGTACGTCGGCAACGACAAGGCGATCATCGGCGCCGTGCAGGAGCGCCTGGGCAGCTCGCGGTTCTTCACGCTGGGCAGCGGGAGCTCGACCAACCGGTTCCTGATCGACCGACTGAGCCGCGTGGGCCGCGGCGACGCGGTCTACCTGCGCCCCGACGCGGACCCCGAGCCCCTGGTGCAGCAGTTCTTCGACCGCATCAACAACCCGCTGATCACGGGGCTGGAGATCCAGACCGACGGAATCGAGCTGCTGGACGTCACCCCCGACCCGCTGCCCGACCTGTTCGGAGGCCAGCCCATCATCCTGGTGGGGCGCTACGACACGCCGGGCGTAGGCACGGTGACCCTGAGCGGCCAGGTCCGCGGGGAGCCGTGGGAGCAGCGGCTTCAGGTCGAGCTGCCCGCCGTGGCGCCCGAGCACGAGTCGTTGAGCAAGCTGTGGGCCCGAGGGCGCATCGAAGAGCTGGAGTTGGACGCCAACTGGGAGCCTGAGCGGTTCCCGGGCGACGCGTACGAGGAGGCGGTCACGGACCTCGCCCTGCAGTTCGGGCTGATGTCGCCCTACACCTCCTTTGTGGCGGTGGACGAGCGCGTGGTCACCGAGGGCGGGAAGCCCAAGACGGTGCGCGTTCCCCTGGAGACCCCCGAGTTCGTCGACCACGGGGCGATCTTCGGCGAGGACGAGGACGCGTTCGAGGCCAGCGCAGGGCTCTTCCACAAGCGCATGCAGACGTTCGCTCCGCCGGCGGCTCGACGGTCCACGAACGGCGCCCTGGGGGCGTCGGGGTACGGGCGCGGCGGCGGGGGCCTGGGCGGCATCGCGACCCGCGGCCCCGTGGTGATGGCCCCCAGCCCGACGCCCGCGGCCGATCCGGATCCCGAGGCTTCGGTCGTGGTCGGCGCGCTGGACTCCAGCGACTTCCAGAACCGCTTGCGGCGCCACCTGCCGCGCATCCAGCGCTGCTACGAGGAGGCGTTGAAGGTCGACCCGGCGGTCGCCGGCAAGCTCGAGCTGGAGCTGGTCCTCAACCCGGACGGGACAGTCGACTCCGTGACGGCCGAAGAGGACACCGTGGGCAACACCGGCATGACGGCGTGCGTGCGCAAGGTCGTCGCGGGCATCCGGTTCTCGGGCGCCGGGGCGACCACCACGGTCCGCTACCCCTTCGTCTTCCGCGTCGCCGATTGATCCCTTGGGGTCCGATTGGACCATTCGGCCCCGGGGTCCGATGTGGCATTGTTCCGTTGGTTGATGACGGGAAAACATCAGGCATTTCGGCAACATGACGGAGCTGGATGGTGTTTAGCTCGCGTTTCCAGGGGGACGCCCGTGACGAGGGGAATGAGCAGTTCGGGGCGCCGCCGCATACCGATGCAGAGCCGCAGTCGACAGAAGGTCGACGCCATCCTGGACGGTGCCGCTCAGGTTTTGGTCCAGGTCGGCTTCGAGAAGGCCAGCACGAACCGCATCGCCCGTGCCTCGGGCGTGTCCATCGGCACGCTGTACCAGTACTTCGACTGCAAAGAGGCAGTCTGCGATGCGCTGGCCGAGCGCACCGTCGAGCGGGTGCTCAACAACCTCACGCAGGCGCTGGCGCCCGCGCGCGACTTCGAGGGGGTGTTCGAAGCCCTCCGACGCCGCGCAGCCGAGTCGTTGCCCACGACGCCCGCGCTGCTGCGCCTGCTCTCCGAGGTCCCCGAGTCGGGGATGCGGGTGCGGCTGGACGCGGCCAAGCCGGTGATCGCCGAGCTGCTGGTGCGGGCCATGAAGCGCCAGAGCGATTCCTTCCCGGGCCTCGTCGACCTCGAGGACACCGCGATGATCCTGGTGAACGCGGGCGAGGGCTTGCTGCTGAGTGAGCAGGCCGGCGACTGGCCCGAGCTCGTGCGGCAGGCCGAGCGCCTGACGCTGCGTCTGGTGACCGGGAACGGCTGACCGCCCGGGAGCCGCGCCCGCCCGGATGGGCGACCTGAGCGTCCAGACCGTTGCGCGCGGGCACGGCCCCGCTTACCTTGCGGCCCGCTTCAACCCGGAGGCCGCATGTCCGACAACCGCATCCCCGTCACCGTCCTCACCGGATTCCTCGGATCCGGCAAGACCACCTTGCTCAACCGGATCCTCACGGAGAACCACGGTCAGCGCATCGCGGTCATCGAGAACGAGTTCGGCGAGATCGGCATCGACGACGCCCTGGTGATCGGCGCCGAAGAAGAGATCTTCGACATGAACAACGGGTGCATCTGCTGCACCGTTCGTGGCGACCTCATTCGGGTCCTGGCGCAGCTCGCCCGCCGCAAGAACCGGTTCGACCGGGTCGTGGTCGAGACCACCGGCGTCGCCGACCCGGGCCCCGTGGCTTCGACCTTCTACATGGACGAGGACGTCCAGGAGGACTACCGGCTCGACGGCATCGTGACGATGGTCGACGCCAAGCATGTGGTGCGGCACCTCGACGACGAGAAGGCCGACGTGCGCGAGCAGATCGCCTTTGGCGACGTGGTGGTGCTGAACAAGCAGGACCTCGTGTCCCCCGAGGAGCTGGCGACCCTGGAGCGCCGGGTCCGGGACATCAACGCGATGGCCCGCGTCTACAAGGCAGAGAAGGCCGAGGTGCCCATCGCCGAGGTCCTCGACATCGGTGGGTTCGCGTTGGACCGGACGCTGGAGCGGCAGCCGGAGTTCCTCGAAGAAGAGGGCGCGCACGACCACGACCACGACCACGACCACACGGGCGACGACTGCCAGCACGAGAGCCACAAGCACGACCACGGTCACGACCACGGCCACGACCACGGCGTGAAGATGAAGCACAGCCACGGGTCGGACCTGGGATCGGTCTCGCTGGAGACGACGACGCCGTTGAATCCTCAGAAGCTCAACGAGTGGATCAGCGAGCTGCTCGCCGAAAAGGGCGCCGACATCTTCCGCATGAAGGGCATCCTCAGCCTCCACGAGATCGACGACAAGGTCGTGATTCAGGGGGTCCACATGATGTTCGACAGCGAAGCCATGGGCACCTGGGGCGCCGACGAGCCCCGCAAGAGCCAGTTGGTCTTCATCGGCCGCCACCTCGACCGCGACTCGCTGCAGTCCGGCTTCCAGACCATCCTCGCCTCGTGAGCACGCGCGGCCCCATCGAGTCGCTCTGGACGGCGGACGTCGAAGACTTCCCCACCGCCGCGGGCTGGTCGTCGGACGGCGAGCTGGTCGCCATCGGCCTGGGCGATGGCCCCGTCAGCGTCCGCGATGCCGAGACCGGCGAGGAGTTCGCGCGGCTGACCGGCCACGACGGCGGCCTCATGGCCCTCGACTGGCACCCCAAGAAGCGCATGCTCGCCACGGCCGGCGGCGACGGCACCGTCCGCGTCTGGCGCATGGACCAGCCCGACGCCCCCCGGGAGTTCGTCTGCAACGGCGGCTGGGTCGAGCACGTGGCCTGGTCCCCCGACGGCAAGCTGCTCGCCAGCGCCGCGGGACAGACCGTCCAGTTGTGGAAGGCCGACGGCAAGCTCGTGGCGACGTCCCCGAAGCTGGGCAGCACCTGCTCGGCGCTCGTGTGGTCCCGCAAGGGCAAGGCCCTGTTCGCCGGGGCGTTTGGCGGCGTCCGCCGCATCGACGCGAAGAAGGCGACCATCAACCAGACGCTGCGCTGGGAAGGCGCGGTCATCAGCCTCTCGCTGACGGCCGACGACTCGGTGATCGCCGCCGGCATGCAGGACTCGACGCTCCACTTCTGGCGCCTCAAGAGCGCCAAGGATTCGGAGATGAGCGGCTTCCCGTTCAAGCCCAAGGTCGTCGACTTCAGCCACGACGGCCGGTGGCTCGCCCAGACGGGCGCCCAGGACGTCCTGGTCTGGCCGTTCCACGACGGCGGCCCCGAGGGCTCCGCCCCACTGCAGATGGGGGGCCACCCCAAGGCGCTGACCCAGGTGGCGTTCGCGCCGCTGGTCGACGTGCTCGCCACCGGCTGCAAGGACGGCCTCGTCCTGCTCTGGATGATCGGTCGGTCCGAAGAGCCCGTCGCCGCCCTGCGGGTCGACGAGTCGGTCGAGGCCCTGACCTGGGGGCCCCACCGCCGCGACCGCGGCCTTCGCCTGCTGTCTGCCGGGAAGCACGGCCGCGTCGACGTTGTCGAGATTCTGCGCACTTAGCGCGCTCTCGGGAATACCTGACTACCTGGGTGATCCGCTTGAGTTCGCGCTCCGTACAGGAGGATACTCGGCGCCGTTCACGTCTGTGAGGGCAGGCGGCCGGAACACTTTGGAGACCTGATTACATGAAGAAGACACTCGCACTGGGCGCATACGCTGCGCTCGCCATCGGCCTCGCCGCGACCTGGGGGGCGGGCGATGTTGTCGCCGCCGACCACGCCGAAGCACCCGCCGCCGTCGCCAACGCGGCGGCCGACATCTCGGACTTCTACTCCTGGCAGACCGCCGGCGGCGGAATGGTCTCGGTCATCACGTACGGCGGGTTCACCGCCCCCGGTGACCCCTTCATCTGCGACAACACCGTGCTCTACACGGTCCACTCGGACTACTGGACGGACCACGACAACGATCCGCTGACGGACACGGTCGCCGACCAGATCTCCGACGCCCAGGTGCACGTGCGCTTCGGCACCACCGAGGGCGGCGACTGCGGCCTGCAGGCCACCGTCGTCTCGGCGCTCGGCTCCTTCTCGGTGGAAGGGCCCGTCGACACGGCGCTCACGGAGGCCACCACCGGCATGACCGTGTGGGCCGGGCTCGCCGACGACCCCTTCTTCTTCGACCAGCAGGGCTACCTGGACACGCTGTCCAGCGGAGACCTGTCCTTCACCGCCGCCGACGCCGTCGCCGGCAGCAACGTCTCGGCCATCGTGATCGAGTTCGCCCAGCCCAACCCCCTGTTCTCCAAGTTCGACACTTGGGCGACCACGTCCACCATTTAGGGAGGCTGAGCACATGCGCAACGAACGATTGCTGACCTTGATTCTTGGTCTCCTGTTCGCCTTCGGCCTTTCTGGCTGCCCGGAGACGGGCGACGACGACGACAGCGTGGCGGACGACGACGACGCCGCCGACGACGACGACGCCGCCGACGACGACGATGCCGCCGACGACGACGACGCAGCCGACGACGACGACGCGGCCGACGACGAC
>Ga0055584_100000639_pt1 | contig 33197 bp, 33 predicted proteins | sample OSDHelmetaG_FD_58716 | JGI IMG/M metagenome (GOLD analysis project Ga0055584, IMG submission 58716) | Pelagic marine sediment microbial communities from the LTER site Helgoland, North Sea, for post-phytoplankton bloom and carbon turnover... | ecosystem: Environmental > Aquatic > Marine >... | reverse complement strand
ATTGGCTTTGGTCAGCGGTAGGCCGACGGGCCCGATGGCGTTGAGATAGGAGGTGATATCTCCCGTGGCGACAAACACGGCATTGGCCAAGTCATCGATACTTTCCGGGCGGCCATGGCGCTTAAGGTAGGACGGAGCCGCGTAAAAGTGACCAGACGTGCCTAGCACTTGTTTGGCAATGAGATCGGGCTGCTCCGGGCGAACATGACGGATGGCAATGTCAGCCTCTCGCCGTTTTAGATCGCGGATTTCGTTGGATGCCACCACTTCAATATCAATCCCAGGCGCCAAGTCACGCAACTCGTCGAGAATTGGCGGTAGAGAATAGGCAGACAGCAGGTCGCTGGCCGTGATCACGACCAGCCCTTCAATGGTTTGCGATTGCCCGGACGCGGCGAGGGAAATTTGCCCCGCTGCCTCAGCCATAACTTTGACATGGCCGAGTAAATCCAGGCCGGCCTCGGTGAGGGACAGGGATCGACCGACCCTTTCGAACAAAGTTACGCCTAGGCTTTCTTCTAGGGCCGCGACCTGCCGACCAAGCGTAGGCTGGGTCAGGCGCAGAGCCCGCGCAGCCGCTGACAAAGAGCCCTCTTCCGCCGTAGCCAGAAAGGCGCGGGCTTGGTTCCAGTCAAAATTGATGGTCTGCCAGATCCGATTATCCATGCATTTATGTATATCAAGAGTGCGTATTTCCGCAATTTCTATTTAATTTCCGCATGAATATACAGGCGTCCGAAAGGAACGCCTGATGAAAAGTACAGTCCCCTCTGCTTGGCTTGTTGTGGCCGCTTTGATCGCGTTATCCGCTGTCCCTGTCATTGGCGGCACCTTGCGGTTAGTCACCGTGGCTATGGGGATTGAACTCATACCTGGTAATGGGCGGTTCTTTGCAGCGCCCATATCTGTGACCATCCACATTTTGAGCGTGAGCGTCTTCTGCATGTTCGGAGCGTTTCAAGTTTCAAGCTCGGTGCGACGGCAGAATCCAGCGCGGCATCGTCGTACCGGACGCGTTCTGGTGCCGGTCGGTATGGTGGCGGCGCTATCGGGCCTTTGGCTGACACTGGTCTACCCGCCAGGAGATTTAGACGGACCGGCGTTGTTTGTTTTCCGGGTCGTATTTGGCACGGCGATGATCGTGTTCCTTTGGCTCGGCTTTTCCGCAATTCGCCAGCGTGACATCGCCGCGCATCGGGCGTGGATGATTCGGGCCCTCGCCATCGCCCTTGGCGCCGGTACGCAAGTTTTCACTCACATTCCTCTATCGCTGTTTTCTGATCTTAACCGGGAGGCAGGCCGAGCATTGGCCATGGGTGGCGGTTGGGTTTTGAACCTATCAATCGCCGAATGGATTATTCGTCGCTCGTCTAGGAGGCGATCCAGTGCTGGGGCGGTTGCGCCATGACGTCCTATCCTACCATCCCTGTTTATGCCCGGTGGTTCGGCTCCTGGCAGGTCAGTGTGCAACGACGCGCCTTGAGTGTTGGAGAATTGACCCAGCGTTATGATGACTCAGCCTCTGGCTGGCAGCAAACCGTCGACCGTCTGGGTTTCCCGTCCGCCTATGAATCCCTGCTGCGGCAAATTGTCGGCGAAGAAACGCTGTCTACCGTATTGGATTGCGGTGTCGGGACAGGGGCCCTGTCGCAAGCGCTGATTGATGCTGCGCCAGCCCCATTTGCTTTGACGGCTGTCGACGTATCGCCGCGCATGCTTGAGCAGGCTCAGATGACACTTGGCGGCACGAATGCGGACGTGACGCTGCGCCAAGCTGATGTGTGCGCTTTACCTTACGACGATCATACCTTCGACTTGGTGATGGCGGCCCACTTGCTGGAGCACCTTCCCGATCCGGGAGCCGCCATTGCGGAGATGGTCCGTGTGCTCAAACCTGGTGGTCGATTGGTCGTCTGCATGACCCGCCGTACCTTGTTAGGGATGTGGATCCACTTGAAGTGGCATACCCATCGCGTGACCGAAGACCAGGCTAGTCAGCTTTTATTGGACGCGGGTTTAGAGACTATCAAAAGCCTAGCCTTCGATTCACAGCTTTGGTGCCGGCGTCTGAGTCTGGCCAGCACCGGCCGCAAACCTCTTTGATGTCCAGCCAAATTCGACAACCAGTGTAGGAGGTGCTTGAAGTGGGCTGTGGCTTGGAACGCGCTATACGAAAGCACATGCGACTCCTTCGTAGATCGATTCAACACAGGCGAAACCTTTAAGAACCTCAGTGCACTGTCGCCCGTTGTTCATCCGTACTCGTGTGAATCAGAGGCTAGAGCGCTGATTTAAAACAAAGGTTTTTCGAAAAGAGGTTGGTGCATGGGCTCGTTCCTCGCGAAACGGACCTAGACTTTTTTAGCGCCTCACATCCACTTGCGTTTCCACCAGGCTATCGGGCCGGTCAGAGCCAGAATGATCGCCATCAGCGCAACCAGATCGTTCACCCAAATGAACTCCGTATGAACGATATTGCCGGTGTGAATGTCGGCGAGGAACAGGAAGAAGGTCGTGCCTTGGATCGGCGGGTAGGCCACGCCTGAAGGTTCGAAGGGCGTGTCTAATGTGCCTTTGGAAATCATCCGGGAATTCTTCAGGTACCATGTGTCGCCGCTGCGGCTGGCATCTGTCATAGCCAGATGATCAGCAGGCATCTCAAGGAAGGTCCAGGTCTCTTCACCAATCTTACGATAAGCATTGCCCACAGTGCCGATACCCACGAACAGCATGTCGCCTTCGCGCAAGAGATTGACCAAGCCCGCATCCGTACCGCCGGTGTTCGGCAGTGTTTGATCCCTGGTCCAGCTGCGCCCGCTATCCTCTGAGTTGAGGACACCAAACCGAGTCGAGATCGAAAGCTGCTCCGGCTCGCCTGGGTAGGCGACGACGTAACTGACTTCGCCCTCAAGCGTTTCGTATTGATAGATCGGTGGCAGGCTTTCGCGTTCTAACCGCACGGTCTTGCCGTAATCGATGAGTGCAAAGATGTGGTCGACCATGATGCCGGTTATGCTGAGATAGAGAATCGGGACGATGGCCAAGATGCCGATCACCGGACCGTGGCTGCGAAACAGCCAGCGTAAAATTTGCTGTCGTTTTTTAAGGTCACCGTTTGGTTTTTGTTTCCGCCACTTGCGCGGTAGATACCAGAACATGAATCCAGTGATGCCGAGGGTGCCCATGGCAATGCCGCCATAGTCGTTGATGAGCGTTGACCACGGCTGTGGTAAAAAGCCTTTACCGACATGCAGATCTAAGACGAAGCGATTGAACGCGACGGTGTCAGGCAACCCGGTGACCGTGACGTCGCTGACATCAATCCAGGTGGCGGCGTCGGGCTGCGCGGTGTTCAGGCGGAAGATGGCGCGGTGATGGGCAACGCCAACCAGTTCCGTCGCTGTGCTGCCTTCGCTCAGGCTGCTGACGAGCTCTCCATCAAGGGCAAACGGCTGAGCGCTTGTGTCGCCCTTAGCGAGCGTCCAGATGCCATCGTCCGTTGCTAAGTAAAGTGTATCGTCTGTCTCAGTGGTGACAAATCGAAAGACCTGTGGATGGCCGCTTTCGCCTTCGAACGGAATGTCGGTCCAAGTTTCGCCACCGTTTTCTGTCAACCACAGGCCCCGTTCAGAGGCCCCAATCCATCGTTGATCATTGCTTGGGTCGATTTGGATGTGGCGCATGATCGTGCCTGGCACGAGGCGGTCAATGCGCGCAGACGTAACCCAATCGGGCACGCTCCACTGGTGCGTCCAACGCCAATCGTGATGATCGAGAATCCATCCGGTCAGACCAAGAACAGAGAGCCAAGCCAACGCAATGAGTCCGGCCCAGCGATGCACGAGTCGAACAGTTGGATAGAAACCCGACGCGCGTTTTAGATTTGCCGGAATGGTGCTTTCTGTCACGTCGGCCATAGCTGGGTCCTACAGGTTAACGGTACTCATCGCTGCTTCAGGGTAGCGTGTTCCCGAAACCGCATCTGCGGGGCTAGCCGCTTCAATAGCCGAGAGATCATCGCTCGATAGAGTGACGTCTGCTGCTCCGGCATTTTCTTCCAGGCGGCTGATTTTGCGTGTGCCTGGAATAGGAACGATGGTGTCGCCTTGCGCCATCACCCAAGCGATAGCCAGTTGCGCGACCGTGCAACCTTTCTCGGCGGCGATTTCACCGAGCTTATCGACGAGAGCTTTGTTGGCGTCGAAATGCTCAGGCGTGAAGCGCGGCATAAACGAGCGTGTATCCCCAGCGGCGTTAACGTCATCTGCTTTTTCGAATGCGCCGGTGAGGAAGCCCCGGCTCAACGGGGAGTAGGGGACGAAGCCGATGCCAAGCTCTTGGCAAGTCGGAATGACGTCCGCTTCAACGTCTCGACTCCACAGGGAGTATTCGGTTTGTACTGCGGCGATCGGATGAACCGCGTGGGCTTTGCGGATGCTACCCGCACCGGCTTCGCTTAAACCTAAGTAACGAACTTTGCCGGCCTGAACCAGTTCGGCCATCGCGCCGACCATCTCTTCGACTGGGACGTTAGGGTCAACGCGGTGTGCGTAATAGAGGTCGATGACATCAACGCCCAAGCGCTTCAAACTTTCGTCGCAGGCGGCTTTGACATACTCAGGTTTGCCGTTGGCAGCGGTGACGCCGCCACCGTCGATCAGGCGCAGACCAAACTTTGTGGCGACGATGGCTTCGTCGCGGCGGTCCTTTACGGCTTTGCCCAGAAGTTCTTCGTTATGACCGTTGCCGTACAGTTCAGCTGTATCGAAAAAGGTGATCCCAAGGTCGAGGGCGCGGTGGATCGTTTTGATCGATGCCGCGTCGTCATTGCCGGATCCGTAGAACACCGACATACCCATGCAACCAAGCCCGACAGCGGATACCGTGAGGCCTGAACGTCCAAGATTTCTTGTTTTCATGGGCGGCAGTGTAGCGCTTATCGGCCTTCGCGCCACCATGTTAGGAGGGGCAGCGTAAGCAGAACGAGTAGCGCCAGCCAAGCTGGTATGAGCGCGATTTCACGGACGTCATCGACGACATATTGGCCGTTGGCGCGAAGCCCAATCCAGGACTGACCGTTGGAAATGCGGTCCGGCGCGACCTGTCTTACGGTTGGTACACCGTTGTCGGCAATCCAGAACAAGCCGCCGCCTGTTGCCTCAGCGATTGGGCTGAGGCGTGTCTCCGTTGAGATGACGTCTTGGTTCTCAAGTGGGTTTGCGGCCCCGACGGCTACGACAGTCGATAGGACTCCATCAGCAATTCGGTAGAGCCCTTCGTCGCCCGCTGTGACCTGGGCCACGAAGCGGCCAGCCTCGGTGTACTCGGGTTGCGCGGTTTGATCCGTTCCATCTGGTGCTGTCACAGTCACTGCGCGCACAGACGCGTCTAAACTGGTGCGGATCACATTTATGTTGCCGTCTTCCACCGTGGCGGTGAGGGCTTCTTCTTCTAGCTCAGGTTCTTTCATCAGCCAATGTGCCAACCGGCGCAGCATCTCTGCTTGTGGGCCGCCACCATCGAAGCCTTTGCTCCAAAGCCACATGGTGTCGCTGAGCAATAAGGAGACTCGACCTTTGCCAACGCGATCCAGCATGAGAAGCGGGCGCTGGCCGGCGCCTTGCATGAGTTCTTGTCCCGAGGAGGGTTGCACATCGACCTGCCGCAACCATCGGCCCCACGTTGGGTCTGCCTGACCGGGCATTGATAGGGAGGCGGTTACCGGGTGTCGTGCGCCCGTCTCGCTGATGCGGGGCAGAAACGGTTTGTCATAGACAAGGCCTGTCGGTGCAGCGGGCAATACATTTTGTAGAGGGCTATCAAACAGTGAGAACGAGTCTGCATACTCAGGGCCGACGGATAACATCACCGCGCCACCGTCCAGGACGTAGCTGGCAATGTTCATCATGAATTGGAATGGCACTAGGCCGCGCCGACTGTAGCGATCAAAGATCACCAGATCGAAGTCATAGAGTTGTTCTTCAAACAGCTCCCGAATAGGGAAGGAGATTAGCGCCAGTTCATTGAGCGGTGTCCCATCATCTTTGGACAGAGGCCGAAGAATTGTGAAATGGACCAGATCAACATTAGGGTCCGATTTTAGGAGGTTGCGCCATGTCCGTTCGCCGACGTGAGGTTGGCCAGAGATCAAGAGGACCCGAAGCCGGTCGCGGATCGCATTGACCGTGATGAGCGTGCGATTGTTGCGCAGTGAGATCTCATCATCCGCTTGTTCGATTTCCAACTCAAACACGTTGGCGCCGGGATGATCAAGGGATGGAACAACGTCGATGGTTTCGTCCGTGCGCATGGTGAATTGCTGCACCGCGCCACCATCGGTTCGTAGGGTTGCTGAGATCGGTGTGCCGGGTAGGAAGTTGGTATCTTCAGCGCGCACCCGAAGCGTTACAGTCTTGTCGACCAATCCGAATTCTGGCGCTTCAACCACCACAATGCGGCGATCACGTTCATCTTGTCTTCCCGTGAGCAGGACATGTACGGGCGCGGTGATGCCTGATTGTTCTGGAATGCTCGGCGCATCATGGACAATGCCATCTGTGATTAAGATGACTCCAGCGAGGCGGCTATTCGGAATGTCAGATGTTGCTTTCGATACAGCATCAAATAGGCGAGTTCCGTCGCTGCGCGCACCGGCTGTTTCTGGTGTCAGGCGTACCGTGCGGACTTCTGTCGCGTTTAGTTTGTCGAGAGCGGCGTTTAGCTCAGTGAGAGTTGCCGACGTGCGCGCCGGGCGTTCATCCAGTTGCTGGGAGAGGCTTTCGTCGACGACAACAACAGCGACATCATTCAGGGGGGTGCGATTCTCGATTGTTGCTCGCGGGTCCATCACGGCTGCTGATAAGACAAGGAGCGCGACAATGCGCAAACCTGCTGCCCGTGACCTGCGCACCAACGCGTAGACGGCTGCGGCCAGTCCGACAGCTAAGACAGAAAGAAGAACCGTGATCGGCACAAGGGCGGAAAACGTGATGCCGGTCATTGGGTGAGCCGTTGCATGATGGCGGGTAAATGGACTTGGTCTGCTTTGTAATTCCCCGTGAGGGCATACATCACGAGATTAACCCCAAATCGATACGACCATTCCCGCTGGCGTTCGCCACCGGGTACCACAGGGTAGATGGGTAACCCGCGAGCGTCGCGCGCCCAAGCGGCGGCCCAGTCGTGGCTACCAATTAGGATCGATGAAACGCCGTCGTTGCTCACCGAGCCGCGTTCGACATAGACCGGCGCGCCGGTATAGCGTCCAGGCAAGTCGGGCAGTAGGTAAAAGCTTCTCCGTAAGACATGATTCTCTGGAACTTGAACGAGCTGAGAAACGTTCAAGCGCATCAGTATCTGGTTGAGGGCCTGTCCAACTTGTTCTCCCTCGCCTTCTGGGTTTGCGCCAATCTGATTGGGAGCGTCAAACACGATCATGCCGCCACGGCCAAGGTAATCATTGATGCGTACGGACGCTTGCTCTGTCGGCGGTTGTTGGTCTGGGGTCACGCGCCAATAGACGATGGGGTAGGGGAAGAGCTCATCCGTCTCAGGATTCACGGCTGCGGGCGCTGCCATCTCTGCTGACGTGCGAGAGGCGAGGACGTTGGTCAAAGACCCCAATCCCTGCTCAGACAGGAGGTCAATGTTCGAGCGACCAGTTTTTACGTAGGCCAGTCTCGTTTGCAAAACGGCGTCGACTGTTGCGGGGTCGAGGACGTCTTCTGCACCCTGTGCTGTATCACTCATTGTTATGGCGATCATGAGTGCAAGTGCCGTCGTTGCTGAGCCAATCGCGTGTGGGCGAGGAAGCGAAACCAGCCCGCGCAAGAGCAGTGAAACCAGCAGATCAATTGTAAAGAGAATGAGGGCGCCCAACAGAAGCCAAGGCTTCAAGGTGCGTTCAGCGGCGACCGCATCGAAACTGGAGACTCCGATATGCGCGGGCCAAGGCGTTTGTGCCGAGAAAGATCCAATCGTCGGACCCAAGTTTACAGCAATGCGGATTGGGCCTGCGCCGTAGTATCCGGGTGGGTGGATCGGTCCGATGTTTGGGTCTCCAATGTCTTTTTGATTAAGCGCTAACACGGTAGGTGGTGGCGTAACCAATTGTCCGTCGCCGCTCAAGACTTCGCGCGCGGGTAAGCTTTCCGGCAACGCTGATGTTGTTTCATTGACCCCGCGGCTTAGGTCGAGAACGCGCCGCAACATATCAACCATGACTCCTGAAAGCGGGAGGGTAGACCAATCCGGCGTAGCGGTGACGTGAAACAAAACGATCCAGCCCTGACCGCGCCGCTCGGCGGTGACGAGTGGTGTGCCATCATCGAGCCGTGCCCATGTCCGTTCTGTTAGGCCAGGTGAGGGTTGCGCGAGAACCTGAGACGACACCAAGACATCGTCTGGAACGTCTAGTCCGGCGAACGGACTATCTGTCGGGAAGGGTGCTAAGCCAACGGGCTTTGTCCATGACATCGTGCCACCGAACGTGCGTCCACCGCCGCGAAGGCGTACCGGTAATAAGGAGTCGATGTTGCCGTCCATCGTTGATCCCGCAAAGCGCACTAGTACACCGCCACGTTCGATCCAGGGTTCTAGCAATGTAACTTCTGGTGCGGTCACGCGATTGCCGCTCGCGAGAACCATCACAGCCAGCTCGCGCTGAATGAGGTCGGCTAGAATGCCGCTATGGACTTCGGCATAGGGACGTAGGGCCTGGGTCACGTAGTACCCGTCTTCTAATAACGGGGTGATGATGCCATCCGGGTTGTCAGAGACCACGCCAACCGGCCGGCGTGTCCAGCGATCGTCGAGGAGAAAAATGCCAGCGGCGCCGAATTCATTTTCTACGCTGAGGCGCGCCATCCGATTGCCGAGTTCTGTTGGAACCGTAAAGCGGGCCGTTGTCACCGACTCATCACCTTCGAACGTGGCCTCGGCGCGGGCAACAGTGCGCCCCGCGGTATCCATAGCAACGACGTTTGTCGTGGCCTGCGTTGCAGCGTTTGTGGCTGGGCGCCGTACGGTGACGGAGACGACGTTGTTGTCTCCGTCCGGAACCCTATCGGCTGGTCCAAGCACGAACGGACCAGCGCGCCCGGCATCGGACAACACGGTTAGGCGACCGAGACGACGTAGGTGTTCTGCAATGTCTTTATCAGAGCCGGAGGCTATGCCGTCGGTCAACCAGACGGCTTCGGCTGGCGGAGATATTGTGCTGGCCTCCAGGCGCTGAAGGAGTGTTGATCGTTTTGTAGACCAAGGCTTTGCAGTCATCGCGCGGGCTAAGGCGAGGGCTTCACCGGCAGGTGCGTAACTTAGGGCATCTTCGATCCCGGCTTGTGTGGGTGCCGTCATGGCAAGCATCACGGGCCGTTTTTCACGCACCGCGCCTTCTAGTAGGCGGATTAACGCGGACTGGCGTTGTGTCCATTGCGGGGCAGCAGCCCAGCCGTCATCAACGACAACAACCAACGGGCTTTGTTGCATGCTTTCGCGTTGGTTCATGACCGGGTCAGCTAGCGCAATAATCACGAGCGCGATGCACGCCAGGCGTAACAACAGCAGCCACCAGGGTGTGCGTGCAGAAGATTTTTCGGGTGACGACAAGCCAAACAGTAATCTGATGGCAGGAAAGGAGAGGCGCTTTGCCGCAGGCGGTGTGACGCGCAACAGCAGCCAAACCAGGGGCAGCACGGCAAGAGCTGTCAGCACCCATGGTGATGCAAATGTTAGTGCGCCGAGTGCTACCATGGCTGTTCGGCCAACCGGTTATGAAGGCCGACGAGGGCTGTATGTGGTTGCTTGTCGGTGTGGTGCACGCCGAACGTCCAACCAAGTCGACGGGTCATGGATGAGATTTGAGCACGGTGCTCGGCAAGCTTGCGTTGGTAATCGGCACGGACATCTTCGGTGCGCTCAATGAGGAGTTGACCTTCCTCCTCCATGCCTTGAAACCGAATGCGCCCTGAATAAGGTAACGCTTCTTCCGCTGGATCAAGGACCTGCAAGAGGTGGCCGCGAACGGCGCGACCGACGTATGACGTGATCGTCTTTTCAAGAGTGTCTATGGGCACCATGAAGTCGCTGATCAAGACGGCGGCAGAGTGGCGGGGCATGGAAGCGGGTGACATTGGAATTCCGGTGTTCGGCGGGGTCTCGATTTCGCGTTCTAGGTGATGGGCCATTTGAATAAGGGCTAATCGTCCAGATGTTGCGGCCACTTGTGTGTTTAGCAAACGTACGCGCTCACCACCCTGTAGCAAGAGAGACGCCAGGCCCATGCCGATGACGCAGGCCCGTTCTGCTTTCGTCGGCAATTTTTTGGATGAGCGAAAGGCCATCGATGGCGAGCAGTCACACCAGATGGCTCCAGTCTGCGCCGCATCCCATTCGCGCTCGCGCACATAAACCGGCCCGAACTTTGCTGATTGGCGCCAATCGATTGTGTGGGCTGGATCGCTTTGCGTGTAATGACGAAACTGCCAAAAGGTATCGCCAGGCCCGGCACGCCGTCGGCCATGGCTTCCTAAAGACACGGTTGCGGCGACGCGATTGGCGTCGATGAGCAACGGTGGCAGCGTCGAGGCAGCATGCTCGGCGTTATGCTGAAGAACCTGTGCGGTTACGGGCATAATAAAATTTGCGCTTAGCTTGGGTCTGCGGCGTGGCTGAGACGGTCGATCACGTCGTGCAGGCTTCTGCCATCTGCGCGTGCTGAGAAACTTAAGGCCATGCGATGCTGCAGAACGGGCTTCGCAAGAGCCAACACATCATCGACCGAAGGGGCCAAGCGGCCATCGAGAAGGGCTCGGGCGCGCACGGCCAGCATGAGCGCCTGACTGGCGCGCGGGCCTGGACCCCAGGCCACCCATTCGCGCACTTCGCTGATATCCGTTGTTTCTGGGCGTCCCGCGCGAACCAGTTTCAATATTGCATCGATCACGCTGTCGCCCACCGGCAGTTGCCGTACGACGGCTTGTGCAGTCATGAGGTCATTTGCACTGAGAATTTTTTCAGGCTCAACTTCTTTTGCGCCGGTGGTGGCGATGATGATTTGACGTTCGGCAGCGTCATCTGGATAAGAGATGTCGACCTGCATGAGGAAGCGGTCTAGTTGTGCCTCAGGTAAGGGGTAGGTGCCTTCCTGCTCGATCGGATTTTGCGTTGCGAGAACATGAAAAGGCCGAGGTAACTCATGATCTTGCCCAGCAATGGAGACGCGTCGCTCTTGCATGGCTTGTAGAAGCGCGGACTGCGTCCTTGGACTGGCTCGGTTTATTTCATCGGCCATAAGCAGTTGGCTGAATACAGGGCCTCGGACAAACCGGAAGAAGCGCTTTCCATCTTCACCTTCTTCTAGGATTTCTGATCCCAGAATATCGGCAGGCATCAAATCTGGTGTGAACTGCACGCGTTTGTCTTCTAGGCCGAGAACAGTGCCAAGCGTTTGCACGAGTTTGGTCTTAGCGAGACCTGGCACGCCGATGAGAAGAACGTGTCCGCCGGCAAGTAGGGTAATGAGGCTTTCTTCGACGACTGACCTTTGTCCCAAGATCACGGCCTCGACCGCAGCCTTGGCTTTATTCATCTGCTCACTGACTCGTTCAACGTCCTCAACGGAGACATCTGCGTGCGCGTCAGGGCTTTGTGTTATCGTATCGCTCACCTAAATATCTCCAATGTAAGGATTTTCGTCTGGTGTGCAGAGTATGGAGGGTCATGTGGGCAAGTTAGAAGAAGATTCTGCTTCAGAAACGCTTACATCTTTGCGCGCATCCAGTGCTCGGGCGAATACGGATCAAGACTGTGGCGATTTCGGTATTCGAATCGACCGCAATGGGGTTTGGTACTACCAGGGGTCCCCGATTGGGCGTAAGCCCATGGTGAAGCTGTTTTCCACGGTTCTGAACCGCAAACCTGACGGCAGTTATTGGCTCACAACGCCAGTTGAGAATGGCCGGATTGAGGTTGAAGACGTTCCCTATCTGGCGATTGAATTAACCCACACCGGAAAAGGGGTTAGTCAAACGCTGGACTTCAGAACCAATCTGGACGCCATTGTCCCCTTAGGGCCGGACCATGCGTTGCGGGTTGAGACGAATCCGGGTAACGGCGAACCAGCACCTTATATTCACACGGGAAAAGATTTAGACGCGCGTATCGCGCGGTCAGTCTTTTACCATTTGATTGACCTGGGTGTGGAAGGTGAGGTCGATGGCAAACCATGCTTCGGCGTATGGAGCCGGGGCGTGTTTTTCCCCATCGGGGATGTGGCGGCGTCATGACACCGGATAAAATACGCGAGCGTCTTGAGACTAATCGAACCGCAAAAGAACGTGGTGATGTGGTCTCCGGCCGAGCCTTGTTGGCGGAAGAGGGGCTTACTGAATTCGAAGCCAATGGGTATGGACCGATTCCGTCCAGCGGCATTCCTTATGAACGCGGTGCAGGTGCGCCTGGTGTTCGGGTTAAGCGAGTCTCCGCTGGTGTCTTGGTCCCGTTAATCAATCGGGAAGACGGGGTCACTGTTTTGCTCACGCGCCGGACGGAGGATCTAGCAAAGCATGCTGGTCAGGTCGCGTTCCCTGGGGGGCGTGTTGATGACAGTGACGCAGATCAAGTTGCAGCTGCGTTACGAGAGGCCCATGAAGAAGTTGGAATTGTGCCTGAGATTGTCGACGTACTGGGCTGCCTTGATCCATACTTGACGATTACTGGGTTTGAAGTTCTTCCCGTTGTGGGATTTGTTTCGCCCCCGCCTGCAGCGTTTAAGCCTGAACCAGGCGAAGTCGCGGCAATTTTCGAAGTGCCACTGCCATTTTTATTGGACCGCTCCAATCATCAGAAAGTGCGCCGCACGGTGAATGGTCTAGAACGGGCTTACTACGCCATGCCCTACGAATCACATTACATTTGGGGTGCTACAGCTGGTATGATCGTTAATCTCAGCGAGGTTCTAAACGACTAATTATGCGTATCTTCTTCCTTTACGTGCTGCCTTTTCTTCTGCCCCTAACCGCATATTTGGCGTGGGCTTGGTATCGTGCGACCTACGTCAAAAAACACGGCGGAAACGCGCCAGAAATTGAAAAAGGACCTTGGCCGTTCTTGCTGTTTCTCGGCGCGCTCCTTGCTTTCGGTGTCATGGGGGCAACTGCACTAATACGGGGTGCCGACCCTGATGCGACATACACACCATCTCGATATGAGGATGGGCGTATCATCCCGGGCCAGTTGGACGAAAAGTAGAGTGGTGTGACCTCTGCTCTAAAGGGTGCGCCATGGATGAATGTCCGTGCGGTGCACACATTGTTCTCTGCTCTGGGCGCGCCAGACACTGATGTTCGTTTCGTCGGCGGCTGTGTGCGCGATTCTGTGTTGTCTCGCCAAATCAGAGACATCGATATCGCTACGCCGGACGAGCCTGGGGTTGTCGTTGAGAAGTTATCTAGCGCTAAGATCAAGGTTGTCCCGACTGGCCTGGCCCATGGCACGGTGACTGCGGTTGTGGATGGTCAGCCGTTTGAAATTACGTCCCTGCGCAAAGACACGGCCTGTGATGGCCGTCATGCAGCTGTCGAATTCACGACGGACTGGACTGAAGACGCATCGCGACGAGACTTTACCTTTAATGCGTTGTCTATGCGGCAGGATGGAACACTCTTTGATCCGTTCGGCGGCGTTGCGGATGCGCAAGCAGGGCGGGTTCGGTTTGTGGGCGATCCAGGGGATCGCATCCAAGAAGACTATCTCCGTATTCTAAGGTACTTCCGATTTCTTGCGCTCTACGGAAAATATGATCCGGACCGCGACATTATAGAGGCATGCGCAACACATCAGGACGGTCTTGCATCACTCTCTGTTGAGCGGGTGCGCGATGAGTTTATGAAACTGCTCAACGCACCCGACCCAACCTTGTCTTTGACGGCAATGGCAGAGGCTGGCGCCCTAAAAGTGGTTGCTCAGGATACTGAAGTCGACCTTTCTTTGGATCGTTTAATCAATGCTGAAACGGCATTGGGGAACGATAGAAACGGGATGGATTGGGTTCGCCGCTGGGTGTTTTTGTTTGGGCAAAGTGCAACGGATGTTGCCCAGCGTATGAAGGCCAGTCGGAAGAATGCTCTCAGAATTCAGGATTGCTTTGCCGCTTCCGTGGCTGCAGCAACAGTCGCAGGACCCATTGATTTGAACCGTTTTCTGTATGTCTTTGCTGATGGCGGAGGCGCTGGAAACGCGGCCGTTGAGGGTGTGGTGATCGCCCATGCGCGTTCTGAAGGTGCAGGTTCTTATGACTGGGCGTCACTCCTTGATAAGGCCCGTACGTGGACTCGGGTTCAGTTTCCGCTCACTGGTGCTGATGTTCAAGCGCTTGGAGTATCCGAAGGGCCTAAAATCGGAACATTACTGAAGGCCGTAGAGCAGGAATGGGTCGATGGAGGATTTGAGGCTAGCCGCAAAGATCTTCGCGCCCGTCTAACAGCTTTGATCCATTAAAAATGGCCCCGTCCTTTTTGAGGAGGAGGGGCCAGTCTTAAGGAGCAATGTAGGAGACGGGAGGGGGATCCTAGTCTTCACGACAATTGCACCTCCGTTCTAAGCCTCCTCGACTTACAGAAAGATTGCGGGAGTATTACACCGTTGTCATGTCAGCTTGTTGGCCACCCATTGAGTTGGCGGAGCCCTTCTGCGCTGGCGATGGCTGCAGATTGAGCCAAATTAAGTGATCGTGTCCCCGCAGCCATGGGAATCGACAGGCGGGCATCGGCCGCTTCGTGCACGTCATCGGGCACCCCAGCGCTCTCCTGGCCAAAAACAAGTTGGTCACCAGTTGCGAATGAGAATGAATGATGAGGCTCGGAGGCCTTGGTGGTGAACAGGATAAGGCGACCAGTCTGGCTTGATTGCGCAGAAATGTAGGCCTCCCACGACTGATGTCGGGTGAGTGATACCTTGTCCGTATAGTCCATTCCTGCCCGTTTTATGCGCTTATCGTCCCAAACAAAGCCGCACGGTTCGATGATTTCCACCGCGATATTGAAGCACGCGCCAAGGCGCAGCACGGCTCCGACATTCTGGGGGATATCAGGTTGAAAAAGGACGATGCGAATCACACTCATAAATCCCGGCGTTCTGTCAGTTTGAGGGGCGGTAAAGCCCTTTTCACAGCCCATAAAATATCCTATACCCCATGTCATTGTTTTCCTTAAAGTTTCGTTGGGGTTGGGGAAGCAAGACAAGGCGACCAGGACGTTTTAGTCGTGGATCGTCTGGGTTGTATAAGGTGTTCTCATCTCAATCGCCTGGTCTCGCACACCTCTCCCGGCGCGCGCGCAAGAACCGAGAGGTCCGAAAAAATGGCGGATGCAGCAGAACATCAAGCGGTTCCCACTGACGATGAGTCCCGGCGGGATTTCCTACTCCATGCAACGGTAGCAACCGGTGCTGTTGGTGTAGCGGTTTCCTTATGGCCGCTGATCAACAGTATGAACCCGGCAGCTGACACGTTGGCATTGTCTTCAGTTGAAGCCAGTCTAGCGGGCCTTCAAGAAGGTCAGGCGATTACAATTAGCTGGCGCGGTAAGCCAGTCTTTGTGCGCTACAGGACAGCAGCTGAGATTGAAGAGGCTCGTGGTGAGCGCTGGCAGGATATGCCTGACCCGCAGCCTGATGAAGAGCGTGTTCAAGATGACCGCTATTTGATCGTTGTTGGAGTGTGCACCCACTTGGGCTGTATCCCATTGGGCCAAAAAACCACAGAAGCGCGCGGCGAATTTGGAGGCTATTTCTGCCCCTGTCATGGATCACACTATGATCTGTCCGCTCGTATTCGGAAAGGACCGGCCCCGACGAACCTTGAGGTTCCGGACTATACCTTCCTCTCTGAAACAAACATTCGCATCGGTTAAGGAGCGTAGCCGCAATGAGCACTGAAAAAAGTTGGGGCACGCAGGCTTTTGATTGGTTTGAAGAACGCCTGCCTATTGTTTCCTTTATTGATCACACTGTTGGATCTAAGTATCCGGCTCCTAAGAACCTGAACTACTTCTGGAATTTCGGCGTCTTAGCCGGCTTCGTGATGGTGGTCATGATTCTGACGGGCATCTTGCTCGCCATGTCTTACACGCCGCATGTCGATTATGCGTTCCAAAGCGTTGAGCGCATCATGCGTGATGTGAACTCTGGTTGGTTGTTGCGCTATATGCATGCCAACGGTGCCAGCTTCTTCTTCATCGTGGTCTATATCCATATTTTCCGAGGGTTGTTCTACGGCTCGTATAAGTCACCGCGGGAAGTGCTGTGGTGGCTCGGTGTCATTATTATGATCCTCATGATGGCAACTGCCTTCATGGGCTATGTCTTGCCATGGGGGCAAATGAGCTTCTGGGGCGCGACGGTTATTACCAACCTGTTCTCGGCAATCCCGGTCATCGGTGATTATATCGTGACACTGCTCTGGGGTGGTTTCTCGGTTGATAATCCGACGCTTAATCGCTTCTTTGCCTTGCACTATTTGCTGCCGTTCGTTTTGGTCGGCGTCGTGGTCCTCCACATTTGGGCGCTGCATATTCCAGGCTCTAATAACCCACTGGGTATTAATGCAACGGCCAAGGACAAGATTCCGTTCCACCCGTACTACACCGCTAAGGATGCGTTTGGGCTCGGTGTCTTCTTGCTCGCTTACTTTACAGTGGTGTTCTGGTTCCCGAACGCCATGGGGCATACGGATAACTATATTCCAGCCAATCCGCTTTCGACGCCGGCTCATATCGTGCCTGAGTGGTACTTCTTACCGTTCTACGCGATCTTACGCTCAATCGACGATAAGTTGACGGGCGTGATCTTGATGTTTGGTTCACTTCTAATCTTGTTCGTCATTCCTTGGCTCGATACATCGCGTGTTCGGTCAGCGACATTCCGTCCGATCTTTAAAGTCCTGTTCTGGGTTTTCTTGGCCGACTGCGTAATGTTGACATGGTGTGGGGCGCAATTGGCTGAAGGTCTGCCATTGCTGCTCAGTCGGATCGGCACCTTCTGGTATTTCTTCCACTTCTTGGTCTTAATGCCTGTCGTTGGCTGGATTGAAACACCAAGACCCCTTCCAACAAGTATAAGCACGCCCGTTGTGGCAAAGCCTGCGGAGTAGAGATATGAGAATCGTTCTTTTTGCCGCCTTCGCCACATTGCTCATCGGTTTTGCACCGGTCGAAGTAAAAGCTGCGGATGGAAACGTCGAACTCACTCATCAAGAGTGGTCTTTCGATGGAGTGTTCGGTCGCTTTGACCGGCAACAGCTGCAACGTGGCTTTCAGGTTTATCGGGAAGTGTGTTCATCCTGCCATGGCTTGGATTACATCGCGTTCCGTAACTTAGAAGCCATCGGGTACAGCGAAGACCAAACGAAAGTGTTGGCATCTGAGTACATCATTGAGGAATGCTGTGACGATCAGGGTGATATCTTTGATCGACCAGCAATACCCGCCGATTACATGCCCAATCCATATCCGAATGACCAGTTTGCTCGGGCCTCAAACAATGGCGCGTTGCCACCCGATCTGTCCTTGATGTCAAAAGCGCGGCATGGCGGACCAGATTACGTCTACAGTTTGATCAATGGCTACGAAGAGCCATCGGCTGAAGTGGAAGCGGAGATGATGGACGGGATGTATTACAACGTTGCGTTCGAGGGAAATCAGATTGCGATGGCCCAGCAGTTGTTTGATGACTTGCTCGAATATTCGGACGGGACACCAGCAACAGCCGAACAAATGGCAACAGATGTTGCCGCGTTCTTGCACTGGGCTGCTGAACCTAAGTTGGAAATCCGTAAGCAGACCGGCGTTCGGGTGTTGCTGTTCACGTTCGTCTTTACAGTTCTAGCGTACTTCCTAAAGCGCCGGATCTGGGCCGACATCGAGCACTAGACGCTCAACTGAGTAAACTAAAGTCTTCAAGCCGCCGGCCTCACAGCCGGCGGTTTTGCTTTGTGGGTTCTGTGATTGATGTGTGGCTTAGACATTAAACAGGAAGTGCATGATGTCACCATCTTTGACGAGATAGTCTTTGCCTTCCTGGCGCATTTTACCGGCATCTTTGGCAGGCTGTTCACCGCCTAGTGTGACGAAATCATCGTATGCGATCGTTTCAGCCCGAATAAAACCACGCTCAAAATCCGTATGAATAGCGCCAGCGGCTTGTGGCCCCTTAGCACCATTTCTGACCGTCCATGCGCGGGCTTCTTTTGGGCCGACTGTGAAGAACGTCAGGAGATCGAGCAATTCGTAGCCAACACGGATGACGCGGGCGAGCCCGGTTTCTTCCAGCCCGAGGGTTTCGAGGAAGTCTTTGCGCTCTTCCGGATCATCCAGCTGAGACACTTCTTCTTCAATAGCGGCAGAAACGACAACGCAGCGCGCACCGGCCTTTGCAGCCATGGCCTCGACTTGAGCTGAGTACTCGTTGCCCTCAGCCGCATTGCCTTCTTCGACGTTGCAGGCATAGAGCACTGGCTTTGCCGTGAGCAATTGCAGTTGGCGAAAGAGCTTTAGTCCATGCTCATCATCTGGCCGTGCCGTCCGTGCCGGGTTGCCTTGCTTGAGGGCCTCTAGGGTTGGCTCCATAACAGCGAGCCAATCCTTAGACTCTTTGTCCCCTGATTTGGCTTTCTTGGCCATGGCGTCGGTGCGTTTCTCCAGGCTTTCCATATCCGAGAGAAGCAGTTCAGTTTCGACTGTCTCTGCATCCCGTACAGGGTCAACTGACCCGTCCACGTGCGTCACATTGCCATCCTCAAAGCACCGAAGGACGTGAACGATGGCATCGACTTCACGAATGTTGGCGAGAAACTTATTGCCCAAGCCTTCACCTTTGCTGGCGCCTTTCACGAGGCCAGCGATATCGACAAATTCGAGTTGAGTTGGGATTGTTTCTTTAGAGCTGGCAATCTCCGATATTTTTGTCAGCCGGTCATCGGGGACTGCAACGCGTCCAACGTTTGGCTCAATGGTACAGAACGGGAAGTTTGCCGCTTGTGCGGCCGCCGTGGACGTCAGGGCGTTAAAGAGAGTCGACTTACCGACGTTTGGCAGGCCAACGATGCCGCAATTGAAACCCATTCGATTTTACCCTTCTTTCTTTTCGTTTTTCTTGTCGCGTGGTGACAGTGGTGTTTCAACGTCCCGCATTACCTGCGCAACGTCTGTCATGAATCGATTGTCTTCACCATCAACCAACAAAGGTGTGGCATCTGCTGATGCGTCGACCAACGCCGCAACCCAAGCTTCGTCAGCTTTTGCAAAATCCTGCAAAACATATCCAGATACTCGGTCTTTTTGTCCAGGGTGACCGACGCCCATGCGAACGCGCCAGAACGCCTCGCCAATATGAGCCACCAAACTACGGATGCCGTTATGGCCGGCATGGCCGCCACCTTTTTTGACGCGGATCTTTCCGGGCGCCAGTTCAATTTCATCGTAAAAGACGATGACGTCTTCGAGTTCTAATTTGTAAAAACTCATGGCTTCGCTAACGGAGCGTCCCGATTCGTTCATAAACGTGGCAGGTTTTAGAACGACGACTTTGTCGCTGCCTAGCTGTCCCTGTGCAAATTGTCCCTGAAACTTGGTGCGCCATGCACCCAGGTTATGGCGCGCGACAATGCTGTCAGCGGTCATAAAACCAAGGTTGTGTCTATTGTTGATGTAGCCGGAGCCAGGATTGCCCAGACCTACTAGCAGGCGCATGGCGGTCTCGCGATGCAGACAAACAGAGGAATAAAAGGCTTAGAGCGGAGAAGGTGAGGGTCCGGCCAAATAGCCAGACCCTCAACAGTCTTAATCTCCGGACTCTTCTTTCTTGTCGCCTTCGGCATCTTCGCCTTCGGCGGCTTCACCTTCGGCTGCTGCTGCATCTTCTTCGTCTTCAGCAGCTGTTGCTACCGTTGGTGCAGCAAGCGTGATGACCGTGAAGTCGCGATCCGTAATCGTCGGAGCGACGCCTTCCGGCATTGTGATCGCACTAATGTGGACCGAATCACCGATCTCTAGGCCTGTGAGGTCGATTTCAAAACTCTCGGGCAACGCATCTGGGCGCGCACGGACTTCAATTTCGTGGCGTACCATGTTGATCACGCCGCCGCCCTTAATGCCGGGTGAGGCTTCTTCGTTGATGATCTGCACGGGAATCGCAACGTTCACGACCGTATTCTTGCCAATGCGGCGGAAATCGACGTGAACTGGCGTATCGCGTACGGGATGCATTTGTACATCCTGAGCCATCGCTTTCTGGGTTTCTTTGCCCACAGAAATTTCGAATACTTTCATTGCGAATCCGGGTTTACGCATTTCAACGAACAGATCGCGCGGTTTCATGGAGATAAGGGTTGGTTCCTTGTTATCGCCATAGATTACGCCGGGCACGAGGCCTTCTCGACGTATTGCGCGGGCTGCCCCCTTGCCGGCCCGGTCGCGTTCCTGAACATTCAGGGCGCCTACGTTTGCCATTTCTGGTCTCCTTCAATGTGAATCGACATCTCAATAACTGAGGTGCCACCGGCAGGCCTCCAGGGGTGTCGCCGCCGGTAATTTGGCCCCACCCAAAAGCTGGATAGCGCCAAGAAGCGGGGGTAATACAGGGATTCAGGGTTTGGCTCAAGCCCTAGAGGGCCAGAACGGCTGATCAGTCAAATAGGCTGGAAACTGAGGCTTCCGAGCTAATCCGTTTCACGGCCTCGGCCATCAGTGGTGCAATTGATATCTGGCGGACATTATCCGCCAAGCGAACAGCCTCAGTGGCTTGAATACTGTCCGTTATGACCAATTCGGTCATGGGAGAGGCGGAAACACGGCCCACGGCCCCGCCAGAGAGCACGCCATGCGTGACATAGGCGGATACGGTCTTGGCACCGCTATTCATGAGGGCAACGGAGGCATTACAAAGGGTTCCGGCGGAATCCACGATGTCATCCACCAAGATGCAATCGCGGCCTTGAACGTCCCCAATGATGTTCATGACCTCAGAAACGCCTGCTTTCTCACGCCGTTTATCAATAATGGCGAGTTCCGTATTCAGGCGCTTGGCGATGGCCCTGGCCCGAACCACGCCGCCGACATCTGGCGAGATGATCATGGGGCTGTCTTTGCCTTCGTACTTTTCTTTGATGTCATCAACGAAAACAGGCTGCCCATAGAGGTTATCCAAGGGAATATCGAAAAAGCCTTGGATTTGCCCCGAGTGAAGATCAAGGGTCAGGACACGGCTTGCACCGGCCTGGTGGATAAGATTGGCAACCAGCTTGGCGGTGATTGGGGTACGCGGTGCCGTCTTCCGGTCTTGTCTTGCGTAGCCATAGTAGGGGATGACCGCTGTTACACGCTCTGCTGACGCTCGACGCAGAGCATCAAGCGTAACCAGCAATTCCATAAGGTTATCGTTGGCCGGGTAGGATGTTGGCTGAACGACAAAGACGTCTTCACCGCGAACGTTCTCGTGAATCTCGACAAAGACTTCCATGTCGGAAAAACGCTTCACTGACGCATTTGTCATTTCGACATGTAAATACGCAGCGATAGCCTCGGCGAGTGGCCGATTGGCGTTGCCAGCCAAAAGTTTCATGTAAAAAGACCCCCAACGGCACGCGCCCAATTCACCGGCTTTTGGTTCCGCTCCCCAGCCGTATTGAACCGGCGAAAACCTATCAATCTGTCACAGGTCTGTAAACGTTCGACGGCCCTGATTCATCGTATCTGGCTACACTTTTTCAAGAGAGTCCGTTTCTAGCGTCTGGGTTGCACCGTTTCGGCAATAATTTCCAGTAGACCGGGCATGGCACCATCAACAATGGCTTCCGAAATCATGCCCCAGGCGCCGTCTAATTCCCCGCGTGGGATACGGTTATCCAATCTGACCTCACCCAAGCTTTGTTCTTTCGAGTCGAGGACTTGCCATATGATGGCAATGTCATCTTGGGTTAAGTCGTATCGGGTGACGTTGACGGTGGCGGCGAGGACAACATCGGGGACTCCATCCGTTGGTTTAAGACCTTCTCGAGCGAGTCGGTTGGCCATGGCGTTACCCAAAGATTGGGCGCCATCACCCGGCGCTGTGTCGGGGCGTCGGATCGTTGCGGTCAATCCATCCCAAGGCGTTGTCTGTTCCGGTGGGGGCTCGACATCGATAGAGGGCGCGAGAAGTAGAACCAGGCGGGCTGACATGTCGTCTGCGACGCGGTTGTGTGCCGTGCTGTCAGCTTCCACCCATGCTGCGGATTCCACTTGTACAGTCTGATTAAGGCGGGTGACGATTTGTCCCAGGCGATTGAGAAGTCTCCAGTCAAAGCTGAGAGTCGTGAGAAAGCCGTCGTCTGAAGAGTCGCCTAAGTTTCCCTCGGCGGTGAAACCGAGAACGCCGGTCTTGCTTACGGCTTCGGCGGGTATTTCCTGTTGCCTTAAATTATCGGCGATACGGTCAGCAATATTGGATGCGATTGTCCGATCAATACCAGCGGGAGGCAGAACGCCCAATCCTGCACCGCTAGGATTTGCGAGCAACGGATTCTGGGTATTGGAGGCGCGCCGAAAAGGCTGAGGGACAGACCCGCACGCAACCAAGGCTGTCGATGTGAAGAGAGTTATGAGGTGTCTGCGATCAAACATAATTTTAGGGTGCCAACGCTATGCCCGACAATTGACGACCGTAATCTGTCTCATCCCTGTGGCAAGATCGCCGATAGCTAAAAAATTTATCTGTCTGTGAATAGGTGTCGGCCTTCAGGCTCTCCGCAGTGTTTACGCCGCTGGCTCTAACCTTATCGAGTACAAACCCCCCAATATCAAAGTAGACGTGTCCGGTTTTCTCTGAAGGCTGAAAATAAAGTGCATTGTGTGCGTTGTCTGAGAGAAACCGATCATGGAACTCGGGCCCAACTTCATAGGAATTTGGACCGATGCACGGGCCAACCGCCGCAATGATTTGGTCGCGCTTAGCTCCGAGTTGTGTCATCGCATCGACTGTGTTCTCAACGATGCCCGAGATCGCACCTTTCCATCCAGCATGTGCCGCGCCGATAATTCCAGCTTCAGGAGCAGCAAAGAGTACCGGCGTGCAATCGGCTGCAAGCACGGCAATGGCAATGCCGGGGACCTTGGTTACGAGTCCGTCTGCGACTGGAGCGTTCCCATGTGTCCAAGCCTTGGACACCGTGATGACGTCGGCCGTATGTTCCTGGTGTACGGTTAGAAGGCGGTCCGCGCCCACGCCCAGTGCTGTTGCGCAGGCCGCCTTGTTTTTGAATACGGTCTCTTGGTCGTCGTCAGAGCCGAGGCCGCAGTTTAAGCTATCGTACACGCCGCTCGAGTACCCGCCTTGGCGCGTGAAAAAGCCATGTTGGACACTGCCTAGTGATTCAAGGTTTGTTGCTTTCATCATGGGGATGGTATGGCCTCAAACCCTGAAAACGTGGCTATACCTCTCGGTCCAAGTGCCATGACCTTGAACAAGGACCCCATCTCTTGTGGGTCGAGGAGTCGACGAATGCTGGACTGGATCGCTTGTATTTCTGCGTCTGTTTTGCCCTCAGACAATTGAACTTCGCGAATCTCTGCACCGAGCCGTTTGAGCCAAGGCCCCTGCTCGACCGGTCCATGAATGCTTGCGCCCTGAGCTCGTGCAGACTGAGCGATGGCTGCGAAGTCTACATGAGCCGTTATGTCGGCTTCTCCCGGCGATTCAAGGACGGGATGGTAGGCATGGTTTTTGATGGCCTGCACCGTGTCCCCAACATCCGAGAAGACGTGTCCGTAGTCTATCAGTAGAGCGGCGCCAGGATTGTCTACGCAAAGTGTTGCAATGCGCGAGGTCACATCTTGCACGGCGCTCGACTGTTCTAAAATGCTTTCCGCAGGCGCGTCGTCAAACGCGTCACCAATTTCGGGGCGGGGGAGCGGCGCTGTCGTGAAGTGAAACCCCTCACTGTCATGCGTCACCATGCGTTCACACCACCCGGATGATGTTTTGACAAATTGTGATACCGGAAGGGCATCTAAGAATTCGTTGGCGACAAGAATGACGGGGCCGTCTGGTATTGTAGAGAGGTCGTCATGCCAGTCGATATCGTAGGGTGCTAATGTCTTGCGCTGTTCATCTCGCAGAGTATCACTGCGCTCAACGAGATGGAGTGAGGCAGAGCGGGCGAATATCGGTGCGATGTCCCATACCGTGCGCAACGCGTCGGCCATAAGCGTGCCACGCCCAGGTCCGCACTCAACCAAATTGAAATTGCGAGGTTGGCCGAGGGCTTGCCACGCAGTGACACACCAAAGGCCAATAAGCTCGCCAAAAACCTGAGAAATTTCTGGTGCTGTTATGAAGTCACCGGATTTTCCAAAAACGGTTCCACGAGCGTAGTAGGCATCTGCAACAGCATCCATATACGTCGCAAAAGGAATGGGGCCGTTCTTTTTGATTTGCGCGATGAGATGCGCTTCTAAATTGGAAGTGTTTTGCTCAGGGGCCTCCGTGGTCATGTCTATGCCTGAACGGGAGCGCGCTTTAAGGAGCGCCAAATGACGGCGAGGCCAAACAGCAGGAGGGCGCCGGATAAAACTTGGCCCATTGTTAAGCCGAAAGTGAGGAAACCTAGGTGACGGTCTGGCTCTCGGAAAAACTCAACAACGATTCGAGCGATACCGTATCCGGAGCAAAAGCAGCCGGTAATAATGCCGGGTCTTTTCCGTATCGTGTCCTGACGCCATAGGACATGAAGAATCACAAACAGGACGAATCCTTCAAGGAAGGCTTCATAGAGCTGACTAGGGTGACGAGGGATTGGCCCACCGCCTGGGAATGCCATGGCCCAACTGACATCGGGCGCAGTGCGGCCATACAACTCGCCATTTACAAAATTAGCGATGCGTCCAAGAAAGAGGCCAATAGGGACGGCACAGCTCACCGTGTCGCCGACATACCATTTATCAACTCGAATCTTTCGGGCGAACAAAATGATCGCGAGAGTGACCCCGATCAATCCACCATGAAACGACATGCCGCCTTCCCAGGTCATCATTATCTCGCCTGGGTTCGAAAGATAGTAGGCCGGTTTGTAAAACAGTACATACCCGAGGCGCCCACCCAAAATAATGCCGATTAGCGCCCAAATGAGAAAGTCGTCAGCCTGCTCTGGAGTCATCAAAGCAGGCGATTTTTTCACCAAACGCCGCATGTACCATGTGCCGCCAAACAGACCTGCAATATAGGCCAAGGCATACCAGCGGATCGCGAAGGGACCGATTTCGATTAAAATCGGATCGATCGTCGGAAATGTGAGCGCTAATGGAATCATGATTGGTAAACCGGCTTAGCGAAAAGGGTCGGGTTGGGCGAGGTAGTCTTTGATCGTGATCGTGACACCCTCTTCCAACGAGGTAAACGACTCCGTAAAGCCTGCAGTCCGCAGTCGCGTGAGGTCGGCCTGGGTGAAGTACTGATAATGCTCACGCAATGTTTGAGGCGTGTCGCGCCAAGTCGGCTGGAAAGCTTTGTCACAGGCTTGGTGAACAGCGCGCGCTAAATCGAGAAAGGTTCGAGCGTTACCGCTTCCGACATTGAACAATCCGGAAACGCTACGGTTATCTAACAGCCATCTGATCACTGCGATGCAATCATCGACATAAATGAAGTCTCGTTGCTGTTCGCCATCTGCGAAGTCTGGATTGTGGGATCTGAATAAGGGGTAGGGGTCGCCACGCGACACAACAGGGTGCATCTGACTCACAACGCTTCCTTGTGTTCCCTTATGACGTTCATTGGGCCCAAAGACGTTAAAGAAGCGCAGGCCTGCCCATTGCGGTGGGGTTGGATTTCCGCCCTCAACTTGCACCGCAACAAAGTGATCAAATGCCAGTTTACTTTCACCATAGATGTTCAGCGGCTTGAGATTAGCCATCGCCGGTGAGGACAGGTTGTCGTCAAACCCGAGTGTTCCATCGCCGTAAACCGAGGCTGATGACGCATAGATAAACGGTTTCTGATTGTTAGAGCACCACGTCCAAAGTGATTTGCTCAGATCGACATTGACGGCAAAGACCGCGTCTCGATCCGTAGCCGTGGTGGCTGTTTCCGCTCCGAGGTGAATTACGGCGTCAATGTCTGCGGTGTTGCTATCGAGATAGCGTTGCATGTCCGAAGGCTTGACCCAGGTCACGCTCGATCTTTTGGCGACGTTTGCTTGTTTGATATCGGTGTCGACGACATCTATCGCCACGACAGGCCCAGGGCTTGTCGCGTTGAGTACGGCTAAGAAGTTTGATCCGATAAACCCGGCGGCACCGGTTATGGCAAGCATAGGGCTCTCGCGTGGTTGGTGTTGGTCCAGTTATGCCGGAATGGATAGAGGCGAGCAACGAAACAAAAGGACGTATCTTGCCACCAGGGGCTTGAAGCTTAGGTGAAGCAAGCCGATATTACTCATACGTATTAGTCACGGAGCAGTCCTATGCAAAGTCAGAAACGAATCTTTGATGATATCGCGAAAGTCGCCGGCGGAGCGCTTGGCGCTCTTGGTAGCCTTAAGCAAGAAATCGAGAGTCTAGTTAAGCAACGCATGGATCGGTTTGTGTCGGATCATGATCTTGTGAGTCGTGAAGAATTTGAAGCCGTCAAAGCCATGGCGTCAGAGGCGAGGGCTGAACAGGAAAGGCTGCTGGCTCGGGTTGCAGAACTCGAAGCGGCTGCAAAACCAAAAGCGGCCAAGTCCGCGACACCCAAGCGGTCGACAAAGGCTAAGGCTGCAACATCATCGTCAAAGAAAACGTAGGCCGGATCGGCAACAGAATGTCGTTTAGCCTCTTTAAAGACGAGTGTTTCTGCGGCGTTTTATGACGAAACGGTGAAGCCTCGCGACTCGGCAAAAATACTACGATTAGTTATTGCCGCCCCCCAGAACCTACTATATCTTGAATTTCAGGCTACGAATTTGGTGGGCTCAAACGATGTTGAGCCCGGGGCAAATGAGGGGAATCCATGCGCACCACGACCGTCAGCCAGGAATCCACGGCAGACAATCCACTTGATCGCATTGAAGAAGTTATCAGCGTTAAAGACTGGGTCTTTGATCGGCGCAGTGATGAAGAGATGGCGGTCGAAGCACCTGGGACCTGGTGTGACTTCGGACTGTTTTTCGCTTGGTCGCAAGAGTTAGACGCTCTGCATTTTTCCTGCGCTTTAGATATGCGGGTTCAGCCAAAAATCATGAGCAACATTTATGAGTTGATTGCAAAGCTGAATGAACGGTTGTGGACCGGGCACTTCGCCATTTGGGTCGAAGAAGGAATCCCGATGTTCCGACACACCATTCACTGTAGTGATGGTCGTGTTGATGCAGCCCATATCGATGAGCTAGTTGATTTGGCCCGCAGCGAATGCGAGCGGTACTACCCCGCCTTTCAGTTCGTTATTTGGGGTGGAAGAACGCCAGACGACGCGATCGCCTGCGCTTTGCTGGATACTGTCGGCGAAGCCTAAGTTCTTATTCCGCGATAAATCCAACCCAGAGGCGGCTGCATAGCCGCCTCTTTGTGTTATGCTCCCCAAATGATTGAAGGAACCATACTTCTTGTCGGCTGCGGCAAAATGGGTGGCGCGCTGCTTAAGGGCTGGTTTGCCCAAGGGCTCAGTCCGGTCGATGTGATGATTGTCGAGCCGGCTGGCCGTGCGGGTGTCGAAAGCGCGGAAGAGCATCCCGCACTCAGCGTGCTATCTGATGCCTCTGAGCTGCCAAGCGATTTCACCCCTGACGCAGTAGTCTTCGCCGTCAAGCCGCAAGCGGCGCCGGACGTTATGCCTGCCTATGCAAGATTTGCGGAGGGGGGCACGGTGTATCTATCGATCATTGCTGGTTTGCCTAGCAGTCGGCTTCAAGGTTTCCTTGGGCCTGACGCGGCCATCGTCAGAGCTATGCCAAACACCCCTGCCGCGATTGGGCATGGCATGAGTGTTTTGTATGCTGGTGAGACGGTTGGCCCATCACAAAAACGCGTCTGCAAGGTTCTGATGGCCGCTGCTGGTCAAACGGCTTGGATTTCAGATGAAGCAGACATGGATGCGGTGACAGCCGTATCCGGTAGCGGGCCTGCATATGTTTTCTTGCTGGCCGAGGCACTGACAGAAGCCGGTATTGCTGAGGGATTGGAGCCCGCGTTGGCGGCCCAACTGGCGACGGCGACTGTCTCCGGCGCGGGTGCTTTGCTCGATGCAGAATCAGCGTCCGCCGATGTTCTACGCAAGAACGTGACCAGTCCCGGCGGCACAACTGAAGCAGCACTTAAGGTGTTGATGGCTGACGATGGAATGAACCGGCTATTAAAGCATGCGGTTAAGGCCGCTGCTGAAAAATCGCGAGAGCTAGCGCGCTCTTAACGCGGTTAGTCTGACACCCTATCAAAAGGCATTAGAAGATATGGCAGCAAAGAAGGCCACGAAGGCGAAGGCACCGCGAAAGAGTCAGTCGCCTATTGCGGACCGCATCATTGAAGCCAGTATGAAGATTGCCTCCGAACAGGGTTGGCAGAGCCTAACTTTGAATCAAATTGCAGACACTATTGGTGAACCGCTGGGTGCGGTTATCGGTGTTTACCCAACGACAGATCGCATCGCATCGGCTCTGTTTCACCGTATCGACCAGCAGGTCCTATCTCAGGTTGATGGTGTGGACGAGTCTGAAACGGCAAGGGACCGACTGTTTGAAATTCTGATGATGCGTTTTGATGCGCTACAAGAACGGCGTACGCTTTATGTCTCAATAGTTCACCATATGCGGCGGCGGCCCGCGGCTTTGATGTTGAGGGCCCCGGCCGTGGTGCACTCAATGGCGCTAATGCTCATCGCGTCTGGCATCGAAGCCAGCAGTGTCATTGGCATGGCGCGCGCGCATGTCCTTGCGGCTGCCTATGGCACTCTTCTACGAACGTGGCTTAAAGACGACAGCCCAGATATGGCGCAAACTATGTCTGCCGTAGATAGGGTGCTGAACCGTTTAGAATCCGCACAGCGAATGGTTTGTCGCTTTCAGTCAAAAGAAAAAGACAGCGAAGATCACGCGGGGGGTTGAGTTTAGACGGGCAGGCGCACGGTCGAGCGGAGACCGCCAATCGGACTGTCGCTGAGCAGGATCTCACCACCTAAACTCCGTGCAATGTCTCGGGCAATGGTCATGCCTAATCCGACGCCCCCGGTTTCAGGGTTGCGTGATGAATCAATGCGATAAAAGGCTTTGAAGACATTTTCTCTCTGCTCTGGTGGAATACCAGGGCCATTGTCATCGATATTTATTTCGATATGGGCTCGAGTTCTCCTTGCCGAGACGTCGACCTGAGACCCGTACCGGGTCGCGTTGCTAATTAAATTGGCGAGACACCGCCTCAGGGCTAAGCGCCTTGTTGCGATTGGTTCGCCCAAGTCACCCAGACGTAGATTGATGGCCTGTTGATTGCGCTGAAATTGTCGATGAATGTCATTGAGTAAATTGTGAAGGTCGGTCGATTGTGGTGATTCGTCACCGTCGCCGCGTGCAAAGGCTAAGTAGCCATTCAGCATGCGCTCCATTTCATCGATATCTTCTTTGATGTCTTCTATGTCTTTGGGTTCAGCACCGTCTAGCATTTCGACTTGCAGCCGTAGGCGTGTGAGAGGCGTTCTAAGATCATGTGATACGCCAGCAAGCATTTCTGTGCGCTGGTCAATCTGCCGCTGAATTCGATTACGCATGGCCGTAAACGCCCATGCTGCTTGGCGCACTTCTCTAGCGCCTTCGGGTTTGAAGTTTGGGACATCCAGCCCTTTGCCGAAACTATCGGCCGCTCGGGCTAGCCTCCGTACGGCTCTGACCTGCACGTTTAGGAACAGGGCTGCAACACCGAATAACAGCAAGGATGAGCCAACCATCCACAACACGAAGACATAGGTGGTCGAGCTGAAGAGCCGTTTTCTCGGCGCGAGAACATGCAGTATGCCGTCGGGCAGTTGCATGTTGATTTCAATCTCTCTCGCTGATTTCTCAAAATCGATGGTGAACGGCCGTTTCAATTCTCTCCACAATTCCCGAGTTAGGACGTCTGGGAAGGGGCCTCCCGCATCAATGGTGTTGGCTGCCGGTAGCGCTGCGTCTGCTTCAAAGGAGACGTCTAATTGCATTGTTTGCCGGGCAGACTCTTGTATCCATCGAAAGTCTTGCGGTGCTGGGTTGTCACGCATGTAGATGCGGATGTGTGAAATGTCTCCGGCTAAGCCTTGGGCTAGGCGACGCGAGAGTGTTTCCCAGTGATTGTCGTAAAAGATGAACGTTGAGATGATCTGTACGAGAATCAAAGGAACAAGAATTATCATGGCCGAGCGACCCATGAGTGTCGCGGGGAGCCATCGGCTCCAGCCAGAGTCCAGCAACCATTCTGAAACACGGTCTGCCATCGACATCACTGAGAATGTGCGCTTTGTCATTTCACACTCATCCGTTAGTCGGTTCGCAATAGGTAGCCGGTGCCACGCACCGTTTGCAGATAGCGGGGTTGGCGAGGGTCGCTCTCGATCTTGCGACGCAGGCGAGTGACTTGAACGTCGATCGTTCGCGGGTTCGCTTGTCCGCTCTCGTCGTTGCTCAACTGATTACGTTGCACGGGCATGTTGGCATTGATGGCCAGCGTTCTAAGCAGGACGGCTTCAGCGGACGTGAGGTGTACTGTGGCTCCATCTCTGATCAATGTATTGCGCGCTATATCATACCGGCACTCACCAAAGCTGAGTTCATGCTGGCTGTCGTCGGGCGGTGGCGGTGTCCGTTTCAGAATAGCATTAACCCTTAAGATCAGCTCCCGAGGTTCGAACGGTTTACCCATATAGTCGTCGACACCTTGCTCTAGTCCTTGAATTCGATGTTCGGCTTCACCCATAGCCGTCAGCATGAGTATGGGAATGTCATTTGTTTCCCGTATGGAGCCCGCAAAACTCATGCCGTCTTCGCCTGGCATCATGACGTCTAAAACAATGAGATCAAATTGCAGCGACTCCATGTGACGTCGCGCATCCTTCGCAGATGGCGCTCCCGTTACGAGGAAGCCTTGTTCTTTCAAGTACTTCTGGATGAGGCGGCGAAGACGGGTATCATCGTCAACGACCAGAACGTGGGCCAGAGTTGAGCTGTCTTCCACACCCGTCATGCTCAGTCCTGATCTTTCTCGTCTTTGAATCGCCGCTGGGCTGAGGCTTCCATAATGCCCAACATGACTTTGCGGAATCCCTCCACGGCGTCGGCCCCGGCGTCTTTATACGCGGCTGCGATTCTAGCGCGTTGTTCGCTTGTCAGGAGTCGTTCCAGTTCTTTTCCTTTGGCCGTTAGCGTCAGCAGGCGTTGTCGCCGGTCCGTGGTCCCTGGCTTCTGGTCTATGTAACCCTCGTCGACCAACTGTCGTAAGACGCGGCTCAGGCTTTGTTTGGTGATCGATAGAATATCTAAGAGATCGCTGACACTCATGCCGGGGTATTGCCCGACAAAATAGATGACTCTGTGGTGAGCGCGCCCGAACGACTGCTTTGCCAAGATCGTATCAGCCTCAGCCGTGAAGTCCCTGTACGCGAAGAACAGGAGTTCAATGCCTTGCCTAAGGTCCTCATCCCTAAGGAAGAGGAGGTTCGTGCCGGGTTTAGTTTCGACCATAGTTCTGCGTCGCATCGCCTGGGGTTGAGGTCAACGGAATATAATATATGTCAGTAATATTGACATATATTATATAGGATGTTACGTCATAGCTTAGCTTTGATTAATAATGTGTCTTAAATAAGCTCCAGCGCGACCTTTCAGGGAAATAGAGACCATGTCTACGCAGTCCTTTGATGATCGAGACGGATATATCTGGTTCAACGGAGAGCTCCAACCTTGGCGAGCGGCTAAACTGCACGTTCTTACGCATGCGCTCCATTATGCATCCTCTGTGTTCGAGGGGGAGCGAATTTACAATGGTAAGATTTTTAAGCTCGAAGAGCACACGGACCGTCTTTTCTATTCGGCGGAGACGCTGGATATGACGATTCCCTATACCAAGGGTGAGATCAACGAGGCCTGCTTGGAAGCCATGCGAGCAAACGACATCATGGATGGGTATGTCCGTCCTATCGCATGGCGTGGTAGCGAACTCATGGGGATCACGGCACAGGGATCAAAGGTCAATGTTGCCATCGCTGTCTGGCCGTGGCCGTCTTATTTCTCGCCCGAAGCCCGGCTCAAGGGTTTAAAGCTCGATCTATCCGAATGGAGGCGGCCTTCGCCGGCAACGGCACCGGTATTCGCCAAAGCGGCAGGGCTGTACATGATTTGCACGCTATCCAAGCACGCAGCCGAACGAAAAGGGCTCGACGATGCCTTGCTTCTGGATTGGCGCGGCCAAGTTGCTGAGGCAACGGGAGCGAACATCTTTTTTGTGATGGATGGGAAGCTCCATACTCCGACACCGGATTGCTTTTTGGATGGCATCACACGACGAACAGTTATCGGCTTGGCCAAGGAGCGGGGCTACGAGGTCATCGAACGGGTCATAATGCCCGAAGAGATGGAACAGGCAGACGAATGCTTTTTAACGGGTACGGCGGCTGAAGTGACCCCGGTGGCATCGATCGGCGAGTACCAGTTTCAACCTGGTGAAGTCTGCCGGACTCTGATGGATGCTTATGATGTCACTGTTGGAAAGACGGCGTCGTCGGAGACGAGTACGGTTTAATCGTCAGAGGTCCAGCGTGCGGCACGATCATCATCACTGGTCTTTGCGTCGACCCAAGATGCGTCTGTTTCGGTGTGCTCTCGTTTCCAAAATGGCGCTTGGGTTTTTAACCAATCCATAATGAACTCACACGCGGCGAAGGCATCGCCCCTATGGGCCGATGCTGTGCACACCATCACAATGGCATCGCCCGGTTTCATCGGGCCATATCGATGGATGACTGAAACATCGTCCAAAGGCCAGCGTGTACGCGCGTCTAAACAAATACGGTCCAGTTCTTTCTCTGTCATTCCTGGATAATGCTCAAGCTCAAGGCCTGAAATTTTTTGGTTTGGGCCGTCTTGAAAGTCGCGTACCTGTCCTATGAAGGTCGCGATACCGCCGGAATTTGAATTGAGTTTCAGGAAGGCATTGGTCTCTGCGCCCGGGTCAAAGGGG
>Ga0055584_100000638_pt1 | contig 33200 bp, 33 predicted proteins | sample OSDHelmetaG_FD_58716 | JGI IMG/M metagenome (GOLD analysis project Ga0055584, IMG submission 58716) | Pelagic marine sediment microbial communities from the LTER site Helgoland, North Sea, for post-phytoplankton bloom and carbon turnover... | ecosystem: Environmental > Aquatic > Marine >... | reverse complement strand
CCCAGACACAATCTGGACTGCAAAGTCCCCGATTCAGGCACTTTGCTGCAGCTGCTGCGATCGCTTCTTTAGATGAATGCGTAAAATCGAAATTGCCGCTGGCGTGATACCGGGCAAGCGTGAAGCCAGACCGAGTGTATGCGGTCTTTGCGCGTTAAGCTTCTGTGTAACTTCTGCGGACAATCCTCGCACTTCAGCGTAATCAAGATCTTCAGGTAATTGTGCATCTTCATCGCGGAGATTACGGGCTATCTCTTCTTCCTGTCGTTCTATATAACCATGATATTTAGCCTGCACTTCAACCTGAAAAGCGACATCACTGCTTACCTTTAAGTCCTCAACTGAATCCAGTTCCATTAGTGCTGCATGATTAACCTCTGGACGACGTAATAATTGCATCAGGTTATATTCGCGCGCCAGCGGCTCACCGAATACACGCGTCGCTTCTTCTTTAGAGACACGATCAGGCGTTAACCATGTTTTTTCCATACGTAGTTGTTCTGCATCAACTGAATTTTTCTTAGTCAGAAATGATTGCCAACGTTCATCATCAATCAACCCTAAGTCGTGACCAATAGCGGTCAGACGCAGGTCAGCATTATCTTCGCGCAACAACAAACGGTATTCCGCTCGGCTGGTGAACATACGATAAGGTTCAATCGTGCCACGCGTAATAAGATCATCAATTAGAACCCCTATATAAGCCTGGTCCCGACGTGGACTCCAGGGTTCTTTTTCCTGAACCAGCCTGGCGGCATTTAAACCGGCAATCAGTCCTTGCGCCGCTGCTTCTTCATAACCAGTTGTGCCGTTTATCTGTCCGGCAAAAAATAAACCCTTAACAAATTTTGTTTCTAACCAGGGCTGTAAATCACGCGGGTCAAAATAATCATACTCAATTGCATAACCAGGCCTGACTATATGTGCCTTTTCGAAACCCTTGATAGAACGCACCAGCTCATATTGAACATCAAAGGGCAGGCTCGTGGAAATACCGTTTGGATAGACTTCGTTTGTCGTCAAACCTTCTGGCTCAATAAAAATCTGATGTGAATTCTTATCAGCGAAACGTACCACCTTATCTTCTACTGATGGACAATAACGAGGCCCGACACTTTCAATATTGCCGTTATACATTGGAGAGCGATCCAAACCTGCGCGAATGATGTCATGAGTTTGTTCGTTGGTATGCGTCATGTGACAGGGGATCTGTCTAGGATGTTGTTCCGCCTTGCCCATATAGGAAAACACAGGTACAGGATCATCACCTGGTTGTTCCTGCAACTGAGAATAGTCGATAGTTTTACCATCGATTCGCGGTGGTGTGCCCGTCTTTAATCTATCGACTCGAAAAGGTAACTCACGCAATCTTTTTGCCAGCGCATTTGATGGTGCATCACCAGCACGACCACCTTGATAGTTTGATTCACCAATATGAATCTTGCCACCGAGAAAAGTACCCACTGTCAGCACCACACATTGGGCATGAAACTTCAGACCCATTTGCGTTACAACACCCGTAACGACATCTTCCTCAACAATCAGATCATCGACAGATTGTTGGAAGATACTGAGATTCTCCTGTGCCTCGAGATAAGGACGCACGACACCCTTATACAAGGAACGGTCAATTTGTGCGCGTGTTGCTCTTACTGCAGGGCCCTTACTGGCATTGAGAATTCGAAATTGGATGCCGCTTTGATCCGCCGCTTTTGCCACCAAACCACCCAGCGCATCTATTTCCTTCACTAAATGGCCTTTGCCAATACCACCTATTGCGGGATTACAGGACATTTGACCGAGGGTTTCGACACTCTGTGTAAGCAACAGGGTAGACACTCCCATACGCGCAGACGCAAGCGCAGCTTCGGTTCCGGCATGGCCGCCGCCGACAATGATGACATCGTACCGTTGTCTATTTTCAGAGAATGGCATAGTAATACCGTTGTCTACTTTCAGAGAATGGCATAGTAATACCGTTGCCTACTTTCAGAGAATGGCACGTTGTAAAATTGAGTATGGGTATTCATAAGGGCGCGCATTATAGCGCAAAAAATCAAAGGGGCAGAGAAGAAACAGCTAAAAATAAGGGCTTAGAACGTTTGATGTCGTCTTAGGCAGGGTCTAAATCTGGAAAAGTCTATCTTCCAGTGGTCTGCTCACGCTAATTTAGTCGCTTTGGTACTCGTTTTTTAACTCAACATAATGATTGGCAGCATACTTAAGAAAATATTCTTCTTTCTCCCCCAATTTGCGAACTCGCTTGGCAGGTGACCCTACATACAAATAGCCACTTTCCAGACGTTTTCCCATGGGCACAAGGCTACCTGCTCCGAGCACGACATCGTCCTCAATTATCGCGCCATCCAATACCGTCGACGACATACCAATCAAGCACCTATTGCCAATTTTACAGGCATGTAGCAACACCTTATGCCCCACTACAACATCGTCACCCACGATAGTCGGAATACCGCCGGGGAGTAATTCGTTATCGCTGGCAACATGGATCACACTGCCGTCCTGTATATTACTACGCGCTCCAATAACCACCGCCTGATCATCACCACGGATCACAACCATCGGCCATACAGAAGAGTCTTCACCCACGGTGACATCACCGATAAGCACAGCGGTTTCATCAATATAAGCAGACTTGGCTATTACCGGAGTTTTACCGCGAAAAGTGCGTATAGACATTATTGCTCCAAAGCTCGTTTAACTTTTATTACCACACCCTTAGCCCGACCGGTTGCGTTGGCTTCAATTTGTTCAATGTTGTTCGCCTTACCGACTACAATGGCACCGGCCATTCCAACAGGATAGTGCGGGTTACATTTATATATATAAACGCCTTCGACCGTTAATGTCACACATCCATTTCTTCCCAGTGCAATATGCCAGGGCTCAGCGCCTTCAGGTATCAAGCCTTCTATAGACTGTGAATCGTGAGCAGTCATATTTACCCAACATATTTCGTCACCCGGGTTCGCAAATAAAACTTTTGGGCTAAAACTGGTCGCTCCGGCAAGCACAGTAAGCTGTCGCGGTTCAGGCACTTCAGCGATTTCCGCTTTAGCCTGTTCGACTGCATCAATTACAGTCTCCTCTACAATACTTGTCCCAGCAACAACCACCTCACTAACTTCTTCATTGATCGTTTCAACAACATCCATTTCCGGCTCTGCTGGTGCAGATTCAACAGGCGCTACGACCGCTACTGATTTTACTGTCTCAGTCAGTTCTGAACTTGCTTCCTTTTCGACAGGCGCCTCACTGTCACCACAGCCAGTAAGTCCCATAAGAAGACAACATATCGTTAACGATATAATAGTTTTTATTTGCAACATAATATGTGATTGTTTGTTTAGAGTTAAAAGTAGAGAGAGCACTATACATTTGAAGAAAATGCTTGTCTTGATATAAGACAAGCATCATGGGGTTTTATTCCTGACTAAAACTGAAAACAGTAGACATTTTTATCTGATTTTTGTCTTGTTCCTTAAGTTTAAAGTCATGTGGAAATTATCCATGGTCGAAACTGTGAAGCTCGTCACACTATGTTGTAAGATAGAGTAGATAAATCGAGGCCAGAGGGGCCTTTCCATCATCCAAAAGTTAAATTTAAAAATGAATTCAGAAAAGCTCCAACACTATTGCAACGAAGTTTGGGACACATCGGTCGTTCAGGAACTGATTGACTATATTCGTATCCCGAACAAGTCACCGATGTTTGATCCGGAATGGCAAGCGCACGGCTATATGGAAGAAGCTGTAGCGCAGTTTGAACGCTGGTGCCTGGCGCAGAATATTGCGGGTATGCAACTGGAAGTGGTGCGTTTAGAGGGAAGGACACCATTGCTATTTATGGATATACCCGGTGATAGTGAAGAAACCATTTTGCTCTATGGTCATCTGGATAAACAACCGGAAATGACGGGCTGGCGTGATGGTCTGGGGCCATGGGAGCCGGTAATAGAAGGCGACAAGTTATATGGACGTGGCGGCGCGGATGATGGTTACGCGACTTTTTCTTCATTGATTGCAATTAACGCGCTTAAACAACAAAGCATTCCTCATGCGCATTGTGTCGTTATCATCGAAGCCTGTGAAGAAAGTGGCAGTTTTGATTTACCCTTCTATATTGATCACTTAAAAGATCGTATCGGTAAACCTGATCTGGTTGTCTGTCTTGATTCGGGTTGTGGAAATTATGATCAGCTCTGGAATACCACTTCATTGCGTGGCTTGATAGGCGGTGAGCTGAGCGTAGAAATTCTTGATGAAGGTGTGCACTCCGGCGATGCCAGTGGCGTGGTGCCTTCCAGCTTTCGTATACTTCGACAACTTCTGGATCGCATTGAAGAAGCTAATAGTGGCGTTGTCTCAGCTAATGAATTTAATGTGCAAATCCCAAAGCAGCGCGTACAGCAGGCACAGATTGCGGCTGAAGTCTTGCAAGATGAAGTGTATGCCAAGTTTCCTTTCGTTGAGGATGCACAGCCCGCCTCCGCTGATCCTATTGAACTCGTATTAAATCGAACCTGGCGCCCGGCATTGGCGATCACCGGTGCGGGTGGTCTGCCTGCCATCGATAACGCAGGTAATGTGCTAAGACCAACAACCTCAGTAAAAATATCACTGCGATTACCGCCCACCTGTGATGCCACACAGGCGACAGAGAAACTAAAAACCATGCTGGAAAACGACCCTCCCTACGGTGCAAAAGTAAGTTTCAAGCCTGATTGGGATGCCTCCGGCTGGCATGCACCCGCAATGGTGGATTGGCTGGAACAGGCAATTGACGAGGCTTCCATGAACTATTTCGGTGCACCCGCTGTGCATATGGGCGAAGGCGGCAGTATTCCGTTTATGGGTATGTTGGGTGAAAAGTTTCCCGACGCACAGTTTCTGATCACCGGTGTATTAGGACCGCATTCCAATGCCCATGGTCCGAATGAGTTTTTACATATTCCAACCGCAAAGAAATTGACTTGTTGCGTTGCCGAAGTGATTGCGAAGCATTACCAGGCACAAAAGTAGTTGCCTATTCATGCCTCGGAGGTATTGGGTTATAGCCTTAATCAATTTTTTATTTTTCTTTCTTGCATGTGTACTCTGCACTAATAGCGAACCTTAGGAGTAAACAATGAAAACAGGTGTAATTGGTTTAGGTGCAATGGGAGCTGGAATGGCTAACAATTTTCACCAGGCGGGTGTATTGCATGCTGTCTGGAATCGAACCAGCAGCAAAGCCGAAGCGCTAGCCGCGCAAACAAACTGTTTGCTTTGTGAGTCACCTGAGCAGCTCGCGGCAGAATGTGAACTCATTATTATATGTGTCTCTCGCGATGAAGACGTGATGGAGATGGTCGAACGCGTGGCCGCTAGCGTTGCTGCGGATACTATTGTTGTTGATACCTCGACGGTCAGTAGTGATACTGCGATAAAGGCCGCTGCACTTCTCGACAAAGCGGGAGCGTATTTTCTGGATTGTCCGGTGTCCGGTGGATCAGAGGGCGCGGTGAAAGGTATGTTGGCCATGATGGTCGGCGGTGACGAGAAAATACTGGCACGTGCGCGTGGCAATCTTGATGCCATCACCAAAAGCATAGTCCACATCGGTCCGACTGGCAGTGGTCAGGCCTGCAAGGCGGTAAACCAGATTATTTGTGCGGGTCTTTACGAAACGGTTGCCGAAGCCTTGTCATTTGGCGTGGCCGCTGGACTGGATATGGGCAAAGTCGTTGAGGTCGTCAGTGGCGGCGCAGCAGCCAACTGGGTGCTGGATAATCGCAGTAGTTTCATGCTGAACGACAATTACCCGCCGGGTTTCAAGGTAAACCTGCATTTAAAAGATCTGAATATATGCAAGCAAATGGCAAAAGACATGGGTATCGAAAACATGCCCATCACTGAACAAGCCATGCAAGATTATGAAAAACTTATTGATCAGGGTTTTGGCGAAGAAGACACATCATCCGTATTCAGATTAAAACACAAATAATCTTCTGGCTTTTACTCAAACTGTTTTACAAAAGATTGAAACTCCGTTTGCAGCGTTGAGAACTTTTCCTCCAACTGACTAAGCCGCTGCTCAAGTTCTACTGTCTGCGCTTTGCTTGCATTAGCTGTATTGACAGCCTGCGGCGTATCTTCCACGTCGCCAGCAAACAAATGCATGTAGCGTGCTTCCTTTTGCCCAGGATGACGCGGTAATTGTTTTGCATAAGGACCATCGCTGCGTTCGGTGAGTTTTTTTAGACTCGCAATCAATGCCTGCATATCATCGAATTGATATATTCGTGACGAGCGTGTTCGAATCTCGCCCAGGGTTTGAGGTCCACGAAGTAAGAGCACGGCTACGACTGCCAGCTCTGCTTGTTCAAAATCAAACTCCGGTGTACGCCTGTCACGCATGCGATGAGAGTATTTGATCACGCGACTGTCAGAGGCGCTACGACTGGAAATGAGCATTTCCCTGGAAAGCGAGTCGAGCGCTTCCTGAACTTCTATTTCCGCGAGTTCCATCACCGGTTCACGATTGGACTTTTGATTGCATGCCCTGGTCAGGCTATTCAGGGTTAAAGGGTAGGCTTCCGGTGTCGTGCTTTCTTTCTCTACCAAGCAAGCCAGGACTCTGATTTCGACGGGACTGAACGTGAATTCCACTTTTACAATATTCCTCTTATTTGGCCTATCACTCTAGCATAGCTGTAAAAATGCCTGGTTTTACTACTACGCTCCTAATGCTGTTATTATGCGCGTCGGTCTAAATTCCGGCATATTGACGAATGAGCAAAATTATGCAAAATATTTGCGCCCATGGTACTGATTTTAGTAACTAAACAAGCGGTAGGATGATGACGATAAAACGACAATGACAACAGATAATCAAAATGTAGCTATCGATGTTCAGGCGCTGGATAAGCAATTCGGGCCGATACATGCAGTTAATAATGTGTCTTTTTCCGTTAGACATGGTGAGGTACTCGGCTTCCTCGGTCCCAATGGCGCCGGCAAGTCTACCACTATGAAAATGATTACCGGTTTTCTGGAACCGACTTCCGGCACCGTTATTGTCAATGGCAAAGATGTCACTACCCACCCTATCGACGTCAAAGCATCAATAGGCTACCTGCCTGAAGGCGCGCCTTCTTATGGTGAAATGACGGTACTCAGCTTCTTACGCTTTATTGCAGAAATAAGGGGCTTCGAAGGTGCTGAGGCAAAAAGACGCATTGATGAAGTGGTTAAGAAGATTAACCTGGAGATGGTGCTGAACCAGACCATAGAAACACTTTCAAAAGGCTTTAAACGACGAGTGGGAATGGCACAAACCATACTTCATGATCCCGATGTCCTGATCATGGATGAACCTACCGATGGACTCGATCCAAATCAAAAACATGAAGTGCGATCTCTGATACAGGAAATGGCAGAAAAAAAAGCCATCATTATTTCTACTCATATACTTGAGGAAGTCGATGCGATTTGCACCCGCGCGATTATTATCGCTGCCGGTCAAATACTGTTTGATGGCACCCCGAAAGAATTGCGTGCGACCTCGGACAAAGATGATATTGATGATGCCTTTCGTATTATCACCACCCAGCATTATGAACAACACGGCGAGGTTGCCCACTCATGAAAAACATAACAGCAATTATGAAACGTGAGTTGTACGGTTATTTCACAACACCAGTGGCCTACGTTTTTATCGTTATTTTTCTTTTTCTAACCGGTATTTTTACTTTTTACCTAGGTGCCTTTTATGAAAGAGGACAGGCGGACCTTGATCCTTTTTTCCGTTTTCACCCCTGGTTATACCTGTTCCTGATACCCGCAATCGCTATGCGTCTATGGTCCGAAGAACGTAAGAGCGGCACCATTGAGTTATTGATGACATTGCCAATATCAGTAAGTGAAGCCGTTGTCGGTAAATTTTTAGCCGCATGGTGCTTTACGGGTATCGCACTGACACTCACCTTCCCCGTATGGATTACCGTTAACTATCTTGGCCAACCAGATAACACCGTAATCGTGGCCAGCTATCTTGGTAGCTTTCTGATGGCAGGTGGATTTTTGTCAATCGGCTCATGTATCTCTGCGATCACCAAAAGTCAGGTCATCGCTTTTGTAATCAGCGTCGTTATCTGTTTTCTATTCGTGTTAAGTGGCTTCCCACTGGTGTTGGATTTTTTCCAGGGTTGGGCACCACATGCACTGGTAGATGCGATTGCTTCTTTCAGTTTTCTGACCCATTTTGATTCTATCAAGAAGGGGGTCATCGATTTACGAGATCTTATTTACTTCGGCATTTTGATTACATTCTGGCTCTACGCAAATGTGGTTGTTATTGATGCAAGGAAGGCAAGTTAATGCAAAATAAAACTATTTATTCAAGTGGTGGGCTACTTCTTGGAGCAGCTTTATCTATCGCCATTATTATTCTGGTTAATGCAGGACTAACTAGCCTGCGTCTGGATTTAACCGAAGGCAAACTTTTCACCCTTTCTCAGGGTACGGTCAATATCATTCAGGATCTGGATGAACCGGTTAATCTTGATTTTTACTTTTCCCGTAAAACATTGATTGGCTATCCCGGTTTGATGAACTATGGAACACGCGTACGTGATTTGCTGGAAGAATATGCGGCCAAATCCGGTGGTAAGGTTGTACTCACAATAATTGAACCTGAGCCTTTTTCCGAAGAAGAAGATCAAGCAGTTGCCAGCGGCTTGCAAGGTGTATCAATTAATACAGCCGGAGACAGAGCCTACTTTGGTTTAGTCGGCACCAATTCAACTGACGATGAATCTAATATTCCTTTCTTTCAGGATAGTCGTGAATCAGCGCTTGAGTATGACATCACCAAACTTGTTTTTAATCTGGCAAACCCGAAGAAGCGTGTAGTAGGGGTAATCAGTTCCCTTCCTATTTTTGGTCAAGCCGCCGCCGCGGGACAAGCACCCGCTCCCTGGGCGATTATTGGTGTCATGCGTGAATTTTTTGATGTGAGGGATCTTGGCGCATCACCAAAAGAGCTTGATGACGAAGTTGATGTATTGATGGTTATTCACCCAAAGGATTTGAAAAGTGAAACGCTGTTCGCGATTGACCAATTTATGCTGGGCGGCGGTAATGCATTATTTTTCGTCGATCCTCTGTCTGAAGCAGATCGCACTCAACCCGATCCACAAAACCCAACTGCGATTCCTGATTTGGACTCTGACATAAAGATATTTCTTGATGGTTGGGGCATAGAAGTCGTCGAGAGTAAATTGGCAGCGGACATTACTTCAGCCATGCGAGTACAAACTCGTAGTCCTCGTGGTCCACAGGAAACACTGTATCTACCATGGCTACGCCTGGGTGAGGACAGTTTAAACGATGATGACTTCACCACTAATGAATTGAAAGTTATTCATATGGGTACCGCGGGCATTATTGAGCAAAAAGATGAAAGCAGTGTAGAAATGTCTACATTGATTCATACATCTAATGACTCGATGAAACTTGAACGCGACCTCATTTTATTTCAACAGGACCCAAATATCATCCTCGATAATTTTGTCTCGGAAGATAAACAACAAACTTTGGCAGTACGCTTAAGTGGGCACGTTAACAGTGCATTTCCTAATGGCAGCCCTGGCGCAGATACTGATTCTGAGCTATTAAAAGAAGGCGAAATCAATGTCATCCTGGTTGCAGATACTGATATCCTGGCAGATCTTTTCTGGGTGCGTTCAGAAAATTTCTTCGGCGTTACAGTTCCACAACCTATTGCAAATAACGGTGACTTTGTAGTCAACACCTTGGAAAACCTATCTGGAAATACAGACATGATAAGTTTGCGTAGCCGTGGTGAATTTTCACGACCTTTTGAAGTTGTAGATGACATCAGGCGTGAAGCTGAAGATAAATTTAGAGACAGGGAACGCGAGTTACAGGCGAAACTCACGGAAACAGAACAACGAATCGTTGCCTTACAACGCGAAGGTGGACAGAGTGAATTGATTCTCAGTAAGGAACAAAATGCTGAAATAGAAAAATTTCAAACGGAACAATTAAAAACCCGTAAGGAACTTCGCGCTGTTCAGCATGAATTACAAAAGAACATTGAAAGCCTTGGTACAAAATTAAAGTTCATCAACATTGGTCTAATGCCTTTGCTGATTATGATTCTTGCCATAACGGCCGGACTTTACCGCACACGACAAAGCAGTCACAAGCAAGCTGATAAAGGATAGTAAATGAAAAGTAATAAACTAATTTTATTTGCTCTGGTCACTATTGCGGTGATTGTTGCCGCCACTCTGATGAGTCAGAGCCGTGCACCAACAACTAGCATTGAAAAACAAACTCTGTTCCCTACCCTGCTGGAGAACGTGAATAATGTGAGTTCGATTGGCTTGATGAAGCAAGATCAATCTTTGACGCTATCACAAGTAGAATCGATGTGGGGAATAGAGCAGGCAGATAACTATCCCGCTAATTTTGGAAAGATTCGGGAAACTGTTATTGCAGTAGCAAATCTGTCTATTCTCGCTGAGAAAACAACTAACGAAGATTTATATAAAAAACTGGGAGTCGAAGATCCTGACGGAGATAGCGCCACCTCGTTACATTTATCTTTATTCGATAAAGAGGGTAATAAACTCGCGAGTTTGATTGTTGGTAATGCCCGACGCAGCAAATCGTCACAGGATAAAGACGGTCTTTATGTGCGTCTGCCTGACACTGAAACAGCTCTGCTAGTCGAGGGCCGTGTTGATGTCAGCACTGATGTTAAAGATTGGTTCAAACGCGAACTATTCAGCATTAACGCCAGCAGAATCAGGAACATTAACATTACTCAGGCCGACTCTAGTTCAGTTCAACTTAAGCGTAATGACAATGCGGATGATTTTGTCGTAAACGAGGTACCTGCCGGTATGGAGATGCAGTCGAACATTATTATTAGCAGAATGGGCACAATACTGGAAGATATTTTCGTTGATAATGTTATCCGTGCAGAAAAACTCGCGAACACAGAACAAATCAGCGCCAACATTCATACCTTTGACGGTTTAATAGCAACTATTACCACTGCAAATATTGATGGTGTAGATTACTCAAGTTTTAGTTTTTCTGTGGGTGAAAATGTGAATGAGCAAGCTCTAGAAGCCAACGACGATGCAGAACAAAGCAGCTCTAATGAATCAGATCCAGCTGAAGAGGCACAAAGACTTAATACTCAATTGTCTGGTTGGGCTTATGCCATCCCCACATTTAAATCTGAACTGTTTACCAGAAAATTAGAAGATTTAGTCAAAAAAGCGGGTTCGACAGACGAGACATCTAGCGACTCGAAAACCGAAAGTAACTAAATCTGTAGCAAATAATCTTTTAACTGGCTGAGGTCGCCGTTGTGACCTCTTCAATACCGAAAGAACCTTAAGTCGCTCGATCCATTTTTGTTGCCGCAGTCATTTCCAGACTATTACTCATTAAGGCCCTGCATACGGTATAATCGCTTCTAAAATTAGCAGGCAACTCGTATGCCTTATTGTAATAACAAAAAACTATGACATTTCAGGATCTAATATTCAGATTGCAGCAATACTGGGCGGATTACGGCTGCGTTATCCAACAACCCTATGACATGGAAGTAGGTGCGGGCACTTTTCATCCAGCGACTTTCCTGCGTGCTATCGGCCCGGAACCATGGAATGCGGCCTATGTACAACCTTCACGTAGGCCGACTGATGGCAGGTATGGTGATAACCCGAATCGCTTACAACACTATTATCAGTACCAGGTATTATTGAAGCCTTCTCCGAGTGATATTCAGGAGCTCTATCTCAATTCCATCAAAGAATTAGGCATTGACCCGCTTGTCCATGATATTCGCTTCGTCGAAGACAACTGGGAATCACCAACGCTTGGTGCCTGGGGTCTTGGTTGGGAAGTCTGGTTAAATGGTATGGAAGTGTCTCAGTTCACTTATTTCCAACAAGTGGGTGGGCTTGATTGTAAACCGGTTGCTGGCGAACTGACCTATGGTCTGGAACGGATTGCTATGTATTTGCAAAACGTCGATAGCGTCTACGATCTGGTGTGGACAGAAACGCCTGCCGGTACTGTCAGCTATGGTGATATTTATCATCAAAATGAAGTTGAAATGTCTAACTACAATTTCGAACAGGCTGATACGACTTCCATGTTCGCCTGGTTTGATACTTGCGAACAACAAAGCCAAGCTTTGATTGAACAGAATCTAGCATTGCCTGCCTATGAAATGGTTTTAAAGGCATCTCACACCTTCAATTTACTTGATGCCCGTAATGCTATTTCTGTCACTGAGAGACAACGTTACATACTCAGAGTCAGAAGTCTGGCTCGCGCCGTAGCGAAAACGTATTTCGATAGCCGGGAAGCTCTGGGTTTCCCGCTTATAAAGAATTAGAAAATGAAAGATACACGCGACTTACTCGTTGAAATTGGGACTGAAGAATTACCCCCGAAAGCCTTGAAACGCCTTGCTACTGCTTTCGCTGAGGAAATGCATACGGGTTTAGAGAAGAAAGATCTCAAACATACGGCATACCAATGGTTTGCTACACCCAGACGCCTTGCAGTTCACATTACAGAGCTTGTCAGTGCTCAGGAAGACAAAGATGTGGAAAAACGTGGACCTGCGCTCGCAGCGGCCTATGACAAGGACGGCAATCCAACCAAAGCTGCAGAAGGCTTCGCCAGGTCTTGTGGCGTATCTGTTGATCAGCTGGAAAAACTGGAAACCGAGAAAGGCACCTGGTTGTCATATAAAGCCCGGGAAACTGGCAGTCCAACTGCAGAGTTACTCGAAGATATTATTGTTTCCGCGCTCAACAAATTACCCATCCCAAAACGTATGCGTTGGGGTGATGGAAAGGCCGAGTTTGTTCGTCCAGTGCATTGGGTTGTTGTTCTGTTTGGAGATGAATCAGTACCTTGTACTGTGTTGGATCTTAAGTCGGGAAATCAGACTTACGGTCATCGATTTCATCACCCTCAGGCTATCGAACTAAAGTCTCCATCTGAATATCTTGATAAATTGGAGAATGAAGGAAAAGTAATCGCAGACTACGACAAACGTCAAAAGTTGATTCTCGATGCTGTCATAAAAGAAGCTGAAAAAAACTCGGGTATTGCCATTATTGCTCCTGCTCTGCTCGATGAAGTTACCGCTCTGGTTGAGTGGCCGGCAGTTATATCCGGTAGCTTTGACAAAAAATTCCTCGATTTACCTACTGAGGTTCTCATCTCTTCCATGCAGGATCATCAGAAGTACTTTCCAGTCAAAGATAAAGATGAAAAGTTATTAGGCCAGTTTATCACCGTGGCAAATATCGAAAGCAAAAACCCTGAGGAAATCAGTAAAGGTAACGAGCGTGTTATTTTTCCACGCCTTAGCGATGCTGCTTTCTTCTGGGAAAGAGATCTTGCTACGCCTCTCGCAGATAGCCAGTCCAGACTGAAGAATATTATTTATCAAAAACAATTGGGTAGTTTGCATGACAAAACTACTCGCGTAATTGAAATATCCTCATATATAGCTGACGAACTCAAGATTGATAAAGAAAATACAAAACGTGCGGCAGCGCTAGCGAAGTGCGATTTACTTAGCGATATGGTTGGCGAGTTTCCTGAATTACAGGGCAAGATGGGACGCTACTATGCCCTGAAGAGTGGTGAAAATAGCGACGTGGCAGAAGCGCTGGATGAACAGTATATGCCACGTTTTGCAGGCGACTTACTGCCACTTAACTCTATCGGTCAGGCATTAGCACTGGCAGAAAAGCTCGACACACTGGTTGGGATCTTCGCCATTGGCCAAATCCCAACCGGTGATAAAGATCCGTTTGGGCTACGCCGTGCCGCGATAGGTTGTTTGAGAATAATTATTGAATGTGAACTTGATCTCGATTTACTCGCTTGTTTACAGCTTACTGCCAATCAATTTGAATCTTCACTTGTCGGTGATAGTACTGTCGACGACGTTTTCAATTTTATGATGGAACGACTCCGACGTTATTATTCTGACCAGTCTGTTTCTAACGATGTCTTTGAAGCTGTACTTGCTGTAAAGCCGGTCAGACCATTGGATTTCAATCAACGTATTCAGGCCGTGAGCAAATTTACTCGCTTAGCTGAATCTGAAAGCCTGGCTGCAGCGAATAAGCGTATCCAAAATATTCTTAAGCAGAATAAAGAAAAACTGGCAGATGAAGTAGATGCAAAACTACTCGAGGAAAGTGCCGAGAAGCTGCTTGTAAGCGCGCTAGACAGTATAAGTATGACTGTTAAGCCAATGCACGACGCGAATGATTATGCAGGAATATTGACATCTCTGGCGGAATTGCGGGATCCGGTTGATAACTTCTTCGATGAAGTAATGGTAATGTGTGAGGATGAAGCGATAAAATTGAATCGACTCGCTTTGTTAAAACGACTCAACAATTTATTTATAAGCACTGCTGATATTTCAAAATTACAGGCGCAGCTAGATTGATAAAATTAATTATCCTGGATAGAGATGGAGTCATTAATCGTGATTCTGATGAATATATAAAGTCAGAAAATGAATGGGAAGCGCTGCCCGGAAGTCTTGAAGCGATCGCGCGATTAAATCGGGCCGGCTTTCGCATAGTAGTTGCAACAAATCAATCAGGTTTGGCAAGAGGAAAGTTTGATATCGCTGCATTGAATGCCATACACAGAAAAATGCATACACATTTAACTCAATATGGTGGTGTGGTTGACGCCGTGTTTTTTTGCCCTCATGCACCTGATGAAAATTGTGGCTGCCGAAAACCAGAGACAGGTCTATTTGATGAAATTTCAAGGCGTCTGCGAGTGCCTCTTTATAAAACAACATTTGTTGGTGATAAATTAAGCGACATCAATGCGGCATTAGCGGTTAAATCGAAACCGGTGTTGGTTAAAACAGGCAATGGTCAAACCCTGATCGATTCAGGAGATTTGCCAGCAGATATTCCTGTGTTTAATGATCTTGCCAGTTTCGCGGATTCAATACTGGAAGCCGCTTAGTACATTATGGTGTTGCTGCGTTCCATTTTTTTTTACTGCGGTCTGACACTATCAACTCTTGTTTTCGTTCCTCTCGGTATACTTATTTATCCATTACCCCTTGCATTGCGTTTTCGTATAATTTCCAAATGGGCTGTTTTTAATCTTTACTGGTTAAGGCTATGCTGCAATCTCAGCCATGAGATTAAAGGACTCGAAAATATCCCCAAAGATGGTGTTGCAATCATAATGTGCAAGCACCAGTCAGCCTGGGAAACTCTTGCCTTACAACAATTCTTTCCCCCGCAAGTCTGGGTATTGAAGCGAGAACTTTTGTGGATTCCGATATATGGCTGGGGACTCGCATCAATGGAGCCCATCGCGATTGATCGTGGCTCCGCTACTAAAGCACTACGTCAGATCGTCGAACAAGGTTGTCGAAGACTTACACAGGGCTTGTGGGTAGTTATTTTTCCTGAGGGCACTCGAACGCCGGCAGGAAGCCGTCAAAAATATCAGCCCGGCGGTGGCATGCTGGCAAGCAAATCTGAATACCCGGTTATACCCGTCGCACATAACTCCGGGTATTTCTGGCCTCGTAACAGCATCAGAAAATGGCCAGGCACAATTAGCATGGTTATCGGCCCGGCAATTGAAACTAAAGGTAAATCTGCGAAGGAAATAACCAGGGAAACTGAGGAGTGGATTGAGTCCACGGTCGCAAATTTACCCGCTCCAGTGATTAACCTTTAAGACTAAGTCCATCGGGAGTAGACTGAATAAAAAGGGAGATAACTATGCTATTAACAAACTTAGAGAGTGTTCCAGGCAAAACCATTACGAAACACCTCGGTCTGGTGCAGGGAAGTACGGTACGCTCAAAGCATGTCGGTCGGGATATCATGGCCGGTTTCAAGAATATCTTTGGAGGAGAGCTTGAAGGCTATACCGAACTACTTCATGAATCACGTGAAGAGGCGATAGATCGCATGGTAAAACAGGCTACATCCATCGGCGCAAATGCCGTTTTGAATATCCGATTCTCCACATCATCCATTACTCAGGGCGCGTCAGAACTGTTTACCTACGGTACTGCAGTCGTACTGGAGTAAAGCCAATGATTGAACTCATTATTGTTATTGGCCTGCTCATAGTGGGCTATGTTGTTGGAACGTATCTGGAGAAATCTCATTATCGTTCTATTCTAGAGCGCGAATCTGATCTTAATAAAATACCTGCGATTGCTTCAAAAATCCTGCCCACCGATCTTGAGTCCTGCGAAACCAAACTAGTCGCTGGAAATGTGGTTGTCTCCGTTGATTACTTCAAAAAGTTCGTAGCGGGCCTTCGTATTCTTATAGGAGGTCAGGTTACAACCTTTGAATCACTGATTGACCGCGCACGTCGAGAAGCAATTTTACGTATGAAGCAGGAAGCCAGAAATATTGGCGCTGATTATGTTTTTAATATCAAGATGGAAACCTCATCAATTTCCAAAGGTCAGAAAAATAGTATTGGCTCTGTTGAAGTATTGGCGTATGGCACAGCAATTATAAAAAAATGAAACCCTTTCATGATATTCCTATCCCAGACGAAGACTATTACTTTGCTGAGCTGATAAGCGACTCAGATGACAATGACAAGTTAGTCTTACACATTCAGTAAAAACAAGAATTTTGCCAAATCCGGTTTATGGAATATTCCAATCCCGAAATCCCTGAAGGTATTAACACTACAGAAGAACACCCGCTAAAAGAATTCGCTATTCTCAGTGCGGGGATTATCGGTGTGATCGTTATTGTGGTACTTATACTGTCCTTATTAGCTGAAATACTTGCTCCTCGCATCCCTTTTTCAATGGAACAGGAACTCGCCTCTAAATTTATCTCAAGTGACGACAATCAGTCTGAGCAGGAAATTTATCTCACCTCTCTAGCCGAGAAAATGAGTGCACAAATGTCTTTACCCGAAGAAGTTCAGATTTCCATGCACTATGTGGATGATGAGATCGAAAACGCATTTGCTACTCTCGGCGGGCATATTTTTATTCATCGAGGTCTGCTTGAAATCATGCCTAACGAAAATGCACTGAGTATGGTGATTGCGCATGAGATAGCCCATATTCAACATCGCCATCCTGTTATTGCTATGGGTCGTGGCGTAGTAATTGCGTTGTTTCTTGCAACAATAACTGGAATAAACGGTGATCGTTTTGTTGGCGGCCTAGTAAATAATGCCGGTATGATTACTGTACTGGGTTTTTCCAGAGAACAGGAACGTGAAGCGGACAAAACAGCTCTGACTGCAGTAGAGAAGCATTATGGGCATGTAAGTGGTGCAAGTGATCTATTCAGCGCAATGCTGGGCGTCGACAAGGAAAATTTAGTAAAAACACCACAGTTTTTAAATACCCACCCTTTAGGTAATGAACGAATTGAGACGCTCAATCAACAAGCATTCGAAAACGGCTGGGAGACAAATGCAACTACAACAGCTTTGAACATAAGCTTCAAAAACGAGCTAGATTAGTTCAACAACAAGCACCTTCGTTATCACCCTGTACATGTTGGCCACCTTTGGTCTCAGTGGCAGGTCGTCGGGTTCCATGTGGTGCGCACCAGGGAATAGCAGTTCGTTCATCGGCCGGAGCAATACCAATAAACTCCTCTCTATAAGGGCCGTCAGTCAAAAAACGAAATGTACGCTCACACACAGCCATACGTTCGCCACGTGGAAATTCATGCCCTTCATCATCTTTAACGAAACTAAATGGTCCGCGATAGATTACCGCATGGCCTTTGTCCATACAGTCTGTTCCTTCTGGCTTAACGGCTGTCAGCGTCAACGAGCGAAACTCGATATTTTCAACCACTTGCCATGGTTCAGCGGACCATTTATCAAAAGTCACCGATTGAAAACCCGCTTGCAGAAACATCTCAACCATTTCCTGCTCTTGAAAGGCGCCCGATATACAACCACTCCATAAAGTATCATCCTCTTTCAAGTGCTGCGGAATAAGCTCATCACTGACAATGTCGGAGATGGCTATTCTGGCGCCTGGTTTAACAACCCTGTAAATCTCCTCTACTAACTGTCTTTTCTGAGCATCATCAACCAGGTTCAACACACAATTTGAAATGACGAGGTCGACTGAATTATCGGGAATTAGTGGTTTGCTCTTTTTCTGATTCAGCTTCCACTGCTCTAATGCACTTAAACTCATTGCATCGACAACCGGGTTTTCTTTCAACCATTCTTCCATAGCATCTATATCAAGTGCCAGATCCTGAATTTGCCCTTTTACAAAACGAACACGATCATTACCTAACTTATCTGCCATCTCGTCCTGGTATTTTCTCGCCAGTGCAAGCATGTCATCATTCATATCAACACCAATAACCTGCCCTTCCGCACCGATCAACTGTGCTGCCATATAACAAATTTTGCCACTACCACTGCCAAGATCCAGAACCACATCACCGCTTTGAACATAACGAGAGGGATCGCCACAACCATAATCTTTTTCAATTATTTCACTGGGAAGTAACTTTAGTAGACTCGCGTCATAATCCACCGGACAACATAATGCCTCCTGTTTCTCCTGTGCACCTTCCGAGTAACGTTCAAGAACGGCAGCCTCACTCATTCGAAATCTCCTGTTTTCTTAGCAAAATTAACTTTGTTGTTCTTCATTATCGACGAACTCTGTGCTGTTTAACAATGGCTGTTTCAACAACCACATTACATTGACAAACCTGAGGTCGCGAAATTCAATCAAACCGATTTTAAATTTTTCCTGCCCCATGACTGGCTGTTCCAGATAGGTCGAAAAAAGCCGATCCCACCAGGGAATATTGAAACCGAAATTACTATTAGTTTCTTCTTTTTTCGCAGAATGATGGACACGGTGCATGTCGGGAGTTACCAAGATCCACCTCAGATAGCGGTCGATTATTACAGGAATATATACATTGCCATGGTTAAACAATGATGTGGTACTTAATACAACTTCAAAAACCAGTACGGCAATAAGCGGCGGACCGAGCAATCCCACGACTACTATTTTAATACACATCGACAAAATCATTTCCAATGGGTGAAATCGTACCCCTGTCGTTGCATCAAACTCTGTGTCTGAGTGATGTACACGATGTAATCGCCACAGTAATGAATACTTATGAAACAGACGATGTTGGAAATAGATGAAAAAATCCAATATTAGGAAAGACAACAGACCAGCCAGCCAACTATTCAATTCCAGTATGTTAAACAAACCAAAATCATGTATCGCGACAAGTGCCGCCATCGATACGGCTGCAATCGGAATCAGAAAACGTAACAGTAAAGTATTAAGCACCGCCAGAAGCATATTATTTAGCCTCCGATACCAACAAATTTGGGTACGAACGCGTCGAGGTGAGAGTTCTTCCCATGCCAGCATTAACACCAGAACCCCCACAAAAATAAGTATGCGAATAATAAGCTCTTGGTTCACTGTAAAATTCATGGGACTATTATCGTTTATAAGTACAAAAATTGACCAGTTAATATGAGCGATTACACCTTTCCATCCACTCGCATGCGACGTATGCGCGAACATGATTTCTCCCGCAGAATGGTACGGGAACACGTTCTGACGAGCGATGACCTTATCTACCCGGTATTCATTATAGAAGGGCAAAAGCAACGTGAAGCCATACCTTCAATGCCAGGTGTTGAACGCTTAAGCATTGACGAATTATTGCTAGAGGCAAAAGAAGCCTATCAACTGGGAATCCCCGCGCTTGCACTTTTCCCTGTTGTTTCACAGGATAAGAAATCCGAAGATGCCAACGAAGCTTTCAACAATAATGGACTGCTACAAAGGGCAGCGCAAGAATTGAAAGCGGCTATACCTGAGCTCGGAGTTATCGCCGATGTCGCATTGGATCCTTTTACCAGCCATGGTCAGGATGGCTTGCTGAATGAATCAGGCTATATTGTTAATGACGAAACCGTCGACGTCCTGGTTAAACAAGCCGTCTCGCAAGCCGATGCTGGTGTCGATATTGTCGCACCCTCAGATATGATGGACGGTCGAGTTGGCGCTATCAGAAAAGCGCTTGATAATGCCGGTCACATTAATACCCGTATTCTCGCCTATTCTGCCAAATATGCCTCCAGTTTTTATGGTCCCTTTCGCGATGCCGTTGGCTCTGCAAACAATCTTGGTGGCGGAGGTAAACACAGCTACCAAATGGATGTGGCAAATGCTGATGAAGCCTTACGAGAAGTTTATCTGGATATAGAAGAAGGCGCAGATATGGTAATGGTTAAACCCGGTTTACCTTATCTGGATATTGTTCATCGTGTGAAAAAAGAATTTGGCATGCCTACCTTTGTTTATCATGTTAGCGGCGAGTACTCGATGCTTAAAGGTGCCGTAGAAAACGGCTGGCTAGACGAACGCGCCGTGGTTATGGAGTCTTTACTTTCCTGTAAACGCGCAGGTGCTGATGGCATTCTTACTTATTATGCGAAGCAGGTCGGCGCCTGGCTTAAGGAATAAGCAAAAACCCTATAACACTTCTTCGAGAAAATTCAGAAGCGTCTGCCAGGAACGCTTATCGGCCTCTCTACTATAGACAGTTCCGAAAGAAGGATCATTTGCCTTTGGGTTGGTAAAGGCATGCATGGTGTTACCGTACACATGAATTTGCCAGTCCGCTCCTGCTGCGGTCAGTTCATTTTGTAAATCTGCAACGGTTTCAACAGGCGCCATGGGATCTTCATGTCCATGCAACACCAACACTTTGGTTTTAATATTCGTGCCCTTTGTATTAGCAGGAGCGCCTAATAAACCATGAAAACTTGCAACTCCCTGAATATCAGAACCTGTTCGAGCGATATCCAAAACACATAGACCACCGAAACAAAAGCCCATCGCCGCAATTCGATTTTCATCCACTTCGGCCTGAGACTTTAAGACTTCCATGACCCGAAACAAACGACTCTGCAACATAACTCGGTCATCAAGAAAGGGTTGCATTAACGCTGAGTTTTCTTCCACGCTTGTGCCAAGAACATCTTTGCCATACAAATCACAGGCGAAGCCTACATAGCCTTCAGTAGCTAGTTTTCGTGCTTTATCACATTCAAAATTGCTTCTGCCGGCCCAGGCTGGCACGACTATCACTCCGGGTGCAGTAGTTTCAATAGCATCATCATAGGCAAGAAATCCTTCAAGCACTGTACCTTCATGTTCGTATTCGACAAATTTTTCCTGAATCATTATTAAACTCTCTATTTACATTCTTACGATTAAGAATACTCGAATTAAGCCCTAGAATTCCAGTCCCAGTGCTTTTATTTTTCTGGTTAAAGTATTACGTCCCCAACCTAAAAGTTTGGCTGCATCCTGGCGTCTACCACCGGAGCACTTTAATGCTTCCTCAATCATTATTGTTTCGAACCTTGGCACCGCATCCGTCAGGATTTTTGTCTCACCTTCCAACAAATTAAATTCTACCCATTTTCTCAACCCCAATTCCCAGTCCTCAAACGAAGTTTCCATTTTGGATGTTTCTTTCAATTCCGGGGGTAAATCATCGAGATGTATTTCTTCACCGGATGCCATCACCGTTATCCAACGACAAAAATTCTCCAACTGTCGCACATTACCTGGCCAGGCTACTGTATTCAGATAACCCTGTGTCTCACCTAACATCCTTTTAGGTATCATATTCAATTCTTTGGCTGCCTTTTGCAGAAAAAACTCTGTTAACTCTGGTATATCAGTACGGCGTTGACTTAATGGTGGGACGTGAACACGAATTACATTAAGGCGATGCAGCAAGTCTTCTCGAAACCTTCCTTCTTCTACTCTCTTTTCCAGATTCTGATGCGTCGCTGCAATGACTCTTACATCGACTTTAATAGGAATATGACCACCTACTCGATAAAATACTCCGTCAGATAAAACGCGCAATAAACGGGTTTGTAAATCAGCCGGCATATCACCAATTTCATCAAGAAATAACGTGCCTCCGTTTGCCTGCTCAAATCGCCCAATACGTTGTGCCGTAGCACCAGTAAAGGCACCTTTTTCGTGACCAAATAATTCTGACTCCAACAACTCATGTGGTATTGCAGCGGTATTCAAAGCGATAAAAGGTTTTTCTGCTCTGGGGCTATGTCGATGTAAAGCCATAGCGACTAATTCTTTACCTGTACCAGACTCACCTGTAATCAGTACGGTTAGATTGGAACTCGATAATCTTCCAATTGCGCGGAAGACTTCCTGCATCGCAGGCGCAGATCCAATTATTTCCATTGGGTTGATTGATTCAGGTTTTTTAGCCGCAGGTTTTGTTTCGTTCTGTCTTAGCGCTCGTTTAACCAGACCTACCACTTCATCGACATCAAAAGGTTTGGATAAATATTCAAATGCCCCTCCCTGAAAAGCTGACACAGCACGGTCAAGATCAGAAAAAGCAGTCATAATTATGATCGGTAATTCTGGCGCATCCTGTTTTATTTTTTCCAAAAGGCTAATGCCGTCCATACCGGGCATGCGTATATCAGAAATAATAACGTCCGGTTTTTCGATAGCAAATTGCGCTAACAACTCTTCAGAGTTTTGAAAACTCAGCACTGATAACTCTTCTTTACCAAGTGCCTTTTCCAGCACCCAGCGAATAGATTTATCGTCATCGACGATCCAGATTTTGTTTGCTTCAGTCATTACGTTGTGGGATTGGTAGAAAGATTCTGAAGATGGTGCTGTCATCAATACGTTCATATTCGATAATCCCTCCATGAGATTGAATTAGAGATTGTGCTATAGAAAGACCCAGACCCGTTCCCTCTGCACGCCCGGTCACCATTGGGTAGAATATCCCACCTTCTATTTCCTTCGGAACACCCGGCCCATCATCTATCACTTCTATTTGCACAGCGATTTTGTAGTATTGCTGCCGAATTGTGGTGCGACGAATTATTCGCGATCGCAGAACGATCTGACCATCTGCCGCGATTGCCTGCAGTGCATTTCTAATCACATTGAGAAAAGCCTGGATTAACTGCTCTCTATCTACATTCAAAGCTGGAAGACTAGGATCATAATCACGTACCACATTGAGTGCTTCTGATGACTCAGCGTCCACAAGATTAAGAACATATTCCAAAACTTCATGAATATTTACGTTGGTAGGGTATTGCTTTGCGTTCGGCGAAATCATTTTATCAACCAGGTTTCGAAGCCGGTCTGCTTCGTTGATAATGATTTGGGTATATTCTACAAACTCGCTTCCTTTTAGTTCCTGTTCCAATAATTGTGCAGCGCCTCGTAGACCACCAAGAGGATTTTTTATTTCATGCGCCATACCCTGCAAAGACTTTCGCGCAGCATCATGTAATATGCTCAGATTCTCTTCTTTCAGTACCTTGGCGTAAGAATGTGCGTCTACCATTTCGACGATGACTTCGCTACAGACATCGTCAACCAGCCAGGGTGTCATCGTACAATCAACAATTACTGACTTGGTATTAGGGAGCCTCAGGTTCATACCCCATTCCATATACAGTTGTTTACTGACCAGAGCACGTTCAACAGTCTCAGCAAGATTATTGGCCCCCGGCAGAATATCGCCGATGTGCTGCCCCTTTATTTTTCTCTGACTCAAGGACAAAAGATTCTCTCCGGCCGTATTGATATGTGACAGACACAGAGCCTTATCAAACACTAATACAGCGGTATAAATGTTTTCGAGAAGGGTCTGCGCTTTTGCCTCTGGTATGCTCATATACTTACTTAGTTTGCACTATTATGGTGCAATCTGTCACTCATCGTCTTTTATAAAATATCGCTTAATAAAAAAACTTCTTTTTATTCAATCAGATAGTGGAAAAGGTGGATTTAGGTTGATTGCTACTAAGAGTACTTGAGCAAGAAGCAGACCACTATGGGGCGTTTATCTCTTTAGATCGGTTTTTACCAATCCCGGAATAAGAAATGACCTGTCGACTATTGGCCGGAATGACGTAATAAATGAAATGTAACTGATTGTGAGCTTTGTAGAATACGGCCGCTGCTGTCGCGAATGAGCGCTCGAAGCTGGTGGCTACCTCTATCCAATGCCTCAAAGGCCTTGGCTGTCGCTTTTCCAAGAACAATTTCCTGCCCATCAAGAATTAAAACCAACTCGTCGTACGCTCTCAGTTGTGGCTGTGTTGCTACAGTAACAGTAACATTGCCACTATTATCACGTATTGCAAGATCGTGTTCTGGACTCGTTATCTTTACAGAAGAGTAATTTGGCTTGGGTTTCTGTGGAGGAGGTGTGTATTTAAAATTACCCGTCGATGGTGCTTCGATTGTCTGTAATTCGTCAATTTCAATCAATTCGGCATCAGGACTCGGTTGATCAGTGAAAACCACATTGCCGTTTTTATCAACAGATCGATAGACTTCAGCCATTACGCCAATTGATAGCATCAGACAGAAGGTTGTAATTAGAAATCGCATGTTTGCAGAATAGCCTACTGTTGTGTGCCTAACAATATAGACTTACATTTATTGCTACAGGTTCCGCATTTAATTCACTAAACACCTGCAGAATTGTGCTCTGGTTCTCAGTTGTAGCCATTCGCACAAAAAAAGTCCCTAAAAGGGGCTTCTCAGGTAAGCGCTCAGATAAACTGATTTTTACAGACTGTAGTACATATCGAACTCAACTGGGTGGGTTGTCATGCGGAAACGATTGATCTCTTCCATTTTCAATTCGATATAACCATCGATCATATCCTCAGTAAATACACCGCCAGCGGTAAGAAACTCTCGATCATTGTCTAAGGACTCGATCGCCTGCTCTAAAGATGAACATACTGTTGGAATATCCTGTTCTTCCTCGGGTGGTAGATCATATAAATCTTTCTCCATCGGACCACCCGGATCAATTTTATTCTGAATCCCGTCAAGACCCGCCATCATCAGAGCCGCAAAACAAAAATAAGGGTTGCCAGAAGAATCAGGAAATCGCATTTCAACACGTCGTGCCTTCGGATTAGAAACCCAGGGAATGCGACACGAGGCAGATCGATTACGCGCTGAGTACGCAAGCATTATTGGTGCTTCAAAGCCTGGCACTAGTCTTTTATAGCTGTTTGTACCCGCATTAGTAAAAGCATTAATTGCACGGGCATGTTTAAAAATACCACCGATATAATGTAGTGCCATATCAGACAGGCCACCGTATTTATCACCGGTAAAAAGATTGGTGCCGTCTTTTGCAAGCGACTGATGCACATGCATACCGCTACCATTATCGCCAACTAGTGGTTTCGGCATGAAAGTCGCGGTTTTACCAAAACCATGTGCAACATTCTGCACACAGTATTTCAATATTTGTACTTCATCTGCTTTACGCACAAGCGTATTAAATGCAGTACCTATTTCTGCCTGTCCTGCTGTCGCCACCTCGTGGTGATGGACTTCTACCGGCACACCCATATCTTCCAGAATAGTACACATAGCTGAACGAATATTCTGACCAGAATCAACCGGAGGCACTGGAAAATAACCCCCTTTCTGTCCTGGTCGATGCCCGATATTGCCATCTTCGATCTCTCGCCCACTATTCCAACAGCCTTCTTCAGAATCGACTTCGTAAAAAGCGCCATTGATGTCATCGCCCCACTTAACATCATCAAATATAAAAAACTCCGGCTCCGGACCAAAGTACGCCGTATCAGCAATACCGGTTGATTGTAAATAGGCCTCTGCGCGTTTTGCCAAAGAACGTGGACAACGCTCGTAACCTTGCATCGTCGCTGGTTCAAGAACATCACAACGTATGTTTACAGTTGGCTCATCGTAAAAAGGATCAAGGATTGCCGTGTCAGCTTCAGGCATCAAGACCATGTCAGACTCATTGATACCCTTCCAACCGGAAATAGAAGAACCATCGAACATTTTTCCTTCTTTGAAAAAGTCCTCATCTGCCTGATGTGCAGGAATTGTGACGTGTTGCTCTTTCCCTCGACTATCTGTAAAGCGCAAGTCAACGTAGCGTGCTTCATGATCTCTGATTAGTTCTTGTACCAACTTGGACATTCTTTTCTCCTTAAATTTGTTGATATTACTCATTTGATAAATAGAACTTTGTGCAAGACCGCAGCAAAGTCAAAAATATAAAGTATGACAGCATGCCTTTAGTAAGGGAAAAGACTCGCCTTAAAACTATATTATCAGGGAATTCAACTATGAGCTTCTCGCACCTTTATCGTGCTATAAATTCATACTGCGCTCTATTATGGTGCGCTCAAACTGAAAAGCCAGAACCTCCAGCTAAACTATTGCAGAATAACAAGCCAGTCCCTTTATAAGATTCTTTCCCCCGACATTAAGTCATCAATACTTTCTCGTTTACGAATTTCAATCATCTCTTCACCATCAATCATTACTTCTACTGCACGCGGACGAGTGTTGTAGTTCGAACTCATCGTGAAGCCATAAGCACCGGCTGATTCGACCGCCAACAAGTCACCTTCTTGCAAGGCAAGCTCTCTATCCAGTCCGATAAAGTCGCCACTTTCACAAACGGGACCAACAATGTCGTAACGACTTAAATTTGCTTTGCTTTGCTCATTTACAGGTTTTATAGATAACCATGCATCGTAAAGTGCAGGTCTCAACAAATCATTCATAGCAGCATCAACAATGGCGAAATTCCGACCGCTGTTTTCTTTAATATATTCCACTCGCGTTAATAAGACAGCCGCATTACCGACTATGGAACGCCCCGGCTCAAGTAATATTTCGTAAGCTGTATCTTCAATTGTGCTGCATATCGCCTGTATTAATTCCTGGGGTTGAGGTGGAGACTCATCCTGATAACGGATACCCAGTCCACCGCCAACATCAATATGCTGCAGCCTGATCCCTTTCTTTTCCAGCTCTCTTACTAAATCAAGTAACTTACCTAGCGCGTCAATATAAGGCGCGATGGTTGTGATTTGTGAACCAATGTGACAATCAATACCTACTACATCAAGATTATCCATCTGTGCGGCCTGCATGTACGCTTCCAGTGCCTTGTCATAGGCAATACCAAACTTGTTTTCTTTCAATCCAGTTGAGATATAAGGATGGGTTGCTGCATCAACATCAGGATTCACACGAAGAGATACTTTCGCGACCAGGTTTTTTTCTGCAGCAATTTTATCAAGCCGCGTCAGTTCCGAGAGCGACTCAACATTAAAACATTTGATTTTGACATCAAGCGCTCTTGCGATCTCATCAGCTCTTTTCCCAACCCCGGAAAATACTATTTTTCCCGGCTCGCCTCCGGCTTTTAATACTCTTTCCAGTTCACCGATTGAGACAATATCAAAACCGGAACCCAGCTTTGCCAAAAGATTGAGCACCGCCAGGTTGCTGTTTGCTTTAACCGCATAACAGATAAGATGTTGACGTTCAGTCAGAGCGCCATCGTAAGCATGCCATTGCTTTTCAATTGCCGCACGGGAATAAACATAAGCGGGCGTAGAAAAACGTTCCGCAAGCTCAGTTAAAGAAACACCTTCGGCATACAACTGGCCGTTGTCATAATAAAATTCGGACATACGACTAGGCTACGACAAAGCTTTGAATCAAGGATGTAGATTTCTCATCGGGCAAGTAAAGCTCACCTTTTTGGCCACAACCACCATAGATAGCGATAACAAACAACAAAGTGATAATTTTGGTGACTCGAAGCTTCATCATGCTCTCCCGAAGACAGGGTTAATTTTCTAAAATAAGGGCTCTGTGAAGCATATCAAATATTTCATCTCACTAGAAATGACTTGCCTGTTTATCTCCTCACTTGTGACGATTACACTCTTTAGTAGCGAATTACTTTTATTCACTAAACCCACGTGTGCAAAGAATTAGAGGAAACATATATGAATGATGCCGTTATTATCGAGCCCACTGAAGCTCACCGAGCCAGTATAATTTGGTTGCACGGCCTTGGTTCTGATGGTCATGATTTTGAGCCCATCGTGCCCGAGCTCAGGCTCCCCCCAGGACTTGGTGTTCGTTTCATATTTCCAAATGCGCCTATGCGTCCGGTAACCATAAATGGCGGTATGGTGATGCGCTCATGGTACGACATCAAAGATTCTGACCTAAGCGTAGCGCGACATAGGCCTGACTTTGATAGCTCCGCGGTTATCCTGGAAAACTGGATTAACGGCGAGATAGAAAGTGGCATTCCAGCCAATAAAATAATTGTTGCCGGATTTTCACAAGGTGGTGCTATTGCCTTACATTGTGGACTCGCCTTTAAACAAAAGTTGGCCGGATTGTTAATCTTGTCTTCTTATTTGCCATTTGCTGATGTATTAGAACAAGACTCAGCCCAGTTCAATAAAGAAATACCCATTTTGATGATGCATGGTGAGTACGATCCAGTTATCCCGGTTGGATTTGCCAAACAATCATGTGAAGTTTTGCAGAATCATGATTATGCAGTCGAGTGGAATCACTATCCGATGCAACATGCGGTATGTGCTGAAGAAATTGAACGAATTGGCCAATGGTTGCTTGGCCAATTAGACACTTGAAATATTCAGGTATTGGTAATTTAGTTACTTCGTACTGATTTTGACCTATGCGGGCGTGGTTTCGAGTTACCACCTCTTTTTTTGGAAAATTTGCTATGCGATTTCTTAAGCCTGACAGGTGGTTTTAATTCAGGTAAATTCTCGGTCGTTACCGCTTTAGTAGGGATTTTGTTACCAATATAATCTTCGATTTCCGGGAGTGAAAAAACATATTCTTCACAGGCAAAACTCACAGCGTCACCCGCCGCACCCGCACGTGCCGTGCGACCAATCCGGTGTACATAATCCTCAGAATTTTGTGGTAGATCATAGTTGATCACATGACTTACTTCCGGGATATGTAATCCTCGAGCAGCCAAATCTGTCGCAACCAAAATAGGCAGCTCTCCGTCTGAAAACTCCTTAAACAGCTTCTGCCGTTTGGCCTGCGGAACATCCCCAGAAAGAATCGCAGAATGATAACCATTGCTTTCGAGGTAACCCCAAATATTTTCTGCAGTACGTTTCGTATTAACAAAAACGATTGTACGAGCAGGATCAATTTGACGCAGTAAACCGATTAACAAACTGGCTTTTTCGTCTTTAGAGACATGATATAAACACTGGGTAACTTTATCCGCTGTAACCTGTTCCGGGTTGATTCGGATAATGTCCGGGTTATTCATATGTTCATAGGCCAGCTCGGTCACGCGAAATGACAAAGTCGCGGAGAACAGCATATTAAGACGATTCTCGGCCTTTGGCATACGTCTTAGTAGAAAACGAATATCTTTTATAAAACCCAGGTCAAACATCCTATCGGCTTCATCCAAAACCATCACATCGATATGCTTGAGTTTCAATACTCCTTGCTTTTGATAATCAATTAGACGACCCGGCGTGCCAATGAGGATATCAATACCATCTGCCACCATGTCCCTTTGTTTTTGATAGTCCACGCCTCCATAAACCAATCCAACTTTCAAGTCAGTAAACTTACTTAAGGACAAGGCATCATTATAAATCTGGATCGCTAACTCGCGAGTTGGTGACATTATCAAGGCAGCTGGCTGTCCGGCTTTCTTGTTGGTCAGTAGATACTGCATAGTCGCCAACAAAAATGCTGCTGTTTTTCCGGTTCCGGTTTGCGCCTGTCCCGCCATATCTTTGCCTTCAAGAATTGGGGGCAGAGTGGCTGCCTGTATTGGTGTACAGGAGGTAAATCCGATAGCATCGAGGGCCTTGTGCAAACTACTATGTAAATTCAAAGCACTGAATTGTACTGCTGTAGTATCTGGAATAATCATTTCTCCTTTACGACTACAATATATGAATTAGACGAATTACTTGCATTTGCAGCATAAATTCGCTGAAATGGCATCCCTTATACAACATAAAGGCAATTAATAAAAATGAGTGATAGCATTATTCAAGTCGCAGACTCGACGTTTGAAGAACAAGTACTGAAATCAGATGCTCCCGTAATGGTAGATTACTGGGCCGAATGGTGTGGCCCATGCAAAATGATTGCACCTATCCTCGATGAAATCGCCGAAGAATATAACGGCAAATTAACAATTGCGAAACTGAATATTGACGAAAATCAGGAAACCCCTCAAAAGTACGCTGTGCGTGGAATCCCAACACTAATGATTTTTAAAGATGGTGAAGTTGCGGCAACCAAAGTCGGAGCAGTCTCGAAATCACAATTAGCAGCATTTATCGACAGCGCCATTTAAATTTACTGGACGAATGAAAAGCAACGTGCTAGTTTGAGCCAAAATATCAACCCGTTCTTTCTGATTAACCCCTCAAAACAGTATTTTTAGCATTTACAAAGTAATTTGTTTGGGCGCATTTCGTGCCTGTAATTCCTATTCACTTAACCAATACACTTCCGTAGTCAATGAATCTAACTGAACTCAAGCAACAACCCGCATCCGAACTTATCACACTTTCTGAAACCCTTGGTCTTGAAAATCTTGCCCGCTCACGCAAACAAGATGTGATATTTGAAATCCTCAAAGCACACGCCAAAAAAGGTGAAGATATTTATGGTGATGGGGTGCTGGAAATACTCCAGGATGGATTCGGCTTTTTACGCTCCGCTGGTAGTTCCTATCTGGCAGGACCTGACGATATTTACGTCTCCCCTAGTCAAATAAGACGCTTTAATTTGAGAACTGGCGACAACATTGCCGGGAAAATTAGACCTCCGAAGGACGGTGAACGCTATTTTGCTTTACTCAAGGTTGCTGAGATTAATTTCGAGCCACCCGAAAAAGCCAAAAACAAAATCTTGTTTGAGAATCTGACGCCACTCTTTGCTGAGGAGCGATTGAAACTGGAACAGGGCAATGGCAGCACAGAAGACATAACACCCCGTATCATTGATCTGGTTGCCCCTATCGGTAAGGGACAGCGTGGATTAATCGTATCTCCGCCTAAAGCAGGTAAAACCGTGATCCTGCAGTCAATTGCGCAATCAATTGTACATAACCAACCGGAATGTCACTTGATCGTATTGTTAATTGACGAACGCCCTGAAGAAGTAACAGAAATGGCGCGTTCAGTTCGAGGGGAAGTTATCTCAAGTACCTTTGATGAGCCCGCAAGTCGACATGTTCAGGTTGCTGAAATGGTGATTGCAAGAGCAAAACGTCTGACAGAACACAAGAAAGACGTGGTTATTCTACTTGATTCTATTACTCGTCTGGCCAGAGCCTACAACACTGTTGTGCCTGCTTCAGGTAAAGTACTCACTGGTGGTGTTGATGCTAACGCTTTGCAAAGACCAAAACGCTTTTTTGGCGCTGCACGTAACATAGAAGAAGGTGGCAGTTTGACAATTCTTGCTACGGCGCTAGTGGAAACAGGTTCCCGTATGGACGATGTTATTTATGAAGAGTTCAAAGGTACCGGCAACATGGAGTTGCATCTGGATCGTGAAATCGCCGAAAAACGAATTTATCCCGCAATTAATATAAATCGTTCCGGCACCCGTCGTGAAGAGTTACTAACAGATAAAGATGAATTGCAGAAAATCTGGATTCTCCGAAAGATTTTACATCCTATGGAACCACTCGCTGCAATGGAATTTTTGATGGAAAGATTGAAAGCCACCAAAAATAATGCTGATTTTTTTGACGCAATGAAACGCTAGTTATCAGCATTTTAAATTTTAACTATTCTTTTTAAACCTCAAACCTGTTAAATAACCTTCTAAAATAGCGCCTGCTTTCCTGAGCCAGTTAAGCCGGCTCACACCCCATGGTGTTATCTGACATCGCCTGTGCTAATCGTAGTCATTTCATAGCAGTTATTATTGTCGCAGGGTCCACGCGACGGTGAAGGTGAAACTGTTTTTCGACTAGTCTCCGGGGTGCTCTATATGTATCTGGAATAGTGATCTCTAAACAATAATAAATATGCAAAAAAAAACCCGCCAGATGGCGGGTTTTTTATATACAAGGTTTGCTGGGTTCAGCTTACATCATGCCGCCCATGCCACCCATGCCACCCATGCCACCCATATCAGGCATTGCAGGTGCACCACCAGCAGACTCTTCCTTAGGTGCTTCAGCAATCATGACTTCAGTGGTCAACAGAAGGCTGGCTACAGATGCTGCATTTTGTAGTGCAGAACGTGCAACCTTAGCTGGGTCAAGAATACCCATTGCGATCATGTCACCAAATTCACCAGTTTGAGCGTTGTAGCCGTAATCGGCTTCGCCTTCAGCAACCTGATTCAAAACAACAGAAGCTTCATCACCGGCGTTGGTTACGATCTGACGCAGAGGTTCTTCCATGGCCCGAAGTAAGATATTCACACCAACCTGCTGGTCAGCATTCTTGCCTTTAACTTTAGCAACTGACTTCAAACAACGAATCAGTGCGACACCACCACCAGGTACAACACCTTCTTCAACCGCAGCACGAGTTGAATGCAGAGCGTCTTCGACGCGTGCCTTCTTCTCTTTCATTTCAACTTCAGTAGATGCGCCAACCTTGATTACTGCAACACCGCCAGCCAGTTTAGCTACTCGTTCCTGCAGTTTTTCACGATCGTAATCTGAGGTAGATTCTTCAGCCTGTGAGCGAATTTGCTTAACGCGGGCTTCAATATCTTTTGTTTTACCAGAACCATCGATAACTGTAGTGTTTTCCTTGGTGATTTGTACACGCTTAGCGCTGCCTAAATCATCAAGTGTGGTTTTCTCTAATGACAAACCTACTTCTTCAGCAATCACAGTACCACCCGTAAGGATAGCGATGTCTTCCAACATTGCTTTACGACGATCACCAAAACCAGGTGCCTTAACAGCAGCCACTTTGACGATGCCACGCATGTTGTTAACAACCAGAGTCGCCAATGCTTCACCTTCAATATCTTCAGAGATAATCAAAAGAGGCTTACCTGCTTTAGCAACGGCTTCCAATACCGGAAGAAGATCACGTACATTTGAGATCTTCTTGTCATGTAAAAGTATTAACGGTGCTTCCAGATCCACACTCATGGTGTCCTGATTGTTAATAAAGTAAGGAGACAAGTAACCACGGTCAAACTGCATACCTTC
>Ga0055584_100000637_pt1 | contig 33255 bp, 24 predicted proteins | sample OSDHelmetaG_FD_58716 | JGI IMG/M metagenome (GOLD analysis project Ga0055584, IMG submission 58716) | Pelagic marine sediment microbial communities from the LTER site Helgoland, North Sea, for post-phytoplankton bloom and carbon turnover... | ecosystem: Environmental > Aquatic > Marine >... | reverse complement strand
TGTGGTGGATCCTCAGGCGTGTGAAATCACCGAGCGCAACACGTCGGGTTCTTCGAGCATCACGGCGGCGAGGGGATCCCAGTCGCCGAAGCTCTCGGGCGCCTACAGCTCGACGAGGCGCTTGACCTCCTACCAGCTCTTCCAACCGTAGGTCCCACACCGGAGCGGCCGAGGCGGCGGACGCACGAGCAGAGCTCCATCGCATCGGCGTCACAGGCGCCGGCCACCTGGCAGGCGACACAGACCTTGCTGAGAGCGCGAGCGTTGTCTCGACTATCGCCCCCTTTCCACGACCGAATTTCTGGCACCCACACCATCGCCTGGATCGGTACATGACCTTCGATCACGGACCCGCCCACGAGCGCGGTGTGACAGGACGCCGCAGAATCCGGGATGCCCAGCTCCCACCGACCCCCGAAAAACACGCCAGGGCAGGACCCAGAGGACCTGCCCTCGCGGCGGGGATTCGAACCCCGGCAATTAGCTCGTCGGACACGCGAATGCCTACGCAACCAAACGCACCAGAGATGGAAATACTCAGAGTACGAGCCCGGGCCCAGGCGGTCAACCGAAGTTGCGCTCCTGGGCGAAAGAACTCGGCGCGTCCACCGGCGGTTCGGCGCCGATCGCGATGTTGTCCGAGATGTACCAGTGGTGGATGTCCGGCCAACACAGGTCGCCGCCGGCGGGCCGCACCCGGATGCCCACGTCGGCTCCGTCAGTGTGGTTCTGGCGCACCAGGACCATCGGCCCCAGGAAGCCCCACACCCGGATCCCGTCGATCCGCCACACCGCTCCGGCCTCCGTTCGGCGCACCGTCACCCGGTTGTCCTGCACCGTGATGTGCCGGGCGTTCCCCACGAAGATCCCGTGGCGCTCGGCCGACGTCTCGGGGCTCAGGAGCACGTCGACGGCGTTGCCCTGCACGATGACGGTGTCGAGGGCGTCGTGCGCGCACGGGTCGCCGTCGTCGGGTTCGGCACCGCCCTCGCGGCTCGCCCCCAGGTGGATCCCCTGGCGACATCCTTCGATCCGGTTGTTCAGGATGCGCAGATCGGGGGAGGGCACGACGTCTCCGGGGGCTTCGTTCTTCGCGACGACGATTCCCTGGGAGCCCACCGCTGGATTCGCCCGGACCCGGTCGTCCAGCCAGGCCGCCAGGGCGGCAGCGGCGGTGCCCCGGAGCGAGCCGTCCAACGTCCGCGCAACCAGCGTGTGGAGGTGCTGCTCGACGCTCTCCTCGCTCCGGCCGGTCTCCACGCGATGCTCGTCCAGGACGGCCTCCCAGAGGTCGGCCGCACTTTGGGGCGTGAAGAACGAGAGGGTGAAGGTGGAGTTGCCGTCGCCGTCGCCCAGGGTCACCCTGCGGCGCACCTCGACGGCGTCCTCGGTGAGCCCGGCCCGGAGGAGGCGGCGCCGGCTCTCGGTGCTGGGACGCCGCGTGGCCAGGCGCGGCGCGACGGCTGGCTGGTCGAGCACGGCCTCCCCGAGCACCGTCCGCAGGTGGGCGTCGTACTCCACCGCCTCCACGACGCCGAAGCCTGCGGGGCGCGCGTCGGCCCAGAGGTGGTTGTCCTCCACCACGGCCCGCTCGGTGTTCACGACGAGGATGCCCGTCTGTCGGTGGCCGATGGCGATGTCGCAGCTCCGGATCCGGGTGGAGTGGTGCCCGTCCACCTCTCCAGGCCGGTCCTCCCGCACAGTGATCCCGGTCACCGCCCGGCGCCCTCCGGCCGCGGTACGGAGGGAGACGCGCTCCACCGTGGCATTGCCCGTGTTGACCACGTTCAGAACGCCGTTCAGGTGGGCGGCAGCGGGTGGGTCGCCGGGCTCGCCGGCATCCCCGGCAGAGCCGGCCTCGGCGTGGAAATCGGCGAAGCGGATGCTGACGCACTGGTCCACGTCGAAGACGGTCTCGCCGTCGGCGTTCCGGAAGCGGGTGGCCGGGCCGCACCCGGTGACGCTGATGTGGCCCTTGCCCACGATCTCCAACGGCCGGTCCATGTCGTACTCACCCGCCTGGAAGCAGAGGTGGAGGTCGTCGACGAGCTCGAGGGCCGCCTCGGCCTGCCCCTGCCATCCATCGCCCGGGCCGATGGTGACCGCGCACCCACCCTCGTTCTCGCGCCGGCAGAGTTCGTCCAGCGCCTGCTGGACGGTCGTGACCGATTCGGGCATCGCGCAGTCGTCCGCCGGCGTGTAGGCGACCTCGTCGGCGGTGCTCAGGTTGGCACCGAAGCGCACGGGCAGGTGGACCTGCTCGTCGGCCACGTCGAGGAGGACGGCCTCCACCGTGAGCGGGTGGTCGGCGGGGCTCCAGAAGCACTCGGCCAGCCCGTCGGCGTCGGTGGCGATCTCCAGGGTGCCCTGGACGGCGCCCCCGCTCGTGGCGGCGATCTCGGCGCTGCCCGAGATGACGGTGAAGCGGACCCGGGCCTCGTCCACCGGATGGCTCCCGTTGGTCACACCCACCCGGAGCGAGAGGTCCAGCTCCTCTCCGGGCATGCACTCCTGTCCGTCGCCGCCCACGTAGAAGAGGCTCATCAGCTCCGTGACGGGCGGGAAGAGGTTCCGGCAGTCCTCCACGGTCCAGCCGCCGCCCGCGTACTCCAGCACGGCCAGGCGGCAGTAGCCGTGGATGCCCTCGGCGGGACGCCACCCGTCGTTGTCGGTGGGCCACTCCACGTCGCCGGTGTTGGTGCGGGCGGGGATCGTCCACCAGTCGCCGGAGCGGTAGCGGCGCGGGAGGCCGTCGTCGCCGGTGCCGCCCCGGAGACGCACCTGCACGCCGTCCTCCAGGTCCTGCCAGTCCTGGTTGGTGACGTTCTCGAGCACCCCGTTCCAGCGCCGGACCTTCGGGTTGTCGGGGAAGTCGGCCATGTCCACCGAGCCGCCCGCCGGCACGGGCGCGCTCAGATCGACGGTGATGACGTTCCCTTCGATGCTGTCGACCCGAACCAAGGTCCCGGGCTCACCGTGGAGCTCGTGCGTGTCGTCGCTGAGCTCGATGAGGTCGCCGGGGGCGAAGCGCAGGACCTCGTCCTTGCCGACGCTGCTGACCGTCCACTCCTCCAGGGTGGCGCTCTGGGCCTCGAGGCGGGCCAGGATGGTGCCGTTGTCCCGGTCCCACTTCCAGACCGCGTCGTTGCGCTCGCCCCCCTCGTGGACCTCCACCCGGTAGAGCTGGTTCTCCAGCCGTCGGTAGCCGGCGCCGGGCTCGACGATGCAGGGGTCGTCCGAGGGGGCGCTCACTTCGGCCCGGGCGCCGAGCTCGCCGGTGGAGGGCGCGTTGGCCTCGGTCCACGACGGGATCTCGCTCAGGCACGTGACGTCGCCGGGGTCGGGGTCGCCGGCCTCGAGGCGGTGGAGCTTCACCTGCCAGATGTTCTTGACGCGCGTCGCCGTGTCGGGGCCACCCAGCGCCACCTCGCGGATGAGCGGCGCCTCCAGGGTGGTGAGGTGCCGCTCCCAGACGTCCAGATACGCCAGGTAGGTGCCGTCGGCGGGGGGCAGCGAGAGGACCGGCGGGTCGGCGAGGGTGGCCAGCCAGGCGGGATCCAGGGGGTAGTCGGGCTGCTCCTCGTAGCCGACCGATTCCTCGTTCTCGCAGAGCACGCCGTGGGCGTAGTACCGCCCCGCGCCGATGCGCAGGTCGTCGCCGTCCGGGGTGATCTCGAAGCCGGCGTGGTGGATCGGGCCACCGCACCCGCCGATCAGGTCCGCCGCCCCGGTCTCGAGGCGGTGGACGGTGATGGCCTGCTGCTCGTTGGCGTCGGCGTCCGTCTGCACCCGACCCTGCTGCAGCGGCGCCCGCTTGTAGTGGCGCGTCGGGTCGAAGGTGAGGCGGGAGTGGTCGCCCTTCATCGCTGAGCTCTCATGGGAAGTCCGTTCGGTTGGTGGTTCATGTCACGAAGACGAAGCCGGCCTCGAGGCCGAACCGGAGGTACTCGTCCAGGCTCGCCTCGAGGTTGGCGGTGCGTTGCGGTTGCTTGAGCATGCTCCAGACACCCATCTCCGAGCCGTCCTCGGCACCGGTCCGGATCTCATCGGCAGTGGAGGCGGCGAGCTGGGCATAGGCCGGGTCGCCGTACAGGACGGCGGTGAAAGCGGGCTTGACGCGGCGCGCGATGGCGGCGACGTCGGCGGCGGGGAGGTCGGCCGGCGAGTCCAGGCCCATCGCCTCGGCCCGCTCGGCCAGCGCCAGCGAGGGCTGGCAGCGGTAGCGGCGGGGGGTCCGCGAGCCCTCGGGCACGTAGCTGAAGCGCACGCACCCCACCTGGAGCCGCTCGACCTCGACGGCCTCCAGAAAGAGACTCTCGGAGCCCCGGGTGAGTTCGCGGACGTGGACGCCGCCAAGGACGGTGCACCGCTCGATGACGGCCGGTGGGCCGGCCTCACCCCCGGCGGCGGCGAGGGCGGCTCCGCGGCCGCCTCCGCCGTCTGGAGGCGCGTGGACCACGCTGTCGGCCAGTCGGAGGGAGCGGATGGTCTCCGGGGCCTGGACCGGGCCGCTGAGCGTGTGGTCCAGCTCCACTTGGAGTTCGGGGTTGCCGGTGGCGCCGTCCACGGCGGTGATGCCCAACGGTGCGGCCGGGTCGTGCAGCCCCAGCGTGCAGTGGGCCACCCGGAGTGAGCCGAGATGGCCGTCGAGCACGGTGAGGTCGCCTTCGACCAGGAAGCCGTCGAGAACCAGGGCGCCCGGCGTCGTCGAGTCGGCGGGCGCGGTGCCGATCACCTCGAGGTCGCCCAGCAGGTGGGGTCGCAGTTCATCGGCCTCCAGGTCGCCGGGCTCGGTCGAGGCGGGCGTGGCCGCCACGACGGCCAAGAGGCTCCCCTCGGGGATCTCGATGCGCGCCGGGCCCGTGAGAGCCTCGGCGTAGGTGGCACCGTCCTGCACGACGATCACGCCCGCCGTGCCCGCGGCCTGCTCGTTCCACCCCTCGGGGGCGGGGGCCATGCTGGTGAGGGCGTCGGTGAGGGTGGCGAAGTCGCCGTCCTCACCGCCCACCGTCACTTGCCACTCCACCGGACGGGTGAGCCCGTCGTCCAGCGAGGTGCGCCGGCTGTACGGGCCCCCGCCCACGTCGCCGGGGAAGCCGTACGCCCATCCCAACTCCACCCGAGTGGGCACAGTGGTCACCCCGTCCAACACGGCCAGCCGCCCCAGCACCGGGTCGACGGCCACCTGGGTCTCCAGGCTGACGCCGTCCGGGTCGGTGAGGACCGTGCTCGACGGCGGACTCCACCCGGCGTCGTCCCATCCGCCCAGGTGGCAGACGAGGATCTGCTCGGGCTGCAGTGGCTCCTCGGCGCCGTCCAGATGGACCCACAGAATCGGCTGGTCCCCGAAGAACCGCTCCTCCGGGACGGTGCCGGCCAGGTACTCGGCCCGCCGGTTCTCCAGCTCCGTCCACAGCGGGCGGCGGCGGAGGCGGCCGGGCACGTTGACCTCTTCGGCCAGGTGGGTGATGGTGTCCTCGGTCTGAGGGCGGTTGAACAGCGGTACGTCCAACCCGTAGGGGTGGAAGCGCCACCGTCCGTCGGCGGGGCCGGCGGCGGCCCGGGCGTCGGTGCGCTCGGTGAAGTAGCTCTGCAGCCGCCACAGGAAGAGTCCCACGTTGGGGATGTTGTGGAGCCCCCGCCCCGAGGCGATGCGACGTACGTCCGCCGTGTGCGAAGTCGTGTCGAAGGCGGTGTTCACCAGCTCCATCGCGTCGGCGTCCCGGAGGTCAGGGGACCGGTGGTTGCGCGGGCGCACGTGGTTGGTGTGCTGGGTCCAGGCCAGCAGCTCGAAGAGCTCCACGGCGCGCGCCGGCCACCCGGTGGCGTCCCGGGCGAGCTGCTCGAGCACGGTGGCCGTGCCCTTCCGCCGCCGGAAGGCCAGCGTGTTGGCCACGCGGGCGCGCTGGCTGAACGCCAGGTCCGACTGGAAGGGATGGAGGTTGCGCACGCCGAGGAGGTCCCCGATGTAGGGGACCACCCACTCGTCGCACGTCTCGATGAACCAGTTCTCGTACAGCCGGGCGATGTCCTCTTCCACGATCTGGGCCTGCTCGCCCAGCACCTCCACCAGGGCGCGGAGGGCGCCGCCCTGCTCCGCGTCGCGGATGCGGTAGACGGAGGGGAGGAGCTCCCAGAGACGCTCGGCGGTGAAGTGCGTGGTCATGGCGTCCTCGTGGTGAGCACGAGCCCGGCCGGGTCGAGGGTCAGCAGCTCCGCGGGCTGGATCGCGCCGCTCTCCCACCGGGCCGGCCGCGCCGGCAGGCGCGGGACGGCGAAGGGGTCGGCACCGTCCAAGAGGTCGAGGTCCACCGCCACCACGCCGGCCACGTTCTGCATCGCGGCCAGCACCTCCGCAGTGGTCACGTCCTGGGCGAAGGAGCGGGCGTCGAACGAGAAGGTCTCCTCGAGGCGGGCTCCGACGGCGGCCTGCACCGTGTCGGGGAGCCAGGCCGCGGACACGGTCACCATCGCCTCGACGGTGAAGTCGACGGGGTCGTAGCTGGCGACCCGGACCTCCTGGTCGGCGTGACGGGCGCCGTCGATGGCGGCTTTCAGGTTCTCGTACAGGTCCGAGTCCTCGGGCACCAGGCCGCCGTCGCTCCCGGACACCGTCAGGTGGATCAGGCGCCGCTCGCCGCTCCAGAGCACGTCCGCCCTGGCCTTCCCGATGCCGGCGAAGGCCGCGGCGAAGTCCTCGAAGTCGCGCACCGAGACGATGCGGTCGAGGGTCAGGACGGTCAGGGGTGCGTTCCTCCGCGCCTCGGAGAGCTGCTCGGGGTCGGCGGCGCCCGTGGGGGCGGTGGGGTTGGTGACCTCCTTGGCCCCCAGCGGCCGTGTCATGAGGAGGCTGATCTGGTCGGCCTCCACGTGGCCGTCCAGTCCGATGCCGTGGCGGTACCGAGCCTGGACGTTCTCCTGCGCCGTGGGGAGGCGGGCTCCGGAGCGCCCGTCGCCGAAGACGACGGAGGTGGTGCCGTCGTCGGCGCGCCGGGTGATGTAGACCCTGGCGTCCGGCGGCTGACGGTAGAGCGAGGGCACCTCGGTCCAGCGCACGTCCCCCACCCGGACCTCCAGCGTGCTCTCGGTCCCGCTGGCCGTGGCGGCCGAGACGTGGGTCAGCGGCGTCTGGGCCAGGGAGAAGCGCTGGAAGCTCGCCGACCCGTCGCCACTACCGAGCACCTCCGAGTCGGCGCGCTTTCCATGGGTGGCCCGAGCCACGTTGGCGTTGATCCGCACCCCTTCCTGGCCGTCCCGGTCCTCCCGGGCGTAGCGGAAGAGGAGCGCCTCCTCGAAGACCAGCTCGGTGAGGCCGTCCACCGTACGGACCTCCTTCACGGTGGCCACCTCGGCCGCCGTCGCCCCTGTGTCGAGGTCGGTGCCGCGGAGTGCCACGAGACGGCCCTCCTCGATGCCGTCGACGGCTTCGGAGAGCACCACGGACAGCCCTTCCACAGGGTCCTCGATCGGCGCCTCGGCCTGCACGAGCGTCTCGGTCGCGCAGTAGACCAGCGTGTCCCGCACGTGGTCGTCGAAGCGGCCGGAGAGGTTCTCGCCCTCCAGCTCCACCCGCGTCGTCTTGGACGACAGGGTGAACTGCGACAGCGCTTCCTCCTCCACGCTCCTCACCCGGTAGCACTCGGCGTAGCCCGACTTGCTGAGGACCACCCAGCCGTCGCGGAAGATCCCGTCGTAGAGGGCGTCCAGGTGGATGGCGCCGTCGGCGAACGGCGGCTCATCGTTGTCCGAGATCTCGCCGATGGTGAGCCCGGGCCAGTCGTCGAACTCGTCGGCCTCTTCGTCACCGGCGTAGCGGTCCCGGACCTCGTCGGGCATGGCGTTCCAGTCCGGCGCGTTGTGGCCGAAGAGGGAGGCGCGCTTGCGGAAGACGTAGACCGTCGGGTCGTCGGAGGGGAGCTTGGGGGGCCTCCACGAGCCGAGCGCGTACTCGAACCGAACCCAGGTGAGCCCCCGGTCCCGGTCCACGACCACCTCGTCGAGGACGCGGAAATCCCACCGGTCGCTGTTCTTGTCGTCCTCCCGCTCCGTGCCCACCAGCAGGAGGGCGTCGCCGGGCGCCAGGTCGTTGGCCACCCCGTCGAGCCAGATGTCGCGGTCACCCCGCGCGGGGCGGAACGGCTGGCGCTGGCGGGCCCGCATCTCCTGCCAGGAGGCCCTGGCCTCGATGGCCCCGGTGGTCTCGAAGACCTGCGGCGTCTCGTCCTGCCCCGGCAGGCTCTGGGCCTGGGTCCCCTTCGGGATCGTGGCCGTCTCCGGAGCGCCCGGGCCCGTCTGGAGGGTGAAGGCCAGCGTGGTGCCGGCGGCCACCCCGGGACGGAGTTCGTACCCGATGCGCCGGGCCAGCTCCAGCACGGAGCGCCGCTCGGTGGCCGTGCGCAGGAACCCCTCGTTGGCGATGCGCTCCTGGTAGAAGGTCAGCACGTCCAGCACCGTCGCCCACGCGTCCACCAGCGCCAGCGTCGGGTCGTCCTCGGCGCGGACGGTGAGCTCGGCCAGCTCCGGCCGGCCCGAGAGGGCGGCGCGCATGGACGCCGTGAAGCGGCCGTGGGTACCCACCCGGTAGTCCAGGGCGGAGAGTCCGGGCCGGTTCTCCAGCGCCGAGGGCGTCTCCTCGTGGACGCCCTCGCAGCAGCCGCAGTCGCTCAGCGCCTCGACCATCAGAGGCCTCCCGACATGTCGAGCTCGAGCCGGCCGTTGCCGGGTCGGCTCGGGTCGTTGTCGAGGCGCACGATCTCCAACGAGGCAGTCTCGAGGACGCCGGCGTCGATCTCACCCCGGGGGTCTTTGTCCAACCGCTGGAAGCGGTGTACGACCACCGAGCTCACCCCCTCCACGACCATGGCCGCGCCGTAGAGCTGGCTGAGCCAGACGGGCTCGCCGAAGCTGAAGTTGTCCGGGTGGAAGAAGCCCCGCCCGCCCCCCGGCAGGTCGAGGCGGCCCAGCGCCTGTTGGAGCGAGCGCTTCACGTCGCTCCGGAAGTAGCCCGGGGCCACGCACACCTCGAGGGCCACGTCGAGCGGGATGTAGACCGGGTCGTTGATCTCCAGGTCGTAGCCGGCCAGCCGGTACCGCTCGATGTGGGCGCGGATCTCCTCCAGGAAGCCGGCGTCGCCGCGCACAGGGAGCCCGCCCACCCGGTCGACCGTGACGAAGACCGTCGTCCAGCTCCCCGTCCAGCGGAAGGTGCCGGCAGCGCGCTGGACTTCCGGGTGGCGCGAGGTCACCTCGGCGTAGTCGGCCGCCGTGACGGCCCGCTCCTGCGTGCGGAAGGCTTCGGGCGCGTACTGCCGCACCTCCTCCATGCTCTCGGGAGGGGTGCCCCCCTGGGCGGGCAGTGGATTCCGCACCGCCGCGATCCCCTCCACCCCGCGGACCCGGGCGATGGCGCCTTGGCCCACGTTGCCCGCCGTGCCGTTCCCCACCCGGTACGAAGCCCGGAAGGTGGATCCGGCGGCGGGAGCCTTGCCCAGGGTGTCGTCGCCGAAGCGGAGGTGGATCGTCCGGTCCTCCTCGGCCTCCGCCACGAACTCGGGGGCGAAGCGGTCGCTGGCCAGGAGGTCGGCGCGGGGCCTCCAGAGCTCGTCGTCGTCGTCCAGGGTGGCGGCGGGGAGCGCCGCTCGGGGGTCCTGCAGGAGCGCCGGCCCGGCCGGGCGGGTCCGGGCGTCCTCCGGGTCCCACGCACCGCAGAAGGTCACGGGGCTCCGCTGGAGGGTGGGGCGGTACGGGGTCCCCCGGGGCACGGCCGCCGGCTCCAGCAGGCGGTCGCCGGCCACGGTGGCCGCCACCGGGTCGGTCACCGTCTCGCCGTGGTCGGCCAGGACCACATTGCCCCGGGCCACGCTCACGGCGTCCAGCTCGTCTCCCTCCAGGACCGCGCTCACGCAGAGGGCGAAGGGGAGCGCGTCGGCCTCGTGCCAGGTCACCTCGGCGATGGGGGTTCCGTCCAGGGCGTCGGTGCCGTGCTCCACCGCGGTGAGGCGGACGGCGCAGCGGCGCTCCCGGTCGGCGTCGGCGGCGCGGCCCGTGGTGGGGCTCACCACCTCCTCGAAGATCAGCACGTCTCCGGAAGCGAGGCGGGCGTCGTCGTGCACGGTCCCCGCGTCGTAGCGGAGGGTGGCCCGGGTGGCACCGGCCGGCAGGCAGCACTCGGTGTCGCCCCAGGTGTGGAAGCGGATCTCGTTGTTCTCGCGGTGCAGCTCGGCGTCGTGCATCACCTCGAAGACCAGCGGGTCCGAGCCCCGGGTCGTGAGCTGCGTCCCGGCCGGGACCGTCGCCGCGCCGGGCTTCGCGGTGAGGTGGACCCAGGCCCGGGCATTGCACCCGTCGTGCATCCGGTAGTCGAGCAGACGGGCGTGGCGGCGCACCGAGGGCCGCCGCCGGGCGGTGCCCAGGTACGCCTCCGCGGCCACGGCGTCCTGGTAGTAGCTCAGGTAGTCGCCCACGTAGGCCAGGAGCTCGACCATGGCCACCTGCACGTCGGCGGGGCTCCGGTCCTTCCAGTCGGGCATGACCACGCTGAGCCGGTCCAGCAGGAGGCGCCGGAAGCTGGCGTAGTCCTTGGCCAGGTAGTCGATGGCCGGCTCCTCGAAGACCGTCGGCGGGCAGACGTCCTCGGGGGCGCAGTCGAAGTCGCTGGGGCACTCCACCTTGAAGCTGAACTCCACCGCCGAGAGGCGCTGGTCCATGTCGGTGGGCGGCGTCTCGTCCGTCGGCGAGGTGACCAGGCGGAGGGTGTAGGTGGAGAAGTCGCCGGTGCCGTCGGCCAGGACCACCAGGGTGTCGGCGGCGGCGTCAAGGTCGTGGAAGAAGTCGCGTTGGGCAGCCGAGAGGGTGGCGGTCGAGTCGGGGTCGCGGATGAGCGACGTCGTGACGGTGGCGGCGGGCCGGGCCCAGACCACGTTCACCCCGGCGGCCCGGGGCGGAGCCTCGAGCTGCACGTTCTGCTCGGTGAGAGCGGGCACCGCGTCGAGGAAATGGACCAGGAGGAAGTGCTGGCGGGGCAGCCCTTGGGCCTCGGCGCCCTGGTCCAGGACCTCGAGGTAGTCGATGCCGTTGAGCACCCCGTGGGCCGCGACCAGACGGCGCCGGTTCTCGTTGCCGCAGCGGAACTGGGGATCCATCAGACCGTCCTCGTGAACTCGGCCACGACGCGCTCCTGGGTCCGGCGGACGAGGTAGCGGACCGTGACGGCCAGGGCGGCGTCCTCGGTGGACACGTCCACGGCCTCGATCGCTACCCGGTCGCCGAGCCACCGCTGGAGGGCGGCCTGGACGCTGGCCTCCACGGCGCCGCCCAGGGCGTCGGAGTTGGGCGCGAAGACGAGCTGGAGGAGGCCGCTCCCGAAGTCTGGGCGGTTGACCCGTTCGCCGGGGGCGGTGAAGAGCACCTGCTCGATGAGGTCCCGTACGTGGTCGGATTCGTCGGTGAGGGCGGTCCGCCCCCGACCGTCAACGTGGTACGGGTAGTCGACGTGCATCGCGTCCTCGCTCATTGTCCCTGCACCCGGACCTGGGTGACCACGACGTTGAGCCCGGTGCCGTTGGGGGTGCAGACCGCCTGGCTGTCCTGGAGGAGGACGGGCTGGCCACCCGCCAGGACCCGGGTCGCACCCGTGACCCACTGGCCCGTGACGCAGGGCATGGGTCCAGCGGGCGTGCTGAAGGGGCACCCGGCCACCACATGGGGTGCCGTCTGGGTGACCACCGGCTGGCCCCCCACCATCACGCGCGGATTGGGCGCCGTGGCCTGGGCCTGCCCTCCGTGCATGCAGAGCACCGTGGCGCCCTGGTGGAGGAGAAAACCTGGCATCGTGTTCCTTCGAGTCTCGTATCTGCGTGTCAGAGGATGTCCAAGGCCCCGTTGTTCACGGAGACCTGGGGCCCGGTCATGGAGATCTTGGCCCCCATGCCGTTGTCGATCTCGATCCCCGTGGCGTTCATCACGATCTTCTGGCCGCTGGAGGTCTCGAGGGTGATCCCCCCGATTCCCGGTGTGTCGTCCAGCGTGACCGTCTGACCGCCCTCGGTGACGATCATCAGCTTCTTGTAGGGAGGGGCGAGGAGGAGGGGCGGCACTTCGGCCGCCGAGCCCCACCAACACCCCGACCAGATGGGGTAGTCCGGGTCCCCGCCCTCGAACTCGATCCACACGCCGGCACCCACGGTGGGCAGCGCGAACATGCCCACCTGGCTCCCGCCGAACGGCGCGCACGGCAGCGCCCATCCGCTCTCCTGGTCGCCCAGGACGGCGGGGACGGTGGCCCTGATGCGCAAGGTCATGAGGGGATCCTGGATGTCGGTGACGACGCCCCGGTACTTGCCGTGGAACGATCGGCTCATGGGACGACGACCGGGGTGAGGGTGGTGGTCCCTTCACGGCTGATCGTGAAGGACTGGGTGTAGCCACCGGGTTCGAGCCGGTGGCTCACCCGGCGGACGTAGTAGAAGCCGTCGTACGACAGCCCGACGCCCCGGACGCCGACCAGCTTGCGGGCGCGGAGGGCCGAGCCGTACCGGCGGGCGTCCAGCTCGCCGGTACCGGTGACGGGGTCGGGGGCCCGGGTCGCCGCGGCGATGGACGAGGTGGCGGCCTGGGCCGGGTTCTGGTTGGCCGAGTCCCGGAGCAGCGTCGTGCGCCGGGCCGGCAACGGCGCGGCGGCCAGGGGCGGGACACGGAGGGGCGGGAGCGCCGGGATCGGGATCGACGTCTTGGTGATCGGCTCCAGCACCTCGCTCTCCGGCTCGACGGGGGCCAGCGCGTCGGCCGAGAAGGAGAGGGAGTTCACGTTGGTCGCCGACCCCATGTCCATGGTGAGCGCCGGCTGGGGGAGCCCCAGCCGGTTCTCGGGACCCCAGTAGGCCTGGTTCACGCCCACGGTCACCGGCTCGATGTAGAAGACGTGGCCGTTGCGCCGGGCCAGGCGCCGGATGAAGGCCAGGTCGGTCTCGTGCTGCCGGGTCACCCGCTCGAGCTCGATGGGGACGTCCGTGGAGGGCGTCACGGCCGGCACCAGCCCGTACTGGGCCTGGGCCGCCAGGAGCTGGGTCACCACCAGCCAGTCGGGCTGGTTCGGGTACTGCTCGTTCTTCTCCTCGAGGTCGAGCATCACGCCCACGTCACGGCCCGTCACCCGCATGGTCGACCGGCCCGGCTCGTTGCTCGGCGAGACCTCGCTGTGGGTGATGATCCCGTCGATGAGCACCTCCGGGACCACACCGAAGGCCACGGCGATCACCACCCGGTTGAACAGGTCCATCGAGCCGTCGGCCAGGACCGTGTAGTCCATCAGCCCGCCCTTCGCCAGCGAGAAGGTGAGCTGGAAGCCGTCGCCCTGCTCGGCGTCCATCGTCACCTCGACGGCGTCCAGCGCCTGCATCACGTCCGGGCCCACCGGGAGCGGGACCGTCGCGCCGGAGAACAGGAGGAGTCGGGTGCCGAGGAGGCCGTCGATCATCGGTGCTCGCCTACATCCTCGGAAGTGTGATCTTGATGCGGACGCCGACGCGCTCGGTGAGCTCGCCGGGGTGGAGGGCGCCGTTGGCGTCGCAGACCCGCCAGAACTGGAGCGGGTCGTCCAGGTAACGGGCCGTGATGTTGTCCAGCCGGTCGCCCTCGGCGACACGGTGCTCCGCCACGACCTCGGCGTCCGATGCAGGAGCGGGCAGGTAGCGCCGGCGGAGGTAGCGCACCTCGCGCACCTGCCCTCCGCCCTCGTCCACCTCGTGGATGCCGGTCTCGACGTCGTGGTAGCGGCTCGTACGGTCGAACATCCCTCATCCCCCCACCGACACGTTCAAGGAACCCGAGATGGCGCCACCGATCTGGGTGACCCCGCCGATGGTGGCCATCCCCTCCTTGAGGATCTGATTGGCCATGTAGAGCGCGCCCCCGGCGCTCGCCAGCCCCAGGTCATGGTAGCTGAGCACGTTCATCGTCAGGGCCACCTCGGCCACGATCGGGTTCAGGTCCGGGTCGAAGTGCTGCTCGTTGACGTTGAGCGAGGTGATGCGCACCGGCAGGACCCGCTTCAGTCCCCAGTAGAAGAGGGTGAGCGGGGCCTCGGGCGGAATGACCTCCACCGTGCCGGCGGCCTTCAGGACCTCGTTGGCGATGACCGACACGGTCTTCGGGTAGAGCAGCATCTCCAGCGAGGCGAGGGTCGGGTACAGCCCCATCGCCCCGGCGATGGCATCGCCCTGCTCGAGCTGGTCGGCGGCGTCCAGCTCGATGGTGACCGAGATCTCCTCCTTCGGCGGCGCCTTGATGCGGAGCGCCTCGTTCGGGTCGCCGTCCTCGCCGCTGGTCTGGGCGGAGAGGTTCCGGGTGAGGCTCTCGGGGTTGTACTGGAACACGATGACGCTGGCCAGCGGGTTGAACTTGTCCAGCCCGATGATGGCGCCCTTGTGGACCTTGGGGGAGCGGGGGAAACCGGTCATCGTCGGTCCTCCTCGTCGGTATGTGACGGCGCACCGCCACCGATGTCGAGTCGCTCTTCCGCCCGGTCCAGCCGGGCGCGGAGCTCCTCGCTCCGGCGGCCCAGCGCCTCGAGTTCGGGGTTGGGCCTGCGCGCGACGACCCGGCTTCGGTACAGGACGACGCCCGCGACCAAGAGCACGACCAGGGCGAGGACGACGGTCCAGCTCACTGGGAGCCACCTCCGTCCGGTCGGTGGGTTGGCGCGATCACTCGGAGTCCCCCTGTCCCATGAGCTCCTCGATCTGGCGCAGGCGGCGCTGCATGGCCTCCTGCTCGGCGCGGAGCCGCTCGATCTCCCGTCGGTCGGCGTCGGGGTCGCTCTCGGAGCAGTTCTTCAGCGCGATGATGCTGGCGATGTACCCGGCGATGGAGGCCACGCAGGCGGCCCCCAGGAGGATGAGCCCGACTCCCGTCTCGGAGGTGACGATCGCCCCGCCGCAGGAGGCGATCATGGCGGTGTAGGTGCTCCAGTAACTGATCTTCTCCGTGAGGCACTTCCCGCCGAAGCGGGACACCTGCGCACCGCTCCGCTGGACGCCCGCCTCCCTGTGGACGGAACGTCCCGCGATCCGGTCTGCCTCCGCTTCGTACGCGTCGCCGGGCCGCCCGATCTCCAGGGCCGAGTTGTAGCCGGCGTCTGCCTGCTGCATCACGTGGACGAGCTCGTGGGCGATGAGGCGACGTCCCTCCGCGGACTCGGGCACGTAGGCGCCCTCCCCGAAGACCACGTGGTTCCCCACCGTGTACGCCCGGGCATCCACGTGGTCGGCCGACTCCCGGGCCGCCGAGTCCGTGTGGATGCGCACGCCCCCGAAGTCGAAGCCCAGCCGCGACTCCATCTCGGTTTGGGTCGCCTCGTCCAGGAGGCGGCCCGCCGAGCGGATCACGTCATGGACACTGGGCGGGGCCCTGCCCTCGGCCACGGCCGCAGTGGCCGCCTCCCGCTGGAGGCCGAGGGGCTTCTTGCGGCACTCGGCGCATTCGCCGGAGGGCCCGCGGCTCTTCCCGCACGAGCAGCGCTGAAGCACGCGCAACGGGCTGGGCGCTCGGGCCCGCGCCGAGGGGCCCCCGTCGAGTCGGATCACCTCGATCATGGCCCGCTCCACGAGAAGCGCGTCGTGTTCCACAGCCGACCCTCCTCCACCGAGGCCGACAGGCGCTGTCTCCAGTCAGACTCCATATCGAAGGCGGCCGCGCCCCGACAGTCCTCGAGGGCCTGCGCATCGGAGTCGCTGACGGTGCCGTGACCCGGGATGTAGGTGGCAAGGCCGGCGTGCCAGTCGTAGGGGTCGTACCAGTGGTGATCGACATGGCCCCTGACGTTCACCAAGTTCTCGATTCTGCTGAGGGTGAAGTGGCCCGTGGAGCGGATGGTGCTGGTACCGCTGGCGTAGTAGAGCTCCTCGCGACGGCTCCCCGTGAGCTGCCGGTCCCAGTAGTCGTCGAGGGTCCGCCGGTCGCCGTGGCTCATGTCCTCGGCCATGTCCTCGAGCTGGTCTTCGAATCGCTCCTGGTTGGTCTCCTCGGCGTCCGCGACCTCGGAGAATCCCCGGAGCCAGGAAATGGAGAGAGTGCGAGTCGTGGCGCTCCCGTCCAGGAAGTGCTGGAGGTTGTCCGCGGCGACGTCGTACCCGTCGGAGCGGGCGTCGGCGATCATCGCGTGGAAGGCCGCCTCGATTTCGTCCAGCCGCTCCTCCGAGGGGCAGCCCCCTCCTCCTTTCCCGCCGGGGTCGTCCGCGCGACGCTGGAGGAGGTGCGCCGGGGCCCCGCCCCAGCGCTGCTGGACCACGTGGGTGAGCTCGTGGGCGAGCAGGCCCCGCCCCTCCGAGGTGGTCGGGGCGTACTCGCCGGCGCCAAAGACCACGTCGTTGCCCACCGTGTAGGCCCGCGCACCCACGGAGGCGGACGATTCGGCGGCCCGCACCCCGGTGTGGATGCGGACTCGGCTGAAGTCGTGGCCGAGGCGGCCCTCCATGTCAGAACGGGTCGTCTCGTCCAACGGGCGCCCCGAGGCAGCCAGGACCGCGCGAACCGCGGGAGGCGTGTACCGCCCGCCCCCCACCCGTCCGTCGGGGAGCCGCTGAAGGACGGGGAGCAACGCGCCCCCCGAGCGGGGGGACCGCCCGATCTCGGCGGCGACCCGGTCCGCCTCGCGCTCCCAGCGGTCCCCGGGGCGGCCGACCTTCAGCTTGGGCTGGGGAGCCGTGGGCTGTTGTCGTTGGCCCTCAGACCGTCCCTGGCCCTCGGGCCGGCGACGCCGGGATCCCCCCCGGGGCCGGGCGCGGTATCGGGCGGGCGGTTCCCACGTCCACGGCCGGAACTCCTGGCCGGTCTCCCGGCGAACCCAGGCGATGGAGCGGCGCACGTCGCGCCGGCCCACGGCGCTCCGGTGGGGGTCCATCCGGTCCTGGGGGTCCCGGGTCAGGTTGTTGAAGTCCACCTGGCGACGGTACGCCCAATACTCGGTCCACGCCTTCCACTTGAGGAGGAGGATGCCCAGGCCCCGGTTCTCGGTGCCGCCCGCCGCCTGCACCTCGCCGTAGAGGCGACGCAGCCTGGGGTAGCGGGCTCCGTGGACTGCGTGGATGGCCTCGTGGACGAGCGTCGTGGGCGAGCGCGCCGCCGCGCCCACGTTGACGTGGAGGCGGAGGTTGTCCGTGGCGTTGTCGTAGCTGGCGTAGAAGAGCCCGCCCGAGATGTGCCAGCAGCTCACCCGGCCGGCGGCGCGGAGCTCCCGGAGCCGGCCCAGCGCATCGGTGAGGTCGGCGGCCTCGGGACCGATGACGCCCTGGATCTGGCGCTCGACCTGCTCCACCGAGTTGTCGTACTGGGCAAGGTAGGGGGCGCAGTCCTCGTCCGAGAGCTGCTCGATGTAGCGGACCCGGTTGCGCTGGACGGTGCCGGGCGCCGGGCCGTCCCCGCCGCCTTGCTGGAGGACGTGGGTCAGCTCGTGGGCCAATAGGTGGCGGCCGGCCTCCGTCTCCGGAGCGTATTCGCCCGCCCCGAACACCACGTCCGTGCCCACCGTGTAGGCCCGCGCCCCCAGGGCCTCCGCCGAGCTGACGGCCCGGTCGTCGGTGTGGACCCGCACCGACGAGAAGTCGTGGCCGAAGCGCCCCTCCATGAAGACGCGGGCACCGGGGTCCAGGGGCCGGCCCGGGGCGCTTACGGCCGCGTCCACTTCCGGGGGCGCCTCGCGCCCGATGGACGCGCCGCCCACGGGGGTGGCCTGCACGGCGGTCCCTCCGGGGCGCGCCGGGGTGGGCACCCGTCCCCCGTCCGGGGCGGGGGTGCGAACCACCCGGTCCGCCACCCGGTCGGCCTCCCGCTCCCACCGGTCGCCGGGCTCCCCGACGCGTAGCTCGGGCTGTACGCCCAGCTGGTGCGTCCGCCGACACTGGGTGCACGCTCCCGAGGGCCCGGGCTTCCTCCCGCAGGCGCACCGCCGCAGCGCCCCCGTCGCCGACGGCGCGGCCTCGGGGGAGGCGGAGGGGTGGGTGGGCGCAGAGAGGAGGGTCATGATCGAGGCTCTGGTCAGAAGTTGATGATGAGGCCGCCGGTGATGGTCGCGGGGAGCGCGTCTGCGGCGGAGGGATCGAGGGGGATCTGGCTCGTGATCCCGAATCCGACGACGGGCGTGTCCTCGCACCCCTTCCCCGCGTCGTCGATGGCCTTCTTCACGTCGACGATGCCGCTGACCACGTCGGCGAGGCGCTTGACCCGATCGAAGCCCTCGGGTTGGCTCGCCTCCACCACGGCGCCGGTCTTGGCGGCCCCCTTCTCCGCGTCGAGCTGGGCGTCCGACTTGTTCACCTGCTTGATGGCCTTCTCGAGCTTCTCCCCCGCCTTCGTCAGCGAAGCCTTGGTGGCCTCGGGGCTCCTCGCGTGACAGGTCTTCTTGGCCGACGCGATCTTGAGCTCGCCCTTGAACGACTTGGTGGCGGCGTCCACCGTCGTCGAGAGGGTGAACTGCACGTAGGGCACGCCGTCCAGCTTGATGGAGAAGGTGAAAGCGCCCGCAGCCTTGGCCTCGAGCGTGAACGTGAGCTTGTAGCCGTGGCGGAACTCGACCGGGAGCATCGCCGTGGCCGAGGAGGGCAGCTTCACCGTGTAGTGGACGTCCCCCGTGTCGAACTCGAAGGTCAGCAACTTGCCCAGGTCGGGCATGGTGGACGGCGGCGTGGCCGGCGCCGGCCCTGGCGTGGTGCCCGCCTTCCCCGGCGGGACGGCGAACTGGTTCGCCGGGAGCTGCGGGAAGAGGATCGGGTTCACGATGCTGGGCTCCCAGCACGGAGACCCCACCCAGGTGAGCCCCGGCCGGCATCGCCGCGCGGCGTTCTCGATCCGGACCTCGCTGACCACCGACGGGTGCTGCACCCAGAGCCCGCACAGCCTCGGCAGGTCACAGGTCGCCTCGGCCAGCACCGCGTCGGTCTCCGGGTCGGCGGTCGTGCTCCCCGACGGGGCGGGCGATGGACCGGGCGCAGGCTCGCGCTGCACCGCGGCCGGGGAGCCGGCCGCGGACGGATCCCCGCCGCCGGTCTGCTGGAGTGTGTGGGTGAGCTCGTGGGCCAGGAGGCGACGGCCGTCCCGGGTCTCGGGGCGGTACTCCCCGGCGGCGAAGGCGATGTCCCGCCCCACCGTGAAGGCCCGCGCGCCCAACGCCCGGGCGGCCTGGTCGGCCGGCCCGTCCGCGTGGACGCGCACCGCGCCGAAGTCCCGACCGAAGCGGGTCTCCATGTCGACGCGGGTGGCCGCGTCCAAAGCGCGCCCCGGGGCCCGCAGGACCGCGTTTGTCGCGGACGGAGCCTCGCCGAGGCTCCCCGCGCCGTCGCTCTGCACAACGGAGGTCACCGAGCCGATGGCCGGGGCGGAGGCGTCAGGTCCCGTTGACGCGGTGGCGGCCCGGGCCATCCGGTCGGCCTCCCGCTCCCACCGGTCGTCGGCAGGGCCGACGCGGAGCTTGGGCTGCATGCCGAGCCGACGCTCTCGGCGGCACTCGGGGCACGCGCCGCCCGGGCCGGGCTTCCGGCCGCACGAGCACCGCTGCGCGAGCAGCCCTGCGCCGCCGGCACCCCCGTCCCTGGTCACGTCCCGCACCGCCGCCGTCCTCATCGGCCCATCCCCCGGTAGACGCTCCGGGCCACCTGCCGTCCGATCGTCTCGGCTCCGGCCCCGGGGGCCGCGTCGAAGCGGCCGCCGTCCACCCGTTCGCGACGGGCTCGGACGTCCACGCCGGCGGGGGCGCCGCCCTCGGCCAAGAGGCGGGTGAGCTCGTCCTGGAGGGCCGCGCCCAGGGCCTCCCGGTCCAGGTGGGCGAAGCGCGGGTCCACCACGAGGCGGTCGATGTGGACGTGAATGGGGCGGCTCATGTCCACCCCCGGATCTCGCCCTCGGTGAGCGTGCGCTCTTGCTGCGCGTAGACCATGCGGGCCGCGTCACGGACGTGAACCATGCGCACCGGCGTGTCGTCCTCGGCGGCCCTGAAAGCTGCGTGGAGGGCCACGTTCCGGATGGTCGCACCCGTCGCGTTGAGGCGGGCCAGCTTCTCGGGCGCGAGCCCGTCGGTGGGCGTCTCGGCAGGGAAGATCCGTCTCCAGATGGCGGCACGTTGAGCGGCGTCGGGGAAGGGGAAGGCGACCTTGAAGCGGAGACGTCGTTCGAAGGCCTCGTCCAGCGCGCTCTTCAGGTTGGTGGTGAGGATCGCCAGCCCCCGGAAGGCCTCCATGCGCTGCAGGAGATAGCTCACCTCCAGGTTGGCGTACCGGTCGTGGCTGTCCTTCACCTCGCTCCGCTTCCCGAAGAGGGCGTCGGCCTCGTCGAAGAAGAGGACCGCGCCGCCCGACTCGGCAGCGTCGAAGACCCGGCGGAGATTCTTTTCGGTCTCGCCGATGTACTTGCTCACCACGGCGCTCAGGTCGACGTGGTAGAGGTCGAGGCCCAGCTCGTGGGCCAGCACCTCGGCAGCCAGCGTCTTGCCCGTGCCGCTGGGTCCGCTGAAGAGGGCGGTGAGCCCGAGACCCCGGCTCGAGCGGGCGGCGAAACCCCAGCTCTCGTGCACCCGGAGCCGGTGGCGGACATGGAGCTCGATGTTCCGGAGCGTCTGCATCTGGCTCTCGGGGAGGACCAGGTCGTCCCACACGGCGGTGGGCTCCAGGCAGCGGGCGTGGCCCTCCAGCGGCTGGCGGGCCTGCACGCGGCACGCCTTCCACAGGACTTCGGCGGGGATGCCGTCGCCCGACGGCGAGCCGCCGACGGCCCGCAACCCGGCGGCCCTGATGGCCGGCACGTTCAGGTCGAACTGGGCGGTGAGACGGTCGATGTGGCCATTGAGGGTGGCTCCCCCGGCGCCGAGCGTCTCGCTCCAGAGGGCGTGCTGCTCCTCCCGGGTGGGGCGGGTCACCTCGATGGCCACGGCGGGACGGTGTGGCAGGTCGAGCCGCTCGCGCGACGAGACCAGGAGAGGCCGGTCCAGCTCTTCCACGAAGCGGCGGAGGAGGGAGTCCTGGGCCGGGTCGCCGGCGGTGTGGTCCTCGGCATCCAGGAGGAGGATCCCGCCGCTCAGGATCGACTCCCGGGTCCAGAGGCGGACGAGGGCGTCGAAGTCGTGGGCACCGGTGGGCAGCACCGACACCGGGAGGCGGTAGAGGTCGTGGCCCAGGCGGGCGCACGCTCCGGCGGCCACCGACCGCTTCGCCGCCACCTCGCCTCCCGTGAGCTGGATGACCGGGAGCGATCGTTCGGAAGCCCGCGTCCAGACCCCTACCACCTCCTCGGCTTGGGCCCAGTGGGAGGGAACCAAGGGTCCCAGGCGCTGCAGCGGCTGGACGAACCCCAGGAGCAGCTCGTCCAGGTGCTGGACCCCGGTGAGGTGGTGGAGGACCCGCTCGTCCAGGCGGAGGGGGCTCCCCGTGAGGCTGTCCCCCGAGCGGAGCTCCACGAGGCGCCACGCCCGGAGCGGGGCGGTTGGCGCCAGCGCGCTCCAGTGGGCGTCCGGGAGAACACTCAGCGCCAGGCCGAAGGTGGGGTGGGCGCTGCCGCCCTCGCCCTGGACCGCGGCGCACAGCCGGGCGAAGGAGGCGTCCAGCTCCACCCCGGCGCACAGCAGGAGGATCCCCCGCTCGAAGGGGGAGAGACCGAAGACGGTCACCAGCCCGTCCAGCGACGGGGGCTCCGACATACGACCCGCGATCTCCGTAGGGATGGCCGGCGGAGGCGTCCCGTCGTCGTCGGCGGCATCGGCGACGTGGCAGCGGAGGGCCTGCCGCACCTCGGCGAGGGCGGCCATGAGGTAGGCCTGATTCTCCTCGCTCCACCCGACCTGGACGCCGGGTTCGGTACCCGGGCCGGCTGGTGCCACCGTCTCCGCCATCAGATCGTCACCTGCTGCGTCGGGTCGAACTGGGGCGGGGTGACCGAGCGGTCCACCAGCACGCTCTCCACGCCGTCCACCCGCAGCCGCACGAAGTGGGGCCCGGAGTCGGCGTCCTCGAGTTCGAAGGTGAGCGTCCCGGTGGAGGCAGGGTGATCCTCGGAGGGGATCTCGCGGGAGCCCACGATGAGCGAGGCGTTCTGCTCGGGGCGCACCAGGGGCTCCACGGGCAGGTCGATGGTGGTGGTGCTCCCCACGGTGTTCACCACTGCGCCGGCGGCGTCGATGGTCGGCGCCAGCACCAGGGCCAGTGTGTTCGTCGTCCGCTCCTCGCCCTGCTGGGTGAGGGTCACCCGGACGGTCCAGAGCCCCACCGGCCAGTCGGCCGGGGCGCCGCCGGGGACCGTGACCTCGACGGCGTCGGAGGCCACCGCGTCCGGGGCCACCGTGTGGGTCACGTCGAAGCGCGGGTGCTCGAAGACGACTGCGTGGCCGGTGCCGTCGAGATGATGCCCCAGGAGCTCCACCGTCTCGCTCGTCCTGGCCACCAGCCGGTCTCCGGGCGGGACGGCGGCCTCCAGCGTCGGGTAGGGGACCTCGAGCCCGGAGACGACCGTCACGCCCTCCTCGACTCCGGTGGACATGTCGCGGCCGCCCCGGGTGAGGACGGGAAGGGGTGTTCGCACCGGCTCCTCCGCCTGGATGAGGACCACGGAGGCGCCGTACGCCGCGGAGGGCCGGTAGTCGCCGCCGATGGCCGTCCAGAGTTTGGAGATCTCCTCCACGCTCATGACTTCGGGGGTGATCTTCACCAACTCGACCTGGTCGGCGAGCCCCGAGTCGGCCAGGTGCCCCGAGAGGATCCCCGGGTCTTGGAGGATGGAGCGGATCGTGTCCCGCTCCAGCACCGGCACCTCGTGGAGCCGATGCATGGCGTGGCCCAGGAGGACCTCGGCGTGGAAGTCGTCCGTCCCGTACGCCGTCACCAAGTAGTGGAGGTCGAGGGCCAGCGGCGGGTTGGTGAGGCGTTGGCCGCTGCCGTTCTGCGAGGGCAGGTCGACGTTCCGCCAGCCATGGTTCGTGGAGACGGCGTAGCAGAACAGGTTGATGCCCGTGGGCGCCGAGTTGCCCGGCGCCACCTGGTCCGGCGACACGGCGGTGACGTCGGCTCCGGCCACGATGGTGCTCACCCCGTGGTCGATGAGGGCATCCTGGAGGATCTCCCGGAGGACGGCGCTCACCGACGCGAGGGCCAGGGCGCTGCTCATACGGGAATCCCGCCGTTCTCCAGGTACTCGTCCAGCGAGACCATCGGTGCGGGGCGCTCACGGGGAGGCCGGGGCTTTGGCTCGGGGCGCACGGCCCGCACCTCGATCCGCCCGATGGAGACGTGGATGGGCGGGGGACCGGCGGCGGCCTCGTCGCCGCCGCCGGCGGCGGCGTCCAGCGCCAGGCGGGGCCGGATCCCCTCCACGATGGCCGGGGGCGGCGCCGGGCTGGGGGCGGGGGACGAGTCCACCGCAGCGGGGCGGGGACCAGTCCGGGCAGGGGCGTCACGACGGGGGTCCGCGTCGGGGGGCGCGAGGCGGGGCCGGATCCCCTCCACGATGGCCGGGGGCGGCGCCGAGGTGAGGGCGGGGGCCGAGTCCACCGCAGCGGGGCGGGGACCGTCTCGGGCGGGGGCGTCGTCCCTGGGGTCCTCGTGGGAGGGTGCGGCGCGGGCGGACCGGTCCGTCTCCGCAGCGGTGCCGGGGCGGAGGGTGGGCTCGTCCGCGGCCGGGGTGGCGGGGCGGGGCTCGGCGGGGAGGCCTTCCCGGCGTCCCGTCGCCGGGACGACAGCGGGATCTCGGCCCGTGTTGGGCGGGCGGCGCGGGGCGGGCCCCGCCTCGGGAGTTCCCGGCGTGGGCTCGAGCGTCGGAGCTGGGGCGTCCGTCCGTCCGTCCCCGCCGGCGGCGTCGGGGCGGGCCGTGCGGTGGGGAGTGACCGAGGGTGGTGCCGCCGACTCCTGCGGCACGCGGTCGTCCCCACGTTCCGGGGAGCGGGATGTCCGTCCGGTGTCCGACGCCTCCGGGGCGACAGGTCGCCTCGAGAGTTCCCGGCCGGCGGCGTCGTGGTCGAGGTTCGACCCGGGCGCAGGGCGCGCCGGTCGTTCCGACCCCGGGGCGTGTGGAGCATCGTCCTGGGCGGCCCGGGAAGTCGACTGCGCCGTCTCCCCACCGGCCGACCTCCCGTCCGGCCGGACCCCAGGTGCCGTCCCCGGGTCACCGTCCGAAAGGGCGAGGGGCGTCACCGCACCTGCGGGCCACGCCTCGAAGACGGAGCGCTGCCGGGGTTCGACGCCCGTCGCCGGCTCGGTGCTGCGGTCGAGGAGGTGGCCGAGGAAGCTCACGCGCTCACGAGCCTCAGGTACTGACTCCGGCGCCAGGCGTCCATCCCCAGGATCTCCCGCTCGGACCAGCCGTAGGCCGAGGCCAAGAGGTGGACTTCCCGGAGCACGCGCGGCAACCACGCCTCGATCTCGCCCCAGAAGAAGGCGGCGGGGTCGAAGGGAGAGCGCCAGGCGTGGCCGCAGGCCGGACAGGTGAGGGCGAGTTGGAGGTCGGCCAGCGGGTCGGCCTCGGCCATGGCGGTCTGGACGGCCTCCACGACCGGGTCCGGGAGGTCGGCGGCGTCCGCCCCGCCGTCTCCATTGCTCACCTCCACGAGGCACCGCGCCAGGAGGTCCCGCTCGGTCCCCCCGGCCTCGGCCACTGCGAGCAGGTCGCGGCTGGAGGACAGACGCAGCCGTACGACCCAGCCGTCGTGCTCGACGGTCAGGGGCTCCGGCGCCTCGGGGGCGCCGTTGTCGGCCATGGCCATCAGCTCGTCGCTCCGGAGGTCCAACTCCAGCCGCTCGTCACAGCGCGGGCAGCGCGTCTCGGACTGGAGCACCGGACCCAGGGTGCGGGCACGGAGCTCCAGGATGCGTGCGTCCCGCCGTCCCACCGGAAGGTCGACCACCCCCTCGGCGCTGGCTGCGGGGAGGGCCGTCTGCAGCAGGAGGACGGCACGCCGAACCGGTGGCAGGCTACGACCCCGCTCGTGGAGCTCCACGAGCTCGGGTGCCTCCAACCCCCTCATCGATCACGGCTCGACGAAGGACGGCTCGGAAGGCTCGGTGACCTCGTAGTCCCGCTCCCACCCCTCGTTCTCGATCTTGATGGACTCGATGAGGACTGCCTCGCCGTTGGCGTCGAGCTCCGAGAGGGCCTGGTACTCCGAGACCCAGCAGCGGTAGACCTTGTAGGCCTTCACCGCCTGGCCGGCCTCGTTGTAGACCTCGATCACCAGGTCCTTGCGGAAGTCCTTCAGCGAGACCTCGGAGCCCAGGCCGGAACCGAAGTTCCAGACCTTGTTGGCCCACTTCTCGAACTCCTCGTCGTGGGTCACGCCGCGCTCGAGGCTGATCGCCTCGTACTCGGTCCGGCCGGCTGATTTCCGGGTGGTGCTCGGGTCGCCACCCTCGCGGTGCTCGACCAGTTTGGTCGTCCGTTTGAGGGCGCCCACCTTGCTCACACCGGCCACGTATCGGCCGTCCATGAGGACACGGAACTTGAAGTTCTTGTAGGGATCGAAGCGTTCTGGATTCGTCGTAAACTGAGCCATGGCCGTTCAGGTTCGGTGTTGTGGGGAGGACGGATCAGGCATCGGACTGCCCCGCCATCTGCTGGAGACTGATGATGACGAACTCGGCCGGCTTCAGCGGGGCGAAGCCGACGACGATGTTCACGATGCCGCGGTCGATGTCGGCCTGAGGGTTCACCTCGCTGTCGCACTTCACGAAGTACGCCTCGCGCGGGGTCGTGCCCTGGAAGGCGCCCTGGCGGAAGAGGGTGTTCATGAAGGTCCCAATATTGAGCCGGATCTGGGACCAGAGGGTCTCGTCATTGGGCTCGAACACCACCCACTGGGTCCCGCGGAACAGCGTCTCCTCGATGAAGAGGGCGAGGCGCCGGACGGGGACGTACTTCCACTCGCTGGCCAGGGAGTCGGCGCCCACCAGGGTCCGGGCGCCCCAGGCCACGTTCCCGGCCACCGGCCGGGTGCGGAGGGCGTTGATGCCGAGGGGGTTGAGCACCCCGTTCTCGGCGTCGGTGAGGCGGTACTCGAGGGACTGGATCCCGCGCAGCGCCGCTTCGATGCCCGCCGGGGCCTTCCAGACGCCGCGGGCCCCGTCGGTCCGGGCGTAGAGCCCGGCCATGGTGCCGCTGTTGGCGATGGCGCGGGCACGGAACTCGTTGAGCGGGTCGGCCACTCGAGGACGCGGGTAGTAGAGGGCCACGTTCCGGTGGCGAGAGGCGCCGTTGTCGTCCAGCCACTGCTGGACCTCTTCGGGCTCGTCGCGGACCTGGTCGGTCTGGGGCAGATCCAGGATGTAGAAGGCCCGCTCCTCCTCGCAGAGGGCTGAGGCCTCGGCGGTCACGAGCCCGGCCTCGGCATCGGAGAGACGCATGGTGTCCGGGATGCAGAGGAGGTTGAAGAGGTCCACGTCCAAGAGGGCGTACATGCCCGTCTTGGCGGTCCGGTCTCCGATGAGGGCGTCGCTGTCGGGAAGGTCGCCGTCGGTGCCACGCTGCGCCGCCCCGTCGGGCGGAGCCTGCGCTCCGGCCGCCGTGGACGAGCCCAGCACGTACTGCTGCACGTTGGTGCGGGCGGCCACGTCGAGGCCGAGGAGGGCGGCGAGGGTGTCGCCGCTCCCGTTGTCGGAGAAGCTGATGACGTCCTCCGGATCGTCGGTGCCGGCCTTCACCCGGAGGAAGCGGCGAGTGGCCGCGCTCCCCAGGACCTCCACCGTGGCCGCGTCGACGGTGGCGTCGGCGGCACGGATGGCCGCCTGCAGGGCGGAGGCCAGCGAGGAGACGGTGAACCCGGAACTCGGAGGGACTCCCAGCGTCAGCGCGAACTCGGTCGTGCCTCCGTCGAGGCTGACCTGCATGGTCTCCCCGCCGCTCAGGGTCGACGGGTCGAGGCCTGTCCCACCCATCTCGCCGCTGATCGTCCCCGTCTGGGCAGGGCGCGTTCCGGTCCCGGGCGTGCCCACCAGCGCCACCGTGGCCAGGTCCGAGCCCTCGACCACGTCGGTTACGTGGCGGCTGCTGGTGGTGTCGATGACGACGCCGGTGTACGTCTCGTCGCGCACGACGGCCTCGCGGCCGTTCACCTCACCCATCTCCAGCACTCGAAGGTTGAAGAGGGAGTTGGGATCGCCGTTCGGGTCGAGGACCGCGTGGTCCACGTCCACTCGGAGCTGGTTCCCCCACACGCCCTCGCTGGCCGCGGCGACCCGGAGGACGGCCGTGCCGCCCGCACCGTCTTGGAGGTCGATGGCGGCGGCGGTGGGCTCGGCGTCGACGCCTCCCTCGAAGGCCAGGCGCTGCGGCAGGACCACCGCGTTGCCGGCATCCAGGAGGAGGTCGGCGACGAGGGTGCCGCTGTCGTCCTCCAGGGTGATCTCGTCCTGGTCGTTCCCCGTGTTGGGGAGGATGCGGAGGCGGTCGTCGAAGAGGTCGACGGAGGCACTCCCCAGCCCCGTGATCGCCTGGAGCCGATCGCGGAGACGGTCGCGCACGCCGGCGAGGGTTCCCAGCGCGGCGGCGCCCCACTGGAAGCTTCCGACCTGGGTCCCGTTGAGGAACACGTTCACCGAGTCGTCGGTGAGGGTGCCGGGGGCGAGGCCGGAGATGTCGCCGCCGGTGGAGCCGGTCTGGGCGGGCCGGCTGCCGCCCACGGAGAGAACGGTCAGCAGGGGCGAGGGCCCGTCGATGGCCGCCTCGGCGGTGCCGGGCGTCAGGTCGGTGTACGTCTCGAGGGCCGTCGTCTCCCCCTCGCGGTAGAGACGCAGGTTGAACTCGGTCGTGGGATCGGAGGCGTCATAGTCCACCTCCACGCGGAGGTCGTTGCCGTCGATGCCGGCGTCCTCGGCCTCGAGCTCGAGGGCGCTCCCGCCTCCGTCGTCGTCGAGGGTCAGGGTTGCCGCAGCCTCGGCGACGTCGGCCGCGGTTCGGACGACCCAGGCCTGACCTCCCCCGTTCAGAAAGAACTGGCGGATGGCGTAGCTGGCCTCGCTGTCCGCCCGCAGCCCGCCGAACTCTCGTTCGAAGTCGCCGTAGCTGAAGATTCGGACCGCCTCGTTCATGGGGCCGCGGGAGAAGTACCCGAGGAAGGCGCCGATGGACGTCGCAACACCGGTGATGGTGCGGACCCCACTGGGGACTTCCTGGATGTAGACGCCGGGGTATGTCGGACTGATGGGCATGGTGGACCTAGGCGGAGAGTGGCACGGACAGCGAACGAAGAGCGTCTGGACGAATGGGTCCCGAAAGGGCCGACGCGGAGCACGGTCGTTTCCGGACGAGACGGGCGTCATCGTCGTGATCGACGACAAGTTCAGGATTCGGTTCCGTCTCCATCATGCATCCCCAGACCGGGAGTGTTCGGCCCGATGTCAACCGACGTCGTGACCGCTCGACCAGCGAAAACCCCCAGGCAGCGAGTGTCGCGCAGTCGTACCGGCGTTGCAAGGTGTCTTCGGTGAATTCTGGTCCCCGAACGGGCCTCAGATCCTGGGTCCATTGCTGTGCCCGGTTCGACACCGATCGCGTCGAGACCCGTCGGGTCACGACGACGTTCCGGGGACGGCGCCCTCATCTCGAGCTGCCGCGGCTACGCGACGATCGCTGAGCGCGATCCCCTGCCCCTCCCCCGCATGACGAACACCGTGATGGGCGCGGCCGTGGGGTACTGCCGGCGGAGCCGCTCGACCACGGCCGACCGACTGTCGGGAGGGGTGTCGGCGTAGGTGTTCATCGTCAGCTCGGGGATGTGGCCGAGCAGGTCGGCGTTCGCTCGCAGCTCGCCGACCTCGGTCGCGCCCTGCACCATGTGGTCGGCGGAGGCCATGCGAGGTCAACCGCGGGAGGCCGGCGTGGTCGACGATCCTCGCCAGCGCCCGGTCGTAGGAGCGGGGCTGACTTTCGGGAGGTACCTGCCAGCGGTTCATCCCCGTTCAGGTGTGGTGGAGACGATGGGAATCGAACCCACGACCCCCTGCCTGCAAATCTGGATTGGGGCCGTACCGGTTGATGTCGACTCGTGCCGGCTCCTGCCGAAATGTGCCACCAAAAAGGTGTTTCGCGTGAACTCGCCGACACCATCCGGACCGGCCGGCATCGCCCGGTGCACCCCAGATTGATACATCTTTGATGCTTCAACCGCCCCGGCATGACCCCCTGACCGCGAGCAGTGCAGCACGCAGATCGGCCGGTGTGATGAATCGCGCAGCGTGTTGTACGGGGTGAGCATGGGCTCGTGTCCGTGAGCAACGCGATGCAGGATCACACGGATCGGTCACACGGCACGACCCTGTTACCGCGCGACCTCACTTCGGAGCAGCTGCGCTCGGCGCCCGTTCTCGGCTCGCTCGACAGTCTGCTGATCGACGATCTGTACGAGGACGAAGACGACGCGTTTGCCGACGCGATCGACTCCTGAGACTCGTTGTCGACACCGGCGTGTTCAGCGCCGCACTGAGCCGGCGTCGCCCTGACGATCTCGAGCATCACGTCGGCCGCCTGTCGGGTCAACAGCTCGTCCTCACCGCGGTGACCATCGCTGGGCTCAGGTACGGCGCGATCGTCGCCGTTGGGGCGAGACCCGTCGCCGTCCGTCTCGAGCAGGCCATCGATGCCACGACCGTGGTTCCCGTGAGCGAACGCGTCGATCACCACAGTGGCGGAGCTCCGCGCGTCATGCTGTGTCGCCGCCCACCCACTCGCCGACCCGGTGCACTCTAACGATCTCTGGATCGCATCGACTGCGCTGCACATCGAGGCTCTATTGGTGACCGCCGACGGCGTCTTCGTCGGTGTGCCCGGCCTCGAGGTTCTGGAGTAGCGGGGGCGGCGTACGAGGCGGCGACGGATCGGCGCTGTGTTCCGCGTCGACGTCACGTAGCTGCACGCTCAGCCTGCAGCTACGTGAGCGTCACCTATCTCAAGCAGGCACATAGGCCACGGTGTGGGGAGAACATCACCGACGGCCCAGGAGGGACGCGATCAGGAGTCGAGTAGGGCGAGTTCGACGGCTTCGGCGAGCGTCATGTCGGCCCCGCGCTGTCGAGCGGACTCCAGGTCGATCGACGACTCGTCGAGTGCCGCGGTGGCGCGGTCGACCGCGTCGCGGATCGGCGCGGGGAGCGTCCTGCCGTCGTTGCGATTGAGGGCCTCCACGGCTGCGAGGAGTACCGCCCCGCGCTCCGGTTCGATCATCGCCCACGTCGCGGCCATCGCCCCCAGGACATATCGCTGGAAGTACACCAGACCCGTCCGCGAGGCTTCTGCCAGCATCTCGACGAGGTAGCGGCGACCGCTGACCGGTTCACCGCGACGCAGGTGAACGAGCCCCATCAGGACGAGACCGCGGAGGTGCGCATCGGGGTGGCGCGATCGACGGGCGATGGCCATCGCCGCCGAGCCGAGCCGCTCGGCTTCGTCGACGTCGTCACGGAGAAGGGCGATGTACGCCGGCAGGAACATCGAGCCGTACGGGTCGAACCGCGGGGTTTCGTCGTCCACGTCGGTGCGAAGTTGCGACTCGGCCTCGATGAAGCACTGCTCCGCCAGGTCGGGGTCGCCGCGGTAGACGGCGATGAAGCTGCGGCCCTCCAGCGCCTGTGCGGGGAGTCCGGAAATGCCGAATCGCTCACCGACCTCGGCGAGCTGGTCGGCAACCGCTTCCGCCCGGTCGTAGTGGCCCGCCTGGAAGAGTGCCTCCATGTGGTTGCTCAGGCAGAGCCACGCCTCCTGGCTGCCGAGCCGGAGCAGCTCGGCGGTGGCGCGGTCCCAGAGCTCGGATGCCGTTCCGAAATCGTCTCGGAGGAGGGCGAGTAGTGCCCGCCGCTCGATGGCGAGCGCCCGCCACCGGTCGTCGTCGAGAGCCTCCGCAGTGTCGACCAAGGCCGACCTGTCGGTCTCTGCGGCCTCGCACCCTCGCAGGACGGCGGTCAGGAGCACCCGTCGCGCCAGGGCGCGAGCGCGGTGCGGTTTGGCCTCATCGCCCACTGTGAGGAGCCGCGAGCACCAATCGTCAGCCTCTTCCAGGAAGCCGAGCGAGGTGAGCAGGCAGACCGCCGACGTGCCCAACTCGGCGAGCGTCGCCGCGTCCCCTGACTCGGCCGCCCAGTTGAGGGCTGCGCGGACGTTGTTGTGTTCGCTCGGGAACCTTCGTTCCGACGGACTCCCTGGTGGCGGGCCGTACAGCTCTCGGTCGGGGATCCGGAACAGTTCGGTGAACACCGCCGCGTGGCCCCGGCGAGCTGGCTCGACCTCACCGTGCTCGCCGAGCAGGTACAGGCCGTACTCGCGAACCGGTTCGAGCATGAGGAAGCGGTCGCCTGGGGTCGGTTCCACCATCGAGGCATCCACGAGGTGAGCCAGGCGCTGGAACACTGCGCCCTCAGAATCCGGGAACGTCTGATGGAATCGCTCCGCAGTCTCCAGGGTGAATCCTCCCCGGAACACCGCGAGGCGCCGGAAGAGACTCCGCTCAGGAGGATCCAGCTGCTCGTAGCTCCAGTCCATCGTCGCCCGCATTGCACGGTGGTGTCCGACCGAGTGGCTGGGCCCGTCGGTGAGGAGCTCGAGTTGATCGTCGAGCCCCTCCACCAACTGGGCGAGCGACATCATCCGGAGCCGCGCCGCAGCGAGCTCGATCGCCAGTGGTAGACCGGCGAGTCTCCGGCACAGGACGGACGCAAGCGGTTCCTCGCCGGCGGCGACTTCCAGCGACGGGCGGGCGGCCCGGGCTCGATCGACGAACAACTGCACCGCCGGAGCCATCTCCGTGTCAGCCCCCACGGACACGTCGGCGTCGGCGAGGGCGAGCGGAGCAGTCCGTCGGAGCACCTCAGCCTCGATACCGAGGGGCGTCCGACTGGTCGCCAGAACGCGCAACCTTGGGCACTGGGCGAGCAGAAGTCCGACGGTCGCCGACACGGGTCCGGAGACGTGCTCACAGTTGTCGAGGACAACGAGAACGTCACGCCCCGCGAGGAAGTCGACCAGTCGGGCAAGCACGTCTCCGTGTGCGCCCTGGACGGTCCCGAGTGCGTTGGCGATCTGTGAGACGACGAGATCGCCGTCGTCCAGCCCGGCGAACTCGGCCAGCCAGACCCCGTCCCGGAAGAGACCGGTCAGCCCGGTCGCAGCCTCGATGGCGAGGCTCGTCTTGCCCACACCTCCGGACCCGGTCAGGGTCACCAGCCGGTGTTCCGCCACCAGATCCCGGACGTCGGCCACATCGCGATCGCGGCCGACGAAGCTCGACAGCCTGACCGGGAGGTTAGCGGCTTCGCTGGCCGACATGGCCCCTGACGGCGCGTCGAGGTCCCTGTCGCGCAGCAGGATCTGGTTCTCGAGGTGGGCGAGATCCTCGGAAGGGGCCGTTCCCACCTCGGCGAACTCCTCCCGAGCCCGCCGGAAGGCGCGGAGAGCCTCCGCCTGCCGGCCCGACCGGTAGAGCGCCATCATCAACTGGCTCCACAGCCGCTCGCGGAGCGGCGACTCGATGACCAGCGCCTCCAGCTCCGGCACCAACTCGACATGTCGCCCCCGTGCGAGATCGATGTCGCACCTCAGCTCGGTTGCCGCCATGTGCAGATCTTCCAGTCGGGCGATCTCGGGCTGTGCCCAGTCGGCGTACCGGAACTCCGCGAACGGCGGGCCGCGCCACATGCCCAGGGCCTCTTCGAGCAGGCGACCTGCGGCTCCGGGGTCGACGCGCACCAGTTCCTCGGCCTCGGCGACGAGGCCCACGAATCGGTGTGCATCGATGTCGACGCGCTCCGCATCGAGTCGGTACCCGGGAGGTTGGGTGACGATCAATCCGAGCCGGTCGGGATCGAGGACGTCGCGAAGCTTGGAGACGTGGAACTGCAAGGAGCGGCGGCGATCGTCATTTCCTGGCCACAATGCATCACAGACTCGATCGGTGGACATGACGTGTGGCGCGTGGGTGACGAGGACTCCGAGCAGCTCCCGCTGCTTCGGGGCGGAGAGCTCGATGGCCGTGCCCGACGGCGAAACCAGTTCGAGACCACCCAGCACTCGGATCTCCAGCTGTTGCTCCATTTCTTCGTCACCACCAGTTCGTCGGTGTCTCCTCGCCCCTGCTGACGTTCACCCCGCGAAGTCCTCAGCCGACAGGCTTGGCCGTGTCGCAGACCCCGACCAGAGGAGAACGTCAGCAGATTTGGTCAGCACGGACCGTTGACCCGGCAGAGAACGACCGGTGCCGGGGTTGCTGCGGGGAGTTGGAACACTCCGTCGAGGTGGTTGGTGCCGATGCGGCTC
>Ga0055584_100000636_pt1 | contig 33304 bp, 27 predicted proteins | sample OSDHelmetaG_FD_58716 | JGI IMG/M metagenome (GOLD analysis project Ga0055584, IMG submission 58716) | Pelagic marine sediment microbial communities from the LTER site Helgoland, North Sea, for post-phytoplankton bloom and carbon turnover... | ecosystem: Environmental > Aquatic > Marine >... | reverse complement strand
ATAGATGTTTCCAGCGTTAGTGTTCGCGCTATCCGAGCGCGGTCTGAATGTGTTTGCGTACGCATGCTATCTGTTCTTCACTGAGTGCGCCGGTCGCTCTGTCTCGCAGGAAGAAGATGTCCTCTGCGCGCTCGCCGAATGTGGCAATTTTTGCGTTTGTGACCGCTACATGGCAAGCCGCGAATGCCCAACCGAGACGCGACAGCAAACCTGGGCGGTCCGCCGTTATTATTTCCATTACAGTGCGTTTATGCTCAGGCTCAGGGGTAAATTCCAGCGTAGTTGCGGTTTTGAAATGTCGTAGCTGGCGTCGCGGCATGCGCGTCGCTGAAGGCAACATCCTGGCTGGCTTGCGAATTGCGATGCGTAATTTCTGCGCTATCTCAACATGGCGTTCGGCCAGTGTTCCAGCCATTTCATTGATACCTGCGACGATGAAGCTGTCGAGCGTCATGCTGTTGTTCGCAGTGATAATACGCGCATCCAAGATGTTCAGACCCAGCTTTTCCAGTGTGGCTGTGCATGCTGAGAACAGATAGGGCTGATCGGAAGCGTAAATGAATATTTCTAACCCACCGCGGCCCTTGCGGGTTACTACAAACGGCAGTTCTTCAGCGCCAGCGGCAAGGATACTGGCTGCGTGCCAGGCGACCTCATCGGCCGTTGCTCTGAGAAAATACTCGTCGCCCAGAGCGCGCCATAAGGTGCGTACGCGCGCCGCTGAAACTGTGCCTGCGAGTCGTTGCTTGGCCCCTTCTTGGGTCTCGCGTACCAGTCCGGTGCGGTCAATTGGGCCCTCGAGTTTGCGTCGAAACACGTTGACTGTGCTTTGATACAAATCCCATAACAAGCTGTCCTTCCAGTCATTCCATAGGTTCGGATTGGTAGCGCGAATGTCAGCTACTGTGAGCAGATAGAGGTAGTCGAGATGCATTCGATCGCCCACCGCGGAGGCGAATTCGTGAATTACGTCTGGGTCGGAAATGTCGCGGCGCTGCGCCGTTACCGACATCAGCAGGTGGTTTCTTACCAGCCACGCGACTACTTCGCCGTCAAACTCGCTCATGCCATGGTGCAAACAGAATGCCCGGGCATCGTCTGCGCCTAGGGTCGAATGATCGCCGGGGCGACCTTTGGCGACGTCGTGAAACAAGCCTCCAAGGTAGAGCAGTTCAGGTTTTGGTAGGCGCGTCACTATGTCTGAGCAGCGCGGAAACTCGTGCTTGCGCTCAGCCACAAAAAAGCAACGCAGATTGCGCACTACGAACAAGGTGTGCTGGTCAACGGTGTAAACGTGGAACAAGTCATACTGCATTTGCCCAACGACATTGCCAAACAGTGGCAAGTACGCTGGCAGCACGCCGTAGTCATGCATGCGTTGGAATTCGTGGGTAATACCGCGCGGCTGACGAATAATCTCCAGGAATAGGCTGCGCGAGCGCAGGTCAGCACGAAATTCGTCATCAATTCGATGTAGGTTTTCACGCACCGCGCGGATCGTGGTTGCACGTACTCCCTCGACATGCGGGTTTTGCTGTAGCAGCAAGAACATCTCAAGTAGCGCAAACGGATAGCGCTCAAAGACATTGTCTTGGCGTTGTTCGATAAATCCATCGCGGATTTGAAAACGACGGTTGAGGGGTTCGATTTGGGCGTGTGCCGGGCTGTGCAAAATATCTTCTTGAAACAACTCAAGCAGCATTTCGTTGAGTCGCCCTAACTCTCGCACGGTACGGTAGTAGCCTTGCATGCACTGTTCTACGGCGAGATTGTGGTCGCCGTCGGCATAACCGAGCGTGGTCGCGAGATCCAGCTGATGATCAAACAACAACCGGTCTTCGCGGCGCCCGCAGATCATGTGCAGAGCAAAGCGTAGGCGCCATAAAAAATGTTGCGACTCCCGCAGTAGCTCCAATTCTGACGGGGTCAAGAATTCGTGCGTTACAAGATCATCGAGGTGTTCCGCGCCAAAATGGCGTTTGGCCACCCAGCCAATCATCTGAATGTCGCGCAAGCCCCCCGGACTTTCTTTGATGTTGGGCTCGAGATTATAAGCGGTATCATGAAAACGGTGATGGCGAGCGCGCTGTTCTTCGCGCTTGGCTTCGAAAAAGCGTGCGCTACTCCAAGTTGGCGCGATGCTCTGACGCATTTCCTCGAACAAGGCCGGGTTACCGAAAATTAGGCGTGACTCCGCCAAATTCGTAGCCACGCTGATGTCGGCAGAAGCTTGTGCAACGCACTGTTCGACGTTACGAACGCTATGACCCACGTCGATTTTTAGATCCCAAAGCAGCGTCAGGAAATCGCTGACATTGCCCTGGGATGCACCGAGGTCGCCGTCGAACAGCACCATTAGGTCAACGTCAGAAAACGGATGTAACTCACGCCGGCCGTAACCGCCAGCTGCTACCAGCGCTACCTGGGGAGCATCGCCGAGTAGAAAATCCGACCAGATCTGCGTCAGTAGCGTATCGACGATGTCGGAGTGCTGCTTGACCAACTCATCGACTGCGTCACCAGCCCGAAAGGCGGCTTCGAGGTTGTCCCGCTGGCTCGCGTACCAATCTCGGCAGCAGGCGGCGTAATCGCTTGCTTGGGCGCGCGGATCAAGACGCTTTAGTTGACTGCAGAGGGGCCTGTGCTGGATCGCGTGCGCCGCTGGCGCGTTGCTATTAGATGTCATCCCCGTCACATAGGGTCATGATTTCAAAGCCGTCTTCGCTTACTGCTAAGGTGTGCTCCCATTGCGCCGATAGGCTGCGATCTTTAGTCACTACGGTCCAGCCATCTGGCAGCAGTTTTACGTGGCGCTTACCGGCATTGACCATCGGTTCGATCGTGAACAACATACCGGGCTCGAGGCGCTCACGGGTGCCGGGCGTGCCGTAGTGTAGTACTTGCGGATCTTCGTGAAAGCGCAGTCCGATTCCGTGACCACAGTATTCCCGCACGATCGAGCAGCGCTGCTTCTCGGCGTGGGTCTGGATGGCATGACCGATGTCGCCAAGTCGAATGCCTGGTTTGACCATCTCAATGCCGAGGCGCATGCACTCATAGCTGACGCGTACAACCCGTTCCGCTAACACCGAGGGCTTACCTACGCAGTACATCTTGCTGGTATCGCCGTGGTAACCGTCTTTGATAACGGTGATGTCGACGTTGATTATGTCACCGTCCTTCAGCACTTTCTTCTCAGATGGAATGCCGTGACAAACTTGATGGTTGACCGAGGTGCAAATGGACTTCGGAAACTCCAAGTAATTGAGAGGAGCAGGAATTGCGTCTTGCTCTTCGACAATGTACTTGTGACAGATTTGATTGAGTTGTTCGGTGCTCACGCCCGGTTGAATGTGCGGTTCAATCATACGTAGGACCTCTGCCGCTAGGCGGCCGGCAACACGCATACTCGCTACTTGCTCTGGGGTCTTAATACTAATGGCCATGGTCTCGCCTGGTTTTCGGTCAGTAATTGTTGGACTTGCAACCCATAAGTGCTGGTTTCAGCCGAACTGAGTATGGTATAAAGCCCGACTTTGTCAGGCAATCAGCGTGGCAAAAAAGTTAGGCCCTTAGGATTAGCGTGCTATGAAGCACGCAGCATACCTAATGGCTGGCACGTCATCCCACACATGTGTCTGTTACCAGCGTCCGGGTGCTAGCGACAATTTTGCCGTCTAGTTGGATGTTTGGGGCACATGGAGGCACAACCCAATCAACAGAGGTTATTGACCATGAGCGCAGTATCTATGCGTGACATGCTGGAGGCCGGTGTTCACTTCGGTCACCAGACTCGCTACTGGAATCCCCGCATGGCCCCCTATATTTTCGGGGAGCGTAATTCAGTCCACATCATCAATCTTGAGCGCACCCTGCCGCTTTATCACGAGGCAGTCAACTTCCTCGGTAGTATGGCGGCGAATCGCGGCAAGATTTTGTTTGTTGGCACCAAGCGCGCGGCTCAAGACGTTGTGCGCGACGAAGCAACGCGTTGCGGCATGCCGTATGTCGACCGTCGCTGGCTAGGCGGCATGCTGACCAACTTCCGCACCGTTCGCGAATCAATTCGACGACTGAAAGAACTCGAAGCGATGATTCAAGAGGGCGGTCTTGAGCGTCTGAACAAGAAAGAAGGCTTGTCGCGCGAGCGTGAGCTGGCCAAGCTCGAGCGCGGTTTAGGCGGCATCAAAAACATGGACGGCTTGCCCGATGTCATGTTTGTGGTGGATGTAGGTAACGAGAAAATCGCAGTTGCTGAAGCTGTGAAGCTCGGCATCCCGGTGGTCGGGGTTGTTGATTCGAACAACTCGCCTGCGGGTGTTGACTACATTATCCCTGGCAACGATGACGCTATTCGTGCGATCGCGTTGTATGTCGGTGGTATAGCGGATGCGATCCTCGAAGCTCGCCAAGCTGCACAGTTCGGTGACGGTGAAGAAGCCCAAGGCATGGCGCCAGAAGCGCCTGCAGCTGAGGCACCTGCTGCAATTGAAGCACCTGCACCTGCAGCTGAAGCTGAAGCACCTGCTGCAATTGAAGCACCTGCAGCTGCGCAAGAATCAGCCGCCAACTGATAGCTGCGCGGATACTTGCCGCTGATGGCGAGTCGCGTCGACTAAATGCCCGGCGACAACGCGCGCCGGGCTGCTCAAATTATTGTTTTAGGAGTATCCCAAATGCAGATTTCCGCAGCCCTGGTCAAAGAGCTGAGGGAACGCACTGGCGCTGGCATGATGGAATGCAAGCGAGCGCTGGTTGCCTCAGAAGGTGATGTCGAGGCCGCGATCGAAGCCATGCGCAAATCCGGCCAAGCTACGGCTGACAAAAAAGCCGGGCGGGTCGCAGCTGAGGGCTTGATTGGCCTAGCAGTGGCTGCGGACGGTAACAGCGCGGTCATGGTCGAAGTCAATTGCGAGACGGATTTTGTCGCCAAGCAAGATGACTTTAAGGATTTTGCTGACACCGTCGCCGCGCGCGCATTGCAGGACAACCCAGCCGATGTTGATGTGCTGTTGGCTTTGCCGTTCGGTGCTGGTGGCGATGGCTCGATTGAAGACCGCAGACGTGAGTTGATCGCCAAGATGGGCGAAAACATGTCAGTGCGGCGCTTCAGCCGCGTAGCCGCTAGCGCACAAGTGGGATCGTACCTGCATGGTGGTCGTATTGGTGTATTGGTTGGCTTGGCTACCGGTGATGCTGATACCGCGAAAGATGTCGCGATGCATGTTGCCGCAAGCCGCCCACTGTGCATCAACGAAGACGAGCTCTCCGCTGACGCTTTGGAAAAGGAACGTGCAATTTTTGCGGCCCAGGCTGCGGAAAGCGGCAAGCCTCCGGAAATTGTCGAGAAAATGGTCTCTGGACGCATTCGTAAGTATGTGAATGAAGTGACCTTGCTGGGACAAGCATTCGTTAAAGATCCGGACTTGTCTGTTAAGAAATTCCTCGATAACAACGGTGCGACAGTGGCGTCTTTCGCGCGGCTCGAAGTTGGCGAGGGCATCGAGAGGAAAGTCGATAACTTCGTTGAGGAAGTGATGGCTCAGGCCAAAGGGGCTTGAGACAGCGAATTGAGTTGAACCGATGAGCGTCGCTAAGCCGGTCTACAAACGAGTCGTTATTAAGCTAAGTGGCGAGGCATTGCTGGGTGATGAGGCTTATGGCATCGATCCAAAGGTGATCCGGCGTCTCGCCTCTGAACTCGTTGAACTGCACGAAATGGGCGTTGAGATTGGCTTAGTTATCGGAGCTGGGAACATCTTTCGAGGAGCGGGGCTCGCTTCCGGCGGGATGGAGCGAGTCACGGGCGACCACATCGGCATGCTTGGCACTGTGATCAATGCGCTGGCGATGCAAGACGCGCTTGAGCATCACAACGTCTACGTGCGCGTTATGTCCGCGCTAGAAATCGAAGCCGTATGCGAGAATTACTTGCGTCGGCGCGCAGTGCGCCACCTGGAGAAGGGGCGCATTGTGGTGTTTGCCGCGGGCACAGGTAATCCGTTCTTCACTACGGATTCGGGCGCGAGTCTGCGTGCCATTGAGATTGGTGCGGACCTGATGATCAAAGCGACCAAGGTCGATGGCGTCTACAGTGAAGACCCGATGAAGAATCCGGCGGCCGAACGTTACGACCGACTTGATTACGATGAAGTGCTGAGACGCAATTTGAATGTCATGGATCAAACTGCAGTCGTACTATGCCGTGATCATGGCATGCGCATGCGTGTGCTGGACATGAACCAGCCAAGCGCTTTAAAGAGAGCCATCTGTGGCGAAGCTGTTGGTACCCTGGTGGAAAGCAGCAAAGGATAGGCAGTCGGCTCCACATTACCTTTGGTAGGAGCCGCCTGTTGTTAAGGTAAAACAACATGGTTGAAGAGATCATAGATGACGCGCAGACGCGCATGCGTAAGAGCATTGATGCGTATCTGCAAGAACTCTCTAAATTGCGCACTGGTCGCGCGAACACGAGTCTGCTGGATCACGTAATGGTGTCGTATTATGGCTCTGACGTGCCCATTAATCAGGTCGCGAACGTATCGGTTGCTGATGCCCGCGCGCTGGTGGTGCAGCCGTGGGAGCGCAAGATGGTGCCGGACATCGAAAAAGCCATCATGAACGCCAACCTCGGTCTCAACCCTGTCACCGCTGGCGATGTCATCCGCGTACCACTGCCTGTTTTGACAGAAGAACGTCGCAAGGAAATGACCCGAGTCGTTCGCAACGAAGCCGAGCAGGCGCGCGTTTCGGTGCGTAATATTCGGCGCGATGCCAATGCGAACTTCCGCGATCTCGTTAAAGAGAAAGAAATGACGGAAGACAATGAACGCAAGGCCGGAGATGACGTGCAAAAGCTAACCGACAAGTTCGTCGCGGAGATCGACGAAATATTAAAGGCCAAGGAAGTTGACCTGATGCAGGTTTGACGGCCCGTGTCCGCATTCGGCCAGACAAGTCATCCTGCTGGTGCTAGCGAGGATAGTACTTCGCGTATACCGCGCCATCTCGCGATTGTCATGGATGGCAATGGGCGCTGGGCGGTCAAGCGCCGGTCGCCGCGTTTCAAGGGCCATAGAGCGGGCGTCAACGCGGTACGCGATGTCGTACAGTTGTGTGCACAACGCCGTGTCGAGGTGTTGACGCTGTTCGCTTTTAGCAGCGAGAACTGGCGCCGACCGGCTGAAGAAGTGGGTTTGCTGATGAACTTATTCGTCAGTGCGCTACAGCAAGAAATGCGTCGCTTGCACGAAAATAACATCCGTTTGCGCGTGACTGGCGAGCGTGACGCGTTCAGTTCCCATTTACGCAAACAGATTGTCGAGGCGGAGCAGCTTACGGCTAACAATACCGGCATGCATCTTGTGATCGCGGCGAACTACGGTGGTCGTTGGGACATCGTGCAAGCGGCGCAGGCGCTGGCGCGTCGCGTCGCTGCGGGTGAACTAAAGCCAGAGCAAATTACTGAAGCAGATTTTGCCCAAGCCGCATGCTTATCTGATTTGCCAGAGCCTGACTTATTTATCCGGACCGGGGGCGAGACGCGCGTCAGCAACTTTTTGCTGTGGCAGCTTGCTTACACCGAACTGTACTTTACGGAGACCTTGTGGCCGGATTTCGGCAGCGAAGCCCTAGATGAGGCACTGGCGGATTTCGCCAGTCGGCAACGCCGTTTTGGACGCACTGGGGAGCAGATCGTCGCTGCCGACGGCTGAAGACTATCGCCCGCATGTCTAATCTCCTACAGCGGGTCCTCACTGCCATCGTCTTGATCCCGCTCGTGGTCGGTGCCATTCTTTATCTCAGCTGGCCTTGGGTCGGGACGCTGTTCGCCATCGCCTTGCTAGCCGGCGCATGGGAGTGGACCCATCTCGCTGGCTGGAGCGCGCCGTTTGTGCGGATCGCGTATGTCGCGGTGCTTGGTGCAATGTTGGCAAGCGCGGCGATGCTACCGCCGCAGGCTGTATTTTGGATTATCGCGCTTGCGGCACTGTGGTGGGGCTATGCGCTGATGCGCATCGTGGCGGTGCAGCGCGGCGCGTCTATGAGTGCCCGCTCGCCGCTCGCATGGTGGCTGACCGGCTGGATACTACTGATCCCGCCATGGCTTGCGCTGGTGGAATTGCACCGAGGCGGAGGGCGTGGTGCGGCACTGGTGCTTATGATTATGGTGCTGGTGTGGACTGCAGATATCGGCGCCTATTTCGCCGGGCGCGCTTTTGGTAAGCGCAAGCTTGCGCTAAGAGTGAGTCCTGGCAAGTCCTGGGAAGGTGCGATTGGCGGACTCGTACTGGCGGTTGCTGCGGGCTGGGGTTACGGCGCGTACGCACTCGGTGACGCGTGGTTCGCGTTTGTCGCCCTGTGCGCCGTCACCGTTGTTCTTTCCGTAATTGGCGATCTCACCGAGAGTCTGTTCAAGCGCGAGTCTAAGGTCAAAGACAGCGGTGGTTTGTTGCCTGGACACGGTGGGGTTTTGGATCGTATTGACAGCCTGACTGCGGCGGCGCCAGTTTTTTATCTCGGCACGCTCGCGATGGGAGTCTGAACGCATGATTGGAGTGGCAGTACTCGGTTCTACTGGGACCGTCGGGGTCAATACCCTCGATGTTGTAGCACGCAATTCGGACGCTTTTCGGATCGTTGCACTGACCGCCAATAAAAACGTGGACCAGATGACTGAGCAGTGTGAGCAGTGGCGTCCACAACTCGCCGTTATGGCCGATGCTGGCGCGGCTGAGCGGCTCGAGCGTCGACTGCGTACCTCCGGCATTGATACGACCGTAAAGGCTGGCTTAGCAGGTCTTGAAGAAGCCGCCACGCACGCCGATGTACGGCAAGTTATGGCTGGCATTGTGGGTGGCGCTGGCCTGTTACCCACCTTAGCCGCCGCGACTGCAGGCAAACGCGTGCTACTTGCCAACAAAGAAGCGTTGGTGATGTCTGGCGCGATCTTCATGCGCGCGGTGCGCGACAATGGTGCCGAACTATTGCCGATCGACAGCGAGCACAACGCCATTTTCCAATGTCTTCCAGCCGATCTACACGGCCGGCGACGCGCTGGTGTCCGGCGCATTCTTCTCACAGGTTCCGGCGGGCCGTTTCGCAACCGTGCCCCGCAAAGCTTGTGGGACGTGACTCCGGAAGAGGCATGTGCACACCCTAACTGGGTTATGGGGCGCAAGATATCGGTCGATTCCGCGACGATGATGAACAAAGGCCTGGAGGTTATCGAAGCTTGCTGGCTGTTTGATGTTGGCGTAGACGATATTCAAGTGGTGGTGCACCCGCAAAGCATCGTGCATTCCATGGTTGAGTATCTAGACGGCTCGGTGTTGGCGGAGCTTGGACATCCGGACATGCGTACGCCAATTGCACATGCGATGGCTTGGCCGCAAAGATGTGCCTCGGGTGTTGCTGGCTTGGATTTTCTTGCGATGTCCAAACTAGAGTTTGAAGCCCCCAACTTTGAACGCTTCCCGGCACTTGCGCTATGCCTGGACGCGGCCGCCGCAGGCGGTGATGCGAGCACAATTTTGAACGCGGCCAATGAAATTGCTGTCGAAGCATTTTTGGATCAGCGACTGCGCTTTCCAGACATCGCAAATGTGATCGAAATGTGTGTACAGCATGCGAGTTCTGATACACCGCAATCGTTGGCGGCGGTACTCGCGGTAGATGCGCGCGCGCGCGCGCTGGCGGCGGAGGCAGTTGCACGCGCGCAAGCGGCGTGATGACGGCCCGGATTGTTGCGACCAAGGTCACGCAGGTGTCGCCCGGCACGCTATACTTGCGAGGCAGCAGAGTCGGTTTATCGGCAAACTCGCTTGGCGGCAGTCGTGTCAGCGGCGCTGCATGTGGTTGCGGGCCTGCGTGCTAGCACAATTAGCAAGGCTAAGGGCGGTCTCACGGCAGGCGCAAATCCCGATGAAAGGGTCAATCCAGTAAGGCGAACTGTATGGGTTTCTTGTTCACGGTCGCATCATTCATCGTCGCGATAGGTGTACTGGTGACGGTACATGAATTTGGGCACTTTTGGGTGGCGCGCCAGGCGGGCGTGCGTGTGCTGCGCTTCTCCATTGGTTTTGGTCGCACGCTGTGGCGGCGCGCAGGGGCCGACGGCACCGAATATGTGATTGCGGCAATTCCGCTCGGTGGCTACGTCAAGATGCTTGATGAGCGCGAGGGACCGGTCGCGCAACACGAACTCGATCGGGCATTTAATCGTAAGTCCTTGGGCGCGCGCAGTGCGGTGGTTGCTGCAGGACCGGTGTTTAATTTTCTGTTTGCGATACTCGCCTATTGGGCCGTTTACACCATCGGTGTCAGTGGTCTGCGTGCCGAGGTTGCCGAGGTTGAGCCAAATTCGGTTGCAGCAGCATCGGGTTTGCGCGCTGGTCACCTGATAGTGGCCGTAGACGGGGTTGAATCGCGCACCTGGGTGGCTGTCATTCAGCGCATTCTTGGCGGCGTCCTGAAAGGCCCACAGGTGCCTTTGAACGTAACATCGAGCGGCAATGTAAGCCGCGAAGTTAACCTAGATCTCGGCGGCCTTAAACTTGATGACCTCACTACTGGGGGATTCTTCAGTTCCATTGGTGTTACTCCCGCACGGCCTGCGCATCCGGCTGTGGTGAGTGGCGTTAGCCCGGGTGGCGCAGCCGAACGTGACGGACTGCAGGCAGGCGATCGGGTGTTCAGCGTTGACGGCACCGCGGTTCAAAACTGGACGCAGTGGGTTCGAATTATCCAAGCGAGTCCAGGTAAACCGCTAGAGGTGGTGTTCGAGCGAGCAGGGCGCTCGCAACAGCTACTAGTGACACCGGATAAGCGCAGCTCGGATGGCGTAGAGTTCGGGTTTATAGGCGCGTCGCGAGAACGTAATGAGGCGCTAATCCATAGTTTTTTTGTGACCGAACGTTATGGGGTCGTTGAAGCGCTGGAAAAAGCCGCCAATAAGACCTGGGAAGTCAGTGCACTGACGGTGCGCATGTTCTCCAAGATGTTGCAGCTCGAAGTTTCGTTAGAAAATTTGAGTGGACCAATAAGTATTGCCCAATATGCTGGAAATTCGGCGCGCAGTGGGCCTGCTCGGTTCTTAGAGTTCCTGGCGATTGTCAGTATTAGTCTCGGGATTTTGAACCTTTTGCCGATACCCATACTTGACGGCGGGCACTTGGTCTACTTTGCTGTAGAGGCGGTCAAGGGAAGTCCGCCGTCAGAACAGGCTCAATACCTCGCACAACATGTGGGCATAATACTGCTCGTTGGCTTGATGGGCTTAGCGTTCTACAATGACATAGCTAAGTTGCTTGGTTAGGGGTCGTTTGGCAGCGAAGCTATAGGTAAAAACATAAGGCGTCAGCACGAACTGATGCCAAAAATAAGAAAGCGCAAGACACAATGATAAATGCTCTAAGGGCATTGTGCGTATTACTCGCATGCCTAGCTGGATCGGTGACGGCCGCAGAATTCGTCGTGCAAGACATTCGTATCGAAGGTCTTCGGCGGATATCGGCTGGAACTGTCTTCAATTATCTGCCTGTCAAGGTTGGTGATACTGCGGACGAACGGACTGCTGGCGAAGCTATTCGCAAGTTGTTTGAGTCCGGTTTCTTCAAAGACGTACGCGTGGAGCGAGACGGCTCGATTCTCGTAGTGCAAATTGAAGAACGCCCGGCAATCGCAAGTATTACCTTCAACGGCAACGATATTATTGAGTCTGAACAGCTCTCCGAGGCGCTCAAACGTATTGGTTTCGCTGAGGGCGACGTGTTCGTGCGCTCGAAATACGATCAGGTCGAGCAAGAACTGCAACGCAGCTATTTTTCCAAAGGTCGCTATGCCGCTGAAATCAAGAGCACGGTCACGCCGCTAGAGCGTAATCGTGTCGGCATTAACTTCGATATCTCTGAGGGCCGTGCGGCGGCCATTAGCAAGATAAATATCGTCGGCAACACCGTTTTTGATGACGATGAACTGACCGATGAGTTCGAGCTAACGACAACCGGCTGGACTACCTGGATTAATAAGCGCGATCAGTACTCGAAGGAACGCCTCGGCGCAGATCTCGAGACACTCCGGTCCTACTACCTAGACCGCGGCCATATCAACTTCAACATCGACTCGACCCAGGTCTCTATTACGCCTGACAAGCAGGACGTCTACATCACTATCAATGTGACAGAGGGCGAACGCTTTACAGTCAGCAGCGTCGAGCTTGCTGGCGACCTTGCTGCGCCGGAAGAAGAGCTGGTGAAGCTAGTGGCGGTGCGCGCTGGTGATATTTTCTCCAGAAAGCGTATTTCGGAGACTACAGGTGCATTGGTTACTAGACTTGGCCAAGACGGCTACGCGTTCGCCAATGTAAATTCCGCACCCGATATCGACAACGACAAAAACACGGTAAAACTGACCTTCTTTGTGGATCCGGGCAAACGTGTCTACGTGCGTCGTGTGAATTTCAACGGCAATTCTAAGACTCGTGATGAGGTCTTGCGCCGCGAGATGCGTCAAGTCGAAGGCGCTTGGATTGATACCTCGAAAGTTGAGCGATCCAAAACTCGGCTTGAGCGGCTTGGCTACTTCACTGAAATTAACGTCGAGACCCCGGCCGTTGCAGGCACGCAGGACCAGGTTGACGTCAACATTACGGTTGAAGAACAGCCGTCCGGAAACTTTATTGCAGGCGTCGGGTTTTCGCAGAGCCAAGGAATTATCCTTACTTCAGAAGTGAGCCAAGAGAACTTCATGGGGACCGGTAATCGCGTCTCATTTTCATTCAATAATAGTGACGTTAACCGTAGTTACGGCTTGGGTTTTCTGAATCCTTATTGGACCGATGATGGCGTCAGCCTTGGTTTTGATGCTTCGTATCGAGAATCTGATGCGGAAGACAACAATCTCGCGTCGTACACCATCGACGAACTGCAAGGTTCGGCAACCTTCGGTATACCGGTTAACGAGTTCGACTTCCTGAATCTCGGTGTGACGGCTAAGCACGCAAGATTCAAACCTGGTGGAAACGCCTCGACCGAGGTGTTGCAATTCCGCAGTCGAGAAGGTGAAACGTTTACCACATTTTTACTGACCGCAGGTTTCGCCCATGACACGCGCAATCGACGCGTGCTGCCCGATAGTGGGGCATTGACGCGCCTAACCGGCGAAGTAGCGGTGCCTGGTGGCGACCTGAGATATTTTAAAACTTCATTATTCCATCAGCAATTCATTCCATTGTTCAGTGAATACACCTTGATGCTTGAAGGTGAGCTTGGCTATGGCAGTGGTTATGCCGGCACCGAGGATTTGCCGCTTTACGAAAACTTCCTGGCTGGCGGCATTCGTTCGGTGCGCGGTTTTGAAGCAAACACGCTCGGCCCGCGCGATTCGCGCAATGAGCCGCTCGGCGGAAATTTGAAAATGGTGGGCTCTGCGGAAGTCATTCTGCCGGTCCCGTTCTTTGAGAAGGTAAGGTCGGTTCGTCTGACATCGTTCGTAGATATGGGCACTGTCTTTGGCGATAACCAAGAGTTCGATGTTGGCGACTTCCGTTACTCTGCGGGACTTAGCGCAATATGGTTGTCGCCGTTTGGTGCGTTGACGTTTAGCTATGCGGTGCCGCTGAAGACAAAAAGCAATGACGAGACCGAACCCTTCCAGTTCACTTTTGGCACTAGCTTCTGAGGCCGGCATGACATTGAGGTTTTCTTTAATCGGGAGCGTATTGGCTCTCCTATTGGCGTTCGTTTCACAGCCGGTGCTTGCAGGCCCCGGGTTGAAAATTGCGGTCGTCGACCTTCAGCGAGCAGCCAGTGGGTCACCGTATGCAGATGCGGCGCGCAAAAAGATTGACGTTGAGTTTCGTAAACGTGATCGCGCGTTGATCGCCAAGCAAAAACAGATCCGCACGCGCGAAGAGGACTTGGTGCGTCGGCGGGCAACGATGAGTGATTCGCAGCTAGCTAAGGGTAACCAGAAACTGCGCCAAATTCGCCGCGAGTTCAAGCGTGATCTTAGTGAATTTAACGACGATCGCAATATCCGCAATAACGAAGAGCTGCAAAAGTTGCAGCGCGTGGTGATTGAGGAAACGCAGTTGTTGGCACGTGCTGAGAAATTCGACCTGGTGCTGATCCGCGGCATCGTCGTTTATGCGAATCACAAGAAGATGGATATTACTGACCGCATCATCAGCCGGCTTGATAAACGCTTCAAGAGCGGTAAATAGCGCAGACGCTGGGCGTGAAATTTACGCTAGGACAACTGGCAGAGCGCTTGGGGGCGCAATTGCGCGGAGATGCGTCATTGCGAGTGTCGAAAGTCGACACACTTGAGCGAGCGCAGCCAAATTCGATTAGTTTCTTCTCCAATCGGCGATACCGTTCACAGTTGTTGGTCACGCATGCTGGTGCGGTGCTGATTAACGCGAAAGACTTGAGCGATTGCGCCACCAACGCGTTAGTGCTCGATAATCCGTACCTCGGCTACGCGCGGGTGGCTACTTGGCTGAACCCCGAGCCGCAAGTGCTTGGCGGGCGCCATGCTAGCGCCGTGGTAGATGCGAGCGCAGAGGTGGCCAGTAGTGCCTGGATTGGGCCGCATTGCGTTATTGGTGCTAACTCTAAGATTGGCGAGAATTGCTCCCTCGGCCCCAGTTGCGTCGTCGATGCTGGCGCGATAATTGGGGCAGATTGTCGCCTCATCGCACGCGTTACCATCCTCGCCAATGTAGTCGTTGGTGCGCGCGTGACGATGCATCCAGGGGTCGTGATTGGAGCGCAAGGCTTTGGCATCGCCAATGATGATGGCGTGTGGGTCAACATCCCGCAGCTTGGCGGCGTGCTTATCGGAGATGATGTCGACATCGGCGCGAACTCGTGTATAGACCGCGGTGCGCTGGAAGATACCGTGATCGAGCAAGGCGTAAAGATCGATAACCACGTGCAGATTGGTCATAACGTACGCATCGGGGCGCATACCGCAATCGCTGGATGTGTTGCGATCGCCGGAAGTGCGCAAATTGGCAAGCGATGCACCATCGGCGGCACCTCAGCTGTGAGCGGCCATCTCGAAATTGTCGATGATGTACATCTTACTGGGGGTACGAACGTGCCCAATTCCATTCGTGAACCTGGCGTTTATTCATCGACTTTGCCCTTGCAAGGTAACCGCGAATGGCGCCGGAACATGGCCAGGGTCAAACATTTGGACGAGCTCGTTAAACGCGTTCGTGCGCTCGAAGAGAAGTAGATAGGCACTATGGTCTCCATGGACATCGGCGAGATTTTGCGGTTTTTGCCGCATAGATACCCATTCTTGTTGCTCGACAGGGTGCTTGAATTCACCGTCAACGAGCGGCTGACAGCGTTGAAGAACGTAACCATCAATGAACCGTTTTTCCAAGGCCACTTTCCTGGCAGACCGGTAATGCCCGGCGTATTGATTTTAGAAACAATGGCCCAGGCGACTGGCGTGTTGGCGTTACATGGGATGCCTGAGCACGTCGCAAACGACAATTCAATTTACTACTTTGTCGGAATCGACAAAGCGCGTTTTCGTAAGCCGGTGCTTCCGGGCGACCAACTCATTGTTGAGGTTGTACAAAAGCGCAAGGCACGCGGGGTCATTAAGGCGGACGCGTCAGCAAGTGTGAACGGGGTGGTTGTGGCGCAGGCTGAGATCATGGGCGCCATGCGCGAGCTGGAGGATTGAGTGCGCAACTGCATAGTGGTGATTGAGATGCTTGGTAGCATCCTTGAACCTCGTGGATAACGGGTAAGCAGGCGGTGGACACGATCACCGCGACCGCTATCGATCCTAGCGCCCGGATCGACCCAAGCGCGACCATCGAAGCCGGTGTCAGTATTGGGCCGTGGTCTGTTATCGGGGCAGATGTACACGTCGGTGCCGGCACTAAGATCGGCCCACATGTCATCATTAATGGCCCCACGCGCATTGGTCGCGACAACGAAATATTCCAATTCAATTCGCTCGGTGATGCGCCGCAAGACAAGAAGTATGCGGGTGAGCGCACGCGCTTGGAGATTGGTGATCGCAATGTAATTCGCGAGTACTGCAGCTTGAATCGTGGGACTGTACAGGGCGGCGGCGTGACCCGGATTGGTAGTGACAACTGGATCATGGCTTATGTTCACGTCGCCCACGATTGTGACGTTGGCAATGACATCATAATGGCCAACGGCGCCACGCTGGCGGGCCACGTGACGGTTGACGATCACGTGATTCTCGGCGCATTTACCGTGGTGCATCAGTTCTGTGCTATCGGCGCGCATGTGATCTCGGCGATGGGCACGGTGGTTTTCAAAGACGTGCCGCCGTATGTGACTGTCGCGGGCAACTCTGCCGTACCGCACGGCATTAACACTGAGGGATTGAAACGCCGCGACTTTTCACCGGAGGCTATCCGTGGACTGCGGCGCGCCTACAAGACCATCTACAAGAAAGGCCTCACTATTCAAGCGGCAATCGCGGCGCTGCGTGAGCAAAGCGAACTAGCGCCCGAACTTGTTCCCTTGGTTGAGTTTTTGCTGCGTTCCAAACGCGGCATTGTCCGGTGAATGATCGCGCGATTGCGCCGGCACCTGACAGTCCTGCTGATATTGCAATTATTGCTGGTGAGAGTTCGGGTGACTTGTTAGGCGCTGGTCTCATTCGCGCACTGATATTACGTGAGCCTGGGCTGCGGATAGAAGGCGTTGCCGGGCGGTCGATGATTGCCGCCGGCTGCGCCAGCGTTTACCCGATTGAGCGTTTGTCGGTCATGGGTTTTGCTGAGGTTGCCGGACGCTATGTCAGTTTGATGCAGGATCGTCGCAAACTCGCGCAGCGCTGGATTGCGCAGCCACCGCGCGTATTTGTAGGCATTGATGCGCCGGATTTCAACCTGGGCCTGGAACGGCGTTTGCGTCAGCACAGCATTCCGACGGTGCACTATGTGAGCCCCTCGGTTTGGGCGTGGCGACGTTATCGAGTGCGCGGTATTCGCGCCGCGGTCGACAAGATGCTGACGCTTTTCCCGTTCGAGGCTAAGTTTTACGAACATGCGGGTGTGCCAGTGCAACATGTTGGCCATCCGCTGGCGGACCTCATCGACCTGCAAGTAGATATGGCGGGCGCGCGCGCCCAGCTTCGGCTCGACCCAAGCGCGACGTGTGTAGCGTTATTGCCTGGCAGTCGCCGGATGGAAGTTGAGCAACTGACTATGTTGCTGCTAGATACCGCGCGCTGGCTGCACCAGCGTGACCCGAGCTTGCGCTTCGTTATGCCGGCTGCGACTGAGTCGATCTATGCGCGCCTGAAGCTCGCTGTTGACGCGGCTGATTTGCCAGTCTCGCTAGTGCAGGGTATGGCCCGCGAAGCCATGGCTGCGAGCAATGTTGTAGTGCTCGCATCCGGAACCGCAACGCTAGAAGCTCTGCTCAGCAAGCGACCCATGGTCATAACATACAAGGTCCATCCACTGACCTATCAAATAATGAAGCGAATGTTGAAGGTTACGCACGTAGGTTTACCGAATCTGCTAGCAAATAAGGCGCTGGTACCGGAGCGTTTGCAGCACGACGCCACCGCGGAGACATTAGGCCGTGATGTGCTCGAATGGTTGGATTCACCGCTGCGCGTGGCCCAAGTGGTCGAGCAGTTTGACCGCATTCATCATGAGTTGCGCTGCGATGCGAGCGAGCGAGCGGCAGATGCAGTACTTGCGCAGATGCGCCGATGAATCGTATTGCTGGGGTTGATGAGGCGGGTCGTGGACCATTAGCTGGGCCGGTGGTGGCTGCTGCCGTGATTCTGGCACCAGCCAGACCGATCTCCGGCTTGGCTGACTCCAAGACCTTGTCTGCTAACAGACGTGCGGACCTAGCAGCTACGATAAAACTTGACGCGCTGGCTTGGTATGTGGCGCTAGCAGATGAAGCAGAGATTGATGCACTAAATATTTTGCATGCGAGTATGTTAGCGATGCAGCGCTCTGTGCTGGGCTTAGCTATTGCTCCTGACGCAGTGTTGGTGGACGGTAATCGTTGTCCCGATGTGCCGCAACCGGTGCGTGCAATAGTCAAAGGAGATAGCTTGGAGCCATGTATCAGCGCGGCCTCGATTTTGGCGAAAGTAGCGCGCGATGAAATGATGCTGGAATTACACGGTCGTTACCCACAGTATGGATTTGCCCAACACAAGGGTTATCCGACGCGCCAGCACATCGCCGCACTGGCCGAACATGGGCCCTGCCCAGTGCATCGACGCTCATTTGCACCGGTACGGCTATGCTTAATTCCATCTGACGATGGCTAACAGTTAGCGCGTAAACGCCATGCTGGATCGAGCCCTCGGGGCCGCTCAGCGTCCTTCGCAGTGTGATAACGGAACGGACATAATGACAGATACATTTGTGCATCTCGGCGTACACACCGATCTTTCACTGGTGGATAGCATTGCGCGTATCAAACCATTGGTGAAGGCCGCTGCCGCAGCACAAATGCCAGCGATTGCCGTAACCGAGCAGAGCAATCTGTACTCGCTTGTGAAATTTTATCGGGCGGCTATTGGCGCTGGCATTAAGCCCATCATCGGCGCGGACCTGTGGCTCTACGACGGCCAAGATGATGACCCCAGTAAACTCACGCTGCTGAGCCAGACCAATGCCGGTTATCGCAATTTGTGCGAATTGCTGACACTGGGTTTTCGCGACGGACAACACAACGGCTTGCCAACCGTGCAGCGTCAGTGGATCGAAAACCATAATGCTGGCTTGCTATTACTTGCCGGGGGTACCGGCAGCGATATTGGTCAAGCCATTTTGGGATCGCACCTTGATCTTGCGAGCGACTTTGTCGCGCGCTGGCAAGCGCTATTCGAAGACCGTCTGTATCTGACGGTGCAACGTACGGGACGGGCTGGCGAGTCACGATATATCGACGGTGCCTACGATCTCGCCATTCGCCACGATGTGCCCCTGGTTGCAACCAATGATGTGCGTTTTTTAGAACGCAGTGATTTTGACGCCCACGAAGCACGCGTGTGCATTTATGAAGGGCGAACCCTTGCAGATCCGCGCCGTTCGCATCGTTATACCGAGCAACAATACTTGCGCACGCCAGGCGAAATGCATGCGCTCTTTGCGGACCTGCCAGAAGCACTTGAGAACACCGTGCAAATTGCGCAGCGCTGCAATGTTGAGGTGCGCTTGGGCGAGACATTCTTGCCCGATTTTGGTGTCCCGGAGGGTTTCACTACGGACACGTGGTTCGTGCAAGCCTCCAAACATGGGCTTGAGCAGCGCTTGCAAAAGCTATTGCCGAGTGCCTCGGAATCGCCGGCATTTGCTGCGGCCCGGGCGCCATACGACGAACGCTTGCAGCTGGAACTTGATGTCATCATCCAAATGGGGTTCCCAGGGTACTTCCTGATTGTCGCGGACTTCATTCGTTGGGCGCGGGAAAACGGCGTGCCGGTCGGACCGGGCCGCGGCTCAGGCGCAGGCTCGTTGGTCGCTTATTCGCTTGCTATCACCGACTTAGATCCGATTGGTTACGACCTTCTGTTTGAGCGCTTTTTGAATCCTGAGCGGGTCTCGATGCCTGATTTTGATGTCGACTTTTGCATGGAGGGACGCGACCGCGTCATCGACTACGTGGCGCAGCGCTACGGCACCGACCGGGTCGCGCAGATCATTACCTTCGGCACTATGGCGGCCAAAGCTGTAGTACGTGATGTTGGCCGAGTGCTCGGGCATCCGTACGGATTTGTTGACCAGATTGCCAAGTTGATCCCGTTCGAAGTAGGCATAACGCTCGAGAAAGCCCTTGCGCAAGAAGAAGCGCTGCGAGAGCGCTATAACCAAGACGAAGAGGTCAGCGCGCTCATTGATCTGGCCCGAAGCTTAGAAGGCGTAGCCCGTAACCCTGGTAAGCATGCTGGCGGTGTGGTTATTGCGCCGTCTGATCTGAGTGATTTTTCACCGCTATATTACGAGCACATGGGTGGTTCGCCAGTTACCCAGTTCGACAAAGACGACGTCGAAGCAGCCGGCTTGGTGAAGTTCGATTTCCTCGGTTTACGCACGCTTACGATTATCGATTGGGCCTTGAAATCGATAAATTCGCAACGCTTAGAGGAGTCGCTTGAGCCAGTCGATATCAGTTTGTTGCCGACCGACGATGAAAAAGCCTTCGAGCTCATTATCTCTGCTGCAACAACGGCGATATTCCAACTCGAATCGCGTGGCATGCGCGAGCTGATTCGCAAACTGCGCCCGGATTGTTTCGAGGACATCATTGCCTTGGTCGCATTGTTTCGACCAGGCCCATTGCAGTCAGGCATGGTTGACGATTTCATCGCGCGCAAACATGGTCGCGCTGCGGTTGAGTATCCTCATCCAGAGCTTGAGCCGATTCTCAAGCCAACCTATGGCGTGATTTTGTACCAAGAGCAGGTGATGCAAATTGCACAGGTGTTGGCGGGCTACAGCCTCGGCGGCGCGGACCTGTTACGCCGCGCGATGGGTAAGAAAAAGCCAGAGGAGATGGCGAAGCAGCGCAGTGTCTTCGTCGATGGTGCACTTGGGCGCGGAGTTGAGGAGGGTGTTGCCACCTATATCTTTGACCTCATGGAAAAATTCGCTGGCTACGGGTTTAACCGCTCGCACTCGGCTGCGTATGCGCTGGTGTCTTACCAAACGGCGTGGCTGAAGGCGCATTACCCAGCGAATTTTATGGCTGCGGTGTTGTCGGCCGACATGGATAGCACTGACAAAGTGGTTACCCTGATTGACGAATGTCGTGCGATGCGCATTCGTGTCTCACCGCCGGATGTCAATCTGTGTCAATGGCGATTTACTGTGCAAGATCAAAGCGGCATTCGCTACGGACTTGGCGCGGTCAAAGGAGTCGGGCAGGCTGCCATTGAAAGTCTGGTTGAAGAACGTGAGCGCAATGGCGATTTTCTTGATCTTTTCGATCTGTGTACGCGCGTTGATAGCCGCAAGATCAACAAGCGGGTACTGGAAGTGTTGATTAAGTCAGGTAGTCTGGATGCGATCTCGCCGGGCCGCGCTGAATGCATCGCATCGCTGGCGCAAGCGCTAGCGCGAGCGGATCAACATCTGCGCGATACTGACGCGGGTCAAGACGACATGTTTGGTGGCACCGCAGCTACGGCGGCGGTGCGCATACCCTACAACGAAGCCGAGGTTTGGAGCGAGGAGCAGCGTCTCAACGGTGAGAAAGATACGCTTGGGTTGTATTTAACCGGGCATCCAGTCAACCGCTTCCGTAAAGAACTTGGCGAGCTCGTAAAGTCGCGCTTGAGTGAGTTACAACCCGATCCCAAACGCCACCAACGGGCCGCAGGACTGGTTGTCGCAATGCGTGTCATGAATAGCCGCCGCGGGCGCATGGCGGCTGTGACCCTTGATGATGGTTCGGCACGTGTCGAAGTTGTGATCTATTCCGATGTGTATCAGCGCGCGCAGCGTTTTCTCGCCAAGGATCGTGTGTTAATCGCAGAGGGTATAGTCAATGTGGATGAGTTCACTGGCGGCTGCGCGATGACCGGTGATGATATTTATGACATTGAAGAAGCACGACTGCGATTTGCGCGCGCAGTGGTGGTGAAACTGAAACCTGATACGGGCATCGCAGATCGACCGTCTGCGATGCGCGATACTGGCGCGGTGTTAGCGACTTTGCGTGACACACTCGGTCCGTATCGAGACGGCGCAGCACGCTTGTATATCGCTTATGAACGCTCAGACGCCAGCGCGCTGTTACCGTGTGGTGATGGCTGGCGGGTAAGTCCGAGAGAGGAGTTGCTGGAGCGTTTACGCAGTGTTGAAGGCCTCGGTGGTGTTGATATTCGTTATTGAGGACGCTCTATGTCGGACCCAAATTTCTTTCGCGATCTAGCACCGTTTCACAGCTTCGTAGATGAGGCATTCGAGCCTAGTTTCTATGTTGATTTGCCGTCCGACTGGGTGGTTGTGGTCGCGGATATCACCGGAAGCACTAAAGCCGTCGACGGCGGCAAATATGCGGAGGTAAATTATCTTGGTGCCGCCTGCATCGTCGCGGTCACCAATGCGTTAAAAGATTACGTTGTACCAACTGTGTTCGGCGGTGATGGCGCAACGGTGGCAGTGCCAAAACAAGCGCTGGATGCAGCCCTTGACGCACTACTTGCAACTCAAACTTGGGGACAAGAGGCGTTCGGATTAGAACTACGCGTAGGCGCAGTAGAGGTAAGCGAAATTGAGGCGCGCGGGGAATCGATTCAGATCGCGAAGATGGAATTTAGCCCCGGCAACGCGATGGCCATGTTCCGCGGCTCTGGCTTTGACCTTGCTGATAAGCTCGTAAAGGATGGCGACGGCGACCAGCGCTTTGATGTTGCACCGCGTGCGGATGCACCACGCATGCCTGATCTTGAGAGCTTATCGTGTCGGTGGTCACCAATGCCCTCTGAAAACGGTCACATGCTGTGCCTGATCATCGGTGCCCGTGGCGTTCGCGATGCAGATACGGTTTATCGCGACGTGCTGACTCACATCAACCATGTTGTGGCTTTGAATCAGGTTCAGGCGAGCCCGGTTAAGATGACCAATCTTAGCTTCAGACTTCGTTTCGAAGGCATGATGAAAGAAGCCAAGAGTATGCCGGGGTCGCGCTGGCTGAATTTCTTCAAGGTCATGCCCGTGCATATCCTAGGACGAGTCGTGTTCAAATTGAATCGCAAGGTTGGTAACTTTGATCCAAGCCTGTACCAACAAGAAATGGCCATCAACTCCGATTTTCGCAAAGTCAACGGCATGCTGCGGCTAATCATTGATTGCACCGATCCGCAGTGTGACGAAATCGAAGTCGAACTGAATGCGATGCACGCGGCGGGAGACATTATTTTCGGAGCGCATCGGGCAACATCAGCGATAATGACTTGTGTTGCACCCAATATCGAAAACCATGAGCACGTGCACTATATCGACGGCAGCGAGGGCGGCCTTTGGAGCGCTGCGAAGGGTTTGAAAGCGCAGTTACGAGCGCTCTAGCTCTAGCTCACTCTGATTTGTTAACTGTACCGATGCCCAAGGGGCCTTCATGAACGCTGCATCCCACCGCGGTTTATACGCAGACTCGTTGTCACTGCTCACAGATTTGTATCAGTTGACGATGGCTTATGGTTATTGGAAATCGGGAATGGCGGAGCGCCAGGCGGTGTTTTGCCACTCGTTTCGCACCCAACCATTTGACGGCGGTTACTCGGTTGCATGCGGCCTCGGCACGATCGCGGAGTACTTGGATCGTTATAGTTTCGAGACCAGCGACCTAGATTATCTTGCTGAACTTGCCGGCAATGATGGCAAGCGTTTGTTCGAGCACGAATTCCTCGAATTTCTTGGGCGCTCGCAACTGCAATGCCGTGTTGATGCGGTGGCTGAAGGATCGGTGATATTTCCGCATGAGCCGATTCTTCGAGTACAGGGGCCGATCTGGCAAGCACAGGTACTCGAAACGCCAATTCTTAATATTGTGAACTTTCAGACATTGGTGGCGACTAAGGCGGCTCGCATCTGCGATGCGTCGAACGGCGAGCCGGTATTGGAATTCGGTTTACGGCGTGCGCCTAGTGTTGATGGCGCGCTGGCGGCGAGTCGTGCCGCCTACGTCGGTGGAGTTGCTGGTACATCGAATGTATTGGCGGGAAAATTGTTCAATATCCCGGTGCGTGGCACCCACGCCCATAGTTGGGTCATGAGTTTTGCGAGCGAACAAGAAGCGTTTGAAACCTACGCTGACGCGCTGCCGAATAACTGTGTCTTCTTAGTCGATACTTACAATACGCTCAATGGTGTAATGAATGCGATTGCGGTTGGCCGAAAATTGCGCGAGCGCGGTTTTCCGCTGGTCGGTATTCGCTTGGATTCTGGTGACCTCGCCTATCTGAGTATTGAGGCACGCAAGCTTCTCGACGAACACGGTTTCAGCGATGCGGTGATCTTCGCCAGCAATGACTTGGATGAGGAAATCATTGAGAGTCTTAAGAAACAAGGCGCAATGATCGCTGCGTGGGGCGTGGGTACAAAGTTGGTGACTGGACACCCGGATGCGTCGCTCGGCGGGGTTTACAAAATCACTGCGCTCGAAGACTCAGGTGGATGGAAATACCGGATTAAATTGTCGGAGCAGGCGGTAAAGATCTCGACCCCTGGTTTATTGCAAATCCGACGTTTTCGCGACAACGATCGCTTAGTTGCTGATTGCGTCTATGACATACTTAATGTGCCAACTGACGGCTACACAATCGTTGATCCGATCGATCACACGCGGCGGCGAAAGATCCCCGATAAACTTGAATTCGAGGACTTATTGCATCCCCTGTTTGACGAGAATGGTTGTCGCTCGGGTATCACTGATCTGGAAGCGGCGCGCGCGCGCGTGAATCGCGACTTGTCCTCTTTGCATCCGACCATCAAACGACTGACTTATCCGCATGAATATCCTGTGGGGCTCGAACGCGGCTTGCATAACATCAAGACCGAGCTAATTTTACAAATGCGAGGCGACGCGCCGATGTAGCGGCTGCGCCCGATCTGTAGTGGGTCCGTGCACTTAGTGCAAACCAAGTAAACTAATGTCAGCTTGAATCGAGGCTAATAAAGCAATGGCTAGTACGATTTCGCTCATGAACTATTTGGAGTTCGAACGACCGATCGCCGAGCTCGAGGTCAAAATCGAAGAGCTCTCAACGGCGGCCGAGGGCACAGCTGATGTCAATATCAACGAAGAGATTGGGCAGTTACGTGACAAGAGTAAGGCTCTAACCGAGTCCATATTCGGACAACTGACGCCGTGGGAAACAGCGCAGCTGGCGCGTCATCCGCAGCGCCCCTACACGCTTGATTACATTCACCACATATTGAGCGACTTTGAAGAACTACACGGTGATAGAGCGTTCGCTGATGATGCCGCTATTGTTGGCGGCTTAGCGCGCCTCGATGGTGAGCCGGTGGTGATAATCGGCCATCAAAAAGGCCGAGATACTGCCGAGAAGATTCGTCGCAACTTCGCCATGCCGCGCCCAGAAGGATATCGCAAAGCGCTGCGTCTGATGGAGATGGCGGAGCGCTTCACCATCCCAGTGCTTACGTTTATCGATACGCCCGGTGCTTATCCAGGGCTTGATGCTGAGGAGCGTGGTCAGAGCGAGGCAATTGCGCGCAACCTAATGTTGATGTGCGGCCTCAAGACACCCATTATTTGTACCGTCATTGGCGAAGGTGGGTCGGGCGGTGCGCTCGCTATCGGCGTAGGTGACCACGTGCAAATGCTGCAATACTCGACCTATGCGGTTATTTCGCCGGAAGGTTGCGCATCAATACTGTGGAAGAGCGCGGAGCGTGCCGAGACTGCCGCTGCCGCGATGGGTATTACCTCAGGCCGGCTGCACAGCTTAGGTCTGGTGGATAGTGTTGTGCCTGAACCGCTCGGTGGCGCTCATCGGGATGTGGTAACGACCGCTGCAGCGCTCAAACAGGGCTTGCTCGATGCGCTAGCGCTTGTGCGTGAATTGCCTACAGCGGAGTTACTGGCTCGGCGCAGCCAAAGAATTCGTGGTTACGGATGTTTCAACGAAGCTAGCTGAGCCGAACGAAGTAGGGCGCCGTCGTGTTGTGCGCAACTGCGGTGGTTAAATCGGACGCAGCTTTGGTACCCGCACACGCGTGTTTTGTAAGGTGCGCCGAGTTAGCGTGTGCAACAACTCGCCCGCAAACCGGCACAGCAAGCTCAGCATCATCTGGTCGTTTAAATTGAATAACTCGCCGTCGACCTTATTGAGTATTTCGATCACACCGAGGACTTTGGTGTCGCCGATAATTGGCGCTGCCAAGATCGACCTGGTGCGAAATTCAAGCTCGTTATCGAGCTGACCGTAAAAGCGCTCATCCGCTTGCGCGTTATTTACGACTGTCGCGCGCTGGTTTTTGACAACCCAGCCAGCAATGCCTTCGTTTGCAGGGATACGCCGCCACGCGAGCTTTTCAGGCGGCACATCGCCGCGCGTGAGGATGAATACCAGCTCTTTGGTTTCGTCATCGAGCACTAGCAATGAGGCATCGCGAGCACCGATTGTCTGGCACGCAGTGCGCAGGACTTCGGATAGCAATTCGTGCAGCTCGGCGACCTGCGTTGTCGGCTGCAATGAGTCCGAAAGGTCCTGCATGCCTTGCATGAACCCGCGCACTTTAGTGAGTTCGCTATTGAGCTGGTCGACCTGACGCTGCAGCTCAGCTGGGTCTGGGGCACTGTGCGACTTTGACATGCTTAACTTTGTTCCCCGCTCAGCAGTAGCCAAGTTTGCATGACGGTATCTGGGTTCAATGACAGGCTCTCGATGCCTTGTTCCACCAGCCATTGGGCTAAGTCTGGATGATCTGATGGGCCCTGGCCACAAATGCCAACGTACTTGCCGGCCTTGCGACATGCTTGAATTGCTTGTTCCAACAACATCTTGACTGCCGGATCGCGCTCATCGAATAGCGCTGCGACAAGGCCAGAGTCACGGTCCAGCCCGAGCGTAAGCTGGGTCAGATCGTTGGAGCCTATTGAGAAGCCATCGAAGTGTTCCAAGAATTGCTCAGCCAGTAGGGCATTGGATGGTAACTCGCACATCATCATCAACTTCAGGCCATTCTTGCCGCGTTCGAGGCCATGAGTGCGCATCAACTCCACGACTGCTTGCGCCTCCGCTACTGTGCGCACAAACGGCACCATCAGCCAGACATTAGTAAGCTCCATGTCATCACGCACGCGGCGCATTGCAGCGCACTCCATGGCGAAACATTCAGCAAAGGACTCGTCCAGGTAGCGCGATGCACCGCGAAAGCCCAGCATCGGATTTTCTTCTTCGGGCTCATAAATATCGCCACCCAGCAATGCGCGATACTCGTTCGACTTGAAGTCGGACAAACGCACAATGACGGGTTCCGGCGCGAATGCGGCGGCAATTGTCGCAACACCTTCCGCCACCTTGGCGATGTAGAATTCGGTTGGTGTCGCGTAGCCGGCCATGCGTCGCGCAACTTGTTTGCGGGTGCGCTCGGGTAGTGTGTCGAACTCCAGCAGTGCGCGCGGATGCACACCGATCATGCGATTGATGATGAACTCCAGACGCGCGAGGCCAACGCCTCGGTTAGGGATGCTTGCGAACTCAAAGGCACGATCAGGATTACCCACATTCATGGTGATCTTGACTGGGCAATCAGGCATATTTTGCAGTTCGATTTGGCTTATTTCGAAGTCGATTACGCCATCATAGACAAAGCCTGTATCACCCTCGGCGCACGATACCGTGAGGCCTTGGCCGTCGCTGATTCGCGCTGTAGCGTCGCCCGTGCCAACTACCGCTGGGATGCCCATCTCGCGCGCAATAATTGCGGCGTGACAGGTACGCCCGCCGCGATTGGTGACGATTGCGGATGCGCGTTTCATGATCGGCTCCCAGTCTGGGTCAGTGATGTCGGTTACCAGCACGTCGCCTGGGCGTACTCGGTCTATCTCTTCGATACCATTTAGTACCCGCGCGGTGCCTGAGCCGATGCGCTGGCCAATGCTGCGTCCCTCGACGACGATGTCGCCTCGCGTGCTTAATTTATAACGCTCAATGACGCCACCGCTGCGACTTTTGACCGTCTCTGGGCGCGCTTGCAAGATGTAAATCTGGCCGTCGTTACCATCTTTACCCCACTCGATGTCCATCGGGCGTCGGTAGTGGTCTTCGATGATGAGCGCATATTCGGCCAGTGTGTGGACGTCTTCATCAGTGATGCAAAACTGCTGTTGCAGTTCAGAACTGACTTCTTCAATGCGTGTCGCGGTGGTATGACTAGTTGGATCGGCGAATACCATACGCAAGGTTTTTGAGCCGATGTTGCGTCGTACGATAGCGGGTTTTTTAGCGCGCACGTTGGGTTTGTAAGCGTAAAACTCATCCGGATTCACGCTGCCCTGAACGACTGTTTCACCGAGCCCATATGCTGCCGTGATAAATACCACGCCGTCGAATCCAGACTCAGTGTCGAGTGTGAACATCACGCCGCTGGCGCCGACGTCGCTGCGCACCATGCGCTGAATACCAGCAGATAGCGCGACTTGTCTGTGCTCAAAACCTTGATGTACCCGGTAGGCGATCGCGCGGTCGTTGAATAGCGATGCGAATACGTCTTTGATCGCTGCCATTACGTCATCAATGCCGCATACGTTCAGATAAGTTTCTTGCTGTCCGGCGAACGATGCATCGGGCAAATCTTCGGCCGTGGCTGAGGATCTGACGGCGAGCGCCAGATTTGCATCTTCGGCACCGCCAAGCTCACGCCAGGCACTTGTTACGGCGCTACGCAAGTCTTGCGGAAATGGAGCCTCCGCGATCCACCCTCGAATTTTCGCTCCAGTGCGGGCCAACTCACCGAGGTCGTTAACATCTAGAGTGTCAAGGGCTGCGTGGATACGGGCATCTAGATCTTCGTGGGAGACAAAACTACGATAAGCGTCAGCGGTGGTTGCGAAGCCGTTCGGGACGCGCACACCGGTGGTGCTGAGGTTTGCGATCATCTCGCCCAGAGACGCATTTTTGCCGCCCACTCGCTCGACATCGTGCATCCCCAGGTCCTTGAACCACACGACTTGCTCTGTCACTTTGCTATCTCCAATACAATGGGCCGGATGCGGTAGGCAGACCAAGCCAACTTTGGCGGGTCTCGCACATGCGTGATTCAGAGGGCAGTTTTGCCGACGCCGCCTAGGCACCGACAAATCCGTTGTGCTTTTATGCGAGCGCACCACGACCGCTGGTTACACGATATTGTAGCGCGCTTGGTGGGCGTTGCGCGCCAGGTTGCCAGTGGCTCGATTAGGAGATTGATACATGAGTGAGATCACGCCGGCTGAGGCACCTAGGCGCACGGTTTTTTTTATCTCAGATGGCACTGGGATCACGGCTGAGACCTTGGGGCACGCATTGCTCACGCAATTCGCAACACAGAAACTGCGCCAAGTGCCCTTGCCATTCGTGAATTCTGAAAGCGCCATGGACGCAGCACTCGACCGTATGGCACAAGCTATGCGCGAGGACGGTGCGCGGCCGGTGGTTTTTAGCACTCTAGTCGATCAAAAGATGCAGGCACGATTGGACAATTCCAATGTCATGGTGATGGATCTACTCGGTGCGTTTTTGAAACCACTGGAGCTAGAATTTGGACAGAAGTCCACTTTGGCGCTCGGGCGTTCGCACGCGATCGCAGACCGCCAGCACTACCATATACGCATGGAAGCCGTAAATTACGCACTGCAGCACGACGATGGGGCGACCGTGCGTCACTACCAAGAGGCCGATGTAATATTGACGGGTGTTTCGCGTTCGGGTAAAACGCCGACCTGCTTGTATCTCGCAATGCAATTCGGAATAAAAGCGGCAAACTATCCGATCACCGAAGAAGACTTGGAGGCGACAGGCCTACCAAACGCTTTGCGTCCGCACCAAAGCCGCTTATTTGGCCTGACGATTGAACCGGAGCAGTTATGTCATATCCGAGGGGAGCGCCGCCCAAATAGTCGCTACTCATCATTCTCGCAGTGCCAAAGTGAGGTCGAGGAGACTGAGCGCTTGTTTCGCAAGCATCGCATTCCATTTCTGGATACCACTTCAGTTTCGATCGAAGAAATTTCTTCGAAGTTGATGCAAACGATGGCGTTGGAGCGTCAGCTTTATTGACATGTATGAGCAAAGCCTGGCGGAACTAACGCGCTTGCGGGCTGCCACGCCAACCGATGCACGCTGGTGGCTCGCGTTCAGCGGTGGCGCGGACTCGCTCGCGTTGGCGTCATTAGCCGCAGATGTATGGACTGATGACCCTGAGCGCGTGACGCTTGTGCATATTAACCACGGTCTCCATGCCGACGCCGAAGACTGGGCTGTGCAATGCCACGGCATGGCCGCACAGCTGGGCTTGGAGTTGCGCGTGATCGAGGTAAGCGTTAGTGCTAGCGGCGGGATTGAAGCAGCAGCGCGTGAAGCGCGTTACGCAGCGCTACGAGGTTGCGTGGAGCAAGGTGATCTGTTGTTTACCGCGCACCATATGGAAGACCAAGCGGAGACCGTGTTGTTGCGATTAATGCGTGGCGCAGGCGTAGATGGTCTGGCTGGCATGGTTGCTTGTCGTCGCTTCGCTGATGCGTGGTTGCATCGACCACTGTTGGCCTACGGGCGGGTGCAACTCGATACATATGTCGCATCGCTGGGGATCGCGCCTATTCACGACCCGGCCAATGATGACGAACGTTACGACCGGGTGTATCTGCGCAACATCATCTTGCCGCAACTGCGACAACGTTGGCCTGCGGCGACCCGCTTGCTGGCGCGCGCGGCTGCGCATCAGCGTGATGCGTCGGTTCTACTAAGCGAACGCGCCCAACATTTGCTGAATCGGGCGCGCGGCACGCGTGCTGGCACTGTGTCACGACAAAAGCTTCAATCCATGCCGCGTCGTGAGGCGCAACTATTGTTGCGTTATTGGTTAGCTGAGCACGGTGCCAACGTGCCAAGCAATGAGCAGCTGAGTGAGTTATGGCGGCAATTGACACGCGCACAGACTTGCGCGGAGCGCTTTGGCGATATTGAGGTACGCACGTACCGCGACCAGGTCTATGCAGTACCGCCGCAGCCGCGCAGCCTCGGTCTGCCGCAAACCTGGACACTGAGCAACTCGCTGCAGTTAGTGCATGGGACGCTCAGTGCCGAGCGTGTTGTCGGGCGCGGACTGGACGCAGCGCAGCTCCAAGATGATGCTATTGAAGTGTCGACACGCGTGCTCGGGGAGCAATGCGAGTTTGGAGCAGCGCGCCAGCACCGGCCGTTAAAGAAGATGTTCCAGCATTGGGGAATTCCGCCGTGGGAGCGCGCAAGTCGGCCGGTTTTGCGCATTGGTGGCGACATCGCGGCGGTGCCAGGCATCATGACATGTCCGCGTTACGCGGCCGCTCCGAGTACTCCTGGTTGGTGGTTTAGCTGGGAGCCTCTATGAACGATTGCTTCAGTCTCTTGCATCTGGCACTTGCGGCGGTCAGCCCCGATGACAAAGTCGCGGCAGTCCGCACCCTGAGCGAGTCAATGCAAAATGCCACCAGTCTTTCGCTAAGCGCGGCGCGGCGCTCGCCATGCCCAGTCGGGCGCCCAGCGCGACCGCCTCTGGTTCATCCGAGCGCCGTGCCAAAGCGCAAACTGGGCTCGAAGGAAGGGCATGCCGCACTCATCCACGCGATTGCGCATATCGAGTTCAATGCCATTAATCTTGCGCTTGATGCAGCGCATCGCTTTGCTGGACTACCCGAGCAGTTTTATCGTGATTGGGTCCATGTAGCGGCTGAGGAGGCAAAGCATTTCTCGTTGTTACGAGATTATTTATCTACGCTTGGCTTCGCTTATGGTGACTTCCCAGCGCATGATGGCTTGTGGAAAATGGCCCAAGACACCGCGCATGATGTGCTGGTGCGAATGGCTTTGGTACCACGCGTTTTAGAGGCCCGTGGGCTCGATGTCACGCCGCAAATGCGCGCCCGCTTGGAGCGCATCGGGGATACGCGTGGCGTGCGTATTCTAGATGTGATTGCGCGCGACGAGGTTGGTCATGTGGCGATTGGCAGTCACTGGTTTAGATGGGCTTGCGTACAACGTGGAATCGAGCCAGAGGCGCACTTTCGCGCCTTGATTACGCAGTATCTTCCAGCCCCGCCGAGAGGCCCGTTTGCGCGTGAAGCACGCTTGAAGGCAGGCTTTAGCGAGCTTGAAATGGACGCGCTGGAACGATTGTCGGAGCTAGGGCCGGCGTCAAACTAGCTGCAGCCCTGGTCGGGTTTGGTCAAGCGACTATCTCGCTGTGATTGCGCTGTGATCGCGATCTGTGCTCAGTCGCAATGCACTCAGGCACGATGTGGTGCTTGGCGTAATTGCGAAATGATTCGGAGCAAGCGAAGCTCATGCGCGCGGCGCGCTAAGCTCATCAATATGCCTCCGGCTAGAGCCAGAAAAAGTGCCCATACGGCGAGTGGTGCCAGCAGTGCAAGGCGGCGCGTTTGCATCGGCGCGGTATCGCCCATCACGGTTGTAGTCATGCCTGATAGCGGTGTGAGTAGGCTCGGCTCAATCGTCATCATGTATGCGGCTGCTGCGCCGAGTGTGGCGATGCAGGTGCACACCCACGCGAGCCAATAGCGGCTGGCCCGCAGGCGCTGTTGTACGAAGTTGCTGTCAGCATTGGACAAGTTTGGGGCGGACTCGGGATTCATCAGTCGGGGCTCAAGTGAGGCTAAGGGGTAGCGGCTGGCGTCCTGCTCAGCCGACGCCGGAGGCGAACCGAGCTGGCGCAAGGCTACAGATGCAAATTAGGCGGCGGTGCCGTAGTTGCCAGGCACCTGAGTACCCATCATCATAGTTTCGTCACCATCTAACATATCAATCGCGAGCATTGTGAAGCGCAATTTAATGTCACCCAGCTCAATTAAATCGCCTTCCTTGAGCGCTGATGTTGGTAGCCGCTCGTCGTTAACAAATACACCATTCATAGACTCCAGATCGGAAATCGTGAAGCTGCCATCGCGCTTGCGGTGAATTTGCGCATGATGGCGCGAGATGCTTGGGTCGTTGATCGGTAGCTCGTTATCAGCGTGCCGCCCAATCCGGTATGCGGCGCTGTTGATTGGGTAGCGTCCGCCGTCATCGACGCCTTCGAGATAAGCGTAAGTCTGACGCGGCTCGTGATGCGCAAGCTCCATGACTGGCGGCGCGCGTGGCTGTGGTTCCGCCTCACTAGCAGGGCGCGGGCGTAACACGGCGTACAGCGCCCAAGCCAGCCCCATCAGTACGATGCCTAGCAACGCGCTGATGAGCCACAGCCAATCCTGCAATGAGTCGAACTCGCCGACGAATGGTGATGAGCTAAGTTCTGGGGCTGGCGGGCGCTCTTGAAGTGGCGGCGCGACAGTATCATTGTCAGTTGCGGGTGTGGTGCTGGCGGCGGGTGCGCCTGGCGTAGCATCTGAGGCGCTTGTTGCCAGCGGTACCTTCGCGGCGGCTGCGGATGAAGTTGTCGCAGATCCTGGGCCTACGCTGGCGCCAGCGCTTGTGCCAGCGTTGTTATTGTTGGCAGATGCAGCAACGCTAGGAGAGGGTAAGGGCACCATCGGAGCCGCTGGCATCGGAACTTTGATAACGACGGGTTTGGGCGCTGGCGCTGGCGCTGGCG
>Ga0055584_100000635_pt1 | contig 33308 bp, 20 predicted proteins | sample OSDHelmetaG_FD_58716 | JGI IMG/M metagenome (GOLD analysis project Ga0055584, IMG submission 58716) | Pelagic marine sediment microbial communities from the LTER site Helgoland, North Sea, for post-phytoplankton bloom and carbon turnover... | ecosystem: Environmental > Aquatic > Marine >... | reverse complement strand
GTCACTCCGAGGACGATCTTAACCATTCGCCGTTTTCGGCGGGTTGGGCGAGATGCCTCGGTGGTATCGCTCAGATCCGGTGTTGACGGCCCAGACTCGGTGCGGCCGGGCTTATCGTTCGGTGGGAGCGCTTTGGGGTCGATATGTTGCTTGTTACTGCTCACCGACTAGAATGCTTGTCCAATACTGAGGTGGAAGGTCCAGCGTCTGCCATTCGAGGCGGGGGCGTCGGCGCCTAGGTAGTACACATCTCTAGCATGCCGCAGATCCTGATCATCCGGGTTCAATTTGTAGGCCAAATCAAGGCTAAGAAGCCCCACCGGTGTCGCGTATCGGATGCCGGCCCCTGTGCCGTATCTGAAGCGCTTGGTTTCCACCGCGCCATCAGAGACTTGGCCCATCCCGATGAAGGCTGCTGTCCCCCACTTTGAGCCAAGACCAGGAAAGGGCATTCTGAGCTCTAAATCGCCAGATACTTTCGCTAGACCACCTATGGCTTCGTAGACGAACGTAGTGTCGGAATCGACTTGATCGAGGCGGACGATTTTCTCACCTGCCAGCTGACTCGTCCACCCGCGCAAGTCACTTGACCCTCCGAGGTAATATCGGATCTGGTCAAAGCGATTCTCCGTTACGGAATCTCCCTGGTCTTTGCTGCCCCCGTACGGGAATAGGCGTCCGCCTTGCACTCGAAGGGCCAATCCAAATCGCTCTGTCAAGCGCCTCGAAATCTGCACTTCAGAGCCCATCTTGAAATAACTGATATCGGAAGCGAGAAACCTGCCTGAGATTTCTACGAATGGACGTACCACAAAACCACTGCGATTTCTGAGCGGGTCTCCAAGCCTACCCAGCATTCCGATCAAGGATAGAGATGCTCGGTTGAATACATCTCTCTGGCTAACCTGACTACTAGCAATCCTTGTCGTCCCAAAACTTTGTAACGCGCGGCTCCATCCGTACTGCAAAGAGATACTGCGACCCGGAATAAATTCGTACACCAAGGTGGCTTCGGTCCCAGCTTCTCGTTCGTTGATTCCTAATGGCGCCGTGGAGACGCCCAGCTCTGGATCTCGTTGGAACTGCAAGAAAAACGTTGCACCGTAGGAAAGCCGAGTGCTGATCCAGAATGGCCATCGCTGGCTTACTGAAGCCCGAAAGAGCCGGGGGGCTACCCTGTCTGTCGTAATGGCCTTGTATCCAGTCCGGGCGATGCCACCTGCGGTAACCGTATGTGCCTTACCTAGGAAATTGCGGTGGGTCCAGTCGCTTTGCAGCGATACCCCATCCTGGCGGCCATATCCGGCTACGTACGAAACGAGCCGTGGCCGACCTTCGCGAAGCCGGATACGCACGGTGACGGTCGTATCCGCCGTCTGATCCGGCACATCGGTAAGTACGGTTCGGAAAAGGCCAAGAGAAAACAGTTCACGCTGTCCATCAGATAGGCGGCGCTGTGAAAACCGCTGCCCTGGTTTGAGTGGGATTTCTCGCGTGATGATTTCCTCATTGACCCGGGTGTTGCCCTCAACCAGGAGACTGTCCACAAACGCTACAGGACCCTCTGAAAAGTGGTAGTGAAGACGCGCCGTATGAGCCTGCGTATCCAGCGAAACGGAATCGTCAATCACAGCAAACGCAAACCCTCGGTTCTTAAGCCACGACAAAAGGAGTTCGTGACTTCGTCCTTGTTCGGTCAGTGAGTACCTCTCACCCGTTTTCAATGTGATCTGATCTCTGAGCTGGGCATCTCGTGGGGCTCCGAGAATAAATGGTGATCCATCAGGCCTCTCAAAGAGGACACTATCAACCCTAACTGGGTCCCCCTCCAGAATATCGAATACGAGATCTATGTCGTTATCTCTCTTATCAAAACGGGACCGTGTATATGTAATCTGCACATCCGGGAATCCGTTTTCTGCATAGAATCGACGCAATCGGATCACATCCCGCTGCACCTCTTCCGGCACAAGTTGGTATTCGTGAGGCTTCAGGAAGGGCGTCCATTTTCTCAGACGGTCGCCGAACCCAGGGCCCCGCGTTGCCATTTCATTGATGAGCCGGGCCTTCGAAAACGTACTTGTGGAATCAAAGCGAATGTCCACATCGCTGATCAGGGTCTCCGAATTGACGGCAAACCGTGCGGCTTGGCCATTGGCTGGCGAGACAGGACCTGCCAGAAATAGGGTCAGCAGGAATCCCCCCAGTAGAGATCTGCATCTCCTGATGACCCATTGGTCTAGACTGAGATTCGGAGGCAACTGAGGCAACCGCAAAAAGGGGAGTGATCGGATCATCTACAATCGGTGAAACGGCCGTCCGTTCCATTACCGCGATGATAATCCTCTTCATTTTTATCTGCTTTAATTGCTGCACGAGCAATGATCCCACACCGAGTAAGCCGTCCCTATAAACCGGACCGTGCAGTGCCATGGTAAGGGTGAGGGATTCTAATACCCCTGCTCAATTCGATTATTTCTGCCTATTTCGCATCAAACGAGAATTTTTCCCGTCAACGCATGCAACTTTCTTCGTGAAGGGTCGCAAAATGCTAATAAATTAGCACATCAATCCGGAAAGATCGTGCCGTTGGTTTGGTCCCGGGAAAAGAACTCTGATATGAAATCACTATCCGCCATCGCTCTTGCCATCTTGCTCATAGTCCCAGCATCTAATGCCCAGGACCGAGTCCGTGAACGAGACCTTGAAGGGACAGTCTGGAAAATGGAGTTCAACCTCAAAGAAGAGGGAGACGGCGCCTTCGAGCGCATCATCTTGAATGCCGTTGATGGCCTCATGGATGAAATTGACATCCAACTCGAATTCGGCAAGAGGGGACACCTAAGTGTCTGGGTCGATGCCTTCAGTCGAGACGAAGATGAGGAAGAAGGAGACTGGCGCATCAACCGGGATGGGCAACTTGTTCTAGGAGATACGGACTCTTTTTCGTCCGACGACACAGTTTGGATGCTGGATGGGGACCTACTAGTGCCTTTCGAGTGGGAAAAGGGTCGCCTAGAACGCGGAGATGCAATATCCCTGCGCCGCATCCGGAAATAATTTCGGGGACTCCTTCACGGCAGTGCGTCGCCGCATGCAGAGAGGGGAAGCGCTGGATTAGCTAACTGCTTCTGGCGTTGTGCTCTTGGTACGCGCTGCCCTCGACGGAGAGGCCGCTGCGTCACGTTTTACAGACTCCAATTGTGGCTGAGCAGCAAAGGAAACGCGAAATATGGTACCAACACCAACTTCGCTCTTCACATCGATAATGCCTCCTAGTTTTTTGACTAGGCGGGATGTAATGGCTAGCCCCAGTCCCGACCCTTCGTGTGGCCGATCAGCTTCCATATATTCTTGACGGAACTCATCAAAGATGTGAGGAAGGAAGCTGTCTGAAATGCCCATTCCAGAATCCTGAACCTCTATAACCACACCGCCTGATTCTCCAGTGACAGAAACGGAAACAAATCCTTTTTCTGTGAACTTGATGGCGTTGCCTACAAGATTGTTTAGGATCGCTTCCAATGCATTTCGATCTAGGCGTGCTTCGGCAGGTCCATGAGTGTCTATCCTGAATTCTAAGTCCTTGCGAGCAGCTAAGGGCTCTAGGACTCTAGTCGTCTCTCTGACTACTGAGGACACATCCATCTCTTTGAGATGAAACGCCTCTTTATTGGCCTCTAGACGGGAAAGGTCAAGGACAGAGTTAATCGTACTCATGAGCCTTTTTGCGGCTTCCTGAACAAGATTGGCAAACTCTCGCTTTTCGTCCTGAATCTCTTCGTGCAGCACCTGAGCGAATCCGATTATACCACTAAGAGGTGTCCGGATTTCATGAGTCATGTTTGTCAGGAAAGCCGTTTTCAGACGGGCCATTTCTTCGGCTCGGTCGCGTTCCGCAATCAATTCTTCCTGATATTTTTCACGTTCTATTTTGTGCCGATGTTGACGGAATCCAATCGAAACGAGATCGGCAACATCCCGAATTACTTTCAATGCCTCTTCATCCAGTCCCGAATTGTTTTTCATACCAACATTCAGCGCTCCAGCGATGACATCATCAATGGTAAGACTGACGCGGCAATAGCATAAAATCCCCGATTCAACCAGTTTGTCCTCTATCGGGGCTCTCTCTCCCATACGGGACAGATCTCGTGCAACGAATAGGCCTCTTCTAAATGTCCTGAACTTGGAGAGGGGTATTGGCGCATCGGGACCAAACTTGTCAGATTGTACTCCTTGAGAGGCCAGAACAGAAACGGTCTCAGTATTGTGATGAATCTCGAGAACGGAACAAACCGTAACTGGAATCAAACCCTCCAGTTCTTTCAGGGCATATTGCGCGATCTCTTCTACAGGTGCTTCCTCGACCAACTTGCGCTCAATAGTGTTCAGCGCTCGAAGACGGCGTGTTGTTCGGCGCAGCAATTTTTGTGTTTGGGTCTTTTCCTCAACTTCTTTTTCAAGGCTTATTTTCTGCCTTTCCAAATCGTCGAACGCGGCCTGCATCGTTGATGCAAGCAACGTGCGATACCTTTCTTCACTTTCCTTTAGGGTTGCCTCTTTTTCCCGATGCACAGAGACTTCGGATTCAAGAGACCCCTTTTCCGCGGCCAGCGCCCTGCGTGCTTGGTGCAGTTTAGAAATACTTACTTCGACAAAATGGAATCGCTTAATGGTTGTAAGAAGGACCAGGGCTATAAACACAAGTAGGGAGCCGACGACCAAAAAGTATTGCTTATCCTTTTGCATCCCCGCTTCAATTTTCTCCCGCTCCAGTCCGATATAGAGGATGCCTTCTCCCCCTCTACTACCCAGACTCACGTTCTCAGATACCTTGAATACGGTATTTTCGGTTTCTGGTAGGGTAAACTCTTTGGGGAAGTTGTATCCGAAACGCCGTGCTCCGCGTTCGTTCACGGCAGCAACGACTGCTCCCTTCTCATCTGATACAACCAAGTAGGCTAGGTCATCGATGAGTCGGGTAGATTCGATGAGCAGATCCATGGTCGACGAGTCTGCGTCGGCCCCACTCAACGAGCGATTAAAATGTGAAGCGATTAATTGCCCTTTGTGACTGGCAGATTCCTCTGAAAGCTCGCTTAAATGTTTATGCGATGAGAATATCAACGTTAGTGCCAACACGATAAGTGTTGCGCACACAGACCACATTAGGGCTGTGTATCCGCTGATCTTGGGCATGTTGAAGGGTATCTTCACGTGGTCCGAAAGATGGTTACTCTCTCAGTATCGGCTAAGTTTTCCAATTTGTAAGGGATCACATGACTCGGGCACCAGTGTATAGTCCCATCAAGCAAAGAGGAACTCGTGGGAAACAAACGCTGGCTCATAAAAGACTCCGGAACACCCGAACAGGTGGCCGCTCTCAGCAACTCCTTGAACGACCTCCCAGAGCCCATCACTAGGGCACTGATTTTGCGCGGTATTGAGACGTTCGAGGACGCTAGGTCTTATTTCAGATCGGGTCCAAATGATCTTCACGATCCCATGCTCTATAAGGACATGGATCGGGCTGTTGAGCGGGTGATAGCCGCTATACAAGCAAACGAACGTATTGTCGTATATGGCGACTACGATGTTGATGGCACCACGTCTACCGCGCTATTAACTGACTATTTATTACACGAAGGGGTCGATGCTGACTTCTTCGTACCTGACCGCTTCCAGCATGGCTATGGACTGAGCACTGCGGGCATCAACGCGGTAAAGGAAAAAGGGGCGACGCTAATTATTGCCTTGGATTGCGGTGTGACGTCAACTTCAGAGGCCGAATACGCTCGTTCTCTTGGGATGGACCTTATCGTATGCGACCATCACACGCCCCAAGAAGAATTGCCCAACGCGGTGGCTGTATTAGATGCTAAACGCTCCGATTGTCCCTATCCATTTACGGAATTGTGCGGTTGCGGAGTGACGTACAAACTCGTACAAGCGATTCACGCGGCCCGTGGAAAAGATGTGTCAGAGTTGGATCACTATTTGGACCTAGTGGGCATTGCCACCGCTGCTGACATGGTTTCGCTTAAGGGAGAGAACCGCATCCTTCTCAGAAAAGGAATTGAACGCCTGCGCACGAACCCTCGCATCGGACTGCGAATGCTGGCTGATCAGGCCAAAGTGACCTTATCCGAGGCAACCACGCGAGATATTTTGTTTTCGTTAGGCCCGCGAATCAACGCTGCAGGACGTCTTGGAGATGCGGCGCGCGCCGTGACGTTACTGATGTCAACTACCTCGACTGAAGCCGCAGCCCGGGCTCGGCAATTGGAGCGGCTTAATGAAGAGCGCCGAGCACTGGACCAGCAAACGCAAAAGGAGGCGTTTGCCATGGCAGACCGCTTTCTGGCAGGCACACAACGACACGCAGTTGTTTTGCATAATCCCGACTGGCATCTGGGCGTCATTGGAATTGTTGCGAGCCGACTCGTTGAACGACACTATCGACCAGCCGTGATGCTCTCTACTTCGAGTGGCATCATTAAAGGCAGCGCCCGCTCTATAAATGGAATCAATGTGTTCGCTGCGCTGAGTTCGTGCGAGCACCTACTTCTAGAATTCGGAGGCCATGACTATGCCGCCGGGCTGTCCCTCAAGCCAGATGACTTACCAGAGTTCATTACTCAATTTGATGCAGCCATTGCCGGTACGGTCACAGAAGGCGCTCTTGAGCCCGTAGTTGAGGTGGACGCTGAAATGCACCTCTCAGATCTTGACACTCGTTTCTGGGCAGTACTTAAGCAGTTTGAGCCTTTTGGCCAAGACAACCCTCCACCTGTTTTTCTTTCGCGTTCACTTGATGTTATAGGCCCTGTTGCCACCGTTGGCCGAAAACGAGACCATATAAAATTTTCCGTCAGGGCCTCTGGTGCGTCCGGTACTTCCCATCCTTCCCGAGATGTAATTGGATTTGGCCTGGGGAAACACTTGGAAACTGTTGCGGAATGCCAGGCGAATGGACAACCTGTTGATCTACTTTTTTCTATCGACGAAAATACTTGGAATGGCCGTACAAAACTCCAGCTCCTCGCCAAAGACGTAGTTCCCTCGACGTCTTAACTCTCATTTTTGTCACATTATGGCTGTTTTTACGCATATAAATTCGTAATATTCCACAGCGGGAACACTTGTGATAACAAGTAAATACAAGACGTCTCAAATCACATGTCGAAACCATGATTGAATTCATATCCCAACCTTGGCCTTGGTACGTGGCCGGCCCCCTGATCGGGATCGTTGTACCCTTGCTGTTCCTCGTGGGCGGCAAGCAGTTCGGACTGTCTGAGAATCTGCGGCACGTGTGCGCTATGCTTCCAGGCAAAACTGACTTCTTTAACTACGACTGGCGAAATGGCAGCTGGAACTTGGTTCTCATGCTAGGGATCGTCATCGGCGGATTCATTGGAGCAACGTGGCTCGGAAATCCCGATCCGGTGGCCATTTCTGAGGCTACGCGCTCTGACCTTGCTCTGCTAGGCGTCACGAATTTTAATGGACTGCTTCCGGCAGACATCTATTCGTGGGAAGGACTGGGAACGCTGCGCGGTCTAATCCTACTAGTCGGCGGCGGCTTCCTAATCGGATTCGGTACGCGTTGGGCGGGCGGGTGTACCTCAGGGCACGCCATATCAGGACTAGCAGATCTTCAGTTGCCTTCACTCATTGCGGTGATAGGATTTTTTGCAGGTGGGCTCATCGCCACCTTCTTACTTCTTCCCATCATCCTGTAGGTACGCACCATGACTACTGCACAGAACGCTGGCACGGCGCATCCAAACACAATGGCCCGCCTACTGCCCTACTTGCTCATCGGCATTTACTTCGGCATCGTTTTCACGAAATCTGAAGTGATCTCGTGGTTTCGCATACAGGAGATGTTCCGTTTTCAGGCTTTCCACATGTACGGCATTATTGGGAGCGCCGTAGTTGTCGGAATGATTTCGATTCAACTTATAAAACGCTTTCACCTGAAGGCTGCTGACGGATCAGAGATCAACATCCCACCAAAAGAACTCGGGAAAGGCACCCGCTATTGGGCAGGCGGAACGATGTTTGGCCTTGGATGGGCTCTAACGGGCGCTTGCCCGGGTCCCATGTTTGCCCTCGTTGGCAACGGTGTTACTGTCATGTTGATCACCATCTTAGCTGCCGTTGTGGGTACGTATACCTACGGTGTTTTACGACCCAAATTACCTCATTGACCTACGCATGCATCTGATTCGCTGACTTGTGGCTCGATGCTATCCATCTTTTTTACCTCACTATTCCGCGTACTAGCCATGCTGTTCAGACAAATCTGGGATCAAAAACTAGCCCAGTATGCCTACCTCATCGGATGCCAAAAAACGGGTGAAGCCATTGTGGTGGACCCTGAGCGCGACATCGATACCTATCTCGAATTAGCCGAAAAAGAAGGCCTAGAAATCACCGCTGTAGTCGATACGCACATCCATGCGGATTACCTCACAGGACTTCGTGAGTTTGCCGAGCGTGGTGTCCACGTATACGCATCTGATGAAGGAGATGCCGACTGGAAGTACGAGTGGCTGATTGGATCCGATTACAACTACACCCTGCTCAAGCACGGGAATGAGTTCAATATCGGAAACATCAAACTGACGGCGATTCATTCACCGGGTCACACGCCTGAACACCTTTCCTACTTAGTCACAGACATTGGTGGTGGCGCAGATCGCCCAATCGGACTTTGCTCGGGTGACTTTGTCTTTGTCGGTGACCTTGGGCGTCCAGACCTATTGGAATCTGCGGCCGGAGTACAAGGCGTAATGGAGCCATCAGCCCGGACACTTTACCAGTCCGTTCAGGAATTCCTGAAACTGGATGATTTTATCCAGATCTGGCCGGCTCACGGCGCTGGAAGCGCATGTGGAAAGGCTCTCGGAGCCGTACCAAGCTCGACTGTAGGGTATGAGCGCGCTTTCAACGGTGCCATTGGTGCCGCCATCCGTGATGAAGACGAGTTTGTGGCGGCCATCCTCGATGGTCAACCCGAGCCACCGATGTACTTCGCTCGGATGAAGCGTGACAACAAACTAGGGCCTAAGGTCTTGGGTACGTTGCCTAGTCCAAGGCATCTCTTTGCGGACGATCTGAAAGCCCTTGCTGGCAACTTAGATGTAGCCGTATTGGATACACGCCTCGACAGGTCGGCCTTCATGGCACGTCACCTTCCTGGTTCACTGTATGCAGGCTTCAACAAGGCTTTTAATACGGCTGCCGGTTCGATCATTGAAGAAGGCATGGACATCTACCTCATCATTGAGGAAGAACATGTCGAAGAAGCCGTTCGCGACCTCGTGCGGGTTGGATTGGATAACATTAAAGGGTACGCCACACCAGAAACGCTGGAAGCATATGCTGACCACGGGGGTGAGATGGCATGCATTCGCGAAATATCTATCGAAGAACTTCCAGAAACAATGGAGTCAGTCGATGACGCGATTGTACTTGATGTGCGCAATATGAGCGAGCATGAGCCTTCTCACGTACCTGGATCTGCCAACATCGCCTACACCCGACTCTGGGTCCGAAGGGATGAAGTACCGTCGGGTACCAAGGTGGTACACTGCGTCTCCGGTGGTCGCTCGGCAGTCTCGAGCGCCTTGTTGGCCCGACTCGGTCACGATGTCATTTTCGTCAATGGTGAATGGGACGCCTGGGCGGCCAATCCCAACTCGACGATCGAACACGGTGCTCCGGTTCCTGCCTGAGCATTGTCTTGAATGTATAGTGTCTATGTCCGGCGCATGACGCATCGTCATGCGCCGGACTACAGGCATCCCGATTTCTATTCGCAGGAAGTAGCCCTTTGCAACTTCCCCAGGATACCCTTCCATGCTTTCACGTCACATCCCCTCCTTGTCATGGATTCCCGGCTATTCGCGGGATAATCTATCAGAAGATCTGAACGCTGGGCTCACCGTCGGCGTGATGCTTATCCCGCAAGGACTGGCGTACGCCCTTATTGCGGGTCTACCGCCGATATATGGTCTATACGCGGCTCTTGTGCCCCTTCTGGTCTATGCGTTTTTAGGTACGTCCGGGCAGCTAGCCGTTGGACCAGTGGCCATGGTCTCCTTGCTGGTTGCCACAGGTGTTTCCTCTCTTTCGCCTTCCGGCGTCGATGAATATGTAGCGCTGGCTCTCATGCTGGCCTTTCTCGTGGGCGCCATTCAGTTGGCACTTGGCCTGATGCGCTTCGGTTTCATCACCAACTTCCTATCCCATCCAGTCCTCAGTGGCTTTACGAGTGCAGCAGCATTGATCATCGGCCTGAGCCAGCTGAAACATTTGACGGGAATCCCTCTTGGCCGATCGAAAAATATCTTCGGAATCCTCCTTGAAGCGGGTTCGCGCATCGGCGAGTTACACCTTCCCACGCTGGCGATGGGCGTCGGAGGTATTCTTTTGATACTCGTCATTCGACGATGGGCCCCGCGCATTCCGGGCGGCCTATTGGCGGTCGTAGCTGGTACGGCCCTCGTTGCTCTGCTTGGATTAGACGAGAATGGCATCAAAATCGTAGGGAAGGTACCTGCTGGCCTTCCTATGCCAAGTTTCGCCTTCTTTACCGCTTCAGCATTATCTGACTTGCTGCCTATTGCGCTGGCAATTGCGCTTGTTGGCTACATGGAGTCAATTGCTGTGGCAAAATCTTTTGCCGCCAAACACAAAGCATCTATTGATCCAAGCCAAGAGCTAACTGCGCTAGGATTAGCCAATCTAGTCGGTTCGTTTTTTCACGCCTATCCCACCACCGGCGGCTTCTCTCGAACGGCCGTCAACGATCAAGCGGGATCCAAAACCCCGCTTTCCAGCATCATCAGTGCGTTGATCGTCGGACTTACCTTGCTGTTTCTGACGCCTCTCTTCACCTCTCTCCCAAGTGCCCTTCTTGCCAGTATCGTAATGGTAGCCGTATTCGGGTTGATTGATCTGAAAGAAATCCGCTTCCTGTGGAAAACAAACCGTACTGACCTTCTCCTGCTGCTCGTTACGTTTGTTGCTACGCTTCTTCTTGGCATTGAAGAGGGTATTCTGGTGGGCGTCAGCTTGTCGTTGCTCGCTTTTGTGTATCAGGCTTCCCGGCCCCATATGGCTCGTCTGGGGCGCTTGGCTGGAGAGGAATCCTATCGGAATGTGGACCGCTTTCCAGATGTTGAAATCGATGAGGGGGTCGCCATTTTCCGCATCGACGCTTCGCTTTTCTTTGGCAATGTCGAACATGTTCGCGATGCCTTGGGCGACCTGCTCGAACAGGAGCCTGACACTCGCTTCCTCATCTTGGATCTGTATCCCGTCAACAGGATTGACTCAACAGCCGTCCATGCCCTTTCAGACATACATCGCAGATTAATAGAGCGCGGTGTAACCCTCTTCTTTTCGGGCGTAAAAGGACCCGTCCGAGATACCTTGGCGCGTAGCGGTCTGACCGACTCCCTGGGCGATGATGCATTCTTCTCTCGTATCCATGACGCATGCATGGAAGCGCATCGTCGTGTGAACACCTATCTTGTCGGCGAAGCCGCACCCTGATCTGAATTTGCATGTCCGCAGCTGACTCTGATCTCGCTTTCCTGCCCTCCTGGTTCCGGGATTACGATCGATCCCGGTTCAGGGGAGACCTGGCTGCAGGCTTAATTGTTGGGGTTGTTCTGATTCCCCAAGGAATGGCCTATGCCTTATTGGCTGGTGTGCCGCCTGTATACGGCCTGTATGCCTCGCTCATTCCCTTGCTTGTCTACGCGCTCTTTGGCTCATCGCGCCACTTAGCCGTCGGTGTCGTTGCGATAGACTCCCTGATTGTTGCGGCCGGTATCGCTGCCCTTTCCCCTGAGACGCCCACTGAAGCCCTTGGGCTGACCTTCACCTTGGCACTAATGGTCGGGTTGATCCAAATGGCGATGGGTGCTCTTCGCTTCGCTTTTGTTGTTAATCTGTTATCCAGACCGGTGATCACCGGATTCACGAGCGCCGCCTCTCTGATTATCGGCCTTAGCCAGCTTAAACATCTTCTCGGTGTTGAACTCGATCGAAATCTGAACGTGTTTTCCTTGCTCCTGGAGGCTACTGAAAAGCTCGGTGGAACCCATTTACCGTCGCTTTCCATTGGTCTGGGAGGCATTCTGTTTCTTGTTTTCAGTCGCAAATTTTTTCCGCGGCTTCCGGCGCCATTGCTCGTGGTGGTGCTTTCTGCACTCGCAGTAGTAGCGCTGAACCTAGGTGAAAAGGGTGTCTCGCTCGTTGGGGTAATTCCGGTAGGTCTGCCTGAGCCTGGCATTCCTGCTTTTTCCATAGACGCCGTGCGCAGCCTGCTACCGACTGCGATAACGCTATCCCTCGTCCAGTTTATGGGCGTTATTTCGCTCGGAAAGGTATTCGCAGCCAAACATGGATACCGCGTACAGCCCAGCCGGGAGCTGATCGTTCTTGGGGCGATGAACACGGTTGGGTCGATGTTTCAAAGCATCCCGGTTTCAGGAAGTTTTTCTCGCAGCGCCGTCAATGATCGGGCCGGAGCGCAGACCTCTCTCGCGAACGCAATTGCAGCCGTGCTGGTGGGGCTCGTTCTACTGTTTCTCACTCCCTTGTTTGCCTGGCTCCCGATTCCTGTTTTTGCATCCATCATCATGGTGTCTGCCTTTGGCCTGATAGACCTTGCCGAGGTCAGGTTGCTCATGAAAACCAAGGCGCTTGACGGCATTATCGCCTTATTAACGTTTTTCGCAACCCTAACGCTGGGTATTTACCAAGGCATCTTAGTCGGAATAGGCCTTTCGGTCATCGCCATCATGTACCGGATAACACGCCCAAACGTGGCAGTCCTAGGCCTGCTTCCTGCAACACGCTCTTTCAGAGATACCGTTAACCATGCAGGTGCGAAGCAATTTGATGACGTTCTCATCCTTCGTATCGATGCATCGTTCTCTTTTGCCAATGCGGATCGGCTCAGGGATGTGATCACTACCGGCGTTAACGATACGGGCGCACGAGCCGTGATACTGGATGCGTCTTCGATCAATGATCTAGATACCACGGCGTTGTCCGTACTGGAAGAGACCTTCCGCATCCTACAAAACAGAAACGTCCTGTTCCTGATTGCAGGAGCCCGCCAAAGTGTACTCGACATCTTAGAGCACTCGAGTGCAGTTGACACGTTCAGCAATGAGACGTTCTTCCTCAGCCCATGGCGCGCCCTGCATCATGTACTTACGATGTGGGGGCGTCAGGATGAATTGGCGTCTCATTGAGGCCAACGGATTGAATTGAGTCTACGATCGAACGTGTTAAACCCAGCCGCGTGCGCCACTGTTGAGCCCAAGAGGTCCCCGCTCCTTTTTCTTCGAGGGTCCACATTTGATCAACATCATCGATAGCGCCAGAGAGTACTTCACCTACAGCTAGAAGGCCATCATATTGTCCAGCCGAGCGCAACCACCCTTCAATCTGCCGGGACCTTGTACCAAAGCCCGTGGGCAAATGGCTTTCCCGGGCAGCCTTTGCTACAAACGCATGCGTAAGCACTAGGCCGCTTCTGGCGGGAACGGCCAGAAATCGCCCGATTTCTGCCAGCGAAACGCGCGGATCATCTAAATCGAATCCTGCTGGGGCGAGTTCAAATGGGAATTCCGGAGCTTGGTCGGAGCCATCCACACCAGACGTGATTTGGACAACCTCTTTCAGTGTGCTCGCAACTGCCATCCCAAAGGCAGATACTAAGTCCGGGCCTTGCGTCGATAGCGCATGTGTCAGTAATGGAACCCATCCCATTGTGTGCATCCTGAGCAATGAGGATAGGGCCTTTACCTGATCTGTCTGTAGCATATGCGCAATTAGGCGCAATTCTACAGCAAGGTGATCAGGAGAAACAGAGCGTAAATCAGGCTCGTAGCCAGCCTCTGCCATCCAGCGACGCATCCGTTGCGACACACTACCCCCTAGAAGGCCTTCCTCATCCAGAAAGGCGGACGCCGCTGGCATCAGTTCATGCGTGAACCACGCATAATGCTCGGCTGCTATCTCGTCCAATGAACGGTGCTCGATGAGCGCTGAATCCAGCGATGCTGCATTCAGATCATTCTCGCTCCGCGGCGGAGATTCAGCCAGACTGGCAAGGGCTTCAAGTCGAAGAGTGAGAGCGATCACGGATATCAATCGTTGGAGTTTCGGACTGGTTTAAGCACGCCCGCGAAGCATGCCTTTCCAGTATAGGGTCGGAAGAATGTATTTCTTGAGTATCCACATCGACCACCGAGGCTTCGTTGTGTCGATGGGAAGCGAAGGATCCGGGTTATTGTCGTAGTCGAATTCTGCCAGAAGCATTTCGCCATATCCGGTGGTCAATGGACACGAGGTGTATCCATGATAGCGTTTATCATCGGTCAACTTATTCTCTTTCATGACTCTTAGCAAGTTCGCCACCATGATCGGAGCCTGCTTTCGTACGGCCGCGCCGGTCTTGGCATTCGGTGTACCTGCTGAGTCGCCCAGAGAAAAGACATTCGCGAATCGAGTGTGCTGAAGGGTGTTTTTATCAACTTCCACCCATCCCTCAGCGTTGGCCACGTCGCTCTGCTTGATGAAATCTGGCGCTGACTGAGGGGGCACAATGTGAATCATATTGTAGCGCTCAACACGCTGCCCCGTAACAGCACCGGTTTCTGGATCAAGTAGATCGAATACGGCCTCATTCTTATCTCCACGAATCTCGACTAGGTTCGTGTGGTGGCTCCATTTAGCTCCGTAACGAGCCTGTACTTTGAGGAGCGCGTTTCGGAAAACTTCCACGCCGAATAACATCGTCCCCGGTGACATCATTTCGACATCAACCTTGCCTTGAAGACCGTTTTGGCGGAGGTGGTCTGCCGTCAGCCACATGATTTTTTGCGGAGCTCCACCACATTTTATAGGCGTGTTGGGCTGCGTAAAAAACGCCTTGTCCCCGGCCTTGAGACTCTTGAGAACTTCCCATGTGTACGGGGCCTGCTCGTAAAGGTAGTTCGAGCAGACGCCACCTTTGCCTAGCGCCTCGGGCAAGCCCTTGACCTTGGCCCAGTCAATTTGAATACCGGCCGCTACGACTAAGTAATCGTAGGTCACGTCTTCACCTGATTCCAGCCTCACCTTATTGTCGCTAGCGGTGATAGAAGCTACGCGCTCCTTGATCCAGGTCACACCTTTGGGGATATAATCTGCTTCAGGCTTTCGAGTTGATTCTTGGTCGAAGGTGCCTGCTCCGACCAATGTCCATGCAGGTTGGTAATAGTGAGCCTCAGAAGGTTCAATGATCGCGACATCTAGTGAGCGATCTTTGAGCTTGAGTTGGGCTGCTACCGTAATACCGGCAGTTCCGCCGCCGATAATGAGAATGTTGTGATGACCTGCCATGGTTCCGATAGTAAGTAGTGGGAAACCTCGTTATTCGCCCCAAGATACAACTTGTATCTACTTGTTATTACATCTGGTCTCTGAACTTATTGTGTAGAGAATGGTGAGGTGCAATGAAGCATCTCAGGTAAAACAAGGGTGTCTCACTTAGTCTATCGACCAAACGGCTTTTCTGGCAGTTTGTAGGCCTCTTTTACTGGCTTCAGTGGGCGCTTAAACCACCACGGACGGCGCAATCCATCAGGTGAGTGGTCCATGGCCGATCTGGAAAGAGCTACCCATTCATGGTAATTCTCCATAGATGCGTCCGTATCCACAAACACATCGCCATGCTGATCCTCGGGGCGCGCTTTTTCTACGTTATAGGCCTTCTGAAGCCAGCAATGATGTCCCGAAACGGGATCTGGCTGCACAGCGTGCGTCAGGTTCTGGTGCACACCTACGTCTTCCCACCAGATTCGAGATGTGTCTGGATCGAATGATTCCCAAGGGCCTGCCCCATGGGTCACTCTCAGCTTGCCGCTCTCTGGCTTCTGCTCAATCGTTACCAGATTCGAAGCTCCACGGCTGAGTCCTTCGCCCTCCTTGAGGCGCCACCGACCCAGATGGTGGCTCATGGCAATCACACCCGGCTTAATGCCTTCCGTGACCCAGACTTTGTCCACGAAATACCCGATGCGCGTCGTAACGCGAATCAATTCACCAGTATTGACACCCAGGCGTCGTGCATCTTCAGGATGCATCCACACAGGATTCTTGTGGCTTAGTTCGTAGAGCCATTTGGCGTTAGCACTGCGCGTATGGATAAGTGTCGGCAACCGGAAGTTTGGTAATAACAGCATCTCGCCCTTTCCCCGGTTTATGTTGTCCGGGTGGACATGCGATTTGAGCGTCCAGGGAAGTGTGTACTCTTTTTCGGGCCATCCCCAGTCTTTCATTGTAGGACTGAAAAACTCCATTTTTCGACTTGGGGTAGTAAAGCCCACTCGGGGGACTCCGTCTACCATGACGCCGACGATATTCCCATCTTTAACGATGCGACCCTGCTTATCCGTCGATGAGCCTTTGTCATCGATCTTTTTCTCGTAGGGCACATAGTTGTCCTTCGTGACCTCGTAAGCAGCGTATTTGCGCATGTACTCCATCGGGGTCAGACCTTCTTCAGCGGCCGTTTCCGGCAAGCCTGGAACGCTGTTCTCGAAGATCCATCGATAGTACTCTTCGACGGTCACGATTTCGCCTTCACGGTAGGGGCTCATGAAATGCTTCTTGACACCCAGCTTACCGTCTGGATCCATGGCGAGTGAAAGCTCTATCCAGAATTCGTTTTCTTCCCAGACCTCACCCGGATTCGTTTCCCAGGTGTATCGAACTTCTCTCCCAAGTCGTTCGGCTGCAACGCGCTGAACGGGCTGACGGAAAGCAATCCACTGGCCCGAGTGTGTTTCCTGACTCATTAGATCATGGCGCTCACCGGCATGACCCATGGGTAATACATAATCAGCAAACCAGGCAGATTCATTCCACGTAGGCGTCAGCGCCACATGGCATTTCATCTTCTCCTCGTCTTGGAGCGCCTTCATCCACATGAACCCATCCGGATTAATCCAAAGAGGGTTGTAGACTCGCGTGAAGTAGACGTCTACATCACCGCGGCCTTCTTCAATGAAGTGGGGGAGCAAAAAGCTCATTTCATAGAATGCCAGGGGCCATTCATGCGGAAGATGTAATTCATTCCAAGCATTCAGTGGCTCGGGCGAGTCAAACGGCTTGGGTACGAACTTATTCCAGCTGTTGCCCGAAGTCCCACCTTCGGTCCCGATGCTACCCGTCAACACATTCAAAAACAGGAGACAACGAGCTACCTGCCATCCACCGAGGTTACCGATGGAGGCACTTCGCCACGTGTGAGCCGCTAGTCTTCCCTGGCAACCAGCGACTATTTCCGCTGATTCGCGAATTCGTTCGATGGGTACCTGTGCCTCTTTGGCTGCACGCTCAAACGTGAACTCGGCATAGAGAGTCTTGAGCAAACGATCAAATGGCTCAAAGTCCTCTCGGTCAGCATCCAGATCAAATGACCCCGACGAAACGAGTTCTTTCAAGCGCTCTAGGATGTTTTCGCCTGGTAGGTCGAAATCTACATCGTCGTAAGGGCGATCACGGAAGAAGTCGAGCGTCTCGCGCCAGTTGACCCATCGACGAAGGAATTCTTTGTCGTATAGGTCGTTTTGAATGATATAGTTAGCAATCGACAGCAAAACTGTCTGCTCAGATCCTGGCCATGTGGGTAGCCACACGTCGGATTTCGATGCTGTGTTGGAGAGCCGCGGATCGAAGGTGATCAGCTTGGCGCCCTTTACCTTAGCCTCCATAATCCGCTGTGCGTGCGGATTGAAATAGTGACCCGTTTCAAGGTGACTCGATATCAATAGGATCACATTCGCGTTGGCGTGATCCGGGCTTGGGCGATCGAATCCAGACCAGACGAAATACCCCGCTCTTGCGCCGGCTGAACAGATGTTAGTATGAGAGTTGTGTCCATCGACACCCCATGCCTGGATACAACGATTTGTGTATCCATCTTCTCCCGGCCGACCCACGTGGTACATGATGCCATCGCGACGCTTCTCGCGGGAAGCACGCATTTTAGAGCCGATATCCTCGAGCGCTTCATCCCACGATACCCGCTTCCATTTTCCTTCGCCTCGTTTTCCGACGCGCTTGAGCGGGTAAAGAATGCGCTCGGGATCGTACACCTGGTTAATAGTGGCTGGTCCCTTGGCACAGTTGCGTCCGCGGCTTCCCGGGTGCTTGGGATTGCCTTCGAACTTCTTGATGTCCAAAGTTTCCCGGTCCACGTAGGCGAGTAAGCCACAGGCACTTTCGCAGTTAAAGCAGACGGTTGGAACGAGGGTATAGTGCCTCGCCACTTTCCGCGGCCATTGCTTTCCATCCCACTCGACCCAGTCGTCCCACTTGTCTGTGGGCGGATACTGACTCATACGTCCGTCCGGGTGGAGGACGGTCGTCATGTCAACCTTATCAGGCGTGCGATCCGTATCGGCAAACTTGGGAAGACCGAAAGCAGCCCCATCCCCTGTGCCGTGCGTGTGTTTTTTGTCGTCGGCTGCCATAATTCAACTGTTAGGAATTTCCTGAGGGGCGGTGACGAAGGCATGCTCAAATGCGTACAAACCGATGAGGGCTGCCACGGCTGGCGCCCAGTCTGGAGAACCCAGGTAGGCGATAGGGAGCACGTGTCCTACAACAATTACTCCACCCCAATAGAGCCACTTGAAACGACCCTTTGTGATGATATGTGCTGCTCTTGCTGCTGCTTCGGATGCATGAGGCATACCGAACTCACCGAGCACGATGATTGCAAGATCCGCGATAACACTCACGAGGAACGTGATTTGTATCAAGGAAGCCAAGCTTCCATGGAAGCCCACGATGGAGTTCATGATGAGCATAAAGGCACTACCGCCCATTACGGACTGTACCAGCATGTGGATGGGAAGGAGTGGGCTTTGCCACAGATCCCGTCCTTCAGCCTGTCCAAATAAGAAAGCGGTATAGATTGCCGTTCCGATCGCGAACGGAATAGAAGGTACCATCACCCAGAATCGCCAATCAACCGCTGGGATTTCGTACCAACCCATAAACTCTACCAACTCACCAGCCCACCATAGTGTGACCAGTCCGCTGAAGCCGATGAGCAAATACGCTCCTCGGACGAGCCAGGATTTCCACTGAGGCTGTAATACGATTCGGAGGAATCGCTCGGGGCGCTCTAAGTCGTATACCAAGAGCGCGGTCGTAACGAGGAGGAATCCCAGGGATGAAGAAGAGAGGGCTAACATATCGGCGCCTTCAATTGCTATGCCAGCAATCGGCCCCAAAATGGCTAGTATGAGGAAAAGCCCAGCTGCGATGCCCTTTGTGACGAGATAAGCTGGAACCGGCCAGTGCCAAGGCACTTTGTGCTGAGCATTCCAGACGACCTGCGTCATTTGCTCGGCCATGCGTCCTTTGCCAATCTGAATTGGCCCACCGGTTGGATCCCCTTGGGGACCTGAGGCTCGAAGGGCTGCACCAGATTTTGATCTGCGCTTAGATGTACCCGGCTGGGCAGTTGCCTCGTGAGCTGAATGGCCACCGTCTCCATGTAGGGATAGAACATCCGACCATGCAAATGAGTCTGGCGTCCGCTCTACAGCGGTAGGATGCATCGCTACATCTTCGCCGCCGATGTAATACAATTTCGGCGCAGTACCCTGCTCTGGCTTGCGAACGGTGACCTTGTTTTTAGCAACTGCCTTGGCAATCTCTGTGTCGGGATCGTCCAAATCGCCCGCAAGGATCGCATGTTCTGGACACACTACTACACAGGCTGGCTCCAAACCGAGGTCAACTTTGTGCGCGCAATAGTGACACTTGGCAGCAGTCCCAGAGTTGGGATCGATGTAAATCGCATCGTAAGGACACGCTTGCATACATGCCTTGCAGCCAATGCAGACATCCGGGTCGAATTCGACGATGCCGTCATCGCGCTGGTACATGGCCGTGACCGGACATATCCGAACGCAAGGCGGATTGGCGCAGTGATTACAGCGAGTTACCTGGAAAGAGCGGGTAACGTTGGGATATTCACCCGTCTCCACACTCTTAACCCAGGTACGTTGCACACCGAGGGGTACCTCATTCTCGCTTTTACAAGCGGTAGAACAGGCATGACAGCCGATGCAGGTGTCATTATTGATTAGAAAACCGTAATTCATGCTCCGGTGGGGTCAAAACGATACGTTGCGAACTGTTACATAGAACAGGTCGAGCCCGTCCAAACAACGCAGTTGTCATTACAGGTTACTACATCTGACTCAAAAGGTCCAGATCTGACGGCCGATTTATGTTGATTAATTCACTTGATGGGACATCTACTGTTCTGACGTCCAGACGATCAAGCACACCGAAAACAGATCGTTCACCGGCTTCGAGACGGGCAACGATGAGTGGAAACGCCGAGGGCATCCAAATTGCACATAGTGGCTGTACCCTCTCTTCTTCCTCAGATCTGGCTGCAATCACCGATGGTGAATCGGCAGCATTTTTCCCCTCTGAATAGGTTTTATACGCGTTAATAAGCGCTTCAATCGTTGTTTGGGAGAGGGCTGGAAGGTCACCGGCCACTACCAAAAGGGGCGCCTTGCTCATACGGGTTTCATTGGGGATAGCAGACTTGCTTTCTGTGGCTCGTGTTTCCACCGCCTTAAACCCTTCCCGAATACCAGCTAAGGGGCCACAATCCATGACCGGATCTTCCAAAATATCAGATACAGATATCTGGTGTTTGGTGAGCAGCGCCTCTATTGACACCTTACGCTCCGGCGCCACAGACAGGTAAACGTGCTCGCATGTTTGCACAAGTAGAGATAACGGACGAAACAGAAGTGGCCTTCCGGCAATGGGTTCTGTCAGTTTATCCCGGCCAAATCGCCGACTAGAACCGCCAGCCAATAGCAAGCCTTGAAGTTGTGGGTGGCTGGTCATGATATCGATAGTACGTGCATAACGGTGCGTTCTCCGGTGGGCAAGAGATACATTCCGAGTATATCTTGTGCTTTCCTAGTATTCCACTTCGATATTTCCTTTGGTAGAATTCGGCGTGGCTAGACTACGTCATATCGTCGCATCTGTAGCTGCTACCGACGTCACCGATCCGGCACACGGTCTCAAGTATTCCTGAACGTACCATTCATGATCTACTTCTACGTTGACACACCCACGAACATGAAGAAGGGTGTTGACGCAAATCGATTCGACGAGTCTAGACTGTACCGCAGCTTGGTCTTGGCTGAGGCAGATGGTCGAGGCAAGGTCTTCGTGCTGGACTCCAGACATGTCCCAGCCACCCTTTCAGGCAGCGTCGGAGAGATCCCTCGTCATGCACTTTTGAACATGCAGCCTTACCGGAAACCGGTCGAGGTCATGGCAGGCGGAGGTATTATTACTAAACCAGGGAAGAAGAGACCGAAGATTCTCCTCATCTATCGAAAGGGGCTATGGGACCTGCCTAAAGGAAAACTTGATCCGGGTGAGACGTTAAAGAAATGCGCTCGAAGGGAGGTGAGAGAGGAGCTGGGGATCTCAAAAGTGAAGGTCCTGGAATTCTTGGATACGACAACTCATGGGTATCGAGACGGACGGAAGTACGTCGTAAAGACCTCTTATTGGTGGCATATGTCGACTGAGGAGACTGAGTTCATTCCTCAGGCCGCCGAAAAGATTACTGACGTGCGTTGGTTTGGTCTGAATAAAGCCAAAAAGGTTCTTGGGCATGAAACCTTGATCTGGTTGTTGAACCGCGTCGAGCACATGCTGGTGTAGGTGATCAGTGCTCATATAGCAGAGTACGACGACGTGGCACCGCTGTGATAGGCGAGGCTCGTTCCGCGCAACGCCGTCTGGCACGCGCAATTTGCTAGGCCCGCTCAGCTAGTTCTGCCCATCGTTCCATATCTCGTTCTAGCCGCGAGAGTAGCTCTCCAAGCTCTTCGGAGAGCGTCGTAATGGTATCAAGGTCTGCAGTACCTCCTCCTAGGGCCGTCTCGATCTCTTCTTTACGCTCTTCTGCCTGTTCGATCCGCTTTTCCGTCTCTTGCAGTTCCTTTTTTCCCTTGTACGACAGCTTAGGCTGTGCTACCGAATCTGCAAATGAGTTTGCTGGGGACCCTGACTTTCGGGACGGTGTTTGGGACGTTGTTTTCCGGGAGGCGGAAGCCGCTGCCTGAAGCGCCTTTTCATTTTCGCGCATCTCGAGAAACGCACTGTAGTCGCCTGGATACTCACGAATTTCGCCATTTCCCTCAAAGTGCAGAACGTGGTCAATGGTCCGGTCTAGGAACCATCGATCATGCGAGACAACGATCAGGACGCCATCGAACGTATCTAGGTATTCCTCAAGCGCAGCAAGCGTTGGGATATCCAGATCGTTTGTTGGCTCATCGAGCAAAAGGATATTCGGTGCGCCCATCAGAACCAGCAATAGGTGCAGACGACGTCGCTCTCCTCCAGAGAGTTTTTCAACGGGCGTGTACTGCACGGCAGGCGGAAACAAGAAGCGCTCGAGCATTTGACTGGCAGAAATAACCGAGCCGTCAGCTGTTCTCACGTTCTCGGCTATCTCCGTAACGGTATCGATCACCCGGAGCTTATCGTTGAGCGGACGCCCTTCCTGATCGAAGTACCCGACGACAACTGTTGGTCCAAATTCAATATGACCACTGTCGGGTTTCACTTTCCCTGCGATCATGTCGAGTAGCGTCGTCTTTCCTGTACCGTTTGGGCCAATAATGCCCAGTCGGTCTTCGCGCGCAACCAGCCGGGTAAATCCTTTGACAAGTGTCAGGTCCCCATAAGCCTTAGAAACGCCTTCTAGTTCGAGGACCTTCTTCCCAAGACGGGTCGAGGCAGCAGCCAACTGAAGCTTTGCATCTGGGCCGGACCCAGAGCTTTCCTGTAGAGCCTGAGCACGGTCGACGCGGTACTTTGCTTTCGATGTCCTCGCTTTAGGTCCTCGTCGTAGCCACGCCAATTCGCGCCGAGCGAGGTTTTGTCTGGAACGCTCAGTGGCTTCGGCCAACCGCTCCTGTTCTTCTTTCAGTTCGAGGTATCGGGTGTAATTACCCTCATACTTCATCACTCCACCAGGCATTACCTCTAGCATTCGGTTGGTAACGCGGTCGAGGAAGTAGCGATCATGCGTAACTAAGAGAAGGGCGCCCGGGTAGTTGGCCAAGTACTTCTCCAGCCACGCGATCGTTTCGGTATCGAGATGGTTCGTGGGTTCATCCAAGAGCAGCAGATCAGGCTGCAGGACCAAGGCCCTCGCCAAAGCGACCCGTTTTCGTTGCCCTCCAGACAAAGTGCCCACTTTGGCGTCCATGTCATCAAGACCTAGCCGGTCGAGAACAGCTTTTGCGCTAGCCTCCCGGTCCCATCCGCCCGTTACGTCGAGTTGATGGCTGAGATCTGACATCCGATCGAGCAGCTTCTCGTCTACCGTGCCTGTGGCGTGAGATAAGGCATGAGATACTTCCTCGTAATCATGAAGCAGTCTCAAAAGCGGATCGCCTTGGTCAAACACGGCATCTAAGATGGTGTGACCTGGGTCAAAGGACGGGTTTTGTGGAAGAAACGCAATGCGGGCGCTGCTAGGGATCATCATCCGGCCACCATCGGCCTTTTCCATCCCGGAAATTATGCGCATCAAGGTTGTTTTACCGGAGCCATTGGCACCGATCAACCCCATTTTTTCATCATCCGCAAGACCGAACGTCACGGCGTCTAAAAGCGGTTTTGTGCCATACGTCTTCCGCAGGCCTTCAATAGTCAGAATGTTCATGACGTTGGTTATTGTCCGGCCATGAATATGGCATTTGCCATAAGCATTCGTCCTGATCTCCAGAACCCCCTAAACAGAATATTGTCGAGAAGGAAAACGATCTCTCCTCGGCCAACCGACTGCACCCCAAAGGCAAGGCTTCCTTCGATACGCTCTTCAGCTCGATACCCGGTATGACCGCTCATCCGCCCATCGTCCTGAACAATGCCGACATTCCAGTTGCCAGATCCTTTCATGATCTCTGGGTGGTCGCTACGACTTCGTAATATGAATGTCTCATCTGAAAACCCAAACGCAAGCGGGTGGCTGTCATCCATATCGACGCGATAAATCGCCCCTGGATTATCACTCTCAGATCCCTCACGATTACGGTCTTCATATCTGCGAGACCTAGCGTTTTCTGCTGCGGAGCTGTCTGGCTCCGGATCGGAGGACTTAACGGTCAGGGCCATTCCTTCCTTGCCTGCCAACCACGAAGCTGCGCGATCTAACGCCACCAATCGACCGCCGCCTCGCACCCACTCGGTAATGCGCTTCAGCCCTGCATCGTTCAACACAGAACCGTACGAGCCGGATGGCATCAGGATAATGTCAAACTCGTCCAGATCGATCGCGGCAAACCGGGAGACCGGAAATCGGGTGATCGGATAGTCTAAAACCTGATCAAACAGATGCCATATTTCGCCGATTCCAGACGATGACAACGGAGAGCCGAACGGCATACCGACGCGTGGTGGCAGAATGGCTCGTACGCTTGAGGATCCCAGATCCTTGCCTTCATCTACATATCCTGTTGGAACCGCCGTTCCGTGCTGCCCAAATTCGGCGGCCAGGCCTTGAATCAAAGAAGCAATGTCAGCCCCGAGATGCTCGTTGTTACGACGGGTCACGATTAGAGAGCCACGGCCAAATTCCACGCCTTTTACAGTAAAAGGAGCGTCGTTGCGTCTGACTATCATGTCTGCCTTGAAAAGGGCAGCCAAAAACGTGGCATCACCAGCATCGTCCCACGGAAAGACCCATGCGTACGGTACATCCTTTGCGTCTCCTTCGTCTAACTCAGAAATCGCTCCGCCCGGTGCGTCAGCCAGCCATGGCGATGTTGGAATCGTCACCAGCGAAGCAATAGCATTTACATCGTAGGCATACGGGATGGCCCATGCCGTGATGTCGTAGGTGATGGAGTCAGTGATTGCGACTTCTGGATCAAATAGGACTCGTGTCAGGACGGCGCGTGGCTGTGAAGCGGGCACGACTAGGTCCCCGGAAGAAACGCGATGGCGCCCAGAAGAGCCGCTGCGATAATTAAGTCCCTCCACTGTCATGTCACCTGAAGCTGCGGCATAGTCAATACCAAGCAAATCAAGATGGCGAGCCACTTCAGCCATACGATTTCCTGGCGAGGAGGCGCTTATAACATAGGCTTTGTACTGCCCTGGCGGATCAGACAAGGAGCGATCGAAATATGAAGCGAACTCATTTGTAAGTCGCTCCCGATGCACTGAAGCCATTTCTACAGTAGAGAGCCCCGTTGAGGCGTGGTGCGTCAGCCGATCGAGCAAGGAAAGTGTGTCACCAAGAGCAGTCTGCACGCCTAGTCCGGCGCCACCTCCACCGGCCTGCTCATACGTCATTCCAATGGCCCCGTTGAACATAGGAAAGGAATCCCCATAGCCGGGATACAGGATGTCGAAGACCTCCTTAGTAAAATAGAGCCATCCTTCCGCGTCGAAGTACCGGGCGTGGTTGCGGCCAATAATCTCCTGAAACTCTCGCTGCCAATCGGTGACCTCTTCATGGACCGGCTCGGCGGCCGGCGCAAAGAAGTACGGTGAGTTGACGCCTTGCTCGTGGAAATCAACATGCACATGAGGCATCCACGCGCGATACAGGGTCATGCGCTGACGAGTCTCTACTTGTGTTTGCCAGGACCAATCACGGTTTAGGTCAAAGTAATAGTGGTTTGTTCGACCACCGGGCCAAGGCTCAGCATGCTCAACGGATACTGGGTCTGCATCCATAGACTCTCCAACCATCATATTGTACCAGTTGGCATAGCGGTCCCGACCGTCCGGGTTGATAGCCGGATCAAGTACCACCACCGTGTTCTCAAGCCACTCGGCAGATCGTTCAGAAGATGGGTCAGCAAGCGCAAATAACGTCGTCATTGACGCTTCGGTGCTGTTTGACTCGTTGCCATGTACGTTAAACGAAAGCCAAACGATGGCTGGTGGCGTGCCCTCAGGATCGCCTTCTTCGAGGTTAGCCAGGCGCAGGTTGTCATGCCGGATGCTCTCCAACCGGGTCATGTTCCGTGTTGAAGACACGACAGCTACTAGCAGCGGGCGCCCTTCGTTGGTCGTACCGTAAGGAATTAGCTGCACCCGATCACTTGCCTCAGCAACGTGCTCAAAGTAGTCTACCACCTGGTGATGGCGGGAGAACCGGGATCCAATTTCATACCCAAGAAAGCTCGAAGGGGATTCTAGGTCCTGAGCGACGGTGGGAGCGACGGTAGGAGCTACTGCCAGTAGCAGTACAACGAGAAACAACAGGCCTTTTCGCATGAGTGATGTCAAAAGAGTGGGGAAGCCGGAAAGCATATTGCGCCGGATGGTAAATCGAAGTGGTGCGTGTCAAAGGATCCGATCTACACGTCCTGCGTTCGGAGAACTCTGACAAATTGCCCTAAAGCAACGGACAACGAAAGTACCCCGCTAAGAGGGGCCTTGCAATTGCCCGATCCACTCGGCTTCCATCCTATTCCTGAATGCGACGTTTTTTCTTCAGTTTCACCGCCTTTTTTGATGCCCGCTCACGTGCTGGAATAGTCTTAGCGACCCTAACAGCCGTTCTCGTGGCCCTTCTTGTCACAGACATAGAACGAGATATCTCCCACGCGTGGATTCAGGACAAGGCGCAAGGTTTCCCCGACGAATTTGCCCGTTACCTGCATGCCATCACGACATCAGAAGGAGAAACTGCGCCAGCGTACGCACCTGGCTATCGGCGCTCAACATTGACACGTCTTAAAGAAGTTCGCAAGGGTAGCGGTCAGGTTCTTCCATGGGTAGAACGAGGTCCGGGAAATGTAGGGGGGCGGACCCGAGGATTAGTGATCGACCTTAATGATCCGTCCGGAGCCACCTGGTTGGCCGGATCGGTGAGCGGTGGAATTTGGAGGACGACAACATCAGGCAATAAATGGACTCCGGTTACGGAAGATGCGCCAAGGCTGTCCATTTCAAGCATCGCCCAAGCTCCTTCCAATCCCCAGATCCTGTATGCAGGCACTGGTGAGGGCTTTCCCAATGGGGATGCAGCCATTGGAGATGGAATTCTCAAGTCGCTCGACGGGGGGCTGACATGGACACCCCTTCCCTCCACGACCGGGGGCCAGGGCTTCTTGTTCGTGAATCGGGTAATTGTGTCAGACACGGACGCGGACCTAGTACTTGCCGCTACGCAGGAAGGGCTTTGGCGCTCAACTGATGGGGGTGCCAGTTGGGCCAAGGTCCTCGAGGCCAATGGATTCTTTGGCTTTTATCAAATCATTTCTGAGCCAGATAATTTCTCCATTCAGTATGCCACCGATGAGGTTACTGGCATTTGGAAATCAGTCGACGCGGGGCTGACCTGGAACCAATCAAGCCAAGGTATTGCAGAAACTGGTTCTGGTAACCGGATCGAGATCGACATCTCCCCGGCTGAACCTAGCACCTTGTTTGCGCTTGCTGAGAACAGCCGCCCAAATCAAAACGATCCTGCCTATATCTCAAAAGATCGTGGCGACAGTTGGCTTCCTTTCCTCCCAGAACCGGGCAGCTTCAATCCGGACATCGCTGGTGACCAAGGTTGGTACAACCAAGTGGTTCACGCCCATCCTTTTGATCCCAACGTTGTCTTTATGGGTGGTATCCGCATGTATCGCCTTACCGCAGGGGCATCCACAACCACCCTGAACCTATTTACGGGTGCAGATCAGGAGGGAACGGAAGCGTTCATGACCTTCGTAAATTTTGGAGCCTCCCATCTCGGTGGTGGTCTACGGCTTGGTACTGAAGAAGAGGAAAGCACTATTCGGGCTAGCGAGATGGTGTCCGTCGAAATTCGCTTTGGGCCAGGGCGGTCGCAAATGGCCCACCGGTTCGTTCCTCCAGATCAGTCCGGAGTTGACTTCATTGACTACCCCTATGCCGACTATGTATCAGTACCCTTCGAAGTCTGGGACATAACCAATAATCGACAATTGCATGTGTCCTTTCGAGACAGGGAAGACAACGGAGAATTCGATCTTGATGAGTACAACGCCTCCAGTGTGGATCGCGAGTATGTACTAATATCTACCCGAACGTACACCGCAGATGCGCCCGATCCAGATATTGCACAAGATGGTGGCGTTCGTAACGACCTTGCATACTTCTTTTGGCCGGTCTTGGCTTCCGGCGCAATTTGGAACCCTATGGCACTGCCCGAATCTGTTTTACGGCTCAACTTCGAAGAAGTCGATGCACCCAATCGGATTCTTTCGAATGTTGGAACTGGCATTCATGCTGATCAACATGTTATGCGTGCCTTTAAAACAGGAACGGTAGGCAGTGGTTTTAGATTGGTAGTCGGCAATGATGGAGGGGTGTATTACTCGGGCGATGGGGGACTAAACTGGACGGGACGGTTCCGCGGATACAACACCACTCAGTTTTATGGCGTGGACAAGAAGCCTGGGGCTAATCAGTATATCGGCGGAACCCAGGATAATGGATCGTGGAGATCCCAAGCCAACCCCACATTGTCGTCGAGCTGGATAAGCGCTGGCGGAGGAGACGGATTCGATGCTATCTGGCACAAGCAGAATGATCAGCAAATGATCGCGACATCTCAACACACCTATATCACGCGAAGCCTGAACGGCGGAAGCTCTTTTTCTACTGCTATGACAGGGCTGTCTGATACCGGTAATTCGTGCGAGTGTGCGCAGTTCATTACCAGCCTATCTTCGCGCTCTGACAACTCCAATATTGTCTATACGCTAGGAAAATCGGGGGTTTGGCGTTCCCGTAATTTTGCCGGGACGTGGTCCCTGAGAGCAATCCCCTCAAGCGAGTGGGGGTATGCAGGGAGCAGCGGAAAAGTTCACGTTTCAAACGCTGACGGAGATATCGTGCTCGCTGGATATGAGATGGATCCGGTGGGTGGCGGCGGTGACATCGCGGGTAACCTACAGGTTTCAACAGATGATGGCACCACGTTCTCGTCTGCTACGACTCCTTCATGGTCCCCAGGCAGGCTGACCGGCATTTCGAGTTCGTTCGAAGACGCCAACACCATCTATGTGACTTTCTCACAGTTCGGGCGCCCCAAAATTATCCGGAGTACCGACCTTGGACAGACTTGGCAGGATTTAACCGGCTTTCGGGACGGATCAGCCGGTGTAATCAGTCCAAACGGATTCCCGGACGTAGCAACATTTGATGTAATCGACTTCCCAGAGTCTCCTATGATCTGGGCGGCTACGGAAATTGGGCTAATCGAGTCTCTTGATGACGGAGCAACATGGCAACTGGCGGACAATGGCTTGCCGGCCGTGTCCATTTGGCAAATGAAGCTCATTGATGGGGAAGTTCTTCTGGCCACGCACGGTCGCGGCGTTTGGACGGTACCTGTTTCGGCCATCCCCACCGAGACGGCGTCAGAGGTGTCCATTCCCACAGAGTTTGCTATCGATAGTATCTGGCCGAATCCGTTCGGCTCAGAGCTGCGTGTGTCTTGGGAGGCGCCACAATCCGGTTCTGTTCGCATAGAACTAATAGACATCCAAGGCCGCATCGCGGCGTCGTTGTTTACAGGAACAGTGACGGCTGGAAAACAACAACAGCGGTTCACAACGGCGAGCCTGGCCGCCGGGGCGTACTTTTTACGCATTCAGAGCGGGGACCAGGTGCTTGCGCGAAGCGTGATTAAGGCGCGCTGAGTCTTACGTGTTCAACACGGAAAACAGCCTTTAATCGGAGGAGCGAATCCTTTGGTTCACGAGCGCAAATCCGCTCTTTTTCATCGTATTAATAAAGTGGACGAACCGCCGCCTTTCCTCGTCCCCAATGTCTTACCGGTCCCTTCGCACGACCGCCGTTACTTCATGCGCCGTTTCCTGGTCGCCATTCCGTTTATCCTGCTTCTGGCAGCGTCCGTCCTCGAGACCGCCGCCCAGAACGTCCGAATCGTATACACCGTTGATACTGTTCATGAGGGTGAGTACACGTCGCACGTGATGCTCACTAACATGACCGATATAGCCATTGAGGGCTGGGACATGAGTTTCCGGCTGAACCAGCACGTCACGACTATCGAACATGCTGCTTGGAGCGAATTCCAAGATGTTTTCACGGTGCAGGGGCAGGGTTGGACACGAACGATAGGCCCGGGTGAAGTCGTCTGGTTTACGATTACAGGGATTGCCTATGATGGCCAGTCACCAGAAGTACCTCGAAGCTGTTTCTTCAAGGGCGCTGCGTGTACGGTTGAGGTCCATCCGGACGCCGAGGAGGATTTCGCTTTTGAATCGGAAATGATCGTGTCTGCATGGGTAGACGATTACGATTTTACTACCTACCGCGGCTTTATTGTGGTTCAGAACCCAACGGATCGTCGCTTCCCTGCTGCTTGGGGGCTTCAGTTCGCAACCCCATCACAAATCGTCGAGATGGAAGGTGTCGTCTGGAGCCGATCCGGAACAGAATATCAGCTTTATGGAACAGCCCACACCGATTACATAGGGCCGCACGATTTCGTCGTAATCCCGTTCCGTGGCGTCCACACGGGCATTCCAACAGAGCCTGTAAACTGCCGTCTGAACGGCACCTCGTGTACGTTCGAGCAACCGGATCACTTGGTTGAAACACCGAATCTGAACGTGTTTTTTAAAATGGGTGAGGCCAACGACACGGAGTGGGAGGGGTACATCCGGATTGAGAATCCAACGAAGAGTACTCTTTCCAGCTGGGTACTTCGTTTCACGCTCCCCAACCGAATCACAGATGCTGAGAATATGATTCTCGAGCGTACCGGCACCTCCTACACGATCCGCCCTGATTTCGGTAGAGGCCGGATCATGCCGGAAGCGGAATACACGTTCGCTATACGTGGAACGTGGGCTGACAGCCTGTCTGCACCGACGAATTGCACCATCAACAGGATGGAATGCAAGCTCAAATATCAGATTCAGCAAGATGTGTCCAGCGATGGCGACGGATCAACTGATTCGGGAACTGGTGGCGGAGGCGATGACGGTGGGGGAGATGATGGGGGATCGACATCCAAAACGGCGGCGAGCCGATCCCTGAGGACCGGCTCGCTACTTTCTTTGACAAGTTTAACACGACCAAGAGCGAACACGGAGGCACGGGTCTTGGCACCACGTATGCCAAACTTGTGGTTGACGCTCATGAGGGTGACATCAGTGTCTCCTCCTCATCGGAGGAAGGGACCCGTGTCAGCATTCGGCTTCCACGGGTTGCCCTTTGACGTTCCCTAGAACTTGACACTTACGCCTCCGATTATCGTCAGGGTCGATAGTTCATTCGTCACACTTGTTCCTGGGTTTTCCCCATTTGGAAACATTGGGTTCTTCCACAATCCCGTGACCTTTTCCGTCGGTGCATACTGTCCAGCCATGGAGAACATCACCTTTTCAGTGATTGGCCAAGAGAACCCAGCCGAGATGTGCTGAGTGACGAGCGCCGGTGCAGGGGCATTGAAAAAGGCCAAGTCGTCTGGAATCGGGTTGTTGTTCCAGGCATAGCCGAAACGTACGGGGAACGTGCCATTTACGTTGTACTGAGCACCCACCGCTACGACGGTGACGGCGTCCCATCCAAATCCTTTCACGGCCATGGTTTGGTCAAATCCAGATTCGTCGAATCCGTTGGTTGAGGCATAGTCGATGTAGCGGACATCCAGAGCCAACAACAAGTCGTCCATTCCCGTCCAGGCCAACGCGCCAGATACGATCATTGGGAAATCCATTCCGAATGTGTAATCCTGTGCGCCTGCTGTTTCTGGTTCGTATTCGAGGTCATCGAATGACTGGGGGCTCTTGTACGAGAGACCAAGGTTCAGATCCTCATTCACTTCAACATGCAATCCCGCCTGAAATCCGTACCCACGGGCCCATGTAGCCGGTGCATCTGGATACAGTGGGAGGTCGTCCATAGGATCGGCAGGCGTACCAAAGGCATCAATGAATTGAGGCGATGTGCCTGGGAATACGGACAGTTCCAGCGATGCAAAGTTCAGTGTTGGGGCAAATCCAAACGATACGTTGTCGTTTAACCGATAGGCAATCGTTGGGGAAATCTGAAGCAGCATAAAGGCTGACTTCATCTTTCCAAATCCAAATCCGCCTTGGGGCATCTGGGGTGTCAGAATCGGATTCACCGATGAGGTGGTGAAGTCGGATCCGGGGTAATCAACACCAAAACCACCTACACCATACATCGAGAAACCCCAGGCCAGGCGTCCGCCTTCCGGATTGTGAACATACCCGATAGAAGGAATCGGGAAAGGACCGGCGCCACTGTCTGTTGAACCTTCAAACGTCATTGGAGGGCCAAACGCTGGGCCAAAAGCACCTTGCTGCACGGAAGACGTGATTGTACTGGTCGGCATCATGAATTGGATACCCAAATCAAACGTCTGACCCGGTACCTGCACGATGGCAGCGGGATTCCAGTGTAGTGCCGTAAGGGCGTCCTGTGGAGCTGCCATGCCGGCACCTGACATGCCTTGGTCTATTGGTCCCACACCATTAAGTACGTGACCTGTCTGGGCCATGGAAGATGTCGCGAGAAATAGGCTAGCAAGCATCACTGCCGTAATGGGTTGCCAAATGGAAATTCTATGTGTCATAATTCTACCCTCGGTTGGGGGGTGTCAGTAGGGAAAACGTCCTTGCGAGTCAAATTTGGCTCGCGACACAATGGTAGGGTGTAGCACTTGTAATTACAAGTGGCGCCGGAAGCCGTGCCTCCGGACGTAGTGGAATACCTTGCAACTGTATTTTTCATAGTCGCTTCCCACCCCTTGTACGGCAAATAGGAAGTGTTGGAGAGTTTTCAACAACTGGATCCTATGCCTGTCATTACACGTATGCCCTTGAATTAATTCCCAAATGAATACCATGTCTACTACCGCAACGCCGAGGCACGAGCGGGTCAGTTCTTGGATCCGCGATCAAATTGAGTCGGGCAAACTCCTAGAGAACGACCAACTCCCTTCTGAAAATCAGTTGGGTACACGGTTCGAGGTGAGCAGGATAACAATTCGCCGAGCCCTTCAAACACTAGCGTCTGAGGGATTGATTTATCGAAAGCAGGGACTGGGCTCGTTTGTGGCCGACAATCGGCTGCACCAAGGTCTGGAAAGTCTGTCGGACTTTGTTGAAGACATGGAGGCTGCGGGATTGGCCCCTGAGTCTATT
>Ga0055584_100000634_pt1 | contig 33330 bp, 35 predicted proteins | sample OSDHelmetaG_FD_58716 | JGI IMG/M metagenome (GOLD analysis project Ga0055584, IMG submission 58716) | Pelagic marine sediment microbial communities from the LTER site Helgoland, North Sea, for post-phytoplankton bloom and carbon turnover... | ecosystem: Environmental > Aquatic > Marine >... | reverse complement strand
CATTTTCTGGACAGCCTTTATTAGTTCTAGTTCCTACTAAGTTAGGACACTCATCATCATTATCACTTACACCATCACCATCTGTATCAGGGCATCCATTCATTGAGGGAAGGCCAGGAATTTCTGGACATTTATCTAAATAGTCAGCAATTCCATCACCATCCTTATCAGGACATCCTTGCAGTTCTTCTAATCCTGGTACCTGAGGACATAAATCCAATTCATCTATTATACCATCACCATCAGAATCTAACTCACTAGTATCTCTTTTCTTTTTAACCTTTGTTTTTCTTTTACCTAAGTAGTATAGAAATCCTAATCCATGATGTAGGTTATGTCTATTATCTGATAATGAATACCTGTATTGGGATTCCCAATTCAGAAATGCACGATCTTCTAATCTAAGTTTTAGTCCAATCCCTCCTGACGCCTGAAGGTTATTTGTAACATCTACCTCATGACCCGATTTTTCATATACATAGCCATATCCTAGAGTGGCATATGGAATAAGAGAGGATTGTGGCCCAACGAAATTGTACTGGCCTACTATATCAATCCCAACAACGGTCTTATGAAAATTATCCAATTCCACATCATATGAAACAACACCAACCTTCAGAGGAAGACCAATGCTAATTCTATCAGTAAGACTTCGAAGATATCCTACTTCAAATCCGTGATGATATTTGTTAACTTGGCCAAGATCACCACCATTTTGAGATTGGTAGTCCATAAGAAGAGCTTTTACAGTAATTCCGTCCCTATAAAAAGTGTTCTCCTTGTCATCCATTTCTTTCATTTCCATATCCTGCACCTCTCCACTATCTTGAGCTGAAACAAATGAAAATGATAAGAATAAAATTACAATAAGTATGACTGGTTTAGTATACATATTAATCCAATGATTTAGTCAACAAAGTTAATCTATTTATATAAACAACATTACCAAGGGAATACCCTTAATGTTAAAAATAATGCGGATTATATCTAAAAAATTAATTCTCTTCCAGAATTAATCAATACATAGGTTCTTTATCTATTTTTGAGCCAAATTTTTGACATGCAAATAAGACTCTCAAATACAGTTAATAATCTAGTTGAATCTGCTACGATCAAAATGGCACAAATGGCAAGAGATTTCAAGTCAAAAGGCCATGATGTCATATCTCTTAGTCTTGGCGAACCGGATTTTGACACCCCAGGTTTTATTATTGATGCGGCTCATGAGGCAATGAAAAGTGGATATACACATTACACTCCTGTGCCAGGACTTGTTGAATTCAGAGAGGCAATAGTTAAAAAACTCAAGAGAGATAACAATCTCGATTATGATATAAATCAAATAGTTGTATCTAATGGTGCAAAGCAATGTATTTATAATATAGCTCAGGCTTTACTAGATAAAGGAGATGAGGTAGTCATATTTGCTCCTTATTGGGTCTCATATAGTGCAATTGTTGAACTTACAGGAGCGAAAGTTATAGGCCTTAACTCGGAGGTGCAAGACGATTATAAAGTCACGGCTGATCAATTGAAGAAGGCACTCTCAGATAAAACAAAATTTATATTGTTTTCCTCTCCTTGTAATCCTACTGGATCTGTATATACCAAAGAGGAACTTGGGACATTTGCCAAAATACTAGAGGGTTATCCTGATGTTTTGGTTGTCTCTGATGAAATATATGAATATATCGTTTTCGAAGGAGAGCATCAGAGCATAGCTCAATTTGAACAAGTAAAACACAGAACTATAGTTGTAAATGGAATGTCAAAAGGCTTTGCCATGACTGGATGGAGGCTTGGATATATGGCAGCTCCTTTGCCTATTGCAAAGGCATGTGCTAAGATACAAGGGCAGGTTACTTCTGGAGCAACGTCATTTGGACAAAAAGCTGCCGCAATAGCTCTCCTTACAGAATCAAATGAAAAGAAGAAAATGAAAGCCATTTTCAAGAATAGGCGGGACTTGATGTTGGAATTGATGAGTGGAATACCTCATATGCAATTGAATATACCCAATGGTGCTTTTTATCTCTTCCCTGATGTTAGTAGCGCATATGGAAAATCGTTAAATGGCAAATCCATAAATAATTCACAGGATTTAGCTGAAGCCCTCCTTTCTGAAGAATTTGTTGCTACCGTTGCCGGAGCATCTTTTGGGAATGATAACTGTATTAGAATATCATATGCTACTTCTGAAAATCAATTGATTGAAGCTGCAAAAAGAATAAGAAGGTTTTTTGAAAAATTAAAATAAGACGTTCAATTTGATATAATGCTAATTCTTAATTTTATTCAGTCTTTTACCTTCATCAATGGATCTGAATCTATTTAAGATAGTTGAAGATTCTTTTGAAGCATACATCCCTTTTTGCTCTCTTTGCCTAAGTACTTCATAAAGGGTTACTGCACAGGCAACAGAAATATTTAGACTTTGAGCAAATCCAAATTGAGGGATTATCATGTTATAATCTATATGCTTTTGAAGTTCAGGTGTTATCCCTTCTTTTTCATTTCCAAATATAAATGCAGTACTGGACGTGTAGTCAAAATCGTGAATTGACTTCGATTTTTCACCAAGCGCAGTTCCTATTATTCTTTCATATTTTTCAGAAACAGCAGTAATGCAACTTAAAATAGAATTGAATTCATGAATTTTAATCCATTTGTTAATTCCTGTAGAGCTGCTCTTATTGTCAGATAATTTCCTGCCCAATAATCTAGGATCTGTATCAATAATAAAAATTTCATCTATTCCAACTGCATCGCAGCTACGTAGCACTGCTCCAATGTTATGCAGGTCATGAACATTTTCTAAAATCACTGTAAGGTCAGTCTGTCGTCTTGACGCTACTTCTTTAAAGCGATTCAATCTTTTCTCTGAAATATCAAAAGTGAACATTAGTTATCGAATTGTGATAGCCCTGAATCTACTATTATAATACTCTATCAACTTTAAATTTGAATTGACCATAAAATCACCAAGTCTTTGGGCTAAATTTCCTCCCGAAGTCATTCTATTTTTATGATATCGTTGGAAATTAACTCCCATACTTAAAAATGGGAGTGGAATACTTGTTTCTGACGATCTTCCTGATTTGGCATAATCAGATGAATTAGCCAAAAGTATCATTGTATCATATCCATGATAACTATCATCATTTGGAAGATGACCAAACTTTTCAAAATAATTACTAACAAAATTTGATACAGCTTCATTGCTCTTATCCGTATGTTTAAAATCAACTGTGTTCAGATCCAAACTTCTAAAAAATTCTAAATCTAATCTCTGAGCATTCACTAATGTTGGCATCCCATAAATCTCTATTTCTTCATCATCTATCTCCGCATTAATTTTCCTAATCAAAGAATAAACATATCTGGCATCACGTGAAGAATAGTTTGGAATTATAAGTGCAGAATTGGGATGCTCGTGTAGAAGAGTGTCAAACATCATAAAATCACTATTCTTGATGGAATCAGAAACTATTTTGTATTCACTAAGTGGAGTTGTTATTTTTCCCTTACTTAATGTTTCGTGCATTTTATGAATTGCTCGGACTCTCGTGTCATCATCTTTGCCATAATCATTGATAATGAAAATATTGGATGGGTCATGTTTATTTAAAGCATCTTTCAGTATTGCCTCAAAGTACTGCTCTATCAGCGGTCTCATCTGGTAGTAGTAAAGATTATTTTCAGCAATACTTGATGATGATCTCCAAGGAGAAATCACAGGAATATCATTCTGTTGCCCCCATATGGCTACGGTTTTCAAGTTTTTAGTTTCATATGGCCCTACAATCACATCACTTTGTCTCACGTCCATATTTTGTAATAATCTCTCCACTTTTGATTGATCTCGATCTGTATCAAAAACACTTACAGACATAGTTTTGTCTAGCTCCTCTAGTTTCTCTAGAGCTAAAAGCACACCTGCATAGAAATGGCCAAACTTCATTTCACTTCTCGTCAACAGAGTAGTCTCTGCACTCACATCAAAAGGAATCAATAGTGACACATTTTGAATTGGCCTTATAAGAGGGTTCATTTCAATTGCTAGCTCATTTGAAATAGGGGGATAGTTTTCTCTATCCAACACAGTCCAAGACACTGTATCTACTTTATTAGGATCTACTTTAGTTGATACTGTAGATGGTTTTGTTCTAACTGGGTTTAATACTCTAGTTGTAGACTTATTGCTAGCACAAGACATTATTAAAAAAGAAGCAAGTATTAAAAATATGAGAATCGACTTATTCCCATTCAATAGTGGAAGGCGGCTTTGTACTAATGTCATATACTACACGATTTATTCCTTTGACATGATTTATAATGTCATTGGATATTTCTGCTAAAAGTTCATAGGGCAGATGGCTCCACTCAGCGGTCATTCCATCTACGGAATTAACACAACGCAAAGCTACAGTGTTTTCATATGTTCTTTCATCTCCCATTACACCAACGGATTTTATTGGCAATAGAATAACACCGGCTTGCCATACTTTATCATACCACCCAGCTTTTTTAAGCTTATTTATATAAATATGATCTGCTTCCTGGCATAATCGGACTCTTTCTTTAGATATTGGCCCCAATATTCTTATAGCCAAACCTGGACCTGGAAAAGGATGTCGACTTACTATTTCGTTCTTTACTTCTAAACTCCGACCAACTCGTCTAACTTCATCTTTAAATAGCATTCGAAGAGGCTCTATTAGCTTCAAATCTAATTTTTCTGGTAATCCTCCAACATTATGATGAGATTTAATAGTAACACTCGGTCCATGTACACTTACTGACTCAATTACATCAGGATAGATAGTACCTTGGGCAAGCCATTTGATATCCGATTTTTTCTTGGCTTCTTTTTCGAAAACGTCAATGAATGTTTTTCCAATTAATTTTCTCTTCTTTTCAGGATCACTCACTCCTTCGAGCAAAGTTAAAAATTCAGAGCTTGCATCTATTCCAAATACATTTAGGCCCATTCCATTATAACTTTCCATTACATCTTCAAATTCATTCTTTCGAAGAAGGCCATTGTTTATAAAGTAACATAGTAAATTGTCGCCTATAGCCTTATGGATTAGTGATGCTGCAATAGTACTGTCTACTCCACCAGACAAACCCAATAATACCTTTTCAGTTCCTACACTCTCTTTTATCCAATTAACAGTTTCGTCAATAAAAGCTTCCGGTGTCCAAGTCGGTTGTGCTCCTGCGATATTAAGTATGAAGTTTGATAATATTTCTTTTCCTTGACTACTATGAGTGACTTCAGGATGAAATTGCAAACCAAAAACTGGAGTTTTACTAGCAATAAATTCAAATGCTGCTATTGGAATAGATTCAGTTTGAGCGATGGTCTTAAAAGAATCCGGAACAGAAATAATTGTGTCAGCATGTGACATCCACACCTGACTTCCTTCTTCAAGACCCTCTAATAAAGGAGATAATGAATTAACTGAAACCTTTGCCTTGCCATACTCTCTTTTCGTAGATTTTTCAACCCTTCCGCCCAACTCTTTCGCTAAATATTGCGCACCGTAACACACCCCTAACAGAGGGACTTTATTGACATACTGCTCTATATCTATCTGAGGAGCATTTGAATCATTTACAGAGAAAGGACTCCCTGACAAGACTACAGCCTTTATATCTTTAGTGATCTCTATTTTTTTGTTGAAAGGAAATATCTCACAAAAAACATTTAGCTCTCTGATCCTCCTGGCGATAAGTTGGGTGTATTGTGACCCAAAATCCAGAATTACTATTTTATCATTCATTATTGTAATTCAGAAAATGTGAATTCTTTTATGAAGCTATTTTATAGTCTTCTTTTTGATCATCTTATTCTCAGTAAGATCATTCTTAAGTCGATCCAGAATACCGTTTATAAAATCTTTACTCTTTGCGGTGCTATACATTTTGGAAACTTCTAAATACTCATTGAGTGTTACCGTAGTGGGAATAGTCTCAAAATGCAAAAATTCAGAAAGTGCCATTTTTAATAAGATCATATCAATAATAGCAACTCTCTCGTGATCCCAGTTTTTGAGAGTAGGCTTAATGATTTCTAAAAGAGAATCATTTTCTTCATACGTTTTTTTGAATAACTCAAATCCATACTCTTTAACTGTTTCATCATCAGGATAATACTGATCAAAGAATTTTGATTCTGCAGCGGGCAATTGTTTAAGAGTCTTTTTGACACTTCCAACAACTACCGATTTGTCATCAATCCATTGTGGATAACCATCTTCAAGCAGTTCATTAAAGAGCTCACTCTTTCTACAATGTCGATACAGGTCTAAGAGAATACTGAGATCATCCTCTTCAGAATTTTCACTTTCTATGTACTTTTTGTATTCCTCATTTTTCGAAAAGGAATTATAGATTTTATTGTAATAGTCTGTATTCTTAAGACTTTCAAAATTTCTCTTTTTAAATTCCTTACTAAGCTCACTATTCTCCGAGAGAGAATTCATAAGTGGATTGGTATCTATCTTAGCCGTGAATTTTTTGTCATATGCCGAAGGAAGGTGTTTAGTCTTTCGATTTTCCGCATCTTGATAGGCACACTTAGTAACTTCCATTAGAAGATACAGGTTGTACATATACAAGTCATAAGTAGTTTCAATACTACTCCAAAAGCGTTTCGCAGCTTCGTCAAATTTCAAGTCTTCATCTCTGCTAAGAGAGAATAAAAACTGCATCGCTTTAATTCTTACACTTCGTCTACTGAGCATGTGCTTTCAGGTCATCTTTATAACAGTCGCGAAGATAGATAATAATGATAAACAAATGCAAAAATTATTTTATATGTAAATTTTTAACTTCTTCAAAGGAAGGCAGTTTTTTATAATGCCATTTATCCAATATTTTACCGTCCTCCCAAAACACAATTCCTGGATTAGATCTGACAATAGTTTTTAGTAATATATCATCAGCTACGTAGTAATCTATCCCAAGTTCAAGGTCAGATTCAAAATCTAGTATTTTAGCCTTATCAGCGCCTCCTATCACAGCCACAGTCTTTATCCCATTTCTTCTTGCATCTGAAACAAATGGTTTGATAACTTCTTCAAATCTTTTAGCATAGTAATCTTTCCAAATGTAGTTCGTGAAACTCACAGTGTTTTTATCAATTCGCTCTACATTCTTTTCAATAACATATCCCCCTTGATAAGCATCATTGTAAATAGTGTCCATCACAAACACTGTATCTTCAACCACTTTAGTAGCTTGGTTTCCAGACCCATATGTTTTATGACAAACTATCATAATGTAAGGTCCTTTTTCTAAAAGTAACTGATCTGTTGCCGGATGACCATCGATATCTGAAATATCAAAATCACTTATTTTCGTAAGAGGAATTGCCGGTTCACCAAGTACCTGATCTGTAACTTTCCAGGTATCAGATGGATAATTTGCCAAGTTGGCTAAATAATCGTTGTATGGAACCTGGATCACCTCTCCTGAGTTTTTGTTCTCTAAAACAAATCCTAATACCTGAACATTGGCTTGAGCATCCGTTTCAGCTTGCTTTTGGGATGCTATATCAGCACCTTTCTTGAAAGGTCGAAAATCTAATTTAGGAATATCAGAAACATAATTGCTCATGCAATAAATCACCAATCCAATTAATGAGACCGTTAATATACTTCCTCTTACCTTCGATGAGAACCAAGTATGAAAATCTTGATATTTAAAAAGAAAAAAGAAAGCAGGAAATAAAAGAATTACATCTTTAAAAAATGAAACCTTGGGTTCTAATTTGATAAAATCTCCAAAGCATCCACAATCCGTAACTCTCATGTTATTTACATTATAATCTGCCCACGAACCAAAATCAAAGAAATTACCTCCATTAGGTACATATCCAGTTAAATATGTAAATCCTGTGAGAAATGTAAAAAATGCAACCAGTATTAGAAAGGCCCAAGAGGTTAACTTTGGTCTAGATCCAACAATCAGCATTATCCCCAGTATTATTTCAAATATGATCATCAGCACAGCAAACTGAACAGCCATAGATGAAAGAAAAGGAAACAATGGAGTAAGAAATGAAAACCATGTGGCTTCAAAAGTAGCTTCGAATTCAGCAAAATATTGCTCCATCTTGTAAGCTGTACCCAAAGGGTCAACGGCCTTAACCCAACCAGAGAAAATGAAAAGAGCACCAACATAATTCTGCAGAAAAGTCGTAAGCCAGCTTTTATGAGTCTTAAAAGCAAAGACGGTGATCAATGTTAAAATTATCGCGGCAATCCCCACATATATGAGTATAACTGGAAGCGTCATATTATTTTTTTTGCAAATGTAAAACTTGTTTTAAATAATAATGTAAATGACTGGTTAATACGCATATTAGCTGCTATATGAACTTAATTATTGACGAATTCAAGACTATAAAAGCAAATTCTGAAGGACTTTATAAAGAAAAAGGTAGTAAATTCTTGTCATACCTGTATCATGTGAAAAATGAAGAAGAGGTGACAGAGAAGCTATTAAATCTTAAAAGCATTCATCCTAAATCAAGACATATATGCTATGCATATCAACTTGGGGTAGATGGAACAAAGTTTAGAATGAATGATGATGGAGAACCTTCTGGTACTGCTGGCAGACCAATATACAATGAATTAAAAAGTTTTGAACTTACAGATTCTTTGCTCGCAGTCGTAAGGTATTTTGGAGGAACTAAATTAGGGGCTTCAGGACTAATTAGAGCATATAAAGAAAGTAGTAGAGATGTGATTAACAACTCAAAAATAGGCATAGAATATGTTTATCAATATGCCAAAATTCATTTTAGTCATGATCAGATGGGGAAAGTGTACAATAGTTTAAAAACTACCAATATTGAAATCAAGGATCAGCATATGGGAATGGAAAATTGGATAAAAGTAGAAATTAGATTGTCCGAATTTGAAGATAAATTAGTTCATTTTCAATCTCATTTTCATGGTATAGGTAAAGACTATGTCACCCATGAATCATTTAAGTCAGACATCAGAATAGAAGAATGTGTAAAAAAATAGGAATAACAGGAGGAATTGGAGTAGGGAAATCTTTTTGTGCCAGAATATTTGAAAGTTTTGGTATTCCAATTTATGATGCTGATACCAGAGCCAAGTGGTTAATGATTAATGATAGCGATGTAAAGGCTCAAATCATTAAAGAATTTGGATCAGAAAGCTATGATGAAAATGGAAATTTGAATCGAAAGCATATTGGTAACATAATTTTCAAAAACCCAGATAGGACTAAGAGAATCAATCAAATTGTCCATCCTGCCGTTGGAATGGATTTAATAAAATGGTTTAATCATGTTGAAACTCCTTATGGTCTTTACGAAGCAGCATTGATGTTTGAATCTGGCTCAGTCTCTTTTCTCGATTTTGTTATCGTTGTAGATGCTCCTCTTGAACTAAGACTACAAAGGACTATGGATAGAGACAATATTTCTGAAGAAGATGTGCTGGATAGAATCAATAAACAAATGCCTCAAGAAGAAAAAGTGTTAAAAGCTGACTTTGTGATACTCAATGATGGCAATACATCATTGATCAAACAGATTTGGCACATTCACAATGTTATTTTAGAATCAATAAATTAGTCGGAATTTACTACTTCAGGGTACTTGACTCGAACATGGTTAATACTTTTTAATAAGTCTTTAAATATATTTTTGCAGACTACCATCTCCCTATAATTCAACTTAGATTCTGAGAGTTGACCCTGTTTTATTTTATCTAAAGTTATCGTATCCACAAGATCGTCAATCTCCTGAGCTGTTGGAAGTTTTAAACTTTTAGATGTGGCTTCTATTGAATCTGCTAAAAGCAATATGGTTTCTTCTTTAGTCACAGGTTTGGGGCCTGGGTACGTAAAAACAGCATCATCTATAAGTTCATCTGGATGCTCTTCTTGTTGCTTTCTGTAGAAAAATTCAACCTTTGTAGTCCCATGATGAGTCCTTATCATAGATATAATTTCTTTGGGGAGGCCATAAGTTTTGGCTAACTTTTCACCTTCTGAAACATGTGCAATAATTTTCTTTGCACTTTCTGCATAGCTCAATTGTTCATGTGGATTCCTTCCGTAACCTACATTTTCAATAAAAATCATAGGGTCAGATAACTTCCCAATATCATGGTATAGAGCAGCGACCTTTATTAGAAGACTATTAGCTCCAATCTTTTCAGCAGCTGCCTGTGAAAGGTTAGAAACTTGAAGAGAGTGTTGAAATGTACCAGGTGCACTTATTGATAAATCTTTTAGCAGTGGTTTATTTAGATCTGCTAGTTCCATTAGAGTTATGTTACTAGTAAAACCAAATATTTTAGAAAACAATGGGATTATTGGATATGCCAACAAAATCAAAACTCCATTTACACCCAACCATTTTAAAACTGAAATCTCAATTCCCTGTCCAATTGCATTTGAAGCAGCCATATTGAGTCCCCAAAAACCAAGGACATAACTGGATAGAATAATTAAAATAGAAACAAAAAACCTATCCCAATACCTTGTCTCTTCTATAAGTAAAACTGTCACAATCCCAGCAAGTATTTGAAGAAAAGTGAATTCATAATCTAGTGCTGACAAAAAACTCGCAATTAGAACAATTACTATATGTACAAAAAGTGCCAACCTTTCTTCGTAGTAGGTCTTTATCACAATTGGGGCAATACAAAAAGGAATCATGTAGGCACTCAAGTTTGGAGTTTTTTCAATTTGATAAACCAAAAAAGTGAACACCACTATCCACAAAAGAATAAATGAAAGCTCTTTCGGTGCCTGTAAAATCAATGGAAAATGAAAATGCAAATAAAGCATTAGGGCTCCTAGAATCAGGAAAGTCAATATAATGTGTCCTGTAAACGATCCAAAACCTTCAGTAAATGTTACCTCTTTTTTCGCAAAAGCATCCTCTAATGATTGTAGTTTTTGATATACTGGAGCAGATATTAGATTTCCTTTAGAGACGATGAGTTCCCCATCTCTTATAGTTTCATCAGATAGAATAGCCAAGTTTTCTGCATTTTGAAGTTCCCTTCTACTTTTATCTAGATCAATCTCAGCCTCAATAGTGATGATTTTTCCTAACTCTTCATGATAACTACTTGGTATTTCACCGATAATAAAAGTATAGTAATCATTGATATCGAGGTATTTGTCTTTAGATATTTTTATACTTCCTTGCCCTTCTGAAAGGTAAAACTCCGTTTTATTAAGATCTCCAAAAGAAAGCTGATCTTTAGTAATCAATATCTTTTGTTGGTTTTCTTTGAGAAACCTCAATATTTTTTGATAGGAAGGGTTATCCAATTCCGATTTTATCTCGATAACATAATTAGTGACTATATCATGAATTTTACCTGAAGAGGATGTTTTCTTAAAATGAGGAACAAATTCACTTCTGACTTCTTTTTTCAATCTATTCACCTCATCAATGTTCTTAAGAAGAGGAAATTCAAATGGGGCAAGCAGATCATCATATTTCCATACTTCTCCTTCGTTATATTCTAGATTAAACTGTCCAGTGGTTGGAAAAAGAAATGCAATAAAGATGATAACTGCCAATACCAAGAGCATGGAGATAATATTCTCCTTCTTGGAAAAAATGGCTTTGAAATCAATCTTCATAATATTTTACAATTATAGGAACAATCCACAACTGTAGAAGTTAAATCAAAAACCTTGACAAAAATGGAATGGGTTTGAATTTTTGCTGTTTCTAGTTCTAATTTGTGCTAAATACTATGAATATTATAATGGTGATCAGGATCTGAAGCCCTCACGACATTTTCATTTATTTTATCTGATTCTACTAATCCATCCTTAAGTCTAATTATTCGAGATGAATGAGCAGCAATATCTGGTTCATGAGTTACCACTACAATTGTATGACCCATATCATGAAGTTTCTCCAAAATCGCCATTATTTCAATTGAAGTTTTAGTATCTAAGTTTCCAGTAGGTTCATCTGCTAATAGCAGTGCTGGGTTGTTCACAAGACCTCTTGCAATAGCGACCCTCTGCCTTTGGCCACCTGATAGTTCATTCGGTTTATGATCCATCCTGTCAGCAAGTCCTACTTTTTCTAGAGCTAATTCTGCCATATCTTCTCTTTTTCTCCTTGATAAACCGGAATAGATTAATGGCAATGACACATTATCCAAAGAACTCAATCTAGGTAGAAGATTAAAAGTTTGAAAAACAAAGCCAATTTCCTTGTTTCTAATTTCGGCTAATTCGTTATCATCTAGCAATGAAACATCTTCCCCATTAAGAAAGTACTTGCCTATTGTCGGTGTATCTAGACAGCCCAATAGATTCATCAAGGTTGACTTTCCTGAGCCTGAGGAGCCCATAAGAGCTACATATTCACTTTTCTTTATAGTAATGTCTATGCCTCTCAAAGCATGCACCTGAATCTCGCCCATGTCATAGGTTTTCGTCAGGTTTTCAGTGAATATTACGCTATCGTTCATTTTAAGTATTTACTTTTTCAAAAACTTAGGAACCACAAAAAATGGTTTTTTACTTTCTTCTGCATTCTGAAGAGCTTTGTGATTATCTAGCTCCTCACCTACTACATCCTCTCTTATAGCTGAAGAATGCTCATCCAGAACATATCTCAATGGCTCTACATCATTTGTATCAACTTCATTAAGTTTATCAAACATGCCTAGCATTTTGTTTAGATCTTCTTTCACTTTCACCTTTTCTTCTTCTCGAAGTTCTAAACGAGAAAGTTTTTCAAGTTTTGAAATTAAAGCATCGTCTATTACCATTTAATTCTTTTAGATATGAACGATAAAATTATCGGCGAATATACTCATTGAAAGGATTTAAAGCGATCTAGACCACTTACACCTCCTATAATAATTCTGATTTGAATGTATAGATAATTGTCCTATCAGCACATTTTCATATTATTGTGGAATGAGCCAAAAGTCTGGTATTAAACATGTAGCCATAACTGGTAACATTGGTGCAGGAAAGACTACGTTATCTACCTTAGTTTCAGAGCACTATGGGTGGGATGTCATGTACGAGGATACAGGTGAAAACCCTTACCTGAATGACTTCTATCATGATATGAGAAGGTGGTCATTTAACTTGCAGATATACTTTCTTAATAGCAGGTACACGCAACTACTCGAAATCCATAACGGTGACAAAACAGTAGTACAGGATAGAACGATTTATGAAGATGCTTACATTTTTGCTCCAAATCTATATGAGATGAGTCTTATGGATGAAAGGGATTTCAACAATTATATATCTCTGTTCAAGACGATGTCAACACAAGTTGCCCCACCTGATCTTCTTATTTATCTAAAGGCGAATATTTCTACCCTAGTTTCACATATCCAAAATAGAGGCCGAGAATATGAAGGAAGTATAAGCTTAGACTATCTCAAAAAATTGAATGAGAGATATGAAAACTGGATCAATAATTACAAAGAGGGCCCAAAACTGATCATTACGGTTGATGATTTGGATTTCAAAAAGAATAGAGAAGATTTATCTAAAATTATAGAGCAAATTGATGCTAACCTCCATGGACTTTTCAATTCATAACAAGTATTATTATGTCCTATATTGATGTGAAGCGAAATACAGATAGTGCTGAAGCCTCATTGATAGCTGTAAGCAAGACCAAGCCAAACTCATCTATTATAGAATTGTATGAAAAAGGGCATAGAAGTTTCGGTGAAAACAGAGTTCAGGAGTTAATCAAAAAACATGAGGAACTACCAAAAGACATTCAATGGCATCTGATTGGTTCTTTACAGTCTAATAAGGTAAAACATATTGCATCTTTTGTACACCTCATTCATTCAGTGGATAGTCTAAAACTAGCTCAAGTTATTATTAAAGAAGCAAAAAAGGCAAATCGGTGTATTGACATCTTAATACAAGTAAAAATAGCTTTAGAAGATACTAAGCAAGGTATTAATGCACAAAATGCCGAAGATTTTGTGAACAATTTGAAAGATTTAAATTCACCTTTTATCCGAATAAGAGGATTAATGGCAATGGCATCTTTTACAAGTGATATGGAGATAGTAAGGAAAGAATTTGAAACAGCTAAATCTCTTTTTGATTCAATTCAATCGTCTTTCTGCGATAATGAATCAGTTTTTGACACTCTTTCTATGGGGATGTCTGGTGATTATTTACTGGCTCTAGAATGTGGCAGCAATATGGTCAGAATTGGAAGTTTGATTTTTGGATCTAGGTAAGTCTAAATTTTAATGAATTTTTTGATTCCAATACCGTTAGTTGTATTCACTCTAATAATGTAAAGTCCTGATTCTAATCTCCTGACATCTATCGTATTCCCTAAACCAACATGCCTTAACTTTCCCGAAGTATCAAATATTTGAACTTCATCTGTGTTACTAATACCTGATATGCTAATTTTATCAAAAGCTGGATTAGGATTGAGACTAATTTTTGATCCATTACTTTCTTCTAGAGTAGAGCTGGTTTGATCATTAATAATATCAGTTTCATATACCGAAATACCTCCTCTAACATTTCCAAGAACTAATTCCAAAAACTGATCTCCATCTATATCCCAGGTTGCTGGAGCAGATTCCTCACCAATATCTAGACCAGATATATTAGAAGAAAATATCTCGTCATATACACCTCTTATATTTTCTTTGTCAATAACGAATTGTCTGACTTCTCCTCCTTCACTTCCGGTGAGTAAAATGAAGTCATTTTGATTTTCCCAAATACAAAGGGCACTATTATTATTTATAAAGTTGTCCTTTTTTAGATTTATTCCTCCTAACGCAGCGGAATTAGGTTCTCGATTTACATTAGCTTCAAAAACTGCGTTTCCTACTGACCCTATATTTTCAAAATAGTTAATGCTTGCTATTGGAAATTCCTCTGTTGAATTAAAGTTTCGTTCGCCAATGATTAAATCTCCTAACCCATCTTGATTGAGATCGAAGATAAATGGCCTTAAGAACCCACTTACTTGTATATCCTGATAAGTGTAAATCGGAGAATTGAATTCGTATGGAAGTCCTGGGCCTGCAATATTTTCTGAATAATATATTCTTCCCCTATTGTCACCAACGACCAAATCAAAATCACCATCACCATCTATATCTCCAAAATTAGGAGCAAAAAAAGAAGACGTTCCTTTAAAACTTTTAAAATTTAGATAATCTGTATCTACTAAGGTGAAAGCAGGCAATTCTCTAGTCCCTGTGTTTTGATAAAGGTATAGACTTGGTTCTTTTTCAGCAGTATTAAGAAATAAACCTGCCGTACCAATTACTATATCCATTAGTCCGTCTCCATTAAAATCTGCAAAACAAGGCATTGAGTTTTCACCAAGGTCAATTGTATTCTCCGATAGAAAACTCTTGGTAACCAGTTGAGTAACCAAGCCTTCTGAGGCAGTGTTTTCATAATACCAAAAGTTCTCTTTTGTCTGTGATGTACGAGGATCATTAGAAGTAACTAGAAGCTCTTCTACTCCATCGTTATCAATATCAATATATTTTGGTGTTAGAAACAATTCAAAATCGACAGGTTCTGATGCTGGATATCCAAGGAATGAAGAACTCATCCAAGGGACCCCTTCTCTTCCATTTGTAAGAAGATTTAATCCCGCATAAGATGCATCACCTATCAAAAGGTCTAATAATCCATCTCCATTCTGATCTAGTAGTTCTAATGTAGAACCTGCATGTCTCACTTGAGGTTGAGGTGAACTCCATAGACTATTACCACATCCTTCCCCATCTATGCTTAAGATGACGTCCTGACTTAGTCCACTCTCTACAAATCTCCCATAACAGCCATCATCCTCAATAAATTTTAGTTCTGACAATTCTAGTGATTCTTCTATAGCCAAATTCTTATAAAAATTAACTTTCGAAGCACCAGGATCAAAAGATAATATATCTATATCACCATCACCATCTATATCTCTCACTACAGGTATGTCTATTACACCTACGTACACCTGTGTAGAACCATTGGAGATAGGGTAATACAAGATATCTTCTTGTTGATCTGGAAATCTAATTTTGTCAAATGCGTAGAACCCATTCACTATTTTTCCCTTCCAAACTTGTACTCCAGGTATACCCGAAGAATCTGGAAATGAAAAAATGTCTTTAATACCATCCTTATCATAATCCACCATGGTCATCCAAATTCTCAAATTAGGGAAATTCTTAACCCATTTTTGATCATGTGTGTAATCCGTGCTCTGTAAAGATGGAGCGATATAAGAAGTGTAAGAATTGCCAGCTCTGTCAAAAAGCAATAGATCCTCTATTCCATCTTGATTTAAATCAACTTTATTCAATTGTGGGGCTCTTAGTCCTCCTGTAAATGGGTTTTTATATATTTTGGAATTGTTATGTTTAAATATTATGTCAGAAAGCGGATACTCCTGTGCATTTGTATTTTCTAAAAAGAAAACAAAAAGTACAAAGCAAAAAGTATAAATGGGGTTTAGGTATTGGAAAAATATCTTCATTAAATGATGCGCTTCATGTGTTATTACTAGTTCTTAACGATACTAAAGCTTAATGGGTATGATCTAGAAAGATAAATTAGATTAAAACAATATATAGACATTCTAATCAGTTCATGATAATTACCAATAAACTAATGTTAAAGTCGTGATTAAAATAGGTAGTTTAACTGATATTTTGCGTCTTACAACAAATTCTTAACTATGGAAAACTCACTGAATAAAGTTCGAGTAAATAAAGCGAGGAGGACTTCCATTATCGTTCATATGCTTTTAGTGTTAGCATCTTGGGTAGTAACTCTGGATAATGACCCAGATAAAACCATTGATACACAATACGCGGTCACGGTAAGTTTTCAAGAAATAGAATTCAAGAATTCTAAGAGTTCAAATAGTACAAAGTCTTCTGCAAGTGAAGGCAAGCAAAGACCGAAAGAGCAAGAAGTAAAAAAAATAGAAAAGCCTACACCAGTAAAAGTAGAAGTCCCAAAACCACAAACGAAGCCTACCCCTAAACCTACTGAAGCTCCAAAGCCTGAGCCCACCGATCCTGTCTTTAGTGAGACTACAACTGAAGAAAGTGAAATACAAGCCATAGAAGAGGAGATTATCGTCGATGAGCCTGAACCTGAATATATACCTGAATCTATTCCAGACCCAGAGCCCGCTGAAGAAGAAGTGATTATTAGTAATCCTGATTTTCCAAGTATAGAAGATGTTTTAGACGAAATAGATATAGCTGATGACCCTTCAGAAACTACAGCTGAAGACATACCTGCAGAAGATCCAGGAACATCTTCTTCTGAATCTACTACTAACGGAAGTGGAGATGGTGATCCATCACTCAAAGATGGAGATGAAGGAGGCACTGGAAAAGGTGATGAAGGCACTGGAAAAGGTAATGATGATGGAGGAAATGATAATGATAGCGGGATTGGTACTGGAGATAGTGGAAGCGGAGAATTTGATGCTTCTGGGGATGGCATCTTCGGCAGAAAGGTTCTATATAGAGATCCAAGTATGATCGCACACGTGAGTGGAAAGTCTGGAAAAATTGTATTTAAGGTATGCATCAGTAGAGCAGGAAAGGTAGCTGTAGTACAAATAGATGAGGTGAATACGACAGTAAGTGATATGTCTACACTCAGAAAAGCCTTAGATGCTATGAGTAATTACAAATATGAACCTGATCTGACCGCTCCCCGAGAACAATGTGGCACTTTTACCGTGTCTATTGATAATTATCAAGGAATACGATAAGGTCTAACTTATAAGAAAAAGGAACATCTGATTTATATCAAATGTTCCTTTTTTTGTTTCAATAAGATTAAAATCTATACACTAAGTATACCGGAAAATCGATCCTTATTAGCTACTACCAAAACCAAGCCCAGAACTAATGCAACAAGTGCTCCACCGATGCCTGAAGTGGCATGAAAAGCATGAAATAGGACTGCATTAAAAATAATAGCAACTAAAACAGTCTGTGCCAAAGGAACATACTTATTCAGGAGAAGAGCTACTCCTCCAAGAATCTCTAAAACTCCAGTAATCTTTAAAAAGCCAGAAGTGAAATAAATTCTCATCAATTCTCCCTCATCTCCTGGAATTTGGGGAAATTCCATAAAGCCAGTAAGTTTTGTTAATGCCAAAAATGAGCATGAAAAGGCCAAATAGGATCCTGATTGCCATTGTTACTTTTGTATTAATATCGTCTATATTTTGAAATTTAAAATATTTAAATGTCTAAAAATCAATGAGATATAAATTTTATAATAAGGATACAATAAGCCAAATGTTGTCACACAGACAAATAATCCTCAATTCCAACGAAAGCATATAATCTACTTTATCGAGGCTTCTTGGAGTTTTTAACGGTGTTTTTTCTATTGGTTGGTTTAGATTGGGTTTTAGGATTGTATTCTAGCCCTTCATATAAATTCGGATTATACAACCATTTATCGGGTCCATTTTGAACATAGGCTTCAAATGAGCCATCAGGAACTTGAATCATGCCTTCTTTTGAGGTCTTTCCTGGTACTGAAATGATATGATCAAATACTATAACTTTTTCAATATCATTTAAGTTTATATTCATTGAAGCAGAAGCTACGGATGAATATGTCATAATTACACGTTTCTTACCTCTACCATTAGGAACATCTGCAGATTCATAAAAAAGAGATTTTCCGAAACTCGGTTCTCCATTTTTAACATCTAAAACTTCACATATCTTCTGTGATATACCATTTGGTTTTTGCCTATATGATGCTAAAAGATAATAATTGTCAAATGGTATAATCTGGTGAATTATCGCAGCATAACCATTTGTAGCACTATAGGTCTCTCTAAGTTCTAATGTCTGATTATCATCGGATATTTTTATAACCTTCCCTGTTTCGCCCTGAAAATAAGTGAAATATTGAAACTGTTTTTTATCTAATTCTAACTGCCACGATATAAATCTGAATTCTCTAGAAGGTGCGTATCTCACGAAAATCCAAGGTAACGAATCTAGAGAATTTTTAAATGATTCTTTCGAACTAAGTGTTTGGTCTAATTCTTCTATAAACTTTTCATTGGCGTGAATTCTATTTTCTAAAGAAGACGCATTGGTCAGGACATCAGCATAAAAAGTTAAACTTTCTGAAGATGAAAGTTGACTATATACATTAGAGTTTGAAATAAAAAGTATAGTAATTAGAGTAAGAAGATGAAAATATTGAGACATAATTCAAAAGATATAGATGCACATAACTAACGATTGCATTAAATCGTTTTAGTATATCTCTGTATTATAATTAAAATAAAAGAGGTAGATACACCGAAGAACTATCCTACGCCACAACAATCTATCATTTTAGAATAGTTAGGTCTATCAGAAATCCTTTTATGAATATAACTATCCACAATTTCTCCAGAATTAATAGTAAAAACACCTGGCATCTGAAATCCATCTCCTATTCTTTTGGCTTTTGGCCAATTGCCTCTTACTAGAGCAGATTCTGAACTTTTCAACATAACTTGAAAACTGAACAGCTCTCTTGTAGTTGCTTTTACCAGTCCAAATTTCTCATATAGGTTGCAATCTGGATCAGAAATATGATAATCAACGTCTAATTCTAACTCATCGAAGTATTCTTCAGCGACATCGAGCTCTGCCATGTGCACAAACACAATTTTCACATGAGACAAGTCCATTTTGGACTTAAGATTACTAAGATCCTTAAGAGCCTCCTGACAAAAGATGCACCCAAGATGTCGTAAAAATATAAGTAGAACAGGAGACTGGTTTGACAAGCCATACAGGTTTTCTTCTGTATTTGTCACTGCACATTTTAATATTTCAGGTGTCACCATAGAAATTCTCTTTTCTCAGGAAGATTAAAGTTAAATATTAAAGCCCCATTCCATCAAAAGTGTTCATGACTTTTCTCACATGTTCTGCAGATGTATTCAAAAGGGTCTTTTCATCTTCATTAAGATCGATTTCTATTACTTTTCCTATACCATTCTTATTAAGTTGAACAGGCACTCCCAAATAAACATCATCCATACCGTACTCTCCATCTAGTTTTACACAACATGGGAAAATTCTATTATCATTTTTAACAATAGACTCAACCATTTGAGCAGCTGCCGCTCCAGGTGCATACCAAGCCGATGTCCCCATTAGGCCAACAAGTTCTCCTCCTCCTTTTTTCGTTCTTTCTACTATAGCATCCAATTTTGCAGCATCAATTAATTCTAATACTGGAATTCCTGCTACCGTTGTATATCTCGGTAAAGGCACCATGGTATCTCCATGACCTCCCATTAATACAGCTTGAATGTCTTTAGGAGAAACATTTAACTCTGTGGCCAAAAATGCTCTATATCTAGCAGTATCCAAGATTCCCGCCATTCCAAATACCTTGTCTCTAGATCTTCCTGACCCTACATGAGCAGCATAAGTCATTACATCCAAAGGATTAGAAACAATTATTATAACTGGATCATCAGATTCTGCTAAAATGGATTTAGTCACTGAGGTAACGATCTTAGAATTAGTAGAAATCAAATCATCTCTACTCATCCCAGGTTTTCTCGGTATCCCAGCAGTAATGACTACGACATCTGATCCAGCAGTATCTTTGTAGTCATCTGTTCCTTTAAGAGATGTACTATAATAATCTATAGGTGCTTGCTGCCAAGAGTCTAAAGCTTTTCCTCTTGCAAAATCACCTCTAAGATCAAGTAAAACAACTTCATTCACAATATCTTTATGGGCTAGCACATTCGCTACTGTAGCTCCTACATTACCAGCTCCTACAACAGTTACTTTCATTTTTTCCTTTTTCTATTTTTTTAATAATCTGACGCGAAAATAAGAGAAGAACATCATTAAAATTATTCTATAGTAGAAATTGTTTTGATTAAGTGATTTAAAACTACTTTTGCATCACATTTGAATAAATAAAGCATTAAAAAAGCATTATGAATTTACACGAGTATCAAGGAAAAGAAATTCTGGCCTCACATGGCGTAAAAATCCAGAGAGGATATATTGCAGAAACCGCTGCTGAAGCATTAACAGTATTCAAGAAATTACAAGAAGAAACTGGAACTGACATCGCAGTCATTAAAGCTCAAATTCATGCAGGTGGACGTGGAAAAGGAGGTGGAGTAAAACTTGCAAAAAATGCTGAAGAAGTAGAAAAGATCAGTGGTGAGATTCTAGGTATGATGTTGAAAACTCCACAAACTCCTGGAGGCTTGACAGGACCTGGGAAATTGGTAAGTAAAGTTTTAATTGCCGAGGATTCCTATGCTCCCGACTTTGATAAATGTCAAGAGTTTTATGTCTCTATCATGTTAGATAGAGAAAAGAAATGCAATGTCATAATATACAGTACAGAAGGTGGAATGAATATAGAAGAAGTGGCTGAAACCACTCCCCATCTAGTGCACAAGGAATGGATAGATGCAGAACTTGGAATTCAAGGTTTCCAATTGAGAAAAATTGCCTTTAACCTAGGATTGAGTGGAGCTGCGTTTAAGGATATGACAAAATTCATTGCTAAGCTTTATACTGCTTTCCTTAAATCTGACTCTAGTTTGATAGAGATTAATCCTTGCCTTGTAGATTGTAATGATCAGATTGTGGCAGTTGATACTAAATTCAGTTTGGACGAAAATGCTTTATTTAGACATCCTGATTATGAGGCGATGAGAGATAAGTCTGAGGAGGACCCTACAGACGTAGAAGCAAAAGATTATGGTCTAAATTTCGTGAAGCTCGATGGTAATGTGGGTTGTATGGTTAATGGTGCGGGGTTGGCTATGGCAACTATGGACATAATAAAATTATCCGGAGGTTCTCCAGCTAATTTTCTAGATGTAGGCGGTACCGCTGACGCTGAAAGAGTAGAAAATGCTTTCAAAATCATACTTAAGGATCCAAATGTAAAAGCAATACTTATCAATATTTTTGGCGGAATAGTAAGATGCGATAGAGTGGCAAATGGCGTTGTAGATGCCTATAAAAATATGGGCAACATCAATGTTCCAATAATAGTCCGATTACAAGGAACAAATGCAGAACTAGCAAAAGAAATAATTGATAAAAGCGGATTGGAAGTAAAATCGGCTATTCTTCTGCAAGAAGCTGCAGACTTAGTAAAAGATGTAGTCGGAAGAAGCTAAAGCTTATAAGAGTACTATTCTATGATAGGATCAGAAATTATAGCTTTTCATGGTTCTTATAGTATTTATTCAAATGTCGATTCTATCAAAATTGAAGAATTGGAGACGTACAGAATAATCCAATCATTTCAAATCATTTGCTTGAACTTTATAATAATGTACAAGTAGTCATGGAAGCGCATTCTCTTTTTGAACTCAATGAATATGTTCGCAGGGTAATTGCTCTAAACTTTAGAGAACCCATATGGATCAAAGCTGAGGCCAATCAGATCAATAAAAGTAGAAATAACTTTTACTTTAATCTTGTTGAAAAAGAAAAAGGCAAAGACAATATCATAGCCGAAGCTAAAGGAGTGCTTTGGGCACGTAATTATTTCTTTTTAAAAAAGAAATTGGGAGAAGTATTGGATCAGATTTTGGTTGATGGCACCGAAGTGTTAATAAAGGTCAAAGTAGATTTCAATGAAAGATATGGGTTCAAATTACAAATCGAGGATATTGACCCTGCATATACCTTTGGCCAAACTGAAATAAGAAGACAAGAGGTAATTGAGCAGATTAGGAATGAAGGTCTTCATGAAATGAATGAACAGTTTTCTCTACCTAGGGTATTGCAAAGAATAGCTGTTCTTTCTTCAGAGACTGCTGCTGGGTACCAAGATTTCAAAAATCAACTAGGTCATAATAGTTATGGCTATGCCTTTGATGTACAACTTTTTAATATTCCTGTACAAGGTGTATCACTAGAGTCCAAACTTCTTTCTGCTCTTGAAGAAATTAACCAAAATAGCCATAGTTATGATGCAGTAGTCATAGTCAGAGGTGGTGGATCAAAGATGGATTTATCGTGGTTTGACACCTACCCTATCGCTTTAAACATTGCCGAATCTAAATTGCCAATCCTAACAGGAATAGGTCATGACATTGATCACTCTTTAGCCGACATGGTTGCTCATACCTCATTGAAAACACCTACAGCTGTGGCTGATTTTTTAATTGAACACAATCTTATTTTTGAATCTCGAATTGTTGAAATTTCAGAAAGTATATATGCCTATTCTGAAAATCAAATTCTTGAAAACGAAATGAGTCTTGAAAGGATCACCCAGGCTATCATTTCATCAAGTGAAAATCGTTTTTCAAAATCAGAATTATTGCTTTTAAATAATTATGAAAGAATATTATCAAGAGTAGGAATACGAATAGATCACGAGTTAGCGGGACTAACTTCTAAAGAAATATTATTAGAAAATCTAGAACCTTCTAATGTCTTAAAAAGAGGCTATGCGGTGGTGTATAGAAATTCTGAATCGGTCCATTCTGCTAAAATCATTAAGAAAGGGGATAAATTTCTAGTTGAATTCTCTGATGGAAAGATTCAATCAGAAAGAATTAAATAAATAAAATATGGCAACAAAGAAATTGACCTATAGCTCAGCATTCGATGAGTTAGAAAAAATACTCACAGATATACAAAGTGACAAAATATCTATTGATCAATTATCGGAAAAAGTAAAAAGGTCAAAAGAATTATTGAACTTTTGTAAAGAAAATTTGAGAAAATACCAATCTGATATTGAAGTATTAAAAAAGGTTTAGGACGATTGCAAAATCCTTTTTTTTAATCTTTGGGGAACCAATTGACCAATGAAAGAAAAGCTCATCCTAATGTCTTTTAAAGCGAAAAAGGTAACTATTGTCGCAAATGGCAATAAAACTAAAAATGGTAACCAGCCAGCCATCGCTCCATTTAAAGCTCCGCTATGAGCTAAACGCTCTCCCAATATCTTGAGTATGATAAATGACATATAGAAGCCTATGGCGACAAGCATAGGATATCCAAAACCACCTTTTCTCACAATGGCACCCATGGGACCTCCAATAAACAATAATAATACGCATACAAGAGCCCAACAATAAAGCTGATGAAATCTCATCAAATATTTCTGCTTGTTTTTTTCAAGATTATTGTGTTGCACATAATTATTCCATGATCGGGTACGAAGGCTGCTATTTTTTGATTTTGCACCATTTATAACAATTTGCCGTGCTTCATCCGGTATGATATCTATTAGAGTTTTTGACAGATTCTCAGGCCTTCTTACTGCATTCATAACCGTAGACATTACTAGATTTGGAGGTTCTTTTTGATTCCTTATTTTTGTTATATTTTCAGCTCGATATTTCTCATTTTTTCTATTTGATATTTTAGTAGTTCCATTGAGAAGAGATGCAGGTATCTTTAGCTTTGTAGAATCCTTTGGCATAGTCACAATACCTGCAAAGCTGTAGAGGTTGTCATTCCTTCTTTTTTCTAAATTCACATTGAGAGAATCTACTTGGTCCATAATTTCTTTCGAATTCAGCATGTCAAACTTTTTTCTTTCAAGATTAAGGTTCGACATATCTTTAAAAATATTCGAAAGCTCAAATACTTTTCGATATCGGCTAAAGGATGCTCGATTCACTGGAAGGGCCCTATCTGGTTTTGTGATGTAGTTAGACGTACTATTTGACAATGGAGTTTCTTGATATTGATGCCCATCATATAAATCCATGACCATGTATTTTCCATCTTCACTGACTCTCATATGAGCGCTATTGGCAATAATGACATTCAGTATAGTTTTATTTCTTTGGTTTGTATGATAGATCATCACTTTTTCCAACCTCTTGCCATCCTTACTCTTTTTGTCTGCATATATTGCATGATCGTTAAAATCTAGATTAAACACTTTTTCTTCCAGAGCGAAAGTGACTTTCGACAATCTCATATTATTAAATTTCCTTAGAAATGCCTTTGATGCCATTGGCTTAAAATAATTAGAGGACGCAATTGAAAGTCCTGCAGTAGCAAAAGCTAATATTAGAGCAGGCCTGAAAATTCTTACCAGTGAAAGACCAGCTGACTTAAGGCTGGAAAGTTCATAATGTTCTGCCATATCGCCATACACCATCACACTAGAAAGTAGGATCGTAAGAGGAAGTGAAAGTGGAATAATTGTTACTCCGAAAAGAGCAATCAATTCTAAATAATCTGTCATTGCAAATCCTCTACCCAAAAGGTCATCTATCCATTTCCACATGAATTGCATAATCAAAACAAATTCTACAATAAAAAATGAAACTATGTACGGTCCTATGAAACCTTTAAGAATAAGCCAATCTGCTTTTTTTAAGATCATTTAATTCAAATAAACTATAAAACTATGTGTTCTTTTGTAACATTAACATATTTGTTAACGTCAATAGACTGAATAGTGTATTTAATATGCTGAACGCTGTAACTACATCCCTAAAAAATAAATTATTTCGCTATGCATTACGGATAGTCCAAAATCGCATGGAAGCAGAAGATGTAGTGCAAGAAGTGCTAGTGAAAGTGTGGAAAAAAGAAAAGGATCTAAAAGGGATTGAAAACTTTGAGGCCTGGTGTATGACAGTAACTAGAAACTTGGCTCTCGACAAATTGAGAAAAGTAAAAAGGACATTAGAACCTGTAGAAAATCATATACAAATTCAGGATAATGCTTTGGATCCATATCAGAGGACAAGACAGAAAGAGATTTATAATATTATAAAAGAAACGATGAAGTTGCTGTCCGATGATCAGAAACAAGTTATTCACCTCAGAGATATTGAAGGATATGCGTATAAAGAAATAGCAGAAATCACAGGTTTTAGTGTAGATAAAATAAAAGTTTACTTGCATAGGGCAAGAATTAATTTGCGAAAAGCATTAACGAAATATAAACATGAATTGGAAGGATAACATTGAAGATCTCCAAGAAAAATTTTGGAACGGAGATACTACTCTGGAAGAAGAGAAACTTCTTAGGTCTTATCATCTGGAGCAAGATGAAGATGATGTAACTGCTCATTACTTTAACTTTTTGACAGATGAAGCAAACATTTCATTTAATCCAAAAAAGAAGGCGAAGACACTTCGGATGAGAGCTAGGACTATTTATTCCATTGCAGCTTCTTTTGCAATCTTAGTCACTGCTTTTCTATTAATGCAACCTAGAAACTCTAAAGCAGAAGTGTATTTAGCTCAGTCTCCAGAGGAAGCATTAGAAATAACTCAGAATGCTCTGGCTATAATTAGTGACAAAGTCAATCGTAGTAACGACTTGATTTTCGACAATTTAAATGAATACAACAAGATTAATTTCATCAAATAAAAACACTTAAATATCATGAAAAAAGTCATTTTAGGAATTATTGGATTATTCCTTATTACATCGGTTTATTCTCAAAATGGAGAAATGAACAAGTTTTTCGACGAACTAGAAGAGTCGAGTGAATATGCAGCAGTTAAAGTAAATAAAGAAATGTTTCAACTCCTCGCTGCAATGAATGGAGATAGTGAATCTAAAGAGTTAAAAGCACTGGTTAGAGATCTAGACGAAATAACTATTCTTATTAATGAAAATGGTGGAAATGATGATTACTCCAAATTCCAATCATTAGTAAAAGGAAATAAATTAACCTCTTATATGTCCTTTAAGGATGAAGGCAGCAATGTAAATCTCTATTCAGGAGGCACTACAGATGATGGCAAGTTAAAAGGTATTGTTTTGTCTGTTAAGGAAACTGACCAAACTGTATTTATTCATGTCGATGGCTTAGTAGATTTAGCTGCGTTAGGAAAATTGACAAAGGATCTAAATATCGATATTGATGGTTTGGATTATCTGAAAGACATAGACAAAAAGGGAGAAAAGCATTAATCTTCTCCTTCCAAAGAAAAACTACAATACTGTTTTTTATTGAGACGCTCTTGTCTAAGAGCGTCTCTTTTCATTTATATGAGAATTACATTTCTACTCTAAAATCGAAGTAATCATTTCAAGTATAAATAATGACTATTTTCACCTCAGAAAAAATAAATATTCATTTCTGTGATCACTTTAGCTCTTGTAGGCATAACTTCTCTTCTCTCTTATTTAGCATGGCAAAACCCAGAATACTATAATAAAGGTGTACACTATCCATATCGTGAAAAAAACTATAACGAATATTGGAGATCTCTCACTGGTGGCTTCCTTCATGGTAGTCCTACCCATCTTTTAGTAAATATGTACATGCTTTATATGTTTGGTGGATATGTTGAACAATACTTTACAGCCATAAAGGGAGAAACAGGAAGCTTCTTGTACTTAGCTCTTTATTTAACGTCCATAATTATGGCCAACATTTTTACTGGTGCCAAAAGGAAAGATGATCCTGGTTATAGAAGTGTAGGAGCTTCTGGAGCTACTTCAGGAATACTTTTTATCTACGTGTTGACTAATCCTTGGGAAATGTTCATTTTCCCACCATTGCCGGCTATAATCTTAGCTGTGGGCTTTTTGATTTATTCTTCTTGGGCCAGTAAAAATAGAAATGATAATATTGATCACATGGCTCATTATTATGGGGCTATTTGGGGAGTAGTCTTTACATTTATATGTTTTCCTTCTACTTTAAATTTATTCTTGTCAAGGCTTATTAATGACTTTCCTCTCTAAGCGCACAAAGTTATAGGTTAACCGTATTGCTCAATGTATTTGTCAAAGTCACTTTTGGTAATACTACTTGGAATAAAGGATGAAGCATCTCCTGCGCCTTTAATGATTTCTCGGACTATAGTAGAACTAATGTGTGAAAATCCAGGCTGACTGATTAAAAAGACAGTTTCGATACCTTTACCAATAATTGTATTTAATTGTGAAATCGTCTTTTCATAATCAAAATCAGATGCATTTCTAAGCCCTCTAATCAAATAGCCAGCATTCATATTATGACAATAGTTAACCGTAAGTCCTTCAAAGTGTCCAATTTCTACTTTATCGTCACCTCCATAAACACGTTCTAGCCACTCTAATCTTGCTTCTAGGGGGAATAGTGTCTTCTTCACAGAGTTTACACCTACAGCGACTACTATCTTGTCAAAAAGTGGTTTAGCTCTTTTTACAAGATCAATGTGCCCGAGAGTAATTGGGTCGAAAGAGCCAGGAAATACGGCGATTTTCACGTTTTGTAGTTTTCTTTGAGTGCATAAAGGTATCTAAAATTAAGACTTTCAATAGGGTTTTATCATATCAAAAAAGCATAACAATCTGAACAAAATATGTATAAATCTGATTTATTATGCAACCACTAAATCAATATCTAAAGAGTATATTTGCGATCCGAAAAATAAGTATAATTAAAAATTTCACAATTGAATGAATTTTTAACTATATAGATCAGAATGGTTTAATCTGAGTAAGTTTCGAACAACTGATTAACAAAATAAATAGGCACATGAAATTTGATCTTATCGTTATTGGCAGTGGACCTGGAGGCTATGTAGCTGCTATTAGAGCTTCACAACTTGGTTTGAAAACAGCAATTGTGGAAAAGGAATCTTTAGGAGGTGTCTGCCTTAACTGGGGCTGTATTCCAACAAAAGCATTATTGAAGAGTGCTCAAGTTTTTGAATATCTGAATCATGCTGAGGATTATGGAATTAAAGTGGGATCTGCCAAAGCTGATTTTAATGCTATCATCAAAAGAAGTAGAAATGTAGCTGAGGGAATGAGTAAGGGAGTTAATTTTTTAATGAAAAAGAACAAAATTACCGTAATCGAAGGTTATGGTAAACTAGAAAGAGGTAAAAAGGTATCAGTAAAAGGAGCTGATGGAAAAAGCAATACTTATGAAGCCGAGAACATCATAATTGCAACAGGAGGGCGTGCCAAAGCCTTACCTCATATTCCGATAGACGGTTCTGATGTGATTGGATATAGAGAGGCCATGAACTTGCCTAAACAACCTAAGAAAATGGTTGTCATCGGTGCAGGAGCAATAGGAGTAGAATTTGCATATTTCTATAACTCTATCGGTACTGAAGTAACAGTTGTAGAATTCTTAGAACAAGGACTGGTGCCTCGAGAAGACAAAGATATAAGTAGAGAATTAGGTAAAGCATTCAAAAAGAAAGGTATAGCTGTGATGGCTAATGCCTCTGTCGAAGCAGTGGAAAAAAAGGGAAAAACAACAGTGGTCAAAGTGAAAAGCAGGAAAGATGAGAGTATTACTGAAATCAAATGTGATATTGTTTTATCTGCCACTGGTGTCCAAGCAAACATTGAAGAGATAGGATTAGAAACATTAGGAATAAAAACAGATAAAGGACTTATACAAGTAGATGAATACAGTCAAACCAATGTTCCGGGTATTTATGCTATTGGTGATGTGACTCCAGGAGCAGCCCTTGCTCATGTCGCTTCTGCTGAGGGTATTATTTGTGTAGAAAAAATTGCAGGACAAAATCCAAAACCAATTGATTATGGAAATATTCCGTCTTGTACTTATTGCAGTCCAGAAGTAGCTTCAGTAGGCTTGACAGAGGCAGAGGCTAAAGAAAAAGGATATGAGATTAGATTAGGTAAATTTCCATTTAGTGCATCTGGCAAAGCCCAAGCCTCAGGAGCTTCAGAAGGATTTGTAAAAGTGATTTATGATAAGAAATATGGAGAGCTCTTAGGAGCGCATATGATAGGCGCTAATGTAACTGAAATGATCGCGGAGATTGTTACCGCAAGAGCATTGGAAACTACTGGTCATGAAATAATTAAGGCTGTCCATCCTCACCCTACTATGAGTGAAGCTGTAATGGAGGCTTCAGCAGCAGCATATGACGAAGTCATTCACTTATAATTTGAAGTACATGAAACGAGGGACTTGGGCCATAATTGGTTATGTACTTTTTTTATTTGGAGTTTTGGCAATTCTTCTCTCAATGATTGGGTTGTCATTTCAACCCTTAGCTTTTTTGGATGTATTTGGAAGAACTGGAGGCTTTGTACTTAGACTAGTGTGTATACTTGCTGGAATTATTATTCTATACGTTTCTAGTGTAAAGAGGGAGTAATTCTCATCTTAAAGGATACTCATTTTACTAAGACCAAACTATCATTCCATCTCTCTATACAAGATTTGGAAAATGATCAATTCCTAGCCTTCTGTTAGAATGCTAAAATGGATCTAAGTTTATTCTAAATTTCTGTAATAAAAAGTCCTGTCAGATTCTTCATGGTATTAGAACGATTGTTCTGATTATTCTATCAAAACATATAGGTTCAATATTCTAATACTTGTATACACCACCCGATTACTTTTCTTCTAACTTTTCTAATGCTCCTTGAGCTCTCTTAAATTCTGGGTTTATATCAAGTGACTTTTTATAACTCATTATAGCCTTTTGAGTATTTCCTGTTTTCTCATAAGCAGCCGCCAGAACATAGTGGGATGTTGAAGATTCTGGATATCGCTTCACTCCATATTCTGCTACTTCTACCGCCTCTTGCAGTTTTTCATTTCTTACTAAACTATTTGCAATACTTCCTATCGTCCTTTCTCTAAAACCATAGGTGTCTTTCCCATCATGTTTCTTTTCCATCTCTTCATATAGCATTATCCCAGCTTCACTATTCTCAGACTCTATTTTCTTAGAAATTAGACCAGCCATACTTGGCCCCCGTCCCATTACCATCAATTTCACATCTACTTCCTTGAGTAAAGCCATTGTGCCTAGTGATGGAATGATATTTCCAAAACCTCTCTTTGGTATACCATATTTGGTGCGGTCAAGATGGAAAGACCCTAACGCAGCAATACGAGGCTCGCCAAATACAAATACGACATCTTGATCATGAGTATATTTAAAAGGGATATTAATCTCTTCGGTGATTCCCATCATTGTAAAATTCCCAATAATGTTATAACCATCATCAGTTGCTATAGTCCTAGTTGATTCAAAAATTATTTCAGGAAATTCTTCAGAGTTAAACCACCCTGCCCCATTTAAATCCTTATCTCTATTAGTATTTCCAGTATTAAGGCTAGTAACATCAATGTTCACATTACAGAAAAGGCTCGACAAATCCGATCTGTCAGCATAACCTATAACACCTTCAAAATCATTGAACCTTCCGTCTATTGAGGATATTCCTCCTGCAAACCCAACGGAAAAGGAAACAACAGAATGTGAGCCATCAATAGGTAACTCATATTTTTGACTAAAAGAATAAGGTAAATTATAAAGAGCAAATGAAATAAATAAGAAGAACAACTTTTTCATAACTGACGATTTTTGTGACAATCAATATAACAACGAATTTGATTCCAAATTATCCGTAAGTTGACATTTAGGCTTTATTCTATCATCCAATATTTACTCTTTTATGAAAAGATCAATCTAAGAAGAGAATAATCTTCAACATCAATCAAAAAATTCAAGACGGAATGGTTATCAACATAGCATGAGCCGAAACTATGTCGGTGTGAGTTTTGACAATATCCTAATCCTATGGGTATACTCTCAAATATCTCTTCTGCTGGATCATACCAATCTATTCACATTAAAATTGGGGTCTTCCTTTTTAATTGCCGTTATAAGTTGATTGACTTGATCACCTGCTATTTTAGCATCTTCAATCTTGTCATCTTTAATTAGCTTGGCGACTTTAGATATCATATAATTTTGTGATGATAAATCCCATCCATTATTTAGGTTTTTCTTGATTTAGTTTTGACTACTAGATAATTTGTTTGTCGCTCTTTACATCCATAAGAATATTTATAATGCTCATTCCCATGCAAAAAATCATAACTTTTGATTCCATTGTTAATCGCCCATTTAATGTTATGGGAATGTAACAGCCAGCCAATAAAAACATCTTTACATTCAACATTTCTGCCAGCTACAAAAAAATACATATTCGGCTTTTGCCAATCTACAAAGCAGGCTAGAATTCCTAACGGAGTATCATTTCTCCACAAAATGGGCATATATAGAGTGTTGTTTTCAAACCCATGAGCCACAACACGTCTATATTTCTGAACGACTTCATCTGTATCTGATCCTCTTGTAGAGGCCCATTTATCCGTCCATAGGTTTAGTGAAATAACTAAATCTCTATCTAATGTTTCTCGACTTGTAGTGGTAATGTATAAGTCTTCTGAGTTTTCTAGTTTTATATTAAACCTTCTAATCTTTTGCCTTGTATTTGAACTGAGAGTCTGCAAATAGGACTCATATTCATTTGGAAGTTCTATATATGGGCTTATTAATTTATCAATAGTCCCACCATCCATTTTTCTCTCTTCTTTTGACAGACGAAATAGGTCATTAGAAAACTGGGAAAGAAATATTTGAGATCGAGTTTCAGATGCATAGAAATATTTGAGAGTGAGTCTTTCCTAATGCATTCCTTTGAGCTGATCTGCAAAGGCTTTTATTATTTCAGTTTCATACCGAGGGTCACAAATAAATCCATGATACTGTCCCCAGTGTAGAGTTCCAGGCATTTATATCTCATTGCAAAATAGCTTTTACTCTTACTCCATTTCGTTTTTATTCTTATTGAAAAGAAGCCAATATATTCACTACCTGGAAGGTCCTGCCTCACTGCAAGAATGCGCCCCTGATCTGGATGATCCAAAAATATTCTGGAGAACCATGTCCACGAAAGAATCAATTGAGATTCGGGATCTTTAGAATAGACAGTATTCCAATCAGTTTCCAGTTGATTAAAATCATCTAGACTATCTATAGTATCAACATGCATTTTATTAGCAGTAAAATCCCTGCTAATCTTCAAGCTTTTTTGCAGGCATCGAAGTACCTCCTTGATGTAAAATCAAACTTTCAGCAATGCCCATTTCATCCAGATTAAAGTCTATGTTTGCAGAGACAACTTTTAAGAAAAAGGTTGATTCAGATTCTGCAAAAAGAGGAAATTCCGGTTGATTACTCCCTTGGGCATATAGGCTGCCATCTCTATAAGTTATGGTAAGTATGAATTCTGATTGTATTTCATATTGACCCACATACTTTTGCAAAATAGTGGGATCTACCTCTATCTCTACTCTTTCTTTTGGAGCCTCTTTGTCAATTCCAACGCCTTTTGAAGTACCTTCCAATGAATTCATTACAACATTCTTTTTACCAGTTTCATCTATTGAAAAATGGTACTCTGTTGTACCACCTTCAAAAATGAAGTGATTTTCAGACAAGGCAAAAATTGGGAGGTTCGTACTCCCCTCCCTTTGACTATACAATTTGCCTTCTTTCA
>Ga0055584_100000633_pt1 | contig 33344 bp, 21 predicted proteins | sample OSDHelmetaG_FD_58716 | JGI IMG/M metagenome (GOLD analysis project Ga0055584, IMG submission 58716) | Pelagic marine sediment microbial communities from the LTER site Helgoland, North Sea, for post-phytoplankton bloom and carbon turnover... | ecosystem: Environmental > Aquatic > Marine >... | reverse complement strand
ACGCTGGACCACGCGATCCAGCACCGGGCCGAGCGCGCCCTGCAGGAGGCCATCGAGCGCCACGAGGCCCTGGCCGGTTGGGTTGTCGCCATGGACCCGCAGACGGGCGCGGTCCTCGCCATGGCGTCCTCGCCGGGGTTTGACCCCAACCACTTCCGCGGCGTCGACCGGGACCGCATCCGGCACCGGGCCGTGTCCGAGGTCTACGAGCCCGGCTCGGTGATGAAGCCGTTCGTCATCGCCGAGGTCCTCGAGCGCGGCCTCGCCGAGCGCGACGAAGAGATCTACTGCGAGCGCGGCGCCTACCGCATCGGTCGGCGCACCGTGCACGACGCGCACCCCCACGACACGCTGACCGTCGACGGGGTGATCAAGGTCAGCTCGAACATCGGCACCGTGAAGCTGGCTGAGCGCATGGGCCCCGCGGCGCTCGAAGAGACGCTGCGGCGGTACGGATTCGGCAGCAAGACCGGCGTGGACCTGTACGGCGAGGAGCGCGGGATCCTGCGCCCCCACGAGTCCTGGTCGGACATTGGATTTGCGACCAACACGTTCGGCCAGGGCATGGCCGTGACCGGGCTGCAGTTGACCGCGGGCTTCTCGGAGTTGGTCAACGGCGGCCGCTCGATCACGCCCCACGTGGTCGCCGAGGTGCGCGACCCCCGGGGCGAGCTGGTCACCGACCGCCGCCCGCTCGTGGGCGAGGAGCGGATCCTGTCCGAGGCCACCAGCACCGACATCCGCGACATGATGGCGGCGGTCGTGGGCGAGGGCGGCACCGGCACCCGCGCGCGGCTCGAGGGCTACAGCTCCGGTGGCAAGACCGGCACGGCGCAGAAGGTGAAGAACAAGCGCTACGAGCCCGGCGCGTACGTGAGCAGCTTCATCGGCTTCGCGCCCGTCGACAACCCCCGGGTGGTCGTCCTCGCCGTCCTCGACGAGCCCCGGAACAAGTACTACGGCGGCACCGTCGCCGGCCCCATCTTCAAGGAGGTCGCGCGCACCGCGCTGCGCGAGTTCGGCGTGAAGCCCGACCTGGAGCGTGAGGACGCGTTGGCGCTCTCTGTGCCCGAGCCGGCTCCCGTGCTCGTCGACGTCGAGCTCGAAGACCAGTCCGATGAGGACGAAGGCATCGACGGCGGCCTCCCCGACCTGACCGGCCGCTCGGCCCGCGACGCCGTCGCCGCGCTCGCCGCTCGGGGCTACCGCGTGCTGCTCGAAGGCAGCGGGCTGGTGACGGCGCAGACGCCGGTGGCGGGCACGGCCCTGGGTGAGGGCGAGACGGTGACCCTGGCCCTGGCGCTGCGGGACGCGCGATGAACCTGGGTGACCTCGTCGAGCGCCTGCAGCCCCGCGACGTCCGCGGCGACGCGGCGGTGCAGCGGGTCTCGCTCGACTCCCGGCAGGCGGGGCCCGGCGTGCTGTTCGCGGCCGTGCCCGGCAGCCGCGCCGACGGCCACGACTACGCCGCCGCCGCCGCGGCCGCGGGCAGCCCGTTGCTGGTCGAGCGCTGGCCCGACGACCTCCCGGCCTCCGCCGTCGGTCTGCTCGTGGCCGACTCCCGCCGCGCGGCCGCCCTGGCGGCGCAGGCGCTGCACGGCGACCCCGCCGCGGACATGCTGACCTTCGGCATCACCGGCACCAATGGCAAGACGAGCACCGTCGCCATCCTCCGCACGATCCTCCACGTCGCGGGCCTGCGCGCGGGCAGCCTGGGCACGACCGGCATCGCGTGGAACGGCCGTTCCGGTCGCCACGAGCACGTCGCCACCCACACCACCCCCGACGGCCCTGCGCTGTGGGAGTGGGTCGGCCGCATGCGCGACGATGGGGTGCAGGCGCTGGCGCTGGAGCTGAGCAGCCACGCCCTGGACCAGGGCCGCGCGGCGGGCCTGCCCCTGAGCGTTGGCGCCTGGACGAACCTGTCCCGGGACCACCTCGACTACCACGGGGACCTGGACGAGTACGAGCGCGCGAAGGGCCGGCTGCTGACGGAGCAGCTGGCGACCTGGGGCCGGCCCAAGAGCGCCGCCGTGCTCTTCGTCGACGACCCCGCCGTCGCCCGGTGGGGGTCGGCCCACCCGCGAACCCTGCGCGTCTCCCTCCGCGTCGGCGCCGCTGAGCGCGGCGAAGCGGAGGTCAGCCCCCGCAGCGAGCCCATCTACCGGCTCGACGGCACCGAGTGCGTCGTGACCGCCATGGGCACCGGCCTCAAGCTCCGCACGGGGCTCATCGGCCCCCACAACCTCATCAACGCCTTGATGGCCGGTGGCTCGGCCATCGCCGCCGGCATCACCCCCGAGGCCGTCGAGAACGGGTGGAAGGCCACGCCCGGCGCCCCCGGACGCCTGGAGCGCGTCGTGCGCGAAGACCGCGTCGGCCCCACGGTGCTCGTCGACTACGCCCACTCCGACGACGCCCTGGCTCGGGTGCTGAGCGGCCTGCGCCCGCTCACCGGCGGCCGGATCACGACGGTGTTCGGTTGCGGCGGCGACCGCGACGCCGGCAAGCGCCCGCTCATGGCGGCGGCCGCCGCTGCCGGCAGTGACGCCCTGGTCTTGACCAGCGACAACCCGCGCGGCGAAGACCCCGAGGCCATCCTCGACGCCATGGAGCCGGGCCTCACGGGCTGCGACATCCCCTGGCAGCGCATCGCCGATCGGGCCGCCGCCATCGGCGCCGCCATCGGTTCGGCCGGCGCCGACGACGTCGTGCTCATCGCGGGCAAAGGCCACGAGACGTACCAGGAGGTGGGCGGCGAGCGGCTCGCCTTCGACGACCGCCTGGTGGCGCGCCAGGCGCTGCGGGACTGGCCCGCGTGACCCGCTTTCATCCCCCCGGCGGCCTCAACGTCGCCCACCTCGTGGCCGCGACCGGCGGACGCCTGCGCGGTGGCGCCCCGGCTGGCGAGTGGACGCTGTGCACGGACACCCGGGAGCTGCGTGACGGCGCCCTCTTCGTCGCGCTGCGGGGCGAGAACCACGACGGCCACGACTGGGTGGAGCAGGCGATCACCGGCCACTACGTCGGCGCGTGCATCGAGCCCGACTCGGTGCCGCTCTCGGTCCAGGCGCGGTGCCGGGGGCCGCTCATCGAAGTCGCCGACACCCTCGTCGCGTTCGGCGACGCCGCCCGCGCGCACCTGCGCTCCATCCGCCCGTCGGTGGTCGCGGTCACCGGCTCCGTGGGCAAGACGACGACCCGGGCGATGCTCGCTTCGATCCTCGCCCAGATGGCCCCGGGCCTGGCCACGGAAGGCAACTTCAACAACCGAATCGGGCTGCCGCTGACGCTGTTGAGCCTGACCCCCGAGCACCGCTGGGCGGCGCTGGAGCTGGGCATGTCCGAGCCCGGCGAGATCCGCGAGCTGGCCCGCCTGTGCGAGCCCCGCGTGCGGGTCATCACCCAGGTCGCGCCGGTGCACCTGGAGTTCTTCGACGGGGTCGAAGGCATCGCCGACGCCAAGGGCGAGCTGTTCGAGTCGGCCCGCCCCGGCGACGTGCTCGTCTACCCCGCCGACAACCCCCTCAGCGCCCGCTTCCCCCGGCCCGCCGGCGCCATCGAGGCCTCGGTGTCGCTCACCCCCGGCGTCGGCGCGAGCCACCCCCTCAGCATCGAGGACCGTGGCCTCGACGGCACCGCCGCCCGCGTTCAGGTGTGGGACCTGCAGCTCGACGTGGTCGTGCCCATCCCCGGCGCCCACCAGCTGCTCAACGCGCTGTCCGCGGCCACCGCTGCCCGCGCCCTGGGCGCCAGCGCCGAGCACATCGTGGCGGGGCTCGCCGCCGTCCAGGTGCCCGGGCGCCGCATGAAGATCGAGCAGCGCGGCGGCGTGCACGTGGTCGACGACGCCTACAACGCCAGCCCCGCCAGCATCGAAGCGGTCCTTCGCTCCTTCGCGACGTTCGCCGACGGCCGCCGGGTCGCCGCCCTGGGCGACATGCTCGAGCTCGGCCCCACGGCGCCGGCGCTGCACGCGGCGGTCGGCTCCCTGGCCGCGGAGCTGGGCCTCGACCTGCTGGTCGGCACCGGGCCGCTCATGGCCCACGCGGTGGACGCCGCGAAGGCCGGGGGAATCGACGCGGTCGCGGTCGCCGACTCCGATGCGGCCGGCGCGCTGCTGAAGAATCGCCTGCGGGCGGATGACTGGCTGCTCGTCAAGGGCTCCAGAGGCATGAGGATGGAGCGAGTCATCGACTCCATCGGACCCCACGGACAGGACGCTGGCTGATGCTGTACCACCTGCTCTATCCGCTCCGTGAAACCTACGGAATGTTCAACGTCTTCGGCTACATCAGCTTCCGCGCAGCGGCGGCGATGACGACGGCGTTGCTGCTCACGATGCTGCTGTACCCGGTGTTCATCCGGTGGCTGCAGAAGAAGGAGCTGGGCCAGGAGATCCGCGACGACGGGCCCGAGACGCACCTCATCAAGGCGGGCACCCCGACCATGGGCGGCTTGCTGATCATGGCGGCCATCGTCATCAGCACGCTGCTCTGGGCGCGGCTGGACTCGCTGCGGATCTGGTCGGTGCTCATCGTCGGCCTGGGGTTCTGCGCGGTCGGCTTCGTGGACGACTGGCAGAAGATCGCGAAGAAGAACACGAAGGGCCTGTCGGGGAAGCTGCGGCTGCTGCTGGAGTTCGCCATCTCCGGGGCGGTCGTCTTCGTCGGCATCCAGTGGTTCGAGTGGACGACGGTGGTGCCGCTGCCGTTCATCAAGGACTGGATGCCCGACCTGGGCTGGTTCTACGTGCCGTTCGCGGCGTTCGTGATCACCGGCTGCGCCAACGCGGTGAACCTGACCGACGGCCTCGACGGCCTCGCCATCGGCCCGGTGATGACGGCGGCGCTGACCTTCGGCCTGCTGGCCTACCTCGTCGGCTCGTCGGCCTACGCCCGGCAGCTGTCTTTGCTGTACGTGCCCGGCGCCGCCGAGTTGACCGTCCTGACGGTGACCCTGGCGGGCGCTGGCATGGGGTTCCTTTGGTACAACACCTTCCCCGCCAGCATCTTCATGGGGGACACCGGATCCCTGCCTCTAGGCGGGATCCTGGGCACCCTGGCGGTGGCGTCGCACAACGAGATCCTGCTCGCGATCGTCGGTGGCGTGTTCGTCGTCGAGACCTTGTCGGTGATCATCCAGGTCGTCTCGTTCAAGACGACCGGCAAGCGGGTCTTCCTGATGGCACCAATCCACCATCACTTCGAGAAGAAGGGGTGGGAGGAACCCAAGATCATCGTGCGGTTCTGGATCTGCTCCATCGTGCTGGCGCTGTTCGCCGTCATGACCCTGAAGCTGCGCTAGGAGGACGGGACCATGAGGGAACTGCGCGACGTCGACCCCGGAGTTCTGGGCGCCATCCTCGGCCTGCTCGCCATCGGCGTGGCGATGGTCTATTCGGCCGGCGCCATCTACGCCGCCGACGTGCACGGCAGCGAGGGCTTCTACATCCGCCGGCACGCGGTCTTCGCGGTGCTCGGCCTGATCGCCATGACGGCGACGGCGTCCATCCGCTACCAGGCGTGGAAGCCCTGGACCTACCCCATGCTCATCGGCGTCGCGCTGCTGCTGCTGGCGGTGCTGATCCCCGGCGTCGGGGTGACGATGGGCGGCGCCACCCGATGGCTGCCCCTGGGCGTCGCGTACCTGCAGCCGTCGGAGCTGGCGAAGCTCGCCATCGTCATCTACCTCGCCTACTCCCTGGACAAGAAGCAGAGCCACATCGGCTCGTTCTGGGTGGGGATCCTCCCGCACCTCCTTCTGTGCGGCGCGGTGATGCTGCTCATCCTGGTGGAGCCCGACTACGGGACCACCATGACCATCGCGGCCCTGCTGTTCGCGATGATGTTCGTGGCCGGCGTGCGGCTGCTGCACCTCGTCGGCTTGCTCGCGGTGGGACTCCCCGTCGCGTGGCTCGCGCTCATGGGGGCCGAGTACCGGCGCGCGCGGATGACGGCGTTCCTGGACCCCTGGGCGCACCAGGCGGACTCGGGCTTTCAGCTGATCCAGTCGTGGCTGGCGTTCCGCAGCGGCGGGCTCATCGGCACGGGCATGGGGGAGTCCCAGCAGAAGCTGTTCTTCCTGCCCGCGGCCCACACCGACTTCATCCTGGCGGTGTACGCCGAGGAGTTCGGGCTGTTGGGGCTGACGCTCCTCGTCGGCCTGTTCGCCTTGTTCGTCTACCGGGCGTTGACCGTCTGCCTCGATGCCCCGGACCTGTTCGGGCGGTTGCTGGGCACCGGCCTGGCGACCCTCATCGGGCTGCAGGCGGGCATCAACATGGGCGTCGTGACGGGCCTGCTGCCGACGAAGGGGCTGACGCTCCCGCTGATCAGCTACGGCGGCAGCTCGTTGGTGCTGACGATGGCGATGCTGGGAATTCTGCTCAACGTGACCGGCCAGGCGCGGCGTCTCACCGTGCTCGATGGCCGCAAGAAGAACCCCTGGCGTTCGGTCTCCGAGCGTCGACGCGTGCGGGCCGGGGGGTTGCCGCGCGTGCCGGTGCGTCCATACTGACCGCCGTTTTCGATTCGGCTCGGTCCTACCTGCAGGAAAGGACGACGGCTCTGTGGCTTCGACACCGATCAAGATCCTGATCGCCGGCGGTGGAACCGGCGGGCACTTCTTCTCCGGCGTCGCGGTCGGCGAGTCGTTCCTGGCCCGCAACGCCGACAACACCGTCGTCTACGTGGGGACCCGCAACGGCATCGAGGCGCGGGTTGGGCCCGAACAGGGCCTGGACGTGCGGTTCATCGACGTCGCCGGCATCAAGGGCAAGGGGATCGGCGCGCGGCTGCGGGGGCTGATGCGCCTGCCGAAGGCCGGCTGGCAGTCGTTCCGGCTGCTGCTGGCGGAGAAGCCGAAGGTTGTCATGGGGGTCGGCGGCTACGCGTCGGGGCCCATCGTGGCGGTCGCGCGGCTCATGGGCATCAAGACCGGCATCGTCGAGCAGAACTCCGTCGCGGGGCTGACCAACAAGCTGCTGGGCAAGCTCGTGCACCGCGTGTTCGTCGCGTTCGACGCAGCGGCGCCCGAGTTCCCCGCCAAGAAGGTCCACATCACGGGCAACCCCCTGCGCCAGCAGGTCGTCGAGCTGCTCGCGCTGGAGTCCACGGGCACGGTGGGCATCGGGGACAAGCTCAAGGTCCTGGTGGTGGGCGGCTCGCAGGGGGCGCGGGCCATCAACGACGCGTTCATCGAGCTGTCGGCCAACGTGCCGGCCGAGCTGTCGGACAAGCTGGTCGTCACGCACCAGACGGGCCTCGCCGACCAGGAGCGCGTCGCCGCGGCCTGGGCCGCGTCGGAAGTTGCTGGCCGTGCCGAAGCGTTCATCCACCAGATGGCCGAGGCCTACCGCGCCGCCGACCTCGTGGTGTGCCGCTCGGGCGCGCTGACCGTGTCCGAGCTCGCCATGAGCGGCCGCCCGGCGGTGTTCATCCCGTACCCGTTCGCCATCTACAACCACCAGGTGACCAACGCCCAGGCCCTGGTGGACGCCGGCGCCGCCGAGATGATCCTGCAGGAGGACTTGAGCGGCGAGTCCCTGGGGGCCGCGCTGGTTCGCCTCGAGACCAACCGCCGCGCGTTGCAGAACATGGCGTGGAAGGCCGGCTCGCTGGCGCGGCCCGAAGCCGCCGCCGAGGTGGTCGACGAGATGTGCCGGCTGCTGGGGATCCCGTAGGGGAGGGCGCGGCGGGCGCTGCAGATCGGGCCCTGTTCCACTACAGTTCGCGCCTCTCCAGGAGGCGTTCATGTTCCTCGGCACGCGCAAGATCCACTTCGTCGGCGTCGGCGGCATCGGCATGTCCGGCATCGCCGAGGTGCTGTCCAACCTGGGCTACGAGGTCTCGGGTTCCGACATCAAGCGCGGCGCGACGGTGGTCCGGCTCGAAGGCCTGGGCGTGCGCGTCTTCATCGGCCACGACGGCGGCAACGTCGCCGGCTGCCAGGTGGTGGTGCGGTCGTCGGCGGTCAATGCCGACAACCCCGAGATCCTGGCGGCCCGCGACCAGGGCATTCCGGTCATCCCCCGCGCGGAGATGCTCGCGGAGCTGATGCGCATGAAGCATGGCCTCGCCGTCGCCGGCAGCCACGGCAAGACGACGACGACGTCGCTGCTGGCCGGCATCTTCGAGGCCGGCGGCATAGACCCCACCATCGTCGTGGGCGGCAAGCTCAACAGCGTCGGCACGAACGCGGTGCTGGGCCGCGGCGAGTGGATGGTGGCCGAGGCCGACGAGTCCGACGGCAGCTTCCTGCACCTGTCGCCGACCATCGCCATCGTCACCAACATCGACCCCGAGCACCTGGACCACTACGGCACGGTCGAGGCGCTGCATGACAGCTTCCTGACCTTCATCAACAAGATCCCGTTCTACGGCGCCGCGGTGCTGTGCCTGGACCACCCGGCCATCCAGCAACTGCTCCCCCAGGTGACCAAGCGCTACGTGACCTACGGCTTCTCCAGCCAGGCCGAGTTCCGGGCGACGGCGGTGGAGGTGGGCGACGGCAGCAGCCGCTTCGACGTGACCCGCGGCAGCGAGTTCCTCGGGCCCGTCGAGCTCCGAATCCCCGGCCGCCACAACGTGCTCAACGCGCTGGCGGCCATTGCGTCGTCCATGGAAGCGGGCATCCCGTTCCCCGTCATCCAACTGGCCTTGCAGCGGTTCGAGGGCGTGCAGCGCCGCTTCACCGTGCGCGGGCTCGTGCGCGGCGTCACCGTGGTCGACGACTACGCCCACCACCCCGCGGAGATCCGGGCGACCCTGGGCGCCGCGCGCGAGAGCTACGGCCGCCGCATCGTCGCCATCTGGCAGCCCCACCGGTACTCCCGGGTGGCGGACCTGCGGGACGACTTCATGCGGGCATTCAACGACTGCGCGCTGCTGCTCGTGCTGCCGGTCTACGCCGCCGGCGAGGCTCCCCTGGAGGAGCTCGACGGCCCGTCGCTGGCCCGGGATCTGAAGCACCACGGGCACAAGGGCGTCGTCTACTGCGCCGACCCCGCCGTCGCGTTGGAGATCGTGCGGCGGGAGGCCCGCAAGGGCGACGTGGTCATCACCCTGGGCGCCGGCGACGTGACCGTGCTGTCCCACCGCATCACCGACGAGCTGGACGGGATGTCGCCCCCGACGCTGGAACTGTCGTGACCCCGACCCGGAAGGCGGCGCTGGCCGCCGCGTTCCCCGAGGCGCGATTCGACGTCGAGCTGGCCGACGAGCTGCCGTTCGGGGTGTCCTGCGTCGCCGACGCGTTCGTGGACGTCGACGATCCGGATCGCCTGGACGCGTTGGCCGAGCTCTGCCGCAAGAAGAAGCTCGACCTGTTGCTGCTGGGCGACTCGCCCAACGTGTTGGCGTTGCCCGGCGGCGTGCCGGGCGTCGTGGCGCGGCTCGGCCCCGCGTGCTGGGGCCGCCTGGTGGCCGGCGCGACGGCCGCCCCCCAGCTCCCCGGAGGACGCCCCCCCGGCGCGGTCGTGGAGCTGTTCGAAGCGCCCAAGAAGGCAGCCCCCGTCGACGAGCTGGTGGGGGATCTCGGGATGCGCGGCATCCGCTTGCGCAGCGCCCGGCTGTCGGACCGTGACGGCGGCTACGTCGTCAACGAAGGCGAAGCGACGGCGCGCGACGTGCTCACGCTTCGGGACTACGTCCGCGAGCGGGTGCGCAAGGAGTGGGGCGTCAAGCTCCGCGACCGGCTGCTGGTTGTGGGCCGCGAGCGTTCGAGCCGCTGAGCGCCCGGGCGGCACGGCCGCCAAGTCCCCGGAATCACCCCGAAAGACGATCGGCGCCAATGTCTGGCGCGGATCGGTCGTAGATCCCGCCGATCAGGCGCGGTGCGGACACATGCAGATCGCACATAAAGCATTGTGAACAAACAGGAACCTCGTGCTTGACGCTAACGGCGCGAATTACCAGAATCCAACCGTGGGACTGGTAGGACTCGTGGAGGTCCGACCGCAGACGTGAGCAAGGCAGCAGCAGAAGATGGGTGTCCTCGACCGCCAGAGCATCCGCAGGGACCTGCGGAACCGTCGCGTCGGCACTGCGGCCGGGCGCCGCAAGCCCGTGGCCGCCGAGCGCCGTCGGCCGAACCGCGGCGCTGCCTCGTCCGCTCAGCTCGAGGCCATCCGGAAGAGTCGCCGCGCCGTCGTCACCGGCGCCCACGACAAGGCCCCCCGCCGCCGCCGCCGCACCAGCCTCGCTGGCCGCCTGGGCGCCGTCGCCCGGGTCCTGGCCATGCCGCTGCTGCTCCCGGTCGCGCTGCTGGCGATGCTCGCTCGGCCCCGCGACCTCGTGCGTCGGGTGGTCGACGCCCCCGACCGCATGCGGTCGCAGTCCCGTCGGTTGCGCAACCAGGCGCGGGACCCCGACACGACGGCCGGCCGCGTGGCGCAGACCGCCCGGGTCACCGCCTGGTACGTCCGCGAAGAGATGGCCGACATGGCCGGTGGGTTCCCGTCGCTGCGCCTCGTCGCGCGACGGCTGGGCGAGGGGGCCGCCGACGTGGCCGACGCGGTGGGCCGCCGGATCGGGCTCCTGCCGGAGACCGCCCAGGACGACAGCGCCGGCGAGCGGGTCTTCCGCGGCGTGGCGCTGGGCCTGGTCGGCGCGGCGGTGCTCGTCGGGCTGTTCCTCGCCGGCTACCAGGGGCTCGAAGCCGCCAAGGGCAGCGACCAGCTGGCCCTGGACCGGGTCGCGGTGCTGGGTCTGGACCGGGTGGTCGAGTCTGACGTGCTCTCCCGGCTCCCCGTTCGCCCCGGCGCGAACCTGCTCGAGCTGGAGCCCAACCGCCTGGGCGGGGCCATCGCGGACCTGGCCTGGGTCGACACCGTGGACGTTCGACTGGACCTGCGGCAGCGGGTGCTCGAAGTCGTGGTGGTCGAGCACCGGCCCGCGCTGCTGCTCGTGGACAACGGCCTGCACCTGGTGGACGAGCAGGGCCGCGCGTTCAAGACACTGGAAGCCGGCGACCCCGCCGACCTGCCGCTGCTCGAGGTCGCCGGGCTGGCCGACGACCCGGAGCTGCTGCCGCGCGCGTCCCTTGGCGCCCTGGACATCCTGCGAGCGGCGCGCGCCGGTCGCGCCCTGCGGGCCTCGGACATCTCGGAGATCCGCTGGGAAGGGGAGGGCAAGGGATTCTCGGTCGTGACGAAGGCGGGCCTGCCCATCGCGTTGGGCCGGCAGGACTTCGCCGCCCGGCTCGGTCGCCTGGAGCGCGCCGTCGCCAGCGGGCAGCTGCCCCTGGACGCGGTGCAGCGCATCGACGCCGGGCTGCGGGACCGGTTGGTCGCGTTGCCCCGGGCCCGGGCCGAGGCCAAGAAGACTCTGCGCAAGGCCGTCGAGGCTCAGCCGGTCCGCAAAGTGCAGCGCAACCGGATGATCCACCTCGACCGCATCCGCCGCACGGTCGGCGTGACCGTTCCTGACTTCAGCTGGAGCACCCCATGACGGACCTTCGGAATCGCGACGGCTCCCTGGTGGTGGGCCTGGACATCGGCACGACCAAGGTCGCCTGCATCGTCGGCGAGCGGAACGGGCACGGTGAGGTCGACGTCGTCGGCATCGGCACTCACCCGAGTACCGGCATGCGCAAGGGCGTCGTCATCAACATCGACGACACCGTGCGCGCGATCCAGGCCGCCATCGAAGAGGCCGAGATGATGGCCGGCATCCGCATCACGTCGGTGTACGCGGGCATCGCCGGCGGCCACATCCGGTCCCTGAACAGCCAGGGGATGGTGCCGATCAAGACCGGTCAGGTGGCCCAGGCCGACGTGGACAAGGTGCTCGACACGGCCCAGGCCCTGGCAATCCCGCTGGACCGTGAGGTGCTGCACGTGATCGCCCAGGAGTTCCTGGTCGACGAGCAGGAGGGCATCGACGACCCGCTGGGCATGTCCGGCGTGCGGCTCGCGGCCAAGGTGCACATCGTGACCGCGGCCATGGCTGCCGCCGAGAACGTCGTGCGGTGCTGCAACCTGACCGGCCTCAGCGTGCGGGACGTGGTGCTGGAGCAGCTGGCGTCGAGCGAAGCGGTGCTGACCCGGGACGAGAAGGAGCTGGGCGTCGCGGTCGTCGACATCGGCGGCGGCACGACGGACCTCGCGGTCTTCCAGGGTGGGGCGGTGGTGCACACCCACGTCCTCGCCGTCGGCGGCAACCACGTCACGTCGGACATCGCCTACGGCCTGCGGGCGCCGCTGAACGTCGCGCGCGACATCAAGCACAAGTACGGCTCGGCCTTGGTCGAGCTGGTGCAGCAGAACGAGACGTTCGAGGTGCCCCACGTGGGCGGCGCGCGCTCCAACGAGACGTCGCGGCGGATGCTGGCCGAAGTCATCGAGGCGCGGGTCGAGGAGATCTTCGACCTGGTCGCTCGGGAGCTGGCGCGCAGCGGCTACGAGGACATGCTCCCGGCGGGCGTCGTGCTGACCGGGGGGGCGAACATGCTGCCGGGCATGGACATGATGGCCGAGCGGGTGCTCGGGGTGTCGGCGCGCGTGGGCTCGCCCCGAGGCGTCGGCGGCCTCGCCGACGTCGTGTCGTCGCCCATGTACTCGACGGGCGTGGGGCTGGTGAAGTTCGGGATGGAGAACTGGCGCACGGAGGCTCGCTTCCGGTCGCCCAACGATGGCCTGTACCAACGCCTGCGGGCGCGGGTGTCGGAGTGGTTCGGCCTCGCCTTCTAGGCGACGACGAGGAGATCAGTGCAATGAGCAGCGGGACCCAGAGCTTCTCCTTCGTTTCCCCGCCCGCGGACGAGCGTCCGTCGGCGGACATCTCGATCAAGGTGATCGGCGTCGGCGGCGGCGGCGGCAACGCCGTGAACACCATGGCCGACAACAAGATGGCCAAGGTGCACTTCCTGGCCGCCAACACGGACCAGCAGGCGCTCGCCATCAGCAAGGCCGAGTCGGTGGTGCCCCTGGGCGTGGACTTGACTCGCGGCCTCGGCGCCGGCGCTCGGCCCGAGGTCGGCCGCGAGGCTGCGTCCGAGTCCCGAGAGCACCTGCGCGAGCAGCTCGCCGGCGCCGACATGGTCTTCGTGACCGCCGGCATGGGCGGCGGCACGGGCACCGGGGCGGCCCCGGTCGTGGCCGAGATCGCTCGTGAGGTCGGGGCCCTCACCGTCGGCGTGGTCACCAAGCCGTTCGGCTTCGAAGGCAAGAAGCGCCGCCGCACCGCGGAGCAGGGCATCGAGACCCTCGCCCAGGTCGTCGACACCCTGCTCGTCATCCCCAACGACCGCCTCGTCGCGCTGGCCGGCGACGACATGTCGACGCTGGACGCGTTTCGGGTCGCCGACCAGGTCCTGCACGACGCCGTGAAGGGCATCGTCGAGCTGATCCACGTGCAGGGCGTCGTCAACGCCGACTTCGCCGACGTGAAGACCGTGATGTCCGTGCCGGGCCTCGCGCTCATGGGCCTGGGCACCGCCAAGGGCCAGCTCCGCGCCGTCGAGGCCGCGCAGCGGGCCATCAGCTCGCCCCTGCTGGAGGAGGTGTCCATCACCGGCGCCCGCGGGATCCTGGTCAACGTCACGAGCGACCGAAGCCTCAAGCTCGCCGAGCTCACCGAGGCCGTCTCGCTCATCGAAGAAGAGGCCCACGACGACGCCGAGGTCATCTTCGGCTGGGTCATCGACGAGGACATGGGCGACGAGGTGCGGGTCACCGTCATCGCCACCGGCATCGACGCCGGCGTCGAGATCCCGGATCGCCCCCTGGGCCCCGGACCCCGACCCGGCATCGACCGGATCCTGCGCACCGAGACCCCGCGCGAGCGCACCGTCCCGATGCAGCCCTGGGCCACCGTGCACTCCCAGGCCGGCCCCGGCGGCGACGCCTGGGACCTGCCCCCGGCCGTCCGCCACAGCCGCCAGGAGCGGGGGGTGCGCCCCATCCTCGATCGCAACCCCCAGGACGTCTTGCACGCCCAGGGGGACGACGACCTCGAACACCTCGACAGCCCCGCCTTCGTGCGGAAGCTCGCGGACTGATCGAGGGGCGACCCGGCTTCGCGGGGGGCGCGGTCTACAGAGTCGAGGGACCGCGGAGTTCTGGACTGCGGGTCCGGGCGCGTGTTATCTCGCGGCGACCTCTCCGGGGAGGGGGGGGCCCGATCGCACTGTTACTGGGAGCCTGTTCGATGATCCGCACTCGCCTGACGTCCGCCCTCACCCTCGTTGCCGCCGCCGTGGTCCTCGGGGGGACCCTCCTGGCGCCCACGCCGGCCGAAGCCCGTGGCACGCGGATCAAGTTCTCCATCGTCGAGTACCGGCTCACCCAGGTGCCGCGCGTCCGGGAGCTCAGCTCCGGCGAGACGATCACCGTCATGAAGACGGAGATGGACATCAAGGGCCGCGCCACCGCGTTCGGCGACTCCATCGACTTCCGCTGGGACGTCGTCGACGCCGCCGACTGGCTCCCGCTGCTGCAGCTCTGCCCCGGCGGCCGCCTCAATGGCGAAGTCGAGTACGACGACGACATCGAGCGCGACGCCAAGAGCATCGACGGCAAGGGCCCGCTGCTCGAGCTGCGCTGCCGCCAGATCCTCAAGTAGTTCCTGCCGCCAACGGCACCGACTGGCCCTCGCTTCGGCGGGGGCTTCGTCGTTCTGGGGTGGCGGGACGGGGTGCGGGTCGGACCCGGCGGGCTCAGGCGCGCTCGGTGACCTTGGCCAGCAGGTCGAGGGACTCGAGGCTGAGCCCCGAACCCTGGACGACGCACAGCAGCGGCTCGGCCGCCTGGATGACCGGCAGGCCAGTCTCTTCGCGCAGCAGGGTGTCGAGCCCCGCCAGCAAGGCGCCCCCGCCGGCCAGGATGATCCCCTGGTCGATGATGTCGGCGGCGAGCTCCGGAGGGGTCTTCTCGAGCGTGTACTTCACCGCTTCGACGATGGCCGAGACCGGCTCCATCAGCGCTTCGCGGATCTCCTCGGAGTGGACCGTGATGGTCTCGGGCACGCCGCGGGTCAGGTGGCGCCCCTTGACCTCGATGGTGCGGGGCTCGTCGAAGGGCCACGCGCAGCCCACCGCCATCTTGATGCGCTCGGCCGTGCGCTCGCCGATGAGGAGGTTGTGGTTGCGCTTGATCCAGGCGATGACCGCCTCGTCCATCTTGTCGCCCGCGACGCGCACCGACCGGCTGAAGACGATGCCGCCGAGGCTGATGACGGCCACTTCCGTGGTGCCGCCGCCGATGTCGACGATCATGTTGCCCTGGGGCTCGGTGACGGGCAGGCCCGCCCCCAGCGCCGCCGCCATGGGCTCTTCGATCAAGTAGATCTCCCGGGCTCCCGCGGCGCCGGCGGAGTCGCGCACGGCGCGCTTCTCGACTTCGGTGATGCCGAAGGGGATGCAGATCACGATGCGCGGTCGCACGAAGGTGCGCCGGCCGTGCACCCGCTGGATGAAGTACCGGAGCATGGCTTCGGTGACGTCCAGGTCGGCGATGACCCCGTCCTTGAGGGGGCGGATGGCTTCGATGGTGCCGGGCACCTTGCCCAGCATCTGCCGGGCTTCCTGGCCGACCGCGAGGACCTTGCGCGGCCCCCGTCCGTCCTTCTTGACGGCGACGACGGACGGCTCGTTGAGCACGATCCCCTCACCGCGGACGAACACCAGGGTGTTCGCGGTGCCGAGGTCGATGGCGAGGTCGGTGGAGACCAGGCCCAGCAGGGAGTCGAGGAACATCGGGGAGCGCGCCGGCCTAGAGGCCGCGCATGTCCGATCCGGCCTTGATGTTGTTGATCATCGTCAGCTGCTTGTTCGTGTGCTGGGCGATCGTGTTGGCGTAGGAGTCGAGGGGCGACGCCTCGGACCGGTTGATCAGGACGCGGTCGCCGGCGGTGGTCACCACGAAGACGCTCCAGTGGTTGCCGCCGAGCAGGTAGCTGCCGGCCTCCATCTCGATGCTGGCGATGTCCCGGTAGTAGACCTGACGGGTCTCGGGCGGCTCCTCGGTCGACGTGTAGACGAGCACCATGCGCTCCTCGCGCGGGTCCAGCGTCACCAGGCCCAGCTGCCCCTGGCCGTGCATGCGGGTGTAGACCCAGCCAACGGCCGCCGTCATGAGCAGCGTCAGCAGGATCGCCCCGATGATCGGACCGGTGATGCTCGGGCCGCCGCCGCCCTCCCAGTGCTCGGTCAGGTCGTTGAAGCAGTGCTTGCAACGGGGAGCGCCCGCGGGCACCTCGTTCTTGCAGACGGGGCAGTCGGTCATGACCTGGCTCAAGGGACATCCTTCCGGGGATCGCCCGACGGAAATGACGCGCGCGTGAGGGCCGTGCGTCGAGGCGACAAGGGTCAATACGAAAACACGGGGGGCACTGTCAAGGTGCCAACGTCGGGTCAAGGCGCTGTCAAATCTGACAATTCCTTTGAGTTGTCAACCACTTGCGGCGTTTCCGCGGGCCGTGTCGACACCTTGACACCCTGGAATGGGCTGGGCTAGAAGGCCGCAGCCTGCCGCCCGAGGGCGCCGATCCACCCGGCGTTTGACTCGACATTGCGACGGCATGGCTTGATGAAGCGGGCTGATCACCCGCTGGAGGTACGACCTTGACCGCTTGGTTCAAGCATTCGTCGTTGAGCATCTTCGTGACGCTCCTGGCTCTCGTTCTTGCGAGCCCCGCTTTCGCACAGGTCTCCACCGGTTCGCTCCGGGGCGAGATCGTCGACCAGGCCGACGCGGCCTTGGCGGGGGTGAAGCTGAAGCTCACCTCCGACTCCCTGCAGGGGGAGCGGTTGATAGACACCGACGAGGACGGTCTATTCCGCTTCCTCGCACTTCCGCCCGGCACGTACCGCCTGGACGTCGAGAAGGAGGGGTTCAAGAGCATCATCCGCACGAACCTCGGCATCTCCATGGGCCGCTCGGTCAACATCAAGCTGGTGATGGAGCTGCCCGAAGTCGGCGAGACGGTCGAGATCATCGACCGCCGGCCGCTCGTGGACACCGAGTCCAACACCAACCGGATGACGCTGAACTCGGACTTCCTTGAGAACCTGCCCTCGGGGCGGTCGTTCCAGGACGCCGTGCAGTTCCTGCCCGGCGTGACCGGCGGCGCCAACCCGATGATCAACGGCGGCACCTCGCAGTCGAACCAGTACTACCTCGACGGCGCGCAGACGACGGACCCCGTGCTCGGCACGTTCTCCATGAACTTCAACTTCGACGCGATCGAAGACCTCGAGGTCATCACCTCGGGCTACGACGCGCGGTACAGCCAGGGCCTCGGCGGCACGATCAACATCGTGACGAAGTCCGGCGGCAACACCTTCGAAGGAAGCTTCAACGCCTACTACGAGACCTCGCGCCTGACCGCCGGTGGTGACGCCTACACCTCGCTCGCCCGGACCCAGTCCGACGCGGTGGAAGCCAACGCGAGCCTCGGCGGCCCGATCATCAAGGACCGGTTCTGGTTCTTCTTGTCGTACCGCTACCAGTGGACCCGGAACCTGCCCGGCGCGACCATCGACATCGGCCGCGACTTCGCCCAGTTCCCGCTCAACCCGCGGGTGTGGCAGTCCCACCAGATCCTCGGCAAGTTGACGGCCCAGCCGTTCGCGCGGAACAAGTTCACCCTGACGTTCCGCACCGACCCGACGTCCATCCGCAACGTGTTCTCCACCGGCGGCGGCTCGGTCTTCACGGTGGGTGAGGCGCAGGCGCTCTGGCGCCAGGGCGGCTTCGGCGCGACGCTGCAGCACGAGATCCAGATCGGCGGCCGGGCCGTCCTGACGACGACGGCGGCGTACTCGACGAGCAACATCTTCATTCAGCCCATGGGCTGGCAGGACTGCACGGATCGGGACGCGGGCGGCATCTGCACCGACCCCGACAAGCAGCAGATTCCCGTGTGGGGTGGCTTCGGTCGCTCGGGCCCGGGCCTGAACCACAACAGCTACGGCCAGTTCGACCAGAACCAGCGCCACAACATCGAGGTCCGCACGGACTTCGAGCTGGGCCTCGACCGGCTGCTGGGCAGCCACACGGTCCAGGCCGGCGCGGCGGTCAACCCCATCTGGTCGCGGCGTGAGTTCGGCTACGTCGGCAACCAGATCCAGGTGCGCAACCCCGTCGACGCCGACAACAGCGGCTTCTTCGAGGCGAACGAGGTCAGCGACCTCGACAGCTACGTCAACTCCGGCCGCTTCCTCATCGTCAACGAGCGCAATTCGACGACGCCGGGACTCCGGGTCAACGCCTACATCCAGGAGCGCTGGTCGCCCACCCGCGGCCTGACGTTCAACGTCGGCGCCCGCTACGCCCACAGCAACCTGCGCAACAACCAGCGCGACACCGTCTTCAACTACCACTCGGTGGGCTGGGGCGGCGGCGTCGTCTGGGACCCCTTCCGGGACGGCAAGACGGCCCTGCGCCTCAGCGCCGCGTCGTTCGTGGACCCCGGCCTGCTGGTCATCGCCAGCTACGTCAACCAGAGCGACTTCAACTTCGAGTTCTACCCCTGGGAGGCCGACCAGCAGCGCTGGGGCGAGGCCAGCACCCGGGCGGCGTCTCCGGCCAGCGACATCAGCCACCCCGACCTCGTGGTGCCCCGGCAGAACGAGATCTCGGTGTCCGTCGAGCGTGAGATCGCTCGCGACATGTCGGCCCGCGTCAACTTCCTCTACCGCGACTTCACGAACGGCTACGAGGACGACGAGGTCAACGTCTTGTGGAACCACGACGGCACGGACGCCGTGGGCTTCCGCAACGGGGCCGACGAAGACGTGCTGCGGCTGCGCACGCCCCAGGACGGGTTCCGCAACTACTGGCAGGCCGGGCTGGTCGTGACCAAGCAGCTGTCGGACAACTTCACGCTCCGCGGCGACTACACCTACTCGCGGCTGACCGCGAACACGGCGGGTCGAGGCTTCACCGACGGCATCAACACCCCCGGCAGCAACGACTTCAACAACCCGACGCAGCGCTGGCAGGAGAACGGTGTCTCCACCGCCGACGTGCCCCACGTGGTGCAGCTGCAGGCCACCTACGACAACCCCAACGTCTGGAAGCTGTCCGAGCGCTTCAGCATCGGCTACTCCATCGGCGGCGTGTTCCGCTTCTCGTCGGGCCAGCCGCTGAACCAGCTGCAGTGGAACGTCCGGGACCAGTCGTACAGCAACTACGTGCACAAGCGCGGCACGGAGGCTCGCCTCGCGGCGCGCGCCGACCTGGACCTGCGGGGCGCCCTGGCGCTCAAGATCGCGGGCACCCAGGTCGAGCTCATCGTGCAGGCCTTCAACGTGCTCAACAGCCTGCAGCCGACCAACGGCGACGGGCGGGCCATCGGTGAAGACGGGGAAGCGGTCACGCGCGCCAACGGCGCTCCCGTGTTCGCGAGCCCCTCCAACTACCAGGCACCCCGGCGCTTCGAGTTCGGCGCCCGGTTCACGTTCTGAGCGAAGAAAGGAACATCACCATGAAGCACCTTCTTATCTTCGCGCTGACCGCCTCCGTCGTTGTGCCCCTCGCGGGCTGCAACAAGGAGACGGGCGTCTCCAACCGCCACCTGCACGGCGTCGTCACGCTTCCTCCGCTCCCGATCTGGGAGAAGGAGCTGACGCCCGCGCCGACGACGGGCACGGAGGACGACACCCGCAACGACCAGCCGTTCTCGTCCCCCGACGACCCGTTCTCGGCGGCCGACGGCCCGTTCACCATCACCTACGGCTACCACATCCTCCGGGGCGCCTCGTCCTGGCCCTGCCTGCCGATCACGCCAGCGGACAACACGGCGAACTGCGGCGGCGCGAGCGACGAGGACTGGTACCGGATCCGCACGGCCTACCGCGGGCCGCTCGTCATCAAGGCGCGGCTGCCCGAGGGCGTTGAGGGCGACGTCGACATCCTGGTTATGGACTCGACGAACTCGACGGAGTTGTACGCCGACCCGAACACCGCGGTGGCCGAACTCGACGAGGAAGGCAACCCCATCCTCGACGAAGAAGGCGACCCCGTTCAGATCATCCCGCTGCCCCGGTTCTCGACGACGTCGGAGGGCAAGGAGGAGTACCTGGTCCGCGTGACGGTCAACGCCGACAACGAGGTCGGTGACGGCGTCTACCCGGCGTACGAGCTGGTCATCGTCGGCAACGATCCCCGCGAGCACGACGAGGTGCGCGGCATCGAGGGCGACAACGCGGCGTTCCTGGTGAGCCCGCCGGACCCGGTCATTCAGGACCCGCTCGACATGAAGGTGGGCGCGTTCCTCAACGACGACCCCGAGGCCCTGGGCAACCCCGTCGCCGGCACCTCGTGCCAGGCGTGGCGGTTCGACGAGCCGACGGAGACGTTCTTCTGCGCCTGGGACATGGCGATGCTGCACTCGGTGTCGGTCGAGTCGAACGTGCTCATCGAGGGCTTCGGCGACGGCAAGGACAACGACTGCGACGGCACGGCGGACACGGGGCTCGAGACGCGGGATGAAGATGGCGACGGGGTCGCCATCTCGCAGGGCGACTGCGACGACACCCGCGCAGAGGTCAACCCCAACCGCGGCGACGTGTTTGGCGACGGCATCGACAACGACTGCGACGGCTGGGCCGACAATGGCCCCGACGACGCCGACAACGACGGCGACGGGTTCTGCGAGAACGGCGTCGACGTGGACGGCGACGGCTTCTGCCGCGGGGTGGCGGAGATCGGCGGCCTGAGCGTTGGCGACTGCAACGACCAGGACCCGGCCATCAAGCCGGCCCTCAACTACGAGATCGAGAACAACCACATCGACGACGACTGCAACAGCGGCGACGCGCCGCTGAACCAGGCCATCGACACGGACCACCCAACGGCGGATCCGGCCGTCGGGCAGACCTGGCCCGACCGCGTCGAAGAGGCGTGCGGCACGAACCCGCTCGACCCTGACGACGAGCCCGTCGACGCCGACGAAGACGGCCTGTGTGACTCCGAGTGCCTCGGTCAGGCGGGCTGCCCGCAGGACTGGGACGCCGACGGCCATCACAACTGGCTCGAGCTGCTGTGCGCCTCGGACCCGGAGGTCGCGAACGCCGATCTGCCCGACCTCGACGGCGACTCGGTCTGCGACGGCCAGGACGACGACGCCGACGGCGACGGCTTCGAGAACCTGAGCGGCTCCAACGGCGACGACTGCAACGACATGAATCCGGCCATCCGGCCCCACGTCGTGGACGAGGAGACCGGGGAGACGACCTTCTGGAACTACGACGTGGTCGACGGCATCGACAACGACTGCGATGGCCAGATCGACGAGAACCGCGACTGGACGTTCGACGGCAGCGGCTTCGTGAACAACCCCGAAGTGCTCTCCGTCGACAACGACGGCGACGGCTACACGCTCGGCCTGCGCGACTGCAACGACCACGACGCGGAGATGCGTCCGGGGCGCTACGAGACCCGCAGCGCCAACGTCGTGCGCGACGACTTCAACCTGGTGTGGCTGTTCGCCGGCGACGTCGGGACGCTCAACGCGCCCACGGCAACGGCCAACGCGCGCCGCACCCCGGCGATGGTCGCCTACGACCTCGACAAGGAGCGGGTCCAGTGGGACCTCATCGCCGACTTCGAGAACGGCCAGGGGCCGCGGCTGACGCCCACGGGCGTGCCGCTGCTGGAGGCCTCCTTCGCGCTGCAGCCGGAGGTCGGGAAGATCTGGGCCGAGGCCGTCAACGCGGACACCGGCGAAGAGGAGCCCAACAACGCGGTCATCTCGGGCTTCGGGCCGGGTGAGGGTGCCCCGTGGAGCGAGTTCCAGGAGCTGGGCGAGTCGGCCGAGGCCGGCAAGACCAACGAGTTGAGCGGCACCATCTCGTCCATCGTCCCCAACACCTGGGACGGCGACAACGACGCCTACCGGGTGACGTTCCCCGAGGCCGGCTTCATCCAGGTCGAGTACGACTGGGTGCCGTCGGGCGACTACGACTCCAGCTGGGTCTGCTACTTCTTCAACGCAGTGAACCCGCCGAACTACTACACGATCCCGTTCGACGGCACGGGGCTGACCAGCCTCGCCAAGCCCGAGACCGGCTCGACCATCGTGCCGCTGCCCGATGGCGCGGACTGCTACTTCTGGGCGGTCGGCTACTCCGGCGGCACGGGCGTCTACACCTTCCAGATCACGCCTCAGGGCAACTGATCGGTCGCGACTGAGCGAAGCGGCGGCTCGGGTGACCGGGCCGCCGCTTCTGCTTGGGGGCCGTCGAAGCGGTGGCGTCGGCTGCCGTCAGCCCGGGCGGGCGGCCCAGGCGACCGCGGCGAGGGCGGCCAGAGACAGCGAGATGGCCGTCGCGGCCCAGGAGCCAGCGACCAGCCCGAGCAGGGCGCCCAGCCCCGTCAGGGGCAGCGCGATGAGGGCGAACGGGGCGAGTTGGGCGCTGCGGTCGGGGTCCATTGGGGGGGGCTCCGGGTTGGCGGGTGGGCCGCGGGCGGTGGCGCCTTGCGGCGGTGCGGCGTCGCCGCGCTGACCGGGGGGCCAGGCAGGCTCCCGAACCGGCGGGGTACCGCGAGGCGGCTCAGCGGTCCATGGTACGCCCATGAGCCTGATCGCCCGCCTTCTCAGCGTCGCCTTGTTGCCGGTCGAAGCCGCCCTCAGTGCCTGGGTGGAGCGCCGCAGCCGGCGGCGCGTCGTGCTGAAGCTCCGCCTCCAGGGGACCCTGTTTGAAGCAGGGGGCAGCCGTCGCTCGTCGCGCCCCACGCTGCTCGGCTGGCTGCGGCTGCTGCGCGACGCCGGCGCGGACCCGTCGGTGCGGGGCGTGACCTTGCGTCTGGGCAAGCTCGATGTGGGCTGGGCCCAGGCCGATGAACTGCGCGCGGCCATCGCGGCCTTGCGGGCCACGGGCCGCACTGTGCACGCCTACCTGGAGCGACCCGGCCAGACCGAGTACTACCTGGCCACCGCCTGCGACCGGGTCACCTTGCCCCCCGAGTCGGTCCTGGACGTGCTGGGCCTGCGGGCGGAAGTCACCTTCTTCAAGGGCGCCCTCGACAAGCTCGGGGTCGAAGCCACCTTCGTGGCCGCGGGCGACTACAAGTCCCTGGGGGAGCCCTTCACCCGCGAGACCATGAGCGAGCCGTTCCGGGAGTCCCTGGACGGCGTGCTGGGCGCCATTCACGGCGGGCTGCGGGATGGCATCGCGGAGGGGCGGGGCCTGGAGCCCGAGGCGGTCCAGGCGCTCATCGACGGCGGCCCGTGGTTTGCGGGCGAGGCCGTGGAGCAGGGCCTCATCGACGACGCGGCCTACCCCGACCGGTGGATCCGCGCCGTGCGCAAGGCGCACGAGGCCGACGACGCGGCGGGCCCCGTCGAGTTCAAGCCGGGCTCCAACTGGCTGCGGCCCCGGCGCTGGCTGCGGGCGGTGCGGTCCCACACCCGGCGCCGGCCGGTGGTCGCCGTCCTCGTCGCCCAGGGAGAGATCATCGACTCCGACGAGGGCCGGGAGCGAGTCGGGAAGCTGGCCCACCGCCCCCTTCGAGCGACCCTGCGGGCCCTCGCCGACGACGACCGCGTGGCGGCCGTGGTGCTTCGGGTCGACTCCCCCGGCGGCAGCGCCGTGGCGTCGGACTTGATCTGGCGCGAGCTGCGCCGACTGCGCAAGAAGAAGCCCGTCGTCGCGTCCATGGCCAACACCGCGGCGTCGGGGGGCTACTACCTCGCGATGGCCGCGGACCGGGTCTTCGCGGCGCCGGGCACCATCACGGGGTCCATCGGCGTCGTCGCGGGCAAGTTCGACGTGTCGGGCCTGCTCGACCGCATCGGCATCCGCAACGAGGTCCTGTCCTACGGCGCCAACACCGGGATGTTCTCGGCCACCGAGGGCCTCGACGAGCGGACCGAGGCGCGACTTCGCGAGCAGATCGAGCAGTTCTACGGCTCGTTCGTGGGCAAGGCCGCGCGCTGCCGCGGCCTGGACTACGACGCCCTGGAAGAGCACGCCCGGGGCCGGATCTGGACCGGGACCCAGGCCGTCGAGCGGGGCCTGGTGGACGCCGTGGGCGGCGTGCAGGACGCCATCGCCGACGCCACGGATCGGGCGGGCCTGGACCGCGCCGAAGTCTGGGTGGTGGAGCCGCCGCTGCCGCCGCCGTGGGAGCGACTCGGACGGGCACTCCCGGGGGGCATGGCGTCGCGTTTGCCGCGGAGCCTGCGGGAACTGGTGCCGGCGCTGCGGGCCCAGCTGGACCTGCCCGACGACGGCGCCGTGCTCGCGCGGCTGCCCTACGAACTCAGGATTCGCTAGCGCACCGAACGACCGCGCGTCTTCGGGCTCAGGGGTACAGCATCGCGTTGTGCCCCAGGTACATGGGGTGGCTGACCAGCAGATCGCGGCCCAGGGACACCGCGACCGTGGCCCCGCCGGCGGCCGTCGTCGAGACGACGCGGATGGGGTAGGCGCCGCCGGAGTCCTGCAGCCCACTGTGCCGGCGGTCCCACAACAGCAGGTCCCCGCTGTCCGTGGCCGAGGAGAAGTGGGCCCAGCCCACGGAGCCCGCACCGCCGTCGAAGACCGAGTAGACGAGGCCGTCCAGGGGCAGCACCAACAGGCTCATGCCCTCGCCGTCGAGGAACGCCTCTTCGGTGGACGCGCCAAACACCAGCCGGCTGCCCGTCGGGTCCCACTGGGGCCGGCTGCGCACGCGCTGGTCGTCCATGCTGCCGCCCGGGAGCGCCGGCTGACCGGTGGCCGTCAGCAGGGCGTCGACGCCGTTGCCTTCGCCGTCGGGCTCCCACACGCCGATGTCCGGCCGCGACGTCTCCAGGGAGCTGCAGACGAACGCGAGGCGGTCGCCCTCGACGGACTGCGGCGTCCACGTCGGCCACGTGCAGTCTCGGCCTTCGCCGGCGATCAAGGGCTGAGGGGTGGGCTCCGCCGCGTCGAGGTCCATCAGCCAGATCCGCCGCACGCCGTCGTCGGCGCCCGTGGTGACCCAGGCCAACCAGCGTCCCCCCGCGGACCGGGTCGCCTGCCCGAGCCCGTCGGCTTCGGTGTGCAGGGCCGTGGCCTCGGCGGCATCGGGGTCGTAGCGGACGACGGCGGTGCCGTCGGAGGAGCGCGCCACGAGGAGCAGGGCGTTGCCGTCGCGCTCCAGCTCCGCCAACTCCAGGGCGGCCCCGGGCATCCCGATGGCCGCGCCGACGTCCACGAGGTCGGCGGACAGGTCGTCGGCCGGGAGGATGTTCACGGTTCGGCCGGACTCGTTGGGCACGTCCAGGACGAGCCAGTCGCCCATCCAGCTGAAGCGCACCGAAGACAGGCCGGGAACCTCGGGGCCGACCTCGACGAGCCGGGTGCCCACATCGAAGAGGGCGAGCCGTCCGATGGACAGACCGTCGCCGTCCTCGCCGCTGACCAGCATCGCAATGCGCTGGCCGAAGCGGTCGGGCACGGGGAAGGGAGCTTCGTCGGAGCCCAGGCTCTCGCCGTCGTCTTCCACCGGCGAGTTGTCGCCGCGCACCTCGAAGCTGGTGAGGGCCTCCACCTCGAACGAGTCGGCGGACGCGAAGTCCTCCAGGACGTCCTCGTCGGCGCCGACGGCTCGGGCCACGTAGAGGTCCTGGCGCAGCGTTGTGGGATCCGTGCCGACGAACAGGATCGTCTGGCCGGCCACGCGGCCGCCGTCGTCGTCGTCGTCGCCAAAGGCGCCAGCGGTGAGCGCGGCGTCGGCGCAGCCAAGGCCCAGCACGGCCAGCAGGGAGAGCAGCAGAGCGGGAGCAAACGCTGGAATCTTCATGGTTCTGAAGCCTCCGGGAGTCGCCTTCCTGGCGTCCCGGAGCGGAGTCCCTGCAAGACCCCGGCCGATCTCCCGGGCGCGCTCGTGCCCCGCGGCCATCAGAACGACGCCCCGAGCTGTGCGTAGAAGGCTCCGCCCGGCGAGGCGCCGGCCCCGAACCCGTACCCGTAACCGAGCCGCACCTGCCACAGGCCGGCCCAGCCCAGCAACGCGTCGCCGACCAGCTCGGCCCCCACCGACGGGCGGGTGTTGGCCCAGAAGTCGACGAAGCCCTCGGGGCTCCCGCCGTAGCCGGCGTAGGTCGCGGTGTCGAAGACCTGACCGGCCTCGGCCCACACCGAAAGGGACAACGACCGCAGCCAGACCGGCACCGTCCAGAAGCCCCGCTCGACGTGGAACAGCGGCAAGCGGTACTCGGCGGAGCCGACGTACAGGTGGTCGCCGCGCATGGACGAGGTGGGGTAGCCGCGCAGCATGTAGTAGCGGTCGGGCAGGGAGACGAACGCGCTGTCGCCGTACGGGCCGCCGATGCGGAAGGTGGGCTGGGGCACGTCGGTGCCGATGGTCGCGCCGGCCACGGCCCGCAGGGCGAGCACGTGGTTCCGGGCCCAGGGCAGCGAGATGTACTCACGCCCCTCGACGGTGAGGATGAGCCGGTGCAAGGCGGACCGGCTGCCGTCGTCCTCGACGCGGTAGGCGCCCAGGAAGCTCGACTCCACGTCCGCCGACACCGACAGCGACTGGGAGTTCTCGGGGCTGATGGACGCCGTGTAGCGCTGGAACTCGCCCACCCGCCAGCCGAGCACGATGCCGCTGAAGCTGCCCCGAGCGGGCAGCCCAGCCACGTCGACGTTGCCCGGCAGGTCCCGCAGCGGGTTGCGGAACTCGAGCTTGTATCGAGCGGAGAGGGTGTGGCGGCGGGCGATGGGGATGGCGACGCCCGCGCTCAGGGTGTCGCGGCGCTCGTAGTAGCGCTGGGCGTCGCGGTAGCTTCCCGCGAACGTCGTGCCGCCGGGGTGGGGGGCGGGGGCGTTGCGCAGCACGAGGGGGCCGTAGTCGACGGACTGGGTGCGGAACGCGACCGACATCACCGGGTGGAACCGGTTGAGCGTGTAGCCCGCGGACCAGCCGATGTACTTGCTGTCGGTCTGGTAGCTCAGGGACGCCGACCACGCGTGGTGGGCCAGGGCATCGACGCCGCCGGTGCCCACGCCGCCGACGGCGCCCGTGTCGGTCAGGCCCCCGAAGAGGGTCAGGTACCGCGGCGGCAGCAGGGTCGGCAGCGGGTTGTAGATGCGCAGCCGGCCCAGCTCGGGGGCGATGGCCGGGACGTCGCGGGGACCGGGCTTCCGAGCCTCCGCGGGCTTCGCGACCCCGTCACCGGGAGTCGTGAAGTCGGCCCGCTGCCGAGCGCGGGCCACGGCGTTGTCGGGGCCGTCACCCCAGGGCCGCTCGGGGCCGGGCACGCCTTCGAGGGGGTGCAGGGGCGCCAGGGCCTGGGCCGAGGCCTTCCAGTCGGGGCCGGGCCGGGCGCGAGGGTCCAGGCGGACGGGCTCCCAGCGGGTCGAGTCCAACGCCAGCTCGTCCAGGCGCCAGCCCTCGGAGAACTGGCTCTGGAACGCGACGAAGGCGCCGTCGGGCGAGACCGTGGGGTGTCTGGCGCCGCCCACGAGCCGGGTCACGCGCCACAGCGTGCCGTCGGCCCAGCGGTGGGCGTAGAGGTTCCAGACCCCGTCGCGGTCCGACGCGAACAGGAGGTGCTTCCCGTCGGGCGTCCACACGGGGTCGGCGTCCAGGGCGCGGTCCCAGCTCAGGGTGCGCAGCAAGGCGCCGTCGCGGTCGAACACGTGGATGTCGCGGAAGCCGCCGGGCTTCCAGGCCGACACGGCGAGGCGCTCTCCCGCCGGGTCCCACGCGGGGCCGGCGAACTGGGTGCCGTCGGCGGCGGCCGTGATCGGGGTGACCGTCGAGTCCAGGCCTCCGCCCAGGAAGTACTCGCTGGCTTCTTCGGCGCGGTCCGGCGGGTCAAACGCCGAAGGCCAGCCTTCATCGCCGGCCAGGCAGTCGTCTTCGGGGTCTCCGCAGCGGGAATCGAACGCGGCGCGCTGAGGGCCGTCCAGCGCCAGCCCGGCGAGGTCGGACAGCTGGGCCGACGCGCCGCCGGGATCCACCGACTTCGCCGGCTCCTCTTCGGCGTCTTCGGGCAGGTCCACCCGCACCAGCTGGGTCTGGCCCCGCCACGTCTGCACGGCGACGATCCAGCCCTCGGGGTGCGGTGCGGGGTCCCGCAACCGCGCGCCGCGGGTCAGGCGCACGCGCTTCTTCTCTTCGAAGTCGTACCGGTACAGGTCCAGGAAGGACTCGTAGCGGCTCGTGGTGCCGCCGGCGACGCCAAGGAGCGTCTCGCCGTCCGCGTCCCACACCAGCCCCGAAGCGCCGCCTCCGCGCAGCCGCTCATCGTCGGAGCCGTCGCGCTGGACCCGCCGCACGGACGCCCGCTCCTTGGGGGAGCTGTGCACGTAGATCAGGGACTGCCCGTCGGCCGAGTAGAGCGGCTGGCTGGCGACGCCTTTGCGCGTGGCCAGGGTGCGCGCGGGGGTGATGCCCGCCGCCGCGATGGCCTCGGCTTCGGCCAGCGCCCGCGTCGACGTCTCGTCCTTCCACCCCACCCAGGCCTTGCTGAAGGTGGTCCCCATGGCCTCCTTCGACGGCAGCCACCACGGGATGATCCACCGGCCGTGCTTCTGGTGGAAGCGGATCCAGCCTTCGGCCCCGACGGCCCGCTCGCGCTCGAAGTGGAAGTCGACGCCGTACAGGTAGCGGCTCTGCCCCCGCGGCCACCGCTGCCCGTAGCCCTCCGCCGTGTCGATGGGCGGAAGCTTGCCGTCCAGGGCCGCCAGCCGCGTCAGCGCCGCCGTGTAGGTCGAGCGCCCGCGGCCGCCGGTGGTGAACCTCGTCTCGACCCACGTCGCGAAGCCCTCGGTCAGCCAGCGCGGCATCACCGCGTTGGGCGTGATGAGCCGGCCCAGGGCCATGCGGATGGTGCGGGGGATGCCGCCGGCGAGGTCGATCTGGAGGATGTGGGCGTACTCGTGCACGAAGATGGCGTAGAGCCAGTCCTGGTGGCCATCCAGGCTCGTGTCCGGGGTCGGCTGGACCACGAAGATGACGACCTGGTTGTTGGGCACGGTGCTGGCGTAGCCGTTGGCGCTGTCCGTCGAGTCGACCAGGACCACCTGCGTGCGGCCTGCCGGCTGCCAGCCGATCCAGGGCGACAGCAGCGTGTGCACCTCCTCGGCCGTCTGGGCGAGGTCCGTGGCCTGGGTCGTCAGGCCCTGGTGGAAGTGGATGGCGAAGTGCTCGGTGAGCAGGGTGTTCCAGCGGAACCGGGGATCCCAGCGCGCGGCGTCGGCGGGCGACGCGGCGCTCATCGCCAGCAGGGCGACGAGGCCGAGCAGCAGCTGGCGCATCAAGGGCAGGGGGCGTCGCTTTCGATGGCGCCCAGGTCGGGGGCCTTGCCGGCGGTCGCGGGGCGCGGGTTGCCCAGCAGGTCCGTGGGGGCGCCGACGCCGTCGGTGCCGGCGCAGCGGGCCGGGGAGCCGTCCTGCAGCCGGAAGAGCCCGCCGTCGCCCCCGTCGAGGGCGACGAACAGGGGGTCCGCGCTCAGCAGGCCGTCGCCGTCGACCGTCGAGTCGTCCAACAGCGACGTCGAGAACCCGAGGCCCAGGGGCGTCTCGTCGCCCACCAACACCTGATCCTCGCCGAAGCCCCACAGGACCGACTGGCTGATGTTGAGCTCGGTCTCGGCGGTCAGGCGGATGGCGGGCTCCCGGTTCGTGCCCAGCAGGGTCAGGTGCTGCCCCGTCAGGGTGCCGCCGCCGTCCAAGGCCAGCGCGGGCGCGCCGAAGCCCGGGGTCTCGCCCGGGGCCAGCGGATGCACGTCGCCCCAGGCGACCGAGTCGAGCAGCAAGGTCGGCGCCGCGTCGATCGTCGTCAGCAGGCCCTGCCCCTGGGTCCGCACCCGTACGGCGTGGGCATCGAGGGTGCCGCCAGCGACCAGGAACGCCGGCGCGCCGCCGCCTTCGCCGATGCCGAACAGGTCCACGACGAGGTCGTCGGCGACGGTGCTGCTGGCGCGCAGTTCGACCTGGCCGCCCCGGTAGGACCGCCCTTCGAACAACAGGTCCCGCAACACGAACTCGCCCACCTGCTGGGCCCGGATGGCTCCGCCGATGGCGACGCCGGCGACCCGCTGGCTTTCCCGCGCGATGGTCTCGCCCTCGAGCAGGTCGCCGCGGCCGTTGTCGGTCAGCTCGGTGGGGCCAAGGACCTGGACCGACGGCACGTTGCGCAGCTCGATCCCGACCCGTCGGTTCCCGTGGACGGCCACCCGCTCCAGCGTCACGGCGCCCGACTCGAATGCCCGGAAGCCAATGCCGCAGTCGGCGAGCCGCACGTCGGTCAGGGTGCTGGTTCCCGCCGTCAGCACCTGGGCGCAGACGGCCGCCCCGGCGACGTCCAGGTCGGTCACGATCACGCCTTCGTCCAGGCTCGGTTCCAGGGTCAGCAAGACCTGGTCGATGCCGGTGGGGGCGTAGTGGGCGGCCGAGTCGGTGGGCCGGATGCGCGTGGAGTTGACGCCGGCGCCGCGCAGGTGGACGCCGGCGGGGACGACGAGGTTGCGCTCGCGGTACTCGCCGGCGGCCAAGCAGACGGTCGTGGGCTGCCCGGTCGCGGCGTCCAGGGCGGCGCCGATGGAGTCGAACGCGTACTGGTTGTTGGTGTCGGCCGCGGGCGACCCGGGGGGCTGCACCACGAAGGTGAGATCGTAGCCGGGGGCGTTGAGGCAGGCATCGGTGGCCGTGCAGCCCACCAGCGGGGCCGCGGCCATGGCGGCGAGGGCCGCGACAACTCTAGAAGTAGTAGTGCGCACCGACCGCTGCGATGGTGCCCGACGTCGTGCCCAGGTCGATGCCCCCGCCCACGACGTCCAGGTTCAACCCCAGCTCGGCCGAGAAGCCCAGGTTCTCGAGCCCGAAGAAGAAGAACTCCGCCCCGATGCCGGCCCCGATGCGGGCGCCCTGCGCCTGATCGTGGAACCGGACGTACCCGCCGCCCAGGGGGACGTAGAGGTTCAGGTTGTCCTCGGCGATGAGCGGAATGATCACCCGGCCGCCGGCGAAGAAGCGGTCGTCCTGGTCCTTGAGGAGCGCGAAGCCAACCATCACCTGCACCTGCAGGCTGATGGTCTCCTTCGGCATCGGCAGGCCGACCTTGCCGGACAGGCTCGTCAGGCTGCTGAAGTTGTTGTTGAAGCCCACACCGAAGCGCTTGCGCAGGTCCTTGGCGGACGCGCTCGCGGGCAGCAGGAACAAGAGGATCAGCAGCGGCAGCAGACGGCGCATGGTGCTCGGATGCTAGGGGCCCGGACCCGGCCCCGCAACCCGCGGGCGCGCGTGAGCCCGGGGCGTGCTGGGGCGCCTACTGCGAGACGTTGAGGACCCAGTTGCCGCCGCCGTTGTTCGGGACGCTGCCGGGCGCCTCGGGGCGGCCGTTGAAGCCCGAGATCACGACGGTCACGACCTGGCCGGTGGTCAGCGCGACCGAGGTGGTGCTGAGGTAGCTGGGCAGGCCGTCGTCGTTGCAGGAGAGTTCGGGCCCGGAACAGTCGCCGTCGCGCACCGAGATGACGGTGTCGTAGTCCGAGCCCGAGGTGTCGAAGACGAAGGTGGCGTCGCTGGGGGCGGTCCAGCGGACCAGCGCGTCGCGGCCGCTCCGGGCGCACGAGGCGAAGAACGTGGCGCCTTGAGCGAGGTTGCTGCCGCTGGCCACGGCGGAGCCGATCAGCGAGCCGGCGTCGGCGTCGGGGCACGAAGAGAGCCCCTCGGCGTTGAGCGTCCAGGGGCCCGAGTCGCCGCCTTCGCCGTCGACCACCAGGACGACGGAGTCGCCGGCGGTCAGGGGCACGGTGATGGCGGACTGCAGGGAAGAAGCGTCGTCGTTGCAGGCGAGCTCGGTGCCTCCGCAGGCGTCGCGGGCGTACAGGATGGTGTCGAAGTTCCGGTCCGAGGCCGTGAGGTCGAAGGTCCAGGTGTCGGTGCTCGGCGCCGTCCACAGCACGGTAGTGTCCGGTGCGCCGCCGCCGCCGCAGGAGCCGGTGTCGTCGTCGGTGTCGCCGCTCGTGTGGCCGGTGGCCAGCGAGAAGCCTTCGGCCTGGCCGGCGTCGGTGGCCGGGCAGCTGCACAGGAACGCGCCGTCGCAGTCCGAGTCGTCGCAGTCGATGTCGCCGTCGCCGTCGCCGTCGACGCCGTCTTCGCAGTCCAACTCGAAGAAGTCGCCGACGACCTCGCCGTCGAGGTCCCAGGCCGGCTCGGGGGGCAGGCCCAGGAAGTCGAGCACGGTGGGAGCGACGTCGAGGTGGCTCACGAAGCCGGGGGCGGGGGCGGTGTTGACCGAGGGGCCGGCGACCAGCAGGGGGATGTCCCGGCACTCCCAGGTCAAGCAGCCGTGGCTGTTCCCGATGCCGCCGTGGTCGGTGCTCACGACCACCATCCACTCCTCGCTGGCGATGGTGGGCCGGGCCAGGATGGCGTCGAGCAGGTCGCCGATCTGGGCGTCGGCGGTGGCGATGGCGGACAGGTAGGTCGGGTTGACGGGCGTGAAGCCGGTGGAGTGGCCGGCGCCGTCGATGTTGTCGATGTGGATGAAGCTGGCGTCGTGGTCGTCGAGCAGCAACGAGTCGGCGAGGTCGGCGGTGACGCTGGCGTCGTCGCCCACGCCGCCGTCGTCCGTTGCGTCGGCCTCCATGATCGAGTCGAAGATGGGGTCCCACGAGGTCCAGGCGGCGGTGCTGAAGCCGGCGTCGCGCAGGCGCCACAGGAACGAGGGGTAGGCGAGGTCGCGGTTGCCGTAGTTGCCGTTGGAGGTGATCAGGTGCTTGTCGGCGTCGACGCCGGTGAGGATGGAGGTCCAGCCGGGGCCCGACGAGGTGGCGGCCTGCAGCTGCGTGCTGGCCTCGTCGGTCCACATGGCGTGGCTGCGGAGGAGGTCGAGGTTGGGGGTCGACGCGGGGTCCACGGAGTCGCCGCGGACGCCGTCGAGCCCGACGACCAGGGCGCGTCGGACGGGGGCGCCGGTGGCCGAGCCGAGGGCGGTGACGTCCACGGGAAAGTCGGCGAGGACGGCGCCGGTGGTGGTGTCGACGATGGAGACGGTGGCGGTGTGCACGCCGCCGACGGCGCTGGAGCCGTCGAGCAGGACGGTGACCCAGCCGTTGGGATCGACGGTGGCGCTGAGGAAGGAGAGGTCGGTCGTGGCGCCCACGATCCCGCAGCCCACGGGGCCGAAGGTGGCGGGGACGGCGGCCACGAGCACGGGCTGCCCGTTCCAGAACCAGGACAGGCCGGGGTCGGCGACCGCGGCGGTCGGGAGGACGCCGGGGTTGACCAGGGGATCGGTGTCGTCGCAGTCGTGGGGGATGGGCCAGCCGTCGCCGTCGGCGTCCACGAGCACGGTGGTCGCGGAGTCGTCGTCGTCGCCGGTGGCGGAGTCGTCGCCGTCTCCGGTCGCCGAGTCGTCGTCGTCGCCGGTGGCTGAGTCGTCGTCGTCGCCGGTGGCTGAGTCGTCG
>Ga0055584_100000632_pt1 | contig 33352 bp, 26 predicted proteins | sample OSDHelmetaG_FD_58716 | JGI IMG/M metagenome (GOLD analysis project Ga0055584, IMG submission 58716) | Pelagic marine sediment microbial communities from the LTER site Helgoland, North Sea, for post-phytoplankton bloom and carbon turnover... | ecosystem: Environmental > Aquatic > Marine >... | reverse complement strand
AGCTCGTGATGCGGAGTGCGGACGAGTGAGGGCGAAGGCGCACCCGCGCTCGCCGCCGAAGCCCTGTCACAGGGCCCGTGATGTTTCGGGGGAGTTTTGGGGTCTGTGTCCGGGTGTCCTGGAGCGCCATTGTGGGCGCTGATCGGCATGCCAGGGCATCCGCGGCCGGGAGCGACCCTAACGCCCTCTGGGGAGATCTCCGGCCAGTGACGCGATCAGGGCCGCCGCGGCTGGCTCATCCAAGGCGCCAAACCCAACGAATGCGTTGAAGTGTCTCAATCTCTTATAGAGCTCTCGGATTCCGTTTGTCGTGAGCGTTTGAGGACGGTACTCAGACCCCGTGAACTCACCCAGCTCTGGGTATTGGAATCGCACGAGCGCCCGAGCCACCGGTCGTGCTCCTGCATACACATGCTTGTGGATGCCAGACATCCAGAAGTCGCTGCCGCCACGGCGAGTCAGCTCATAGGGATCCTCTGCGTCGGGGATCGACGAGAGCTCCGCCCGTAACCAAAGTCTTCTTGGGAGGCACCACCACTTCTCGCCAAACCCGAAATGGATCTCCGCCGGTGGCTGTTCCCCATCGCGGCCGTGCCTCCATTCAGCAATGGACCACATCTCGGAAAGCGCCAGATACCTCCAAAACGAATCGTCGCCAGAAATTTCGTCGGGAAGTGGCAACACTCGATGGAAGGACTCCGCCGCAATCCCGTCAAATCGGAGCTTGTCCGCTATTCCAGGGTCTTCCTTACAATCGTTCAGGAGCTCTACTACCACCGCACGCAAGGATGAGATGACAGCCTCACCCTCGGCCCTAGAGCCGCTTCCCACCTCGTAGAAGTTCGGCTCGTACTCGAGCCCCTGTGACAAGGCTTCGTAGAGCAGCTCACCCTCGGCCCGTGTACACGCCTTGACGATCATGGGCGTCGCATCCGGTCCAACGCTCCAGAGTCGAGAGATCGACCGATCTTGAAGCGACCCTGGACCAGCATCACCAGTTTTTCCGGCTCCTCGGTAGCCAAGCGAATCGCATCAGCCGGATGAAGTCCCATACTATTCGCGGCATGGAGAACGCGCGCGACCAAGGACTTCTCGTCCACGTCATCAAGGTCCAGGTCCCCTTCCGCGACAAGCGGGTACGCCCATCGCAGTACCCGACCCATTATCTCCGTCGTAACTCCGGCCAAGACCATCGGAACAAGCACCGCCGTGATGGGGCCCAGCCTGGGCGACCGTCGAGCGCTGGGCAAAAAGAGCGTTCGCAGAGCCTCGAGGTCCTTATTTATGTGAAGCTGGACCACTTCTTCTGGGGAAAAGCTGTCAAACCCGTCAGAACTCATGAACTCAACGTGCCACATCGCGTCGCGATCCCAACCCGGCCGTTCTGAAAACGAAGTCCAGTCCACACTGAAGAGACTCGAACTCTTAGGATTCGTAACTACCCAGGTCCGCCCTGCAACGACGCTTCCCCGTCGCCAGACCTTGCCCAGCTCCTGTTCACGGTCCCTGATCAGGCTGAGCTGCAGGGTCAACTCATACCGCCGCGGACTGAGCGTCTCAGTCGAGATCCGACCGGCCCACTTTCGAGGATGTCCGGCGGCACCAGTGCGCCATAAAGGGGCGATACGCCGAGACTCGGCGTTGGAGTAGATCAGCACGAGCTCGAGGTCAGAGAGTCGGAGTCCCGACTGTGCGGCCAAGCTCGCCGCGTTCAAGTCGAGAGAGAGTTCGACGAGTTGCCCCTCTGGACCGGGCATCCCTTCAAGGATGAACGTCGACGTAACCGGATCAAACGGTTCGTTTGCGTCGATCCTCAAGCCACATGAGCCGAGCGCTGTGGGAAAGTGCTTGAAACCCCAAGACTCACGCGATTCTCGTCTGCGAGTCCTCATACTTTCTCCACTTCAAAATTCAGCCTGACCCGGTACTCGGGATGCGGCAGTGGCTCAGTTCTAAGCTCCACCCGCCACGGACCTTCATCTCTGACAAAGACGGCCAAGAGTTGCGTCTTATTCTCATTCACCGTTCCGAGAAACTCCTCTCCACTCTGCGGGTCTCGCGCATTCATGTAACTCATGGGCAACTTTTCGCCGACAGAGCCCGCGTCGTGGATGAGGTCTAACGAAGCCGTCATTGAGCACATGACTTCGGTCTCATCCTCGAACGCCTCGTCCGCGAGATGGACCTCAATCGTGGCATCAATCACGGCAGTCCCGCCATCGAGCAGCCGAGTCGGAGGTTCTACGAAGAGGACCCTAAAGGGATCTGTGCCTGGCGGCGGTGGCGGTGGTGGTCCAGAAATGTCGGTGGCAAAGAGGTCCCCAAGGGCGATCTCAAGGAGCCGGCACCGGGGGGGAGTTTCTGGAGCGGCCTCCCTGTGTTGGCGAATGAAGTCTCTGATATTGGCTTTTACCTTCTCGAAGATCTTTCGAATACGTGCCCGATCCTCGGTTGATAAGGGCCTATCGGTCCTGCTGCTTTTGTGATCCCACTCCGTATGGGCAGGGGGCTCCGAGGCACGAAGTGGCTCATTCATCTCCTCAGCCGCCCTAAACACGCCCGAACATGTGGGCTGTGACGGCCCGCCGCGCGGGCGTTCCTCGTACTTCACGACCATGAGGGGACTTCTTACCAAAGCGATCTTGCTTGAGTCGGATGGCTCTTCATCAAGCACAAGCGCCACATTTCCCAGGGGGCGGCGGTTGTAGGTCACCTGCAGCCGCTCCTCCCCCTCCTCCGGCTCAGCCCCTTCGAGTAACTCCCAAGCTCTTACGAAAGGGCGCAGGTCAGACCGAGCCAACGGCTGCGGCGGGCGCTCCCCGGTCACTTTGACATCCAGTCGGCCAGCTACGAGCCGCGGCCACCAATGAGTCTCCACACCTTCGGTCAGTCCATTCAGGTCCAACCGATTGCCGAGAATCATCGCCGTGGTCCCCGTCTCACCCTCGCTACGCACATGAAGACCAAGCCGTTCGGCCATCGACTGTGCCTCGTCATTCACGATGGGGCGAGACATCTGCTGGCCATCGTACTCCCCGATGTCACCGAGGAACGCTCGCCCGGTGAATTCGACCTCGTCGCCATCTCCCCCCGGTGCCCAAGCGTGCTCTCCAAACCAAGATACCCCCACCAACCGCGCCCAATCGCCGCCTGACCTTTCTGTGGGCTGGAAGCGTGAGTAAAAGACGACGGTCCAAAGCGAAGAAGCCGCCCAATAGGTTGCTTTCCCGTAGCCGAAGCTTCCCCCCCCGCCTTCCTCACTGCGTGTTGAGCCAACCTTGTGGCACAAGCGGCGAAAGTTGTCTTCGTCCGTCCCAGCGATAGGGTCGACGGACCCTCCAAGGCCAACCGTTTGAAAATCTTCCACCACAAGCACATCCAAAGGCCCTTCAAGTTGCTGGGACAGCTGGTCCGCCGGTAGAAGCCCGGGCCTCATCAAAATTTCAGATCCCGGCTGCATCCCAAGGGCAGCTCGCAATTCGTCGAGCCGGGCTCCCTCAAGGCTGTCGTTACGGAAGCGGATCTCCACCACATCTTCGTCTCGGAGCGCTGCATCCACCGAATTCTGGACAGCTTCACGAACGAATAGATCCACTTCCAACGCACCCGCCCCTGCGAGGGGATTGCGAAATGCTCCCGAACTAGCACCCCCCATCGGGGCTTCCCGCTCGAACCACCATTCCATCAGAGGTACTCCCAGCAAACAAAGAGTGCTGACTCGGCATGACTAATTTGATGCGCCATTCCTGTTGCCGCGTGATCGCGCATGTCCCACCGCTCATCCCATGGCGCCAATGTGGGGGAGTGCGACTCATACGGCGACCCCGCGTATATACCACGGCCTCTTCTCTCGCCCGCGGTTGGCTGGGCCCCACCGGACCGGAGTCGAAACCGACTCGGCCGATCAATGCCCTTCTCGTACCCGATGACTTCCGCCTGCCCCAGGTAGACGAATGGCTCATGATGCCGAAGACGATGAAGAACATGGAGATCATCGCCACTCAAGGAGGCGGCAAGCATCCGATCCTCCGCGAAGTGATGTGTGGGGCCCTCCGGAACTCCTGCGATGCCCTCGCCAGTCGTGGAGGATGGGGAGCCGTGGCGGTTACTTGCCCGCTCGGCCAAGGTCGAACTGGTTGCGTCATGTCCGATCGAGGGCCGATAGGCTCCGCTTTGCGGAACCACGACCTGGCGACGAGTATCGAAACGTGCACAATTCAGCCGAGCCCCTAAGACTCATTGATAGAAAGCTCTTTCGGGGCCATCACTGGCCGGTCGTTGACCGCCGAGTAGACACGCCACGTGGTCGTCAGTGAGCGATCACTGAGGCGAGACGAGTTGACCTGTTCCCTTCCTCGGCCTGGATTCAGGGAGTTGTCGCACGGAGCCACACACAAGTCGGTCCTGTTGTGCTGGACATTGGCGGAGACCGACATGCGACGCATTGAGCACCTAGACCCGGAGTGAAGTATGAAGCGAGAGCCCGAGTTCGACCAGCGCATGGCCGGCATCTACCGGCGAGCGAAAAAGGAAGTGAACTACAACGCGTCTCGCTTCCTCGAAATGTTATCAGAGCACGGCGGAGTCCAGACGGCTCACATGCTTCTTGCTTCGGCCCAAGTCAGCGACGGGTACACCGCCCTATGGGAAAAGGGACGGCTGGACCTGACTGTCGAGGCCCTCGTCCTGGAAGAGGACTGGGGCTTGTTCTCGGACGAGGAACTCGCCGTCGCCCGCCGCCGACTCACCGACTACGAATACCTCTCCCGCTAGCGGGAGCCCTTCAGGCAACTGCGGCAGCGCAACGCGAGAACGGAGAATCTCTGCGGGTGTTAATTGGGAAGCGCTCGAAGTTCTTCCACGACGGATGCCCCGACAAATCGGTCATAGGATCGGTTCGCGTGGATGTCCCTCAGCAGGCTCCGCACATTAGGCCACTTCAGACGTTTGCCGGTGCCACCCTGGACCTGCCCGCGACCATCCACCAAGTCGATCAGCTTCTGCTGCGCGGCGATTGACAGGTTCATGGCATAGGGGGTGTAAACGAACTGGAGGCCAGTGAGTAGGGACGCCTCCCGAAGTTCGTTGTCGGGATGGATCTCGGGCAGCCGATCGGGCACGCCGGATAGGAGATCCGAATCCAACTCCTCCACATCCGCCCAGAGATCCGTCGCGATGCTGTCACTCACGGCCGCGATCCACGGGCTCACCGAGCCATGAAAAGACAAGATCAACTCGCGCCGGGCTCGGGTCATCGCCACATAGAGCTTGCACGCGAACCGGTGCGCCTCCTCGGCAGGACCACCACGCGGGGGTAATACCCGATCTGTGCATTGTAGAATGATCATCGTGTCGAACTCATAGCCCTTCGTCTGCTCGAGGTCACAGAAGACGAGCTTGTCATTGCTCGGATCATACGCGCCATCCAGTGCCATCACACCACACTCTCCGGCAAATCTACGCACGTCTCGGGTTGAGAAGCCGGCAAACGCGATGCACACAGTCTTCGCTCCTGTCTTCAGCCGGCTCTCCGCGAAGGCTCTCGCAAAAGCGATCTCCTCCTCGAGATTGTCGGCAGCGAGCGCGATAGGAACGGGGCCGCTGGAGCTCGCGAACTCAGGATCCAATATTTCCAGGTCCTCACTGTCGAGCATGTCTTCATGAAGGTTGTTTCGAAGGAGCTCGTATGCAGCGAGGAGGATTTCCCTCGTGTTCCGATAGTTTCGGACGATCCTACGTCGAGTGACCGTCGGGACACCTGCCTCGGTCAGTGACCGATGCTTCGGCAATATCGTTTGCGCTACATCTCCGCAAAGGAATAGATCGTTTTCCCCAGGCGGTACCAGCTGGCGGATAATCCTCAGCTCGGTCGTGCCGAAGTCCTGCGCCTCATCGATGATGACGTTTGTGAACTCCGGCTCAATCGAGTCGAGATGATGAGATAGGGCCGAGGTCAAACCCAAGTAGTCCACAACCCCGATATCGCGCATCTTAGCCTCCCAGCCCCGGAGTCCATCCAGAATCTCTTGACGCCGATCGCTGAGGATCGGAAATCGGCGTCCGCGACGTGAGATGTCCAGGTAGGCCTCGCGATCGTCAGTGGCTACGGCACTACGAATCCAATCGAACTCGTCTCGAATGTAGGTCTCACCGTCTACACCCCGGGCGTTCAGCGATACGTGGAGCGGCAACATCACGTTCGCTTTCCGGGAGTTAAGCCACTGCCGATAGTACTCACGAAAGATCTCGTCCACGTGTTCGTCCAGCTTCCACGTCACATCACGGTAGCTACGGGCGTTCTCGGGCTCGAACTGGAGCAGGAGCTCCTGGGCCAGCTCGAAGAAGGACGTCACCTTGATTCGCTTTCGAAGCTCCGGATCGGTGCACGCCGCCTCAACCAGCTGATCCAGTAGACCCGCGAGGCTCCGGTTGAGTGTCACAAGTAGGACTCGCGCCTCTGGAGCGGCAGCGAGTCGGAGCGCTCTACGGACTGCCACACAGGTCTTTCCCGAGCCCGACACTCCCGACAGTTGAGACGATCCGGGGTAGTCCTCAGTCACCACCCGTTCTTGTTCCGGGTGCATGAAGAGGAACCACTCATACCACTTAGTCCTCTTCTCGAAGCTTTCCAGCCAGTCCTGGTACTCATCCGAGCCTATCCGGAGCCGGCGGACGTCCTGTCCATCTCCCACCTCTAGCAAGGCGTCCTCATCAAGTTCATCGAGTGCAGGGATGGCACCCATCTCTAGCCGGATCCTCGTCTCCGCACCCTCTATGTTGCCGGCCATGACTTGGTTCAGGACGGCCTCGACAAGACCCCGCTTATCATGGCCAGCCATGACTTCCGTTGCCTTCGCGAGATCCGGCCACGTAGCCAGGCCGTCGAGCGCCTCCAGGCCGCGTGCCACCCTTCGCGAGACCCCGTCAAGCAGATAATCCGCCAAATCCGGCTCTATTCGATCAACCAACTTCCGATCCTGATGCCCCGAAAGCGACGGCCGCCCATAGGACATCGCGGCACCCACCCCGGGGGCCACCGTGGCACGGCCGTTCTCCACGGCAAACCGCTGCCCGCGATTGTTTTCCAACCACCGGTCGGCGTCGTCATGCTTTGCCATCAGCAAGAAGCCACACGTCTGCGCGTGCTGTGTCGTGATCAAGCGCCACCCAGAGCCGAGATCGTACTTGATGCAATGAGGAATGCGGCTCTCGCCGTGATTCGTGGTTGTAACGATTTGAGAAAACGGGTCGCTCGACTCCAAGCTTCCCAAGACTGCCTTGACCTTAACCGCAGCTTTCTTGCCTGGACCGCCCGCCTGCATGGCATGAGACATCGACTTCTCGAAGTCGCGCATCTGGAAATATTGGATCGAGCCATTTCCCATCAGTTCCACCTCGGCCTTCCTTGGCACTTCCCGGGAGTGTAATAGGCGGCGCATAATGTGCGCTCAGGACTTGAAAGTCGAGCCCGCAGCCGCTCACCTCTAACACCGCGACTCCGATCCAACATCGGCACGGTGTCAAGCGCACCGAGGCCCCGGCACCGGAGCACGATATCCATCGCATGTGCGACATAGGCTCGCAGGACACTGGGAATCGAATGGCCAAGTAGCAATCGGCAACAGGAGAGTCACCCGGCTAGTTGCTCAAGTGCACAAAGGGCACCAACCGACCGGGACGTTGCCGGGCTGCGTCGCTCTCCTCTTACCCCGTCACTTCCGCTTTCCCAAGCCCGGGTAGCCCCCTGCACCGTCCGAGCGCGCGGATTCCGGACCTTACCCCCTCCTCCGAACGACCTCTGGAAGGCGGCGGGCTTACACTCCTCGCATATCAGGACTCGCCCATGGCTGCTCTTTACGTGCTGCCAGTACTGAGCGGCGCGACTCCTCCCACGGCTTGAGCATTTCCGGCCCTTCTCCGAACGGAGCCACCGCCGAACAGTCCGCTAGACTCCCGAAAGTCCTCCCCCAAACGCGGAAAGCGCCGCCGCGTAACCCAGCGGCATAGGCACGGCGTCGCCGATCCACTTCGACAACTGTCCCCGGCCGGGTGGGTTGCTCGGATCGGACACGAACCGGTAGGTGTCCGGGAAGCCCTGCAGCCTCGCAGCCTCTTGAGGAGTCAATGTCCGACGACGAGTCGGATGCGTGAATCGCCCTCTACCTGGACTCATGAATCCGGTCGTGATGGTGGGAGCCGGCAAATGCTTCCGTAGACGGCCGTAGACGGCCGTGTACGTCGTGCCATTTCGGTGGCAATCGGGACGCTCGGGAAGGGCCAGATCGTACTGGTCGTTGTCGAACAACCAATCGATCCGCGCCCGGTTCGCGTCACTCAGTTGGGTCAGCTGTCGCACGACAGCGTCGCCCACTGCGTCTTCCAGATCGCCGATTGCCCACCAAAGTGATCGTCCCCTGTCCCCGAGCGTCGACCTGACCTGATCAAGAGGAGTGGGCGCGTGACCTTTGCGAGCGACCAGGAAGTGACGGGTCCGGGTCTGGGGCCAACCGACGTCGGAAGCCGATAGCGTTCCCGCGGTGACGCTGTATCCCTCGCTCTCGAAAATCTGCTTGGCGGTCTCGACTACTCGATCCTCGTCTTTCAGGACCAGCGGCACGTTCTCTATGATGCACATCTCGGCGCCGACCGCGACGGCAAAGGCTGGCACCGTGAGGTAGAGGTCATTGCGCGGATCGGCTCGGCGAGTCCGATTGTTGAGACTGGAGTGGCCCTGGCACGGTGGACCTGCGAGGACGAGATCGATCCCCTGTAAGTCGGCTGCGAGATCCTCGTCGAGCAGCTCAGGCCTATACGAGAATTTCGCCCCCTGCCCCGAGCGGCTCACCGTATAGTCGACGAGCTTCTGGACCGAGGACGTAAAGCGCCGGCGCGTGGGGTGGTTCCCTGCGAATACACGGGTGGCCTCTTCGTCTTGGTCGGCGATGAAATCGAAGACGGGTGAAACTCCGAGCTCGGCACAAAGCTGGCTGGCACCGTTTGCCAGACCTCCGGAGCCGCAAAACAGATCGGCCACGCGGAGTCGCCCACCAATCGGCTCGAGCGCCCGAGGGACGTTTCCCGCCAGGTAGCTCCTCCACCAAGAGCCCTTTGGATCATCACACTCGCGCGTCAACGGTATCTCCGCCGCGACACGGAGGTCCCCGATTGAGAGTTCGTGGACGACGCTTCCCTCTCTGGACGTATATCGATCTGGAGTTTCGCCGCCTGACCCAACCGCTGCGATCCCCCGGAGAGCGTTTCGTTCAGTCATCGGCACGTTGATCCCAAATAGTCTGGATCAGGTCGGTCGCCTCGGAATCGTCATAAACGTTGAGAACGACATTGGCCCAGGTCCTATTCAGACGCCTGGCCGCCTGGCGAAGAGAATCAGTCATGAGCCGATCCCCTGCCTGCTTCCGAGCGAAAGCTCGGGCCACCGCTGGCACCGATCCGGAGCGAACCCGCAACACATGACTACGCCAAAAGTCGGTGCCGTGAGGTACTGCCGCGGCCAATGGGCCATGATGCTCTCCTCCGACCGCCTGAATCCTCAGGTACATCCTCGGGAGAACCGATTCTGTGCTCCTCACCGCATCCACGTACTTGAGGTGGTTCCCTCGGGAGAACGCCACCTCTTCTCGCCAGGCGATGAATGCCCAGAAGTAACGGATAGACAAGAAGCGCCAGAATCCCCGATCGTCGAGTACCTCCGGCGGAACATTCTCGAGGGCTTTGAAAAGTGCCGTCGCCGCCTTTCCCTCGAACCGATCTCGATCGCTGTCCGTCCACTCCCGAAACTCGCGCGCCATGGCGTCTGCCGCGTCGGCGATCGGCGCGAGGGCTACCTCGTCCCCACTCCCGAACCACTCTACGTGCGGATCGACGGAGGGATCCTGCCCGCCGGCCAGCTGCTCGGAGAGCCCAACGGTGTTCGTATTGGAAAGCGTGGGATACCTCACGACTCATCGTCCTTAAGCATGCTCCCGTAGCCCGACCCCACGTCGATCATATGTTCCGTGCGCGCGATCACGTATTCCGGGCTCTCACTCACTTGGCTCAGAATCCGAGCTCGATCCTGGTCCGTAGATCCTGGTCCGGCGGCTATCCGGATCACACTGCCCAAGAGGCTGGTCCGAAGATCATCGACACCAAGATCCAAGGGCTCGGATCGTGCCGAAGCGCGTCGCACAACCGCGGAAGCAAAATCTTGGGCAAGCTGCAGTTGTAGCGCTCTGCTCGCTGCCGACCTGCGCCTGACGTTCATCTGCGCCAGAAGCTTTTCGTCGATGTAGAAGACAGGCCGCTCCTGCTGCGCATAGGGCTGGAGTACGTCATGGTCGCCAAAGTAAAGGTATCTGATCGTCTTCGCGCCCAATTGATACTGGGCTCGGACCTCGTCGGTCAGGGGCGTGGGCGAAAGCACGGCAGGCGCATAGGTGGTCTCGATCCTGAAGCGAACCGAGGCAAGCCACGTGCCCCGGACATGTGGTCGAAGAACCTTCGGCGCGAGGCTCCGGGAAAGCAGAACGTACGCGTCGACCGCGAAGCCGTTGAACGGAGCAGAAAAGGCAGAGGACCTTCGGTCCTCGGTCAGGTTCGTTACTCGACGCAGTGACTCTAGGTCGGACACCGAACCCTCATAGACGACTTCCGACACCTTGATGAAGGGGCTACTCACGATGACCACGAGGGACAGGTCTTCAGCTGCGATCCCTGCGGCATTCACTCCCTCATCGAGTCGCTCCTTGAACCGCTCGAACGCCTCATCGTCCGGCCCCCATGCGATGGAGACGGGGCGCAACACGAACTCATGGGGCGAGAGGCTTACCGTGGCGCCCTCCGAGGCCAGGCAAGCCTCCTGCCCGAAATAGAGAACGGCCCCGTCGAGAACGTCGGCGAAATCGTCGATTCCGACGAACGGTCGGATCGTGCGCGTCTCTCTACTCATCCGCGATCAGCCTCCTCGGAGACCGCTCGATCGATTTCGCCGTTGACGATAAGGCGCCCCGACCAAGTCGGGTCGTAAGGAACCGACACGAAATCGAATCGCGCAGCGTCATCCCGATCGATGAACCCAGTAAAGACCCCCGGCGTCGCCTCCGTAAACCCGCTCGGCGCATTGATTCTCAACTCAGCGTGTTCTCCGACGCGGTCGTCTTCGATGAACCGATAGGCGATCGTCAGCGTCACCGGCGCTCGGTCGCCGTCGAAGTGCGCCGTCAGACCGTAGGTCGCGGACCCTGCGAGCTCGATGAGGCCCTCGAGAGAGGACTCCCGAGGCTGATGATCGAGGTGAATCGAGATCGGTCGAGTGTCAGGCACCGGTTGCCGGGTGCCCTGACCCATCCCAGACATGACCCTTCGCATGATCTCGTTGAAGAATGGGAGGTTCAGCTCTTCCGGAGGAGGCACCGGAGGCTTCAGTCGGTTTCGGTGATTGTGGACCGACTGCTTGATCCTCCGAATCACATGATCGGAGATCGCTGCAGCTTCGGGGTTCACCTCCCCGTCCTCCGCCTTGGTCCTCCAGGCGTCGTGCGCCTTCGGCTCCGTCAGTCGCAACGTGTCGTCCAGAGAGGGTTCGGCGATGAACGCTCCACGCACGTACGGTGGACTCTGTCCCGCCTCGAGGTATTCGATGACCATCCGCGTCCCGCGGGTCAGAGCCACCAGGCTCTTGTGCGAGATACCATCGTCCTCCGGGCCAGCGGCTTGGTCGGCGTAGGACCAACCGGACAAGTCGGCGGCAAGCGCCATCGTGCCGATCGTAGGGTACTTGGGCTTTCCGTCTACCCTCGGAGTTTCAGGGCCGGAGGGCTGCGCACACCACTCGTCCTTCCCTGGGTCACTGCGACCCATCGCAAGCTCCCAGCAATCGATGAAGGTGCGAAGGACCGGGTCACGCATCGGCCGCGGGCTGAGCGTCGATCCATCCACGTCCATGACTTCTGCCACGAAGTCACCCTCCTGAATCGCCGGCCACCAAGAGCGCTCGATCGCGCGCACGAGATCGCCGGGATCGACAGACGTGTCGATTACGAGGAAAGTCGTCCCGAGGTCCTCGGGGTCGTTCGGATCTCGGAGGTCGACCCCCATCCTTCGGGCGACCTCATCGGCTTCGTCGTTCTCGAAGGGGAGGATCGCCCCGGCGGCCCCATCACTCAACGTGCCTATGCCGGGATGGTTGGTACCCTCGAAGTCGTGTGGGCCCCAATACGTGACTCCCAAGAGCCGCCGCGTCACACCTGGATCGTCATCACGCTCCCGGAAGCAGGAATAGGCCACAACCGATCGGATCCGTGATCCGTTGATGAGGCCCGCCTTGCCGTAACCGTACGATCCGCCGGCACCACTCGCCTTTTCAGTGAACCCGATGCTGAGGAGTGCCAGGAACATGTGGGACCTGTTCTGATTCCACGGCCCATACATACCACTGGTCGAGCTTTCCGTAATCGTGAGGACTTTGAGTGGCTCTTCGTCTTCGGTGATGTCGTCTAGGCAGTCCGAACTCCCGAGTCCGACCTGATCTCGATCGATTGCGTCGACGCGGTGGGCGAGGCCCTCGAGTGCGACGGCATCCACGAGAGATCGTTTCTCTTCTCCGATGAGCTCACGAAACCGGAACCTGATATGGAACTGGGGCACGTGAGGGTCGAGAGTCCGGAGCTCTCGCGCTGCGTCCCACGAGTTCTGGATGACCTCGCGCGCGAGAAGAGTCGCTGCGGCAGGCGGTGCGTCCAGAGCGAGAATCCCAGGGTTCTTCGGCTCTTCGTGTCGAAAGATCTTCGCCAGATCACCCGACATGCCCGGACGGCCGGACTCGGTACGTTCCCATTCCCATCGGTAGCTCATGAAGTGCTAGGCCTCTCGTCGTTACTGGGGATTGGGCGTGATCCGTCCAACGTTCGCATGTCAGCCACCTGTGATCCGCAGTGAGAATCGGCTCGGGGCGTCGTGCCCCTTCTCGTACGCCTCCACATGAACCTGTCCCAGATATCGGAAAGGCTCGTGATGGCGGTGGCGATGGAAGAGGTGGATTTCATCGTCGCTGTTCGCCGCAGCCAACATCCGGGCCTCACCGAAGTGGTCAGTGGGCCCCTCCCAATGCAAGACCTCGCCGTCCAGGTGGTCCGAATACTGCTCCATTCCCTGCTGCTTCTCTTCTGTAACGAAGAGAACGATCATGCCGCCGTGAGCCGGAGTAACTACGCCGCGCGCGATCGCGTGGTACGACTCGTAGCCCCATACCTCAGCAAGCTCGGGTCGCGAATATTCGGATCCGATCAAAAGCGCTTTGAAGTCGACATTGATCATGCTAGTTGCTCGCCTTGAATTGGGTGGAGCCGGCTGCCCGTTCTTGGCGGTCTGACCTCAGCATCTCGGGTCAGCTGCTCGGGCACACCGGGATCCCCTTAACGAGAAGAGGACATCCATCACGCGGCGGCTCCATCCTGGCCGCCGTCTTCCGGGGCCGCGCGGAACTTCCACTCGACAAGCAACTCGAGACGTCGCCCTTGCACTTCAACCTCCGGACCCGTGACGAGTAAGTCCAGGGAAACCTCGAGCGCCTCGGCGATTGCAGGCAACCGAGTGTCTCGAAGGTCGCGCTTCCCCTTGAGCCACCGATTCAGGTCGGAGGGAGAGACCTCCAGCTTCTCGGCGAGGCCCTTCTGGCTCAGTGACGAAGCCTTGAGCGCGGCAAGAATGCGATCGACAGCTGTTTCACTCATTTTTCACCTCCTAGCGACACCATCCCATCGGGACCGGAACTTGCCACCCCAGGCAACCCTGCTGTCAACCTCTGTCGATTAGAAATCGCCAATCGTGGCAATTCTTGCTATCCAGGCATCGCTACAGTCAGGTTTTGGCCGGCCTTCTGCCGAGGGGACTCCCGGGGTGCCCGCGAGGCTGATGGACGCCCTGTGGCTCGGATGCCTCCGTTACCGGATCAACTCAAGCGCCAGCACATACGCCATTTTCGGCGGGACCGCGTTTCCGATCAGGGTCACGAGGTGCTTCTTCGCGGCCTGCTCACCGTCGGCGAATCGGAACCAGTTCGGGAAGAACTGTAGGCGCGCGCCCTCCCTCGGGGTGAGCGTCCGGCGATAGTGTGGATGTACGAAGCGACCCTGACCCATCACTGTGAACCCGGTCGTGATCGTCGGTGAGGGCCTCTCCCCTCTGATGCGTCCATAAACGGACCCATAGCGATGATCGTTGTCTCGGTGGCACGGCGGACGCTCCGAGTCTGGGAGTTCCCATACGCCCCTATCGAAGAGAAAGTCGATCCTTCTCTTTGTTTCTCGCTCCGCTACAGTCTTTCGATCCATGACCCCGCTCCCTTCTCGAGGCAGGTCGGAGCACGCCCAATCGAACGATCGGGCCGGCGTCGTATGGAGCCGCTCCCAGGAGTCCACATCGGGGGTCCGGCTCAGGGAGGCCACGAGAAATACCCGGTTCCGGCTTTGTGGAACGCCGACCCGGTCACCATGGAGCGTTCCGATACGGACCGAATACCCGAGGTGTCGGAGGAACGCCGCGGTCCTTTGCACGACCTTACCGCGGTCGTGCAGGACGCCATGCACATTCTCGATGACCACGTGAGTCGGGCTGAAGACTTCCGCGAACCTGCCCATGCGTTCGTAGAGCTGATTCTTCGGGTCGTCTCGGCGCGTATGGTTGTTGAGGTTGGAGTGCCCCTGGCAGGGGGGACCACCCATAAGTAGGTCGATCGGGCCACACCTCTGCAGCAGCTCGGCCTCGGTAGGCGTCACTGGCTGTCCCAATCGGCCATCCAACCACTCTTCGATCGGCGAATCCTGGAAGAACTGGGGCTCGAAGTTCTTGTGATAGGCCCTTCGGACATGAGGTGAGATGTCGGCTCCGAGGACGGGTTCGACCGTGATCCCAGCAGCACGCCCGGCCTCTATCGCCCCTAGTGTCATCCCACCGGCGCCGCAGAAGAGGTCGGCCAGTCGGAGCACATGGGAGCGCTTCTGTCGGTAGCGCGGCTTCGTGGGCGTCCGCAACCACGACAAATCGAAAGCCTCGTCAGGGGTCATGCCGGCAACGTCCCCGTACATCGTCTGTTTCGTCCTGTGCGCGGGGCCCGTCGACCGAACGACTGTTCTTCGCGCCAAATCACCGTCGGAAGAAAAGCGGTGCCGTACTACCTCGGCAGCCCGGCTATTGCGGCCCAGGTCGAGTGCCATCTGCGGATCAGATCTCATTGGAACCAGAAGTCGTGGAGTCGGGAAAGAAGCGCCTCATCCGCCAACTCACACTCCCACAATGTCAGCACATCGAACCCCAGCGCTCCCAGCTGCTCCACCTTCGAGGCGTCCCTCGCTCGGTTCCCCTCCAGCTTCTTCTTCCAAAAGGCCCGATTCCGTTTCGGTAGCCGCCCCCGGTCACAGCCTTCATGGAAGTGCCAGAAGCAACCGTGGACAAAAATTGCTTTTCGCCGAGCTCGGTTCGCGACGTCCGGGCTCCCCGGAAGACCTCGGACATTCACTCGATATCGCGCGCCGATCGACCACAGCGACCGTCGCACAGCCCACTCGGGCTCCGTGTCGCGCTGGCGCACCCGCTTCATCAGGGCAGATCGACGGGCGGTCGGCTCCAACGTTGAGTTCATGCTCTTCTCGCCCGGTCCATATCGTTTCAACGGCCCTAATGTAGCGCGCCGAGATTGAGCGCTTGAGAGGGTCACTGGACACCCCCGCCCAGAGAGGCCTGCAACCGTCCCGCCGAGTCTTCGTGCATCTGGGCAAGCACGTGTGAGTAAGTGTCTAACGTCATTTTGATTGAGGCCTGACCCAGGATCTCCTGAACGACCTTCGGGTGATCGCCGCTTGAGTATTGCCTTATCCTGTTTCGACCTCGGAGCGGAGAGCCGGACTCGAGAGTAATCCAGCCTCCTTGCCCACACGCTCTCACGCTAACTCCATGCACCCCAGCAACTCTCACAACCTATCGGCTACCGCCTTCCAATAGCGACCCAATAGGCCCGAAAAGCACAGGTAATCCCTCGATCAGGGGCCCCAATTGGGTCGACCCAATTGGAAGCGTTCCAAGTCCGGCGTGGCTCGCGAATTCACGGCTCGCCCGAAGGATGCCAGAGGTGCTCGAATCCACGGAATGCAAGCGACTCACCGAACTCCACGACGTTGTCCTCGACGTTGACGATGAGGCACCGCTCCTCGCCGCCATTGAGGGGGCCTCTCAAACCCCGTCCGATCATCTGCTGATAGAGAAGGGGACTGAAGACAGGCCGCGTCACATAAATCGCACGCACGGCCGGGGCGTCGAATCCGGTCGTCAAGACACCGTAGTTGGTGAGGACCCTGAGGTCACCCTGCTTGAAGCGCTCGATCGCGTCCCTCCGAACGCCGGTGGGTGTGCCCGCAGTAATCGCCACGGCGGGCACTCCATCCATCGTCAGCTGCACGGCGAGGTCCTCGGAGTGCTCAACGCTGGCTGCGAAGATCAGGACGGGCCAATCGTTCGGGAGCGCTGCAACATGGTTCAATATCCGCTCGTTTCGGCTGGCCACACGCCCCAAAGCCTTCTCGACTGATGAGGGCAGCTTGTGGAACGTGGTGAGCTCACGAAGCTCACTCTCATCCAACTCTAAGGACTCCCCACGCAACACTTCATGATCAGCGTGCGCCAGGACACCCATGGCCTGGAGGACGCGGTATGCTTCGTCACGCTCCCACATTTCCAGATCGAACCTTTTGAACCCGTATCGGAAGGCTAGGCGCAGAGTCTCTCGTTCATCCCCGACCCCTCGAAAAGGCGTGGCCGTCAGGCCGATCAAGGACCGATCGGTCTTGACCCTGTCCAACCCGAGTCGGGCGAGAATCTTGGTGAATGTCGGCGCGACCGACGTGTGCGCCTCATCGATCACGACGACATCCGCGGCGAACACCCAGTCGAACTCCTCACGCAGCAACCTACGAGCCAGGGATTGGAACGTCGCGACGACGATGTTTGTCCCGGACTGAGCCTCGACGACTCGCTCGTTGGCCGGACCCCAAAGACGACTGATACGAACTCTCCCGTCCGTCGGCCCCAGAGCTCGCCAGACTTGATTCCAACTCTCGACCGCCTGCTCGCACAACTCATCGCTCCCGGCAATCCAGAGGATGGTCGCACCTCCCGCTCTCCTTCGTAGCCATTCCACTAGCGCCTGAGTCGCGACTCTCGTCTTCCCCGAGCCAGTCGGGAGAGACAGGAGCCCCCGCCCCGGCTCATCCGCAGCCAGAAACTCGACCAGCTCGTCGCGCATCAGACTTTGAAAGTCGTGGAGCAGTGGGAGATCCGTTGGGCCGAGCTGATCGACCCATGGATCCCTCCCACGCCCCTTGAAGCCAGCGAACGCCTCGGGGAATCCGAGGTCCGATACGAAGGTCCTGGCGGAGCTCCCACCCGCCCATTGAGAGGGGGGTTGAAGCCCGTTCACGGCCAGCTCGTTCCGATACTGCCTGAGGACATCAATCCCATAGACGGCAAGCGCCAACCGAGCGAGATCAACCTCGGATCCCTGACCCACGAGCTGGTGCGATCGCACGTGTCGCGCCGGAATGCCGGCGCGCAAACCAGCGGAACTCACCGCAGCAACCAGCCGTTCCGGCAACGACCCCCGAGCAGCGACATCCGCCCGCCGAGCGGCAACAGCTCGACCTTCAGCGTCCTGTGCAGCCGACCCGAACTGTTCCGGCGACAAGTCGATCAGACCTTCCTCGCGAAGGTAACCGAGAAGTTCTGAGGCTGTGGTTGGCGTCGCACCCGAGGTCAGCTGCTGGTAATACAGCGTGTCACCTTCTCTGGCCCAGTCTACTGCGCGCCGCATCAAGCCTCCGTTGGAGTCGCGACGCTCTCGCCACAGCGACGAACAAGGGGTAAGCACGAGCTCCAGGTCCGAGCTCTCGGGGACAATCCCCGGGAATCGATCGACGAGCCGATACGGTTCACCGAATGGTTCGAAGGCGATCTCGGCGCGAAGCGCCTGTGTTAGGCCCCATCTCTCTTGAAGAACTCTCGAGTTGGCTGGACGAGACGTGTAGAGCGCATTGGTACCTTCGGCGATCGCGAGAGCGAGGTCGTCTCTGCTGGACGTCACGACGACGCTAGCCGTAGCAACTAGCTCGAGATGCTCTCCCGCCGAGGCACGGATCTGATCCGGACACGGTATGCCGAGTGTGGCACGGAGCGCGTAGAACTCGGTCACCTGCTCCAGAGTCAGATCCTGATCACTGAGCCGATCCAGTGCTTGATCCCACATTTCGCTGGTCGGTGCAGCGCGCCCGACCTCGATCCCGATCAACTCCCAATCGGAGCCACCTTCCGCGACCGGCAGCAACGCCCCGACCGATGAGAACTCCTTGCTCAGGCAATCCGAAACGCGACGCGGTCCGAGGGACGTCCTTACCCATCCGTGGTTCTCGAGAACCCAACGCACTGGGTTCTCGATCTTCAGCCTCGGGTATGCATCGGGGCGAGTCTCATGACAGACCGTCCAGTCACCGCCCCAACCGCCCACTTCAACCAGTGCATCCGACATGAGGAGAGCAGGCTCGCCTGTAAGTTCCTCGAGGGGGTCCAAGGGCGCGACGAACCCGCGTTCCCCTGGTGGACGCACCTCGATGTACCCTGCCCGCGGAGTCGAATGCCTCCCCTGGTCGCATGCCTTCCGAAAGCGACGCTCTGCCCTTCTCCGGTATTCCCTGAAGAGCACCGAACAAGAGTAATCGGCCTTGGCGGGCTTTCCGCGGGCTCCGAGGGCCTCGAGGAGTTCGCCATGATCCCTTTGGAAGTCGGGGTCGATGACTGACTTCAGGTCGGGATGTTGTGTGGCGTCGGGCACGATCGGCCCGATCGTCAACATCTCCGCCAATTCAAAGTAGTCACCGCTCAAGCTCTTAGCCTGAACTCGGCCGGTAGCGCTCCAACTCTTGAGGACGATGCCTGCGACCAGACGCGGATCTACTGAAGCGGCCAGCATCCAGAACTCGTCCCAGTCCACTCTTCCAAGTGGGGTCGACGAAACGAGCCCGCGGAGCGCCGCCTCCATGTCGGCCTCTCCCAGTCCGAAACGCTGCTCGAGAATCTCGCGGACCCCCGGAGCGCTCAGCACCTGTGGGTGCACGAAGCGCATGTGCTCGCCTGCGGAGTCAGATGACGCGCGTAAGGCCAACACCTTCGAGTTGGGAGGGAGCAACTCTCCCGTTGTCACCAGAACGAACTTTGACTGAGCTACGGACCGGCTTCGGTCGGGATCGGCGTCGCACAGGTGTTCTGCAAGGTGAATCGCGGCCTCCGAACCCCGAACCGAGCTGTCCGCACACAGACCCTCGAGCCAGGCACCCACTTCGACCTCGCGACACCCAAGTCGACGGGCACGCCCCCGGCGATCGCGCGTGGCCTCCGCGGACGGGTGCACGATTCCTTCTTGCTCACACTCTCGGAACTCGAGCAGCCATGGCATTAGGTCCTCTACCTTGACCGGTGCTGGGGGAAAGGCCGTTTGCTCTGGCCTTCTCGAGTCACCGTGAACCGTTGGAACGCAATCGGAATCCCTCAACGCACCCAACAGCGTTCCCGTCAGTGCTTCGTCCGCCCAGCCGGCGGGCTCTCGGGCGGGAAGGAGATCCAAGAAGCTCGCGGGGTCATTCGCCGAGGCGAGGGAGGGAAGTTCGGCCGCGATCATATTGGCGGCGCGAGTCAACAGCTCACGATTGAAAGGACCGTCGAGGAGATTCTCACGGTCCGAGTTGGTCTTCCATGGGGCATTGACGATACCCTGGAGAGTCGTCTGGACTTGAGTCGGGAAGAAGGCCCAGAACTGGCCTCGCTGCCGCTGCCCGGCCTCGAGAGGAACCGCCCAGACGAGAGGCAATCTGGACCGCTCGCGAAGCCGATGATCCATGTCCTGGATGGCCCCCTCCGGCAGCGAGGAGACGTCGACATGCTGGCGTAGCAGCTGCCAATGGACCACGTCGTCCCCGTCGTGAACCAAGAAACCATGGTCGGCAGGCTCGGTCTCGATCGCCCGTCGCCACTGCTGCGGTACGACGCTGAGACTCAAGCGGTCGACGTGGGGCGTGAAGACCACGAACTCGGAGGGGAACTCCACCAAGGCCGACTCGAGATGGGAAAACTTCCCACTCCGCAACGGCAGCTTGATCACCGTCGTGCCTCGCTCGAGCAGATCGTCGAGCATCGGGTCGTCACGCCGCTCCTCATCGACGTCGAGGGTCACGGCAGTGCGCAGCCTGGGAAGAATCGCTTCTTCGCCGAGTATCGAAGCGAGCTCACGTCGAAGGTGCTCCGGATTGAACCGAAGAGAGACCGTCGAGCTGAAAATCTCGGGCTGATCGCAAACCGCGAGTACCGACTTGAAGCCGAGACCGAAGCGACCAATCTCCTCGCCTCGTTTCGAGGATAGTCCCGACATCAGTAGCGCCCGAATTCCAGCGTCTGAGACGGGCGCACCCTGGTTGGCGCAATAGAGGGTGTCGCCCGAGAGCACCACCTCCACCGTGCCCCGGCTTCCGGATTCGAGGATCGCGTCGGCTCCGTTCTGCACCAACTCATAGAGCTGCCTGTGACCGTAGCCGCCGGACAGGACCTGAGCCTCTAGCTCGCCATCCTCGAGGATGCGGTCCGGCTGCACGCGATACGCCGCCAACGTCTTGGCGACGATCTCCTTCGCGTAGCCCGAAAAATCGGCCACCGATCCCGACCCACTCACTGCTTCATCTCAGGGCTTCACATGCGACTTGAGGTCGGCAGCCTCTCGGTTGACCTCGTCGATCGCGTGAAGCACCGCCTCGGCAGGGTCTTCAGCCGAGATCGAAAGTGGTACCAAATAGACGACGGCAGAGCGGGCCGGACTCAGGCCGATTCTTCCCTGGCGTTCGACCTCGCCGTTGACCTCGAGCATTCGGGACAGTTGGTCCTTGGTGAGCCTGCGCGCCTTGGGAGTAGGCCATTCACCGCCCGCGGTCCGGCGAGCCAGGTCAAGTACTTCGACCACCGCCGTAACTCGTATGCGCCCATCCGATCGACTGGCAACGAACACGAGCTCGGTACCGAGCGCCACAGTGGCGACGACTTCTCCGGACAGCCGCGGCGAACACTCCCAGTCGAAGCGATCGCACAGTGCCTGGAAGGTGGCGTCGACCTCGACTCGAGCCCGTGGCATCTCGAAGACTCTCTGCCCGTCGATCACGACGGACCGTTCACCCACTTCACTCTCTTCGACAGACACGCGTGGTCTCTTCGAAATCAGCCCCAGATCCGCCGCAACCGAGTCGCCCAATGCACCCATCCACCTTCGAACAACCGTGGCGTCGGTCTCCAGAGGGAACTTCAGATTGGTAGGTAGAGCCCGCAGCCCTGTTCGAAGCGCGGCGAGTATGGCCGCGGCGGCTCGAACTTCCTCACCTACCCGAAGTGCCGCACCGTCAGCTAGGGCGTCCGATTCCAGCACCTGTGAGACGTCCCCTCCGCGCATCAGCAGGTAGGTGATGGCCCGGTACTCGATCCCACGCTCGTCACCGAGCTCCGGAAGCGACCCCGTGCCTCGCATCACAGCCTCGGTCATCTCCTTCCACTGCCGAAGGATCTCGACCTCTTCGCTGGGCAAGCCATCCTGCAACAAAGACTCCACCAACACCTCCAGCACCTCGAGTGCTGGCCAGCCACCCGAAATCGGATACTTGGCGACCATCAGGTCCGCGGCTCTCGCCATCAGTTCGTCCGCCAGTGTGTCCGCGTCCGCTCTCCCGACCCGGCTTGCCGCACCGCGAAGGCAGTGGCCGAACCAGTCACCGGTCGCACACGATTCTTCACCTACGACGTCCCAGGCACGCTCGAGGTAGCTGCTCCAAGACATGACCCCGGTGACGACCCGTGGGAGAGTGGCCCGTACCGCAGCGATCGAATCCGCCCGTCGAAGCCCTCCTGGCCGCGGCACCACCGTATCGGTGGCGCGTGTAGGTTCGACCGCCCGCCCCTGGAAGAGCTCCGGTTGAACCACGAGGGGCAACGCCAAGGCACCGAGATCGATATCCGAGAAGGGACTCTCGAGCAGAAGCGCCAACTCCTCTTCGTCCGCGAACACCAAGCGGTCCACGTCCGAGAGCCTCACGACGTCACTCGAGGTGGAGGCGCCGTGGACCACGATGAGGATGGGAAACGCGTTTCTCCGCCCTTCCCGAACAGCCTGGGACCAGCCCGCCGGAACCCGTCCGGCGGCGAGGGGCAATCGGTCCTTCCACTTCTCGTCGAAGAAGTCCAAATCCGTGGCCTCGCCCCAGGATGGAGGAACGAGGCAACCCCTCGCGAGCAACGCTCCGATCGACCAGTTGCTGGACAGAATCAGACTCCGATCCTCTGGTCCGCCCGATGCCGTGGCGCCCGGGGCCTCGAAGAGGTCGATCGTCGGACCTTGTTCGTGAGTCACAGTTCCTCCTCCAGGAAGTCGGCATCGATGGGAAGCAGGTCCATGACTGGAGCCTGTCCATCACCTTGAGACAGCATCAGAGTCAGCCTGGACCGAGCACGAGAACACATGACGTAGAGCCGCATCCGCGTCAGGTCATTTTGATCGGCTCCTACGGGGAGTGTCTGGAGTTCGGGAAGATAGACCGAGTCGAACTCGAGCCCCTTTGAGCTGGCGAAGCACAGCACGGTCACACCTGGCTCGTCGAACTGGAGGGTGTCGGCCAACTCGCGCTCCTTCGACCTATAGGTCTGGACCCGGACGCCATCGCCACCAAGCCGAGACTTGAGCCTGTTGAACAAGCGCCTTCGCGTTCTCTCTTGGTAGACCAGTACACCGATCTCCTGTTGGCTGTTCAGCCTCGCGTAGGTGGCGATCCGCTCCACCGCGTGGTTGATGTCGTCGGTCTGCAGAAGAACCGGCTTGTCACCCCGACTCGTCGGCAACTCGGGCGTCCCCGAGAGCGTACCCACATAGAAATGGCGAGCTAGCTGAGCTATCTCCCGGGTGTTCCGATAGTTCTGTGTCAGGGAGTAGCAATCGTCCTTTGCAAGAATGTGGGCTTCCTTGATTTCCTTGATCGTCGAGTTGGAATCGGTAATGCGCTGATTCTCATCCGCCAGGATCATCAGGGAAGGAGGGACGCTCTCCTCCGCGAATACGACTTTCTGCATGACGGAGAGGAGTCGATGCGCATCCCTTTCGAAGTCCTGTGCTTCGTCCAGTATCGCGTGCCCCCAATGTCCTTTCTCCACGAAACGCGTACGGTCCAAATCTTTGACTGCCTTCAGAGCACCCCGAAAGTCCCACACCGTGCGGTAGCTACCGTCCTGCTCGACCGAGGCTCTCGGGAATCCCCGACCCGTCGCCTCCCTCCACCAACCTCCGATCCACTTGAGGAAAGTCTCCGCGTCCCCGGTGTACCTTCGTAGTACGTGGTTGAACATCAGGAGCCGGACCTGCTCGCGACGATTGCGGAGCCGTTGGGCCCTGAAGTGCGCTACTACCGTCTTGCCACTCCCCGGCGGACCCACGACGAGCGTGGTCCCGTTCGAGGGAGCGAAGCAGATCTCCTTCTGCTCCGTCGTGAGCTGGCTCTCCGCGGGAAGTCTCATCCTCCCAAGAGCCCCGAGAAAAAGCCCTCGACGCCATCTTCCTGTCGGTTTCCGATGAGCAGGACCCTATCCAGAAGTCCGTTCATCTCCGTGCAACTGGTTTCAGCGGTCAGGCCGCAGGCGTGACAAGCCGCGAGGTTCGTCTTCCCCGGCCCACGACCGGTGAGCTCACGGCACACGGGATCATTCGAGCACCAGGCGGAACGCTGCACTCCCGCCAGTAATGTGCTCTCCAACCGATCGAAGGAGCCCTGGCGAACCAACCCACCCAACGACCCCTCGGAATCTCCGTCCGCTGTGTAGATGAGTACCCCCGCCTTGTCCGGAAAGACGTAGAGGCGTTCTCGCAGCGAGGCCGCTGAATATCCGCACTCGTAGCAAAGCTCTCGTATCAGCACGTGGGACAGAGTGTGCACCATCACGAAGCGGCTGAGAACATCGATCCTGTCGGCGTACTGCCTGGTGAAGTCGTCCGCTCGCTGCAGTCGCGCTACTACGTCGGCGTACCGCTTCGCCAGGCCCTCCCGTTCCCTATCCTCCCATTCCTGAAGCGCGGCTTCCTCGAAGCGGAGGAATATCCCCTCACCGAACACCTCGACCGCGGGAAGCCATGTAGGCCTGCGACGTCCGAGATTGGGGTAGACGAGATCTCCGTCGGGCGTAACACGCCGGAACCCCACAAAGGCCCTGACCTCACGCAGGCGCTCCACGAGATGTACGCCGGCGATGAAGCGCTCGAAAGGCGAATCGGATCGAATGGGTTCGTCCCTAACCCGGATAGGAGCGTTGGAGTCAGTCAAACCGACTCCTCCTGGATGTGAGAGGACCTTCCACTCGTTCCCCATCATCTCCTCGGCGGTCTCTCCTCGAGGCTCCTCGTTGCCGACGCCCTCCGCTTCGATCAGGCCCAGAACCGCTTCGAATTCCTCCTTCGACACGGCGGGCTCGGACGGCGCATCGGTCTGCAGACTATCCGTCGCTCGGCGGGCCAAGCTTTCGGCCATCTTCCGCTGGTCGGAGAGTTCGAGATACATGGTATCGCGAGTTCTCTCGATGACATCACGGATCACCTTCTCCCGCACGAAACGATCGCCGTCGGCCATCCGAATATCCAAAGCCGCTTCGACGACCGAGTAGTGCACCGCGGTCTGGCTTCTCTGAAGAGCCTGGAGCGGCTGATCGCAGTCGACAGCGTCAGCACGGCTTTGCCAGGGCTGCCGTCCCGGACATCGTTGGCGAACCTTCCGGAGTCCGTGCTCCCCAAGGAGTCCCTCGATCGACGCTCCGGCCTCGCACGACTCGCACTCGATGCGAATCGCTCCCAATGAAGCGCCCCCAGAGCCGTACGAAGTGAACTTCAGGTGGGCGCGCTTCGGGTCGCATTGAGTCGTGCCGGCCCTATTCTGATGCGCCCAGCGATACCAGTCGACCTCGGTGAGATGCCCGGCGCTACATGCCGCGACGTATCGCATCGGCACCAGCACGGTCTTGAGGCGCTTGCATCGCGTCGATCGACATCTCGGGGGCGCTCCCTTCGACTGCTGCTCCAGATCTCGCCCCCACCTGACCATCCCTCTACACACAGGGCAAAAGAGCCACGAGGGGAATCGCTGCACCGACACGCCCGGACGTCGCTTGTTGGTCGGCGCCAACTTGAAACCATCAGAAGCCCCGAGGCGCCGCTGGAGCCTTTCCAACTGAATCCGCTCACCGTACTTCCAGCCCAGATTCTTGGCACTGGTATCCAGGACTACAAAGCTCTCTTGCCCCCAGTCGAGAATGGCCCCCGGTCCGTAGGGGTGGACCGCTTCTGATCGCCGCAACGTTCTCGGATCGCTCGCCATCAGCCGGCGCCCCTGATTGCGAACGGGGTCTCTCCGTCAACGTGCCTCATGCTGTTCAACGTCGGCCAAAGACCATCTGCCCGACCAGCTGGGAAACGGTCGAGTAGAGGCCTCAGCTGGGCGTTCGCATCGAACGTGAGCGGCACCTGCTCCCGAAGAGCCGCCTCCTTCTCCCGGAGCCACTCCTCGATCAAGCCATCGAAGTGGATCAGTGTCTCATCGACCTCGCTGGGCCGACACGCCGCCGCGATGCGCCGCCTCAGCTCCTGGATGATCCCCTTCTGCTCCGCGTCGTCCGGATCGAACTTCGAAGCGTCGCGTCCCTCCTCCCAACCCATCCCCAGCCTAAGCGCAACGACGAGCGCAGCGTGTAGCGTCCGCCTCCTCGCAGGTTCGGCAAAAGGCGTCACAGAACTGGGCTCGACGGCTCTGTAAAGCGCCATGTGAAATCCCTGGAAGTCCTCGAAATGAGAGCGGTCCCTCGGGCGATGGGGCGAGTAGAGAGTGATCACGACTCCGGGTGGGCGCTTGGCATCCCGCCCCACCCTACTGGTGGCTTGAATGTACTCGGCAGTGGTCTTGGGCTGGCTCTTCATGATCATCAAGCCCAACCGACTCACGTCCACGCCCACGGATAGCATGTTCGTACAGGCCACCGCATCGACCGTCGAGTTGTCCGGATAGGCGATGGCCAACCTCTCTAATGCCCGGCCCACCTCGGAGCCCTTCAAGTTGGCCGACAGTTCCTCCACCGAATCGAAGCCACGCCGCTGCTCCTCTGGCACCGGCTGCTGAAGCATCTCGAGTCGAGTTCGGACGTCGTCACGTAACATCGTGGTCGTCTTACCGAGCTCTTTTCGACTGTTGTGGTAGATGATCTGCGTCCAATAGCCATCGCGCTCACCCTCGCCCGGCGCGGCTACTCGCGCCGCAGCAAAGGCTGCGGCCGCAGATGCCTGTACTAACGTAGTGAGGCTCGAATAGGGCCCGGTGCCCATGACTCCCACGTACGTCCGGCCGGGTGAGTCCACGTCCGTTCGGCTGAAATACGAGTCGTCCGCGTCCAGGCCCGGCGGGGGGAACACCGATGCCTTCCGACCATACAGCGCTGCACACTGCTCTTCGGCTCGTTGAATCGTCGCGGTCGACGCCAAGTACTTCGGAGTCACGCCAGCTTGCCTGATCACGGTCTCGAGTCCGGCTTCGTACCCCCCAGCGATGGTCCCGAGGGGTCCGGTGATGAGATGGAGCTCATCCTGAATGACCAGGCTCGGCGGCAGCGTGGTCGAATGAAGTGAGCCGAACATCCGACGAGGCCGGGCGTCCCACGCAAGCCTCGCGAACTTGTCGATCGTACCGATCAAGAAGGTCGGCGGACGCTCGAAGAGGTCGTCGTCGACAACTGATACCGGGATCTCATCGTGTAGCGCGCACCGTTCGTCGGGGCAAAAGAGCCGAAAGTGCGTCGCTGACACATCGACGCCATAAGCTTCTCGAGACGTCAGCGTCGCAGGCACGATTCGAGTCCCACACCGCGGGCATGAGGCGAGCAGGAAGGGGTTCTCCGGATGACGCTCCTCCAGCAGGGCTTCCACCAATTGCTTCGCCCCTGGTGAGCGGTCGTCGTCGCGGTCGAGTCGATTAGGAGTCAGCGCGTCTCCCACCCAGAGCCCGAGGCGAAAGCTGGCTTCCCCCAGATCCTCGTTGGACCGACGAAGCAACTCCATTGCCGAGATCAAACCGGCACATCGCTCGAACTGCTGAGATGTGAGCAGGCGGAGGGTGTACCGCATGAGCGCGGCCGTGCCACTGTCTTGGTAGCGAAGCCGACGCCGAAACATCTCGAACGCCGCGACGGCAAGGTAAGCTTCCGTCTTACCACCCCCCGTCGGGAACCAAAGTAGGTCCACCAGACTCCGGTCCTTAGAAGTCTCTTCGGAGACCGACTCGACGACGGCGAGCTGGAACGCGAGCTGAAATGGATGCCACCTGGCGCCCCCCTCAGGCGATTCGCGTATCCAGGGATCCGACGACGACGCGGGGGCGAGCCCAAGATCGAACGGCTCACTGCCGCGACGCTTTGCCCACTCGAACTGACCTACGATTGCGCGCTGCGCCAGCCGAAAGGCGCGACGCGGAACCGGGTCGGTCGAGGTGAGATGCGCCACCCCGACACGCATCCGCTCGACCGCCGCTCTCTGCCGCTCGACGATCCTCGCGGCCACCTGGGGTGACCCCTCTCTTCCAATGCGTTCGGCTTGTTCAGAAACCCATAGTTCGTAGCGATCCACGAAGTTCGACAGCGCAGCATTCAGACCTTCGACCGGCACTTCATCGTCAGCCAGCCAGCCAATGTCGAGAGCTCGGTCCGCCGCCTCGTCCGGGCGAGCTCGGTTGGTCACGCCGCGGACGTCGAGACGCGGAAAGGGGTTGGCATCGAGGCTCGATACCAAACCCGATCGACTCTCGGCCGGGTCCCAGGAGGCCGCACAGCCATGTCCGATCCCGAACGACTTTCTCGCCCGGTAGATGAAGTCGAGTTCCTCGTCCTCGTCATGCTTGGGGCCGATCGCCGCATCGGGGTACGGCACCACATCGCCGCCGACGGCTTGGACGGTGAATCGGCACTGAAAGAGTGTTGCCTCGACCGAGTGTCTGCGACCTCGACCCGCCGGCTCCAATCGATTCACGAGGGTGACGGTGGCGAGGTGGCCTTCATCCCTCGGGCGGAAAATCGTGACGATTTCGGCTGCCCCATCGAAGACGGGACGCGTCACCGTTCGGGTTTCCGACCCCACAGGCGTCGGGATCACCACGCAGCCCGGCGCACCCTTGAGCGGACTCCTTCGCCAGAGCTCAACTCTCCGACCGGACGAACCGTTGTCGCCGTCTTCTCCTTCATCTTCATCGAGGAGGTGGTATCTGCCGGCCTCCACCTGAACGCGGAGAGACTCAGTCTTCGAGACCAGACAGGAGATCCCCATCGACGATGGCAACCGATCATATGCTGCGGAGACGGCGGGGTCCGACTCGTCCCCGGAGGTCGCACCCGCCTCGCCCTCGGCATCCTCCCTGATCGCCTCACCATCCGCAGGGAACAGCATCCCCGCCAGATATCGCCAAAACGGCCGGCCCGAAACGACCTCCGTTTCGCCGTCAGCCGGGCCCACGAGCTGCTTTTCGAGGTCCGCCAGGAAGACCGCCCGCAGGGAGTTCGCGTCCTTCATTCTCCATCCTCAGCCAGAGTCATCAGTCGGTCGACCACGGAGGTACTCGCGATCAGATATAGGCCATAGTTCCCACGGGTCGCGGACACGTAAAGGTCTACCGCGTCATCGAGTAGCGCCGGGTCGTCGAATCCGAGACAGATAATGATCGGCCGCTCGAGACCCTTGAAATCAGAGGTCGTGCCGTGGAGAATCCGCCCACGGAGTTCAGCTCGAGCGGTCACCACATCCAGCGGTAGCAGTCGCTTTCGAAACCGTCGGTCCAGAACACCGAGGCGTGCGGGTTCGAAGCCCTTTGGATAGACCAGCCCGATCTCCTCGGGCTCCGCCCCCTCGGCGAGTAGCTCCGAAAGCAGATTCTCCAGTCGCCCGCCCAACTCTTTCTCGTTCGCGATCGGGATCAACCTGGGCTCCCGCCCCTTCCCGAACGTCGAGGCGGAACCAACGTCGGCCCCCGTCCATCTTTGGACAGCCCGCGCTACCTCCGCTGTGTTTCGGACGTTCTGCGCCAAGCCGACACGGACGACGCCTCCGCCCCCCAACCCGGACTCCAGGTATTCGAGGGCGTCCGGGTCGAACGCACCGGAGACACCGACCTGATGGTTCTCGTCCATGAACCATCGCCACCGACCATTTTCCAGGCCCCCACTCAACTTGGACGACAACAGCTCAAGGGCATCCAAGTAGACGAGATCCTGGCCCTCGTCGACGATCAATACGTCCACGGGAGATCGCGCGTCCGCCACCGTGTCGACCGCGTGAATCTCGATACGTGGATCACTCTGGACCTTCTGAAGCCAGGACGCGAGCACCCTGCTGAAGACCACGAGCAAGACGGATCGTCCTTGGGCCACTTCTCGTTCCGCCAGACGAAGAGCGAGAAACGTCTTTCCCGTACCGGCTGCCCCCGAGATAAGAACTCTATCGTTGGTCTCGATGATCCGGATGCGATCGTACTGTTCGTCGGTAAGACGCTGCATACCCGCCAACACGTGCCCTACTCGCGTGGTGAGGGTCGGATAGAGATCGATATCCGGGCGCACCGCTCTTCGCACGGCCTCTAGGTCGTCGGACGTCGCAATTTCCTTCCGACGCTCCTTCCTCCGCCAATACTCGAGCAGCCCGGTGAGGTAGGCCGCGAAACGGTCCGGATCCGTAACGTCCGCCGAATCTGCCACCACCTCCAGCGGGTGTTCTGGAGTGTCCACGCTCCAACTCACATCCGGGAACACAACGCCCCACCCGAATTTCAGTCGACCCTCGCGTACCGCAGCGACGTGGTGATGGTCGCCCAACCGCGACTGGAGGGCATACATAGCAGTCCTGGCCTGGTCGAAAGGCCCCTCGGAGCGTCGAAACTCACGCCCAGACCGATCGGTGAAGACCCAGACGCCGTTCTCGCGGCGGACGCCCCCACCCTTCACCTCGAGCACCAACGCCCCTTCCGGGCCAACGATGAGGAAGTCGATCTCAGCCCATCTCTTGTACTCGTGCTCGCTCAGATTCAGCGAATGATAGGCCGTCCACTTCGGCCCAAGAGATATTCTCTCGAGCAACGAGAACAAGCGCTTTTCAGCCTCGCTCCTGAACTTGAGCACTACATCCGGCAAGCACTCCAAACGCCACTCCCGTCGCAAGCTCCACGGATCTTCTGGAAGAGAATGCACCCGACCTTGAGATGGCGCACCTCGCCTCCGCTAGACATCGTCCCAGCCGCCACCGATCACCCACACAAAAGACTGGACGTCGATGAAATCGCGCGCACCGTAGGGGCGAAGCTCTCTCAACAGATAGTGCGACATCTCGAGAAGCTTCCTGTAAGTGACCCACTTCAATTGCGCGGAGTATTTCAGATCGAAAGTGAGCCTAGCCGCGCAGTCCTGAGTCACGCGTGGTTTCAAGAACATGAAGCGCTCAGGAGCAGCCAGATAGGGTAGGACAGTCGCCACGGTCCACTTCGCCGGATCGGTCTTCCCTTCCTCACTCGAGAGCGCACCGAGTGCCGCTGCGTACCGCTCGAACGGCTCCCTAGCGGGCGCCTCGGCGTCTATCAGGCCACTCAACGCGGTGAGGAAGGCCTGGGCTGCGCGGTCATCTCGCAATCCGTCGCGAAGGGCCACCTTCTCGAACACCGCCAGGATGTTCACTCGGCTCTCGACGGCGAGCGCACGACGGCGCGCCTCATCGATCTCACCATCGTCGAGAAGCTGCCTGAGCCGGCCACCTCCGAGGGTGTCGGCGAATAGTCGGTGGGCCGCCCACTTGTATGCTCTCTCCCCATCCTTGAGATCGCCGATGTAGCGTGGATCCTCAAAGTACAGCGGGAAGATCGACCGGAACTTGTCGATGCCTTCGCTGAGCGTCACCCGCTTCCTCGGAAGCCGAGCGAACTGACCATCGCGATACGGCGGAAGGTTATCCAAGATCGTATCGCTCTGGAGGTCGCTGATGTCGAGTTCGACTCGGTCCATCAAGATCGTCTTGACCGCATCCCGTGGGTCGTCACCAGGGACATCGCGGAAGTAGACCGTGATCTTAGACCCTCGCACATTCAGCACCCGCCCCGGACCCCACTCAGGCCTGGATGGATGAGTGACGAAGCTTCCGAGCTCATGTCGAAGGGGCACACCCGCTCCGTGGCCTGCGCGCGGGGTCGGCCGAAGTCCCCACGCCAACTGAGGTTCTCTGCGGGTCGTCCCAGTCAACTTGCACTACGGCTCGACGAGATCCGCACAAGCTGCTTCTCTAGATCCCGCACATCCCGTATCAACAACTCCAAACCTTCTGCCCTGAACTCGCTGAGCTGTGCGAGCGCGTCACGCGCGTCACTCAACGACGCCCGGGCCTCCGACCTCAGTGCCCTCGACCGATACTCTTCTCGCGCCTCGCTCTGGAGGCTTGCCAAGGGCGAGTCCTGCCCCTTCTCATGCTCTTCGAGCCGAGATCTAGCCTGACGGCACATCCCCCGCACGAATCCCTTCGCCTTCGCCTCCCAGTCTTCGCCACCGGGGCCCATACGACGGTGCTGACCCTTGTTCCAGAAGCTACCGATGTACACCGCTGAACGACTGCTTCGTTTACTCATACGCGGTCCTTGTGGGGGCGCTTTGGCCGTGAGGAGGGGGAGAAACGCCGAATCGACTCCGTGTAGGCGCGGAGTTCTTCATCGACGGCACATGAGAGCTGTGTGTCTACCGAATGGCCGCGTGCCTCCAGGAGGTCAAGCGTCCACCTAGCCTCCGCCAGCGTTCCTCGGGCCGTGACCAGCCGCCGTGGGGTAGCGGTCAGATTCGCCGCATCCTCCAGTGCCGATGCACCCGGAGACTGTCTCAGGTGAGCCCGCACGAAACCGAACGCCCTCTCGGGCCAGGCCGGGTCGATTTTGGGATCTGGGCGGTGCTGCTCAATGTTCCAAAAGCTCCCGATGAAATTGGCCGACTTCGAGCTTCTCTTGCTCATGAGTTCTCCCAATTGTTCGAGGGGTGGGCCGGCGTGTGCGGGATCTCTATGCCCAAATCTCGGTCCTCGGGCAGGTCACCCGCTGTCGGGTAACCTGCGGAATCACCCGTAGGCGAGCGCCTGACGCACTTCTTCTCGCGCAGCAGCTTGAGCGTGAGCACCATCCACTCGAAGAGACATGCCTGGTAGATGACGTCCGCCCCGCAACGCATCATCTCGAACGTCTCCGCAGCGCAGCGAGCCCACCCGCCGTTGCGCCCTTCCTTCCAGCTCGGTTGAGCGGGCTCCACGATCGTGAGGCCCTGTGCCCGATAGCCTGCCAGGATGGTCGCTTCGTGCTCGTGGCCCCGACGCTGGAGAAGTAAACTCCTACTGCGTCCGAGTCCGCAGCCCACCGCCATCCAGCGCGCAGACGCACCCGCCGCGCCTTCGCACCTCCGGCATCACCACGGCGTCGAAGTCCACCTTCCGCGACAAATCCCTGCCGTTGACCACGACGTGCATGTCGTGGCCCATCAGCGGTTCCACCTGCTCCAACGCCCACACGATCGAGTCCCAGATCAGCCGCGTTGGATTCCCGAACACGCCGCCGCCGATCAGCGTCAGCACCACCCACTTCTTTCCTCTGCATGCCGCAGCGAGCAGGGTCCCGTGGTATGCGCTGCGCAGAAGTTGTCCAGCCGCGCGCTCGAACACGTCGTCGCCAAATCGTGCTCGCGCCCCGTACTCGCCTCCGGCCACCGTGGAGGTCATGACCTGAGCGATACGCGGAGCGCCGGGACGCACCGAGCCCGTCCAGTCGTAGCCCAGCACGACATCGACCTCGTCGTGCACGCCCACTCGTATCTCTGACGCATTCGCCTCGAGTCGATCAACGAAGACCATCGGATCATCCACCTGCTGCCCGGTCAGGTATCCGTTGGGAGCCATCCCCGGACCGCAGGCCGACGCGAGCAGGTCGACCTGTGCGCCGTCCGTCACCTGGGTGAAGCGGCCACCATTCGGTCCCGGCGCGAAGTAGTGGCGAAGCAGCGCGGCAGGGAACGCGCCGATCGCAGCCCGCGGTCCCTGAGTTGCGTCGTGGAGGTAGTCTCGAACGGGTACGACGTACGACCCCGGCGATTCGAGGCAGTTGAATTGCGACGCGACCTGGAAGAGCGTGCCTTCGGGTGCGGAGGCCTGGAGCCATCCGAT